>Ga0207641_10000072_pt1 | contig 151067 bp, 140 predicted proteins | sample KBSSwiS62_FD_184306 | JGI IMG/M metagenome (GOLD analysis project Ga0207641, IMG submission 184306) | Switchgrass rhizosphere microbial communities from Kellogg Biological Station, Michigan, USA - KBS Switchgrass S6-2 (SPAdes) (version 2) | ecosystem: Host-associated > Plants > Roots >... | reverse complement strand
AGGTCGGGGCCGAGCGGCTTGCCCTTGGCGTGGGCGCGCAGGATCTGCTCGCGGCCGTTGCGGTCGGGCGGCGCGACCAGCACTTGGCGGTCGAAGCGGCCGGGCCGCAGCAGCGCGTGGTCGAGCTTGTCGACGTGGTTGGAGGCGGCGATGACGATCACCGTGCCGGTGTCACGCTCGAAACCGTCGAGCTCGACCAGCAGCTGATTGAGCGCCTGCTCGCGCTCACTGGAGCCGCCGTCGCCGCCTCCACCGCGCGCCCCCCCAATTGCGTCGAGCTCGTCGATGAAGATCACCGCACGGCCCGACTTGCGCGCCTCTTTGAACAGCCGCCTGATTCGGGCGGCACCCCTCCCGACGAACATCTCCACGAAGCTGGAGCCCGAGGCGGCGAAGAAGTCGACGCCCGCCTGGGCGGCAACCGCCCGCGCCAGCATCGTCTTGCCGGTCCCGGGAGGGCCGAAGAGCAGCACGCCGCGGGGCGGCTTGGCACCCAGCGCGGCGAAGCGGTCAGGGTCGCGTAGCCAGGCGGCGACATCCATCAGCTCGTCCTTGGCCGCATCGACGCCCTGCACCTCGTTCCAGAGCACCGGCTCGATCTTGCTCGCCTTCACCGTTTCCGGCTTGGTTGAGCCCATCGTGCTGCGCATTAGCCGCAGGAAAATGATCAGCAGCCCGAACATGAAGAAGACCCCGAAGATCGGGTACCAGTCGAAGAAGAATTCCTGGATTTCGGTCATCGTGACCGCCAGGCTCAGGTGCATGTCTCCTCAATCGTCGGCTGCGCCATCATCACTAGTAACGAGTGAGTGTGAGGAGAAAGCCCGCGCACTCCAATCGCATATGCGTCCAGGCTGTGCCTGAGGGCTAAAGCTCGCGAGGGGCGATCACGCCGCTCTGCAGCGCCCGCTCGATCAGGGCGACGCGCTTTTGGTTCTGCGGCAGGTCCTCGAGGCCGAGCTTCTCAAAGAGTGCGCGCATATGGGTCTTGACCGCGTCGACGCTGAGGTGGAGCTCATCGGCGATCGCCTGGTTGGTCGGCGGCGTCGCGAAGGCGGAGCCGTCTTTGAAGGGACGGCAGAGGGCGACGAGGATGCGCCGCTGGCCGGGTGAGATCGTCGCCGCGGCGGGCACCTCGGTTGCGACGACCGTCGCTTCGGAGGTGGTCTCGTTTCCCGGGCGCCGGTAGAGCACTGTCGTGCGGCCGAAGCGCAGCACCTCGCCGTCGCGCAGGCGCCGCCGGCCGTGGACCCGCTCCTCGCCGACGAAGGAGCCATTGCGGGAGAGCCCATCGTCGAGCAGCGTGCACTCGCCGCCGACGACCTCGATCTGCGCGTGCAATGAGGAGACCTCCTCGTCCCACTCGAGGCGCAGCCCGGCGGCTTCGCCACGCCCAACCCAGAGCTCGGCCGTCCCCGCCTCGACGACGACGATCCGCTGCTCACCGGCCCCGTCACGAAAGACGAGAAAGGGCCGCCCCCCGCGCTCGGCCTCAATCTGCGCCTTCAGCTCAGGTGCACTGGTCTGTCGCGGCTCGCCGCTCACGGCCTGATCCTACGCCGAGGCCGGCAAGCTTCCGGTGCGCCTTTTGCGTCCCATGGGCACATAAAGCGCACCGGAAGCCCTGCGCGAGGGGTGAGCGAGTTCACCCCTGGGGGATCTGGGAGGGGCGGCTGGGGCGGGCGAAGCTGTGGCCATAGAGCAGTTGCCCCCAGACACAAGGAGATTTCAGATGAATCGCAAGACCACCGCCCGGAAGATCGCCCGTCGCAGCGGGCTCCTCGCCGCCGTTGTCGCCGCCGCGCTGATGGTTGCTCCGGCCAGCGGGATGGCCAACGCCCCGGTCAAGTTTGGCGCCAAGCTCAACTCGAGGGTGCAGCCCTCCAACTCGCTGCCGGGTCTCCGCTGTCCCGGAAACGAAGCGCTCGGCGAAGCCCCGGGGTCGCCCTGCACGATGGTCCTCAACGAAGCCTACGGTCGCCCCGACGGTGGCGAGATCGCGCCGAAGACCGGCACGATCAAAACAATCCGGCTGATCGCCGGCGGCACCGGCAGCTTCCGGCTGATGGCGGTCAGGCACATCAACGGCACCGAGTCGATCGCCAAGCGCTACGGACAGAGGATCAGCTACCGCGGCCAAGTCGAATCGGCCGAAGAAGAAGGCGACTACCGGGTCGAGTCCTTCCCGGTCGACATGAAGATCAAGAAGGGCGAGCAGCTGGCCCTGCGCGGCAGCATCACCTCGATGATCCGCTGCTCCTCCGGCGGCGACAACACCCTGATCTACACCCCGCCCCTCTACCTGGGCGGCTACTTCACCCCCGCCAGCGACACCGACGGCTGCTGGCTGCTCATGGAAGCAGTCATCAAGTAGCCCGTTGGACCTGTGATCCGCCGACGATGGCCTCCGTGCCATCGTCGGCGAACACGACCCAGGCCTTGTTGCCGCCGTCGTAGTCGGGGGCCCAGAGCTTCAGCGTCGCGGGGCGGTTCCAGATCGTGACCGCCTCCTCGCCGGTCTCCGCCTCGCCGCGCCAGATCTGCACGAAGGGGTTGGCCTCGTACTCCTCGCCGATCGTGGTCGGCTCGCGATGGCCGGGATGGACGACGGTCTCCGGCGGCAGCTCCATCAGGCGCATCACCGAGGACTTGAGATCGGCGAAGCCGCTGGCGCCCGGCGCCAGCGTGCCGCCGACCGTGCCCTTGAAGAGGACGTCGGCGGTGAAGACGTCGCTGTCGTTGACGAAGAAGGCGACGTGGCCTGCCGCGTGTCCCGGAGTGTGGATCGCTTCGATCTCGAGGCCACCGGCGCTGAGCGTCCCGCCGCCGGCGATCGTTTGCGCCACCTCATCCGTCATCTCTGCCGCCGCCTCGGCGTGGGCGACCATCGGCACGCCGCCGAGCTTCTGCTGTGCCTCGGCGAGGCCGGCGACGTGGTCGGCGTGCGGGTGGGTGACGAGGATGTGGGTGATCTCGATCCCATCGCGCTCGGCGCGCTCGAGCAGCGGGCCGACGTCGTCGTTGCCGTCGATCAACACGCCCGTGCCGCCGGCCTGGTCGGCGACGAGGTAGGCGTTCGACAGCCACTGCGGGTTCTCGGTCCTCTCAACGATCAACTTGTTGCTCCCTCCGGCTCGCTGGCGGTCTGGGGAAACTCTCCCAGATGCCGGCCGGGCTTCGCGAAGAGCGCCTGCATATTGCCGATCCGGCCCTCGCGGAAGCCCGCCTCCGAGGAGCTCAGATAGAAGGCCCAGAGGCGGTGGAAGCGCTCGTCATAGCCACGTTCGCGGAGGCGACCCCAGGCGGATGAGAACCGCTTGCGCCAGGCGGCGAGGGTCGGCGGGTAGTGGGCGGTGATGTCGTCGACCCAGACCTGGCGCATGTCGGTGACGCGGGAGACGCAATCGGCGATCAGCCGCTGCGAGGGCAGGCAGCCGCCGGGGAAGACGTGGGTGTTGGCGAAACTGCGGGCGCCCTTCTCGGCCTCATACATACGGTCATCGATCGTTATCGCCTGCAGGAGCATCAGCCCGTCGGGGGCAAGCAGGGCGCTGCAGTGGCGGAAGAAGTCGTCGAAGTGCTGCCAGCCGACCGCCTCGATCATCTCGACCGAGACCAGTCGGTCATAGCTCCCGCGCAGATCGCGGTAGTCCTGGGCGAGCACGGTGACGCGATCGTCGAGCCCTTCCTCGCGCACGCGCTGCAGGGCCAGCGCGTGCTGCTCGGCGGAGATCGTCGTCGTGGTCACCCGGCAGCCGTGTTCGCGGGCGGCGTGGATCGCCAGCCCTCCCCAGCCGGTGCCGATCTCCAGCAGGTGGTTGCCCGGGGCGAGCTCGAGGCCGGCGCAGATTCGTTCCAGCTTCGCCAACTGCGCCTCCTCCAGGCTCGCGCCCTCGACCGGGAAGTAGGCGCAGGAGTACATCATCCGCTCGTCGAGGAAGGCAGCGAAGAGGTCGTTGCCGAGGTCGTAGTGGGCGGCGATGTGCTGGCGGGCCCGCGTCCGGGTGTTCTCCGGGACCAGATGGCGGATCCTGTGCAGGAGGCCGCGGGGCCGGGCGATGGCGCCGCGGATGCCGTCGAGGTCACGCAGCTCGCGAGCGGCGATGCGGATCAATGTGACCAGGTCATCGGTCTCCCAGAGGCCGTCGACGTAAGTCTCGCCGAGCCCGACGCTGCCGCGCAGGGGCCCGCGCCAGGCGGCCGGGTCGCGGATTGTCACCGTTGCGCGCAGCTCGGCGTCGACGGGGCCGAAGGCCTGGCGGCAGCCGTTCTCGAGCACCTCGATGCGGCCGCGCCGAATGCGCGAGAGGGCCATGCAGACCACGGTGCGGGCGAGCCGGTCCGCTAAGGCGATAGGAACCCCTTTGGCCGCTTGCCCTCGGGGTGGGGGAAGTAGCGGGCGCCCCTCAGCTTCAGCCGCAGCGATTGCGCGTAGATCTTGGCGACGACCTGCAGTGACATCGCCGGGTAGCGGACCGGCAGCCGAGCCATCAGGCCGGGGCTGAGCTCGAGCCGTCGCAGCGACATCGTCGCGTCGAACTGCTTGCCTTCCCCCACCGGGCGCGACTCTATGTGGACCTGCAACCGCTCGCCAGGCTCGCTGGCGCTGAAGGCGTAGGTCTGGTCCATCCCCATCAAAGGGGAGACGTGAAGCTGCTTGTCGAGCTCGTCCTTCAAGACGGATCCCTGGCGCGTTCCACGCGCCAACACATAAGGATGACCCTCACCCCAAGGAATGTTGTTCACGTCTGCCACCACTGCCTCCACCGTCTCACCGCTGGCGTCGAAGCAGTAGTAGAGGCTGACCGGGTTGAAGATGTGGCCGAGGTAGCGCAGGTTGGCGAGCAGCCGCACCGGGCCGGCGGGGCGCCGGCCGGTCTCGGCCTCGACTGTGTCACGGACGCACCCGGCCAGGGGGCGAGCCGGGTCGCCGATGAAGTCCGCCCGGCGGAAGCGCGCCGCCGCCGGGCGCCGCGCCGACCACAGCGGGTAGGGGTCGAGCACCTGGGGCAGCTCGTTGAGGTCGAGGTACATGAGGAAGAGCCGGTAGCGGAAGCCGTGCTCGATCGGCTCGAAGCGCCGGTGGCGAACCCAGCCCTCATAGACGGCGGAGGCGCTCATGCTGCCAGGGCTTTCGGCAGGGTGGGTGAGGCGCCGACTCGCTCGCAGGCGCGCTGAGCGCTGAGCACGCCGTCCTCGTGGAAGCCCCAGCCCCAGTAGGCGCCGCAGTAGTGGGTGCGGCGCACGCCGCTGATCTCCCCGTGCTGGGCCTGGGCGCGTACGCCCTCGGCGGTGTAGACGGGGTGCTCGTAGCTGAAGCTGCGCAGCACCTTCGCCGGGTCGATCTGCTCGGCGCGGTTGAGCGTGAGCAGGAACTCGCGCTCAGCGCGCAGCCGCTGCAGGTGGTTCATCCAGTAGGTGACGGTGGTGCGCCCGGCGGGCTGCTCGGTGAGGTGGAAGTTCCAGCTCGACCAGGCGCTGCGCCGCCGCGGCAGCAGCGAGACGTCCGTGTGGAGCGTGGCCTCGTTGCGCTGGTATGGGATGGAGCCGAGGATCTCGCGCTCGGCCTCGCTTGGGTCGGCGAGCATCGCCAGCGCCTGATCGGAATGGGTCGCGATCACAACCTCGTCGAAGTCCTCGCTCTCACAGCCATCGGCCTCGATGCGGACGCCGTCGCCGAGCCGCTCGATGCTGCGCACCGGGGCGCGCAGGCGGATGCGATCGCGCCACGGCGCCGTGATCGCCTCGACGTAGCTGATCGAGCCGCCGGCGACGGTGCGCCATCGCGGTCGGTCGCGCAGGCCGAACATGCCGTGGTTGTCGAAGAACTCGGCCATGAAGCTGGCCGGGAAGCTCCACATCTGCTCCGGGTCAGCCGACCACACGGCGGAGGCCTGCGGCACGATCAGCCGCTCGACGAAGTGCTGGGAGAAGCCCCGCTCCTCCAGCCACCGGCCCAGCGAGGGGGCGGTGCCGTTCATCCCGATCAGCGCTCGCGCCTCGCGGTTGAAGCGGCGCCAGTCGCGCAGCATGCCGAGGAAGGAAGGGCTGAGCATATGGGCGGGACGGGCGAAGAGACCCCACGGCGTGCCGGAGTACTCGAAGTCGCCGTGCCCGTCGGAGACCGAGAAGCTCATGTGAGAGGGCTGGCTGGCGACGCCGAGCTCGGCCAGCAGCGCTTCGAAGTTGGGGTAGTTGCGGTCGTTGAAGACGATGAAGCCGGTGTCGATCCAGTGGGTCTGGTCCTCGCTGTCGACGCGGACGGTGTTCGTATGCCCGCCGACCCGAGCGCCGGCCTCGTAGACGACGAGCTCGTTTTCAGGGTGCAGTAGATGGGCAGCAACGAGCCCCGAGACTCCGGTTCCGACGATCGCGATCTTCACCCAAGTGAATACGAGCAGTGCGGCGGAGTGGATGCATCGGGGTTTAGCCGTAGGGCTTGTAGATCATCCGCCCGCCGAGCAGGCCGGTGACCGTGGCAAAGCCATAGCCGCGCGCTCGCAGCGTGTCGATGATCCTCGGCAGTGCCGCCAGGGTGCCGCTGCGGTCGCCGCCACCGTCGTGCATAAGGACGATCGAGCCGGGTTGGACCGCTTCGACGATGCGGCTGTAGACAGTGGCGCTGCCCGGGTTGGACCAATCGGCCGGGTCGACATCCCAGGTGATGGTCCGCAAACCGTCCGCGGCGGCGGCGGCGATCACCGCGGAATCGACGGCGCCGCCTGGCGGGCGGAAGAGGCAGGGCTTGAAGTGAGTGGCCGACTCGATCAAGTCGCTGACCGGGGCGATGCTCGAGTAGCCGGGGAATTCGGTGTGGTGCATGGTGTGGTTGCCGATCTCGTTACCTTCGCGAAGGATTCGGCGCATCGTCGCTTCCCTGCCGGCGATCTCCTGGCCGATCTCGAAGAAGGTGCCGGGGACGCCCTTTTCGCGCAGGACGTCGAGAAACTCGGGCGTGTAGTCGCTCGGGCCATCGTCGAAGGTGAGGGCAACGACTCTGCGGTCGCGCGGACCGTTGGTCACCAGCCCGTCGCTTCCGCCGGTGCAGCCAATCGCGCGCACCTGGCGGAGGCGAAATGAGCGGGCCCCGCGGACGGGCATGTTCACTTCGCAAGCAGCCGGCCGCTTGCCGCAGCCGCCGAGGTTGGTGAGCACCTGCCAGTGGTAGCGATGTGGCGTAAGTCCCGCAGCGCTGGGCAATAGGGCCATCACCAGCTTGTCGGAGCTCGGTCGCTTGATCTCCGCCGCGAGCGTCTGCTCGCCGGTGATCTTCCCGGCGGCGTTAAAGAGCTCCAACCCGACGTGGCGGCGTGCGTCTTCGCCGCCGCCGAGGCAGAAGCGCCGCCCGCCCCTGCGGCCGGCGCGCTGCAGCGCCAGGCAGGCGTAGCGCGTACTCCCGGCATCCGGCAGCTGTTCGAGTCTGGCGAGCGGCAACGGTCTTGAGGTCCGCAGGCTGAGGATCAGGTTGCGGCCGGGCTGCGAGAGCTTGGCCTGGACCCGAACGGGCTGGGAGGAGGCGATGCCGGGCGTTGCGGCGAGGCTCGTCAGTGCTGCGACGGCGAGTGCCGAAATGCACAGGATCTTGCGAGAGGAGGAGATTGGAGGGAGTCCAGCTGAGCGATTCGAGGAAGGCGTCCATACTAGGCGCCGCATGCCGGCAGATCGAGAGCAAGCCGAATATAGACATGCGTGTCTACTTCGGTACGACCATGGTATGGCGATTTCTTTCCCCGCAGCCAGATGCCCGCTACCGTGTTCCCAGTTGACGTGAAGGCAAGTTGCACCGCGGCGCCAGGGAGGGTCCGCCCAGTGGCCTTTGCTCTCCTTTTCGTAATGGCGCTCATCGCGTACATGTCAGCCCCTGCCTGCGCATTGCCCGGCGGAACCGGGCAGGCACTTGCGCCACCGAGCGAAGACGCCCCATTTGACCGCCAGGGCATGTGGGTCTGGTACGTCGATCGCTCCGAGGGAGGCAACGTCGGGCAGATCGTCGCCCGTGCCGAGCGCGCCGGGATCGGCACCCTCTACGTCAAGTCTGGCGACGCCGGCAGCTACTGGGGCCAGTTCAGCGCGGGCTTGGTCGACGCTCTCCACGATGGCGGCCTCGACGTTTGCGCTTGGCAGTTCGTCTATGGCGACAGCCCGCTGGCTGAGGCCAAGGTGGGCGCCGCCGCTGTGCGCCACGGAGCCGACTGCCTTGTGATCGACGCCGAGGGTCAATACGAGGGCCGCTACGCTGCGGCCGACCGCTACATCCGAGCCCTGCGCGCCCGCATCGGACCGAGCTTTCCGCTCTCTCTCGCCGGCTTCCCCTACGTCGATTACCACCCGTCCTTCCCCTACTCGGTCTTCTTCGGCCCCGAAGGCGCCACCTTCAACCAGCCGCAGATGTACTGGAAGGCGATTGGCACCTCGGTGCGCGCCGTCTACGAGCACACCTACCTCTTCAACCGACTCTGGGGCCACCCGATCTACCCAATCGGGCAGACCTACGACAACCCCGGCCCGGCGCAGGTCCTGCGCTTCCGCCGCTTCGCCTCCAGCTACGGCGGCCTGGCGCCGAGCTGGTGGGACTGGCAGGAGACGAACACCCGCACCTGGGGCGCCCTGGGCGCGACCAACGCCGGGCCGCTGGTGGGGTATCGCCCGATCGTCACCCACCCACTGCTCAAACGTGGCAGTCGCGGCGACCTCGTCGTCTGGGCCCAGGAGCACCTGGTCGGCGCGGGGCAGACGCAGCTGCCGGTCACCGGGATCTTCGGCAAACAGACCTACTCAGCAGTGCGTTCCTTCCAGGTCTCACGCGGCCTGCCAGCCGACGGCGCGGTTGGGACGACGACCTGGTCGGCGCTGCTCAGCGTTGCGCCGGTGCGACCGACCTGGTCGGCGCGCCGGGCGAGGACCAGCAGCAATGGAGCTGCAGCCAGCCGGGTGGTCCCGGCCAGCCGCCCGGCCTCCGCCTCGCTTCCCGCCAAGGCCTATGAGATAGCTCCGGGTCCCGCTCCGTGAGCCGGCGCCCGGCGGGGGCGCTTGCGGGCATAGCCATGATCCTTCTCCTCGCCGCCCCGGCTGGAGCGGCTTCCAGACGTCCCAACCTGGCCGACTCGCTCGAGGCGCCGCGCCCCGCAGCGCCGATGCGAGATGTCGTGTTGGGCGAGCCAGGCGCTGCGGCGGCGCGGATATCGGCATCCGCGTCGTCGCAGCGCTACTCGATCAACGATGGCAGCGAAGACACGATCGCCGTCAGCGTCACCGCTGCCTGCGCGGAAAGCTGCGAGGTGACCGATCCCCAGCGGATCGCCAACTTCATTGGCACGCTGATCCACGGTGACGAGGTCAGTCTGCTCACCGTCCAGCTCGACAGCGAATTCCAGCTCGGCTTCGATTGCGGCTTCGGCGCCGAGGCCTGTTACTTCAGCGGCGAAAACAAGATCGTCGTCGGCGGCTACGAACAAGCCGACAACGACGGGGCGACGCTGGACTTCGTCCTTGCCCACGAGTACGGCCACCACGTTGCCCAGCACCGTGACATGCCAGCGCCGTTCAGCCACGCGATCGACTGGGGGCCGGAGCGCTGGGCCAGCCTCGAGGGCGTCTGCCAGGGCAAACGGCAGGGCGAGCTCTACCCGGGTGACGAGGGCACCCACTACTTCGAGGATCCCGGCGAGGCCTTCGCGGAGGCCTTCGCCCACTACCGCTTCCCCGAGCTCTCGATCCTCTGGCGCTACGCGTCGGCCCTGCGGCCGACCGCCGCCTCCTTCCGCGCGATCGAGGAAGACACCCTCAAGCCTTGGCGGGGCCGGAAGAGCTTCATGCTCTCCGGGCACGTGCCGGCCAGGGGGGAGGGCGCAGCCGTCGAGTCCCTGCGTACGCCACTCGACGGGTTGGTCAGCCTGCGCCCAAGCAGCCTGCGCAGGCACGGCTACGAACTGGCCCTTCGTAGCCGTGCCGGCAGGCTTCTTCGCAGCTCCCGCCACGGCCTCGGCCCCTTCCACCAGCTCGACTACACAATCTGCGGTCAGTCCCGCATCCGCCTTGTAGTCACCTCAACCCGTGCCCACGGAGGACCCTTCCGCCTCCAAATCCAGCGACCCTGAGATAATCACCGCCGGGCGCAAGTCGCCCATCCCTAGGGGGCGTAGCTCAGCTGGTTAGAGCGCCGGCCTGTCACGCCGGAGGTCGCGGGTTCGAGTCCCGTCGCTCCCGTATCTCGAAGTGCCTGTCGTGGGCAATTCCCCGAGGGTGTTCAACCCCGATGCTCGCCCGGGGAGAGCACGGCGCTAGACGGTTGTGGTTGGGCGAGCGTTGACGCGTGATGCCGAGGCTTCGGGAGCGGTCTCCGATTGGCTGTTGTCCTGCCCGTGCTTGCCCACTGCCTCCTCGATTGAAGACCAAGGCGAATCGTCGAGTAGGCGGGCAAGGTTGCGATTGAGTCGCCGCGGCCAAAGCGGACCGCCGTAGACAAAGCCCGTGTGGGTCTGAACCAGGATGGCACCCGCGAGGATCCGGTCCCAGGCGTCCTCGGCGGTCTCAATCCCCCCAACGGAGACGAGAGGCATGCTGCCAACGCGCATGTGCAGGAGTTCGAGCACCTCGAGAGCGCGCTGCTTGAGAGGCCGTCCCGAAAGACCTCCTTGGTCGCCGTGCGCGGCGATTGCTTTTCGGCATACCGAGGCGCTGTCATAGTCGGTGGTCGTGTTGACGGCGATGATTCCGTCAACGGCGATCTCCACTGCCGTGTCTGCGATCTCTCCGATCTCTTTGTCGGTGAGGTCCGGGCCGAGCTTGATCAGGACGGGAGTTTCCGTCTGATCGCATTGCTCCAGTTCCGCGCGCACTCCGCCGACCAGGGCCCGCAGGTGCTCACTCGTTTGCAAGCTGCGCAAGCCGGGCGTGTTCGGCGAGCTCACATTCAGAGCCAGATACTGAGCGAAGGGAGCGAGTTTGCGCGTTGCTTCGCGGTAGTCGCCGACAACGTCGTCGTCGAAGCTCACGTCCCGGGACTTCCCGATGTTGACCCCGATTATCTGTTTCGTGTGTCGAGACGAAAGGCGGCGCGCCTGTTCATCGGCGCCGCTGTTGGGAAAGCCCATTGAGTTCAGCAGGGCCCGGTCATCCGGCAGGCGCCAGACGCGAGGCCGAGGATTGCCGAGCTGGCGCCGGTTCGTGACGGTCCCCACCTCCACCGAGCCAAAGCCGAGCGCTGCGAGCGGGTCGTATGCGGTCGAGTTCTTGTCGACACCGGCAGCCAGGCCAAGCGGAGTTCTGAACTCCAGCCCCATTACGTTGACGCGCAGTGCCGGCGAGGGGGCCAGCAGTCGATTTATGAGCGCCACAAGTCCCGGGATAAACGCGAGGAAGCGCATCACGTTGATTGCAAACGCATGCGCCCGCTCGGAGTCAAAGCGTTGCAGGACCAGCCTGAAGAACGCTTCGTAGATCAAGATGAGCGACCCCCCGGGAAGACCTTATTCGCCGGGGAACGACTCCATACCGACGAAGACATCCACATAGGGGGGCACGATAGAGGCATGGGTGGATCTAAAAGCGGGAATAAGCGGGAAACGCACAGGATAGGAGGGTATAGAAGGTCTTACGCCTTCAGCGGGCAGGCGCGCGGTAAAGGGAGGGGTCAGATCCGGCTGAGGACGATTTTGCTCGACTGGGCGCTCCAGGCTTGCTCGGGCGGGGCCCAGGGTTCTGAGCTCGGGAAGTAGCCCTCGTAGTAGTCGAGGTAGTCGTCGCTGCGGTCTTTCAGGATCGTGCCGACCACCTTGGCGAGCTCCAGGGAGGCGCCCTCGACCATGGCGATGGTGGCGCCGGGGACGCCGGTGGTGGCGGAGAGCAGGGCGAGCAGGTTGTTCAGCTTGCTGCGCTGGATCTCCGTCGCGACCTTCTCGAGCGTCTCGCCGAGGTTGCGCTCGTCCTTGCGCGACTCCCAAATTTGCAGCCTCACCGCCAGCCCGGCGGTCACCTTGCGCTGGGGGTAGAGCAGCACGCCGGCGCCGAGGAACTCGCGTTCTTCGTCGCCCTTCATCGGGATCAGGCTCGGCTGTCCGCCGGAGACGCTGCCGGGGTAGAAGAAGACGGAGCTGGTTCCCTGGACCTGTTGCCCGCTCAGGTCCCAACCCCAGGCGAGGAAGTAAACGTCGCTGCTCGCCTGGAAGACGCGCTTGATCAGACCTTGGAAGCCGGCATCGAGGTGCAGTCTCTTCAGCGCCAGCCCACGCGCCTCTGCCGAGACCGCGAGCGCGAGGCTCTCCGCGGGCGCTTCCGCCTCTGTCTCGGTTAGTACGGAGAAGGATTCGATCGCCTGGACCTCCGGATCCGTCTCGGCGCCTGTCGCCGGCGTCAAGGAGAGATCACCGAAGCTTCCTGCCTTGATCAGTGCCATTCAGCGCCCTCCCGCTCGGCGTCGCTTGGCCCAGGTACGTCCCCGTGAAATCGGCTCCCCCTCACCATCGGCACAATGCGATGACTATATGGAGGCCGACCGATGTCGATGAAGATCATGGCTCCGGCGGTCGATCCCGCCAACGGCAAGCTGCTTGTTGAGCCGATGGACGAACAGGCGATGGGGGAAGCGCTGCTGCGGCGCCTGCCGGCACAGGGGAAGCAAATCAAAGAGCTCAGCCTCGCCACCGCGAGGGGGACCACCTTCCGCGGTGCGCGGGAGCGACCCCGACAGCGGGACATAGGGGATCCGCGAGCGGTTGGCTGGACCTACCTGATCGCATCGGGTGAGCCGGCTCGCGATCGGATCGTCGAGGCGATTGAGCCGCTAGCGAGAAGGCGGGGGATGAAGGACCCCGCGGCGCCGTTGGAGCTCGGCGCCTCCGAGGACGGATGGTTCGACTGGATGCTCGATCACTACTGGAGAGTCGAGGAGCCGCCACCACCGCACTATGTCTTGATCGTGGCCAATCCCGACCAGGTTCCGTTCCATTTTCAGGCAATGCTCGATAGCGTCGCCGCGGTGGGGAGGCTGGCGTTCGCCGACGTGGGCGAGATTGCCGCCTATGTCGAGAAGGTGCTGCGACTCGAGGATGATTCGGGGCAGAGCTGTGGCAACGAAGCCGTCGTCTTCGCCACCGACCACGGCCCCCGCGATCCAACCCACTACAGCCGCCGCTACATGGCCGAGCCGCTGGCCAAGCAGATCGGCCAGCGCGGGTTTGAGACCGCGATGCTGGCCGGAGAGGACGCCACGCGCGACGGTTTGATGGCGGCGCTGCAGGGCCGCCGGCCGGCCCTGCTCTACACCGCCAGCCACGGCGCCGCCAAGCCAAATGGATCGCAGGAGGAGAGGGAACGGGTCAACGGCGCGATCGTCTGCCAGGGCGATTTGTCCGCTGGGAGGTTGGAGCTTCTCGGTGCCGCAGACGTGCCGGAGGAGCCCGTGCTTGAGGGTGGCGTTCTCTTCCAGTTCGCCTGCTTCGGCTACGGCACCCCGGCTGAAAGTGACTACAACCACTGGCTGGGCAAGGACGGGTTCAACGCCGAGCGCGACTTCGTCGCGGCGCTGCCGAGAAAGCTGCTGGCTCATCCGCGTGGGCCGATTGCCTATATAGGGCATGTCGACCTCGCCTGGCTGCACGCTTTCACCAACCCCCGGGCGCCCGACCTCATTGAGGCCTGGCACCCGCGTATGGCGCCGTTCTCCTCGGCGGTCCGGACCTGCCTCGAACCCCAGCCGGTGGGGCTCGCGATGCAGGACATGGGCAAGCGCTTTGACGTCGGCAACGCCGAGCTCGCCAGCATCTTCGATCGTCAGCGGCGGCCAACGCCGCCGGACGCCGCGGAGCTGCGCCGCGGGCTGGTCAGCACCTTCATCACCCGTAGCGACGCGCAGAACTACATGCTGCTCGGCGACCCCGCCGTCTACGTCCGGATCGACGACGGAGCTTGATCAGGCGCCGACCAGGACGTAGGGCGCCCAGTGCAGCGGATGCTGGAAGGGTTCGCTTCGGGGTTGCTTTCGGACCTGAGCGCACCAGATCGAGGTCGTCGCGCTGAGGCTGGGGAAGGTTTCGAGCCAGTCGGCGAGCTCATGGTTGGTTGCCTGACGGAGCCACGATCGCGCTGATGCCAGGGCCCGTGCCGGCGTCTCGCCGGCGAGGAGGCGCGCGTAGAGGCGGGTCGAGAAAAGCGCGGCGGGGAGATCCTGAACCGACCACATCGTTACGATCGCGCCCGCTGCGCCCGCTCTCAGAAAGGCCGTTGCGAAGCCGAGGACCTCATCGGGCGCCCGGTCGAACTGAGCGATGCCGCTGTTGCAGGCGAAGGCGGAAACCAGGCGCACCCCGTCGAGACCCCCTTTGTCGAGCAGCTCGTGCAGCGTCAGCACGGTGCCGCCGGCGAGCTCTAGGTGCGATGTCAACGGGCGCTTGAGCTCAAAGCGGCCGTGGCAGCCGAGGTGCACGTAGGCGGCGCCCGCGATGGCACGCAGTACCTCTTGCTTCGACGCATCGAACTCGCTGAGCACGCGGCCGCCCCCGAACGCCTCGGCAATCGAGTCCGCCTCGGCGACGGCGAACGGCAGGGGCTGCTCGTTGGGGAGGGGGTTGGCGGCGGCGACGAATCCGCTGCCGTGCGAGCGCTCGGCGGCTCGCGCCCGCGCGGTGTTTCGCACCGCGGCCGAGGGCGTGTAGGAGATCTCCGTCTGCACTGGATTCGAATCAAGCTCGGCGAACGCATGCAACGGGATCAGCCCGAGGGCACCGGTCGGTACGAGTGCGACCGGATCGATCTCCAGCTCCGCCAGCGCCTCGGCGAGCGGCTCGAGCAGGCCCGGCCGAATCACCTCGAGCACCGCGTCGATTCCGGATTCAAGCTCCTGCGGATCCAGCAGCACGGCGCTGAGATACGACGAGCCCTCTTTTTCGCCGGCGACCGCGTCGAGTAGCTCGGCGCTCCTGAGCGCCCCGCACCACACCGGGCTGACCCGCTCCGCGGTGACGATCAGGACGAGCGAGCCCCAGCGGGTCGTCGTCAGGTAGACGAGGCCTTCGCCGCCGCCGAGCTGCCGGGCGATGCCGGCGGGGTTTGTTTGCTGCCCGTCGATTCCGAGGCGGGCTCCCAGCGCCTCGACCTCGGCAGCTGCGGCAAGAGCGCGCTGCGTCAGGGCCTCCCTGCCCGGCCCGGCCGCCGGGGAATCGATGAACACGTCGCTGCGCTCAAGCGAGTCGACCTGGGAGAGCTCGCGGCGGGCGGCTTCGAGCCGCTCACGCTCGGCTGGCGTCAATTTCTCGGCCAGCCGCGAGAGCGCGCCGGCCGCGTCCAGCGCCGATGCGGCCCACAGGGCGCGCCCGCGCTCAAGCGACTCAACGGCGCCGTCCAGATCGCCTGCTTGGGCCCTGGCGTAGGCGGCGGCGTGGTGGAGCCTGCCGCTCTCGTTCAGCTCGTGCTCCCTGGCGCGACCGAGGACGGCCGCCCGGTAGAGGCGATCGGCGGCTTGCAGAGCGGTGCCGAACGCCTCCGCGGCCAGATCCCACTCGCCGGCCTCGGCAAGCGCTTCCCCGAGCTCGCGCGCCACCTCGCGAGCGTCGTCTGGGTGGGCGGCCGGAGTCAGTGTCTCGAGGCTCTCCCGGAGGTGACCGGTTCCCTCCTCGAAGGCCTCGTCGGCTGGCTTGGCGCTTGCCTCCGCGAGGAGCAGCTGACCGAGGTTGTGCCGGACCCTGGCCCGCTCCACCGGTGCCAGCGTTGCGGGCAGGTCCGCGAGAGCCGCTCGCAGCACCCCGATTGCCTCCGGCCGTTGGGACGCGTCGCGACGCTCTATCGCCGCCGCGAGAGAGAGCGCCACCATCCCGGCCTTAAGCGGTTGACGGGCGGTGCGGTAGCGATCGATCGACTTTCTGAGGTATCGCTCGGCTTCGTCCAGCTCGGACTTTGGTCCGGTTCCCTGCAACAGCACATTGCCGAGAGTGAGCCAGGCCACACCGGCGGCGATCGCTGGGCCCTCGGCGTCGACCGTCGGTGCCGAGCGGCGCGCGAGTGTGAGCGCTTCGTTGTGGTTCGCGGTCTTGTCGCCATAGACCCTCTGCAGGAGGGCGGCGGACATGTTGCACTCGAGATTCGCCAAGGCGAGTCGGTCGCGCTCTGCTTGCAGCACCTCCATGGCCTGGCGGTAGCTGTAAAGGGCCAGCTCGAGGTTGTCGGCGTGCGCCCCTGCGAGGCGACGTCGGTAGGCGATGCCGAGGTTCATTTGGATGTCCGCCCACTCGCGCGGGGTGGACTCGCGGTTGCGGAACCGAAGCAGGTCGCGAAGGAGGGCGATTGCCCTCTCCAGGTTCGACTCCTGATCGCCGGTGCGCCGCTCGAGGAGCGCGAGCGCGAGCTCGTGGGTTGCGGCGACCCACTCCGGTGAGCCCTCCGCTGCTTCGGCTCGGGCTTGCTCACGCGCATCGTCTGCCGCAGCTCGTGCGCGCGAGATGTTCACCAGCACCCGTCGGTAGAACTCGCTGGCGTCGGCGCCGAGCGTACCTCGCTCGTGCGCGTCGACATCGGCAATCACGTCCCTGGTGAGCACCTCGGCCAGGGCGGAAGGGGTGGCCAGGCAGACCTCCAGGTGCCCGGCCAGCGCCGGGTCGTGCCCGGTCCGCTCGCGCAAGTTCTCACAGAGTTGCTCGGCCTCTTGCCTGGCTGCCTCCAACGAGGCCGTGCCCGCCCGCGACGGAACGTAGACGAGCTGGGGGAAGACGCCCGATCGCCAGACCAGGAGCTCGCTGTCCAATTCCGCTTCGTGCCCGCAGCACGAGCATCGAGCCGACTGCAGCCTTCCTTCAACCAGCGCCCGGACCAAATCCTGCCGCCGCTCGCCGTCGACAATGGTCCAGGTCTCGGCCTCGATCGTGGTACCGCACTCGGGACATTCGCCGGCCCACTGCCGGCGCAGGCTGGCATCGTCTCCGGTGCTCGGCAAGGATCGCTTACTGGCTCGCTTGGCTGGTGAAGTAGATCGACCGCGACGCTTGCGTGCTCTCGCCCTCTGCGGGCGCTCTGCCAATCAGCCGGCGCACCGCCGCCGTGGCGATTTCTTCGGCGCGGCCGCGATCATCGATCCCGGCCGCAGCGGGGTTGAGCGTGATCACGATCGCGTAGGTGCCCGAGCTTTGGAACAGCCCGAAGGCCGATTCCACGCCCTCCGCCTGCAGGTCGGCACCCGTTTCCGGCAAGGCGGCTTCGAGGCCGTACTCGATCTTTTCGAGCGCCGGCGAGGGAGCGGTCTGGTGGCAGCGCACCACCACCGCCCAGCCCTCGTTACCTGACTCACCGTTGACGATGGTGACTGAGTTTGGGCTGAATTCGCTGGCATCGTCGAGGTCGTGGACCGCGAAGAAGGCCGCGAGGCGAGGAGCCTCCACCCGCAGCGCTGCCAACTCGGTGCGATTAGCAAGGCCGATGAGCTGCGCGATCCTGCCGTCGCGGAGGGCCGTGGCAAGGCTGTCGAGAAAGATCCTCCCGTGGCCTGACACGAGCAGGGGGGCGAAGGACGGCGCCGCCAGCGCTGCGCCGGACAGCTCGGCGTCGGCGAGCAGACTCTCGGTCAAGGCACTTGCGTCCCCTGTCGCGAGGTCGGCCTCGAGGGCGGCGATGTCGAGCCGCAGCAGGGCCCTGTCGGCAAACCCATCCGGCGCTTCGTCGTTGGCAATCGCAATCGCCAGTTGCTCGAGCTTTCGCGCAGGACGAGCGTCGTCGTCGCTCAGCCAAAGCTGTGCCGGCGTCGCTCCCCGCACCGCTCCGTCGAGCATGAACTGGACGGTGTCAAAAGGCATAGTTTGATCATTAAACACGCTCCGAGCGCAATAGGAGCCTGAAAAAAAACTGACTAATATCGGTAGCTGCTGATGCGGAGGGTGCGCGCTGATCCGATGAGGGCTTTCTGGCTGTGGCTCGGCCTGCTTGCGGTGGTCCAAATATTCGGGGGTTGCGGAGGGGAGTCGTCATCAGAGGACAGCGCGACAATTCACTTTTGGAGTCCGGCGGTTCAGCCCAACGGCGTGATATCTCCGCGGGTCAGTTGCGGCCTCGGGACGATTTGGTTGCCGTTGAAGTGGGGCTCGCTGCCGAGCGGCACCAAGGAACTGGTTCTTTATTTTGGCTGGTACAAGAAAGACGAGAAAAGGCGCGGGCAGGGGGTTGTTATTCCCTTCGGCTCAGTGATTCGGAAGATCAAGCCGTCGTTTCATGGGATCGCGGCTAACACCCTTCCGCCTGAATCGGAATTCTCGTACTTCACGGTGAACAACTGCCAGCCGGTGAGGAAGGGCCAGAGCTACCTCGTTGAGCTGTTCGCTTTGGATCACCCACAGCGGGCAGTGCCCACCTCGCTGAACGTCGGTTTCGTAACGGGGATAACGGAAGAGGCGCTTGGCATGGGGCGGTTCGCTGGGAACTCCGCATTCGAGACGAAGCTCTCGGAAGAAGCGCTCGCCGTGGGGCGGTTCACCGCCACCTATGGGCCGAAGCCGAAATGACGATGGGAGAGGACACGGCTTCCTCCTGAGTGGTATTCAGGTGTAGTGGATTTGGGGGACGATACGAAGGTCGTGCTGCTGGCCTCGGCGCTGATGTTCCTCTGGGCGCTGCTGCTCGGGGTGATGAAGTTCCGGCAGATGGACGCTTCGGAGGAGGGGCTTGCCCACCCTTACACCGATATCGCCCACCGGGCCGCGCTGCTCTACAGCTTCGCCCTGCTGCTGGTGGCGACCTTCGTCGAGCTCAGCGGGTGGGGCGTGGCAGTAAACCTGATCGCCGCCAGCGCGCTCGCCTTCTACTTCTACGCTGCCGTGTTCGGCGACATGGTGCACGGTTGGAAGCGCGATACCGACAACCAGTTTCGCCGTTCGGGGCGCGGGCTCGAGGCCTTCATGGTGAGCTTGATCGTCGCCGAGATCGGCGGCTGGCTGGTGCTCATCGCCGGCTTCCTCGACGCGCAGATCTTCTAGCCGGTCGCTTCCCGGGCGGTGCCGTCAGCCCGTGACGACGCAGTTGTCAGCGTCGGTCATCGTCAGCGGGTGCGTGTTGGGGAAGGCTTCGAGCAGGGCGTCGGCAATCAACCTGCCGCGCGCCGCGTAGCCTTCCGAGGTGAAGTGGATCCCGTCGGGGATGAACCAGTCGTCCTGGACGTCGGCGGCCCAGTTATAGATGCGCATGTTGGGGAAGCGGTCACAGGCCTCGCGCAGCGCTTTGTCCCAGCTCACCATGTTCGCCGCCGCGTAGGGGCCGTTGGGGACCAGTGACTTGACGTTTACCCACATCACCGGTTCGTCGCCGATCGTCGACATCATGCTGTCGATCCGGTCGTCGTAGGTGAAGGTGGAGCCGGCGGCGACGTTGGCCGCCTCGTTCGTCCCCATCGCGATCACCCAGCAGCCTTTGAAGCCTTCGTTCTTCCAGGCTTCGGCGACTTCCTGGGCGTTGGCTTCTCCCTCGAAGTTCTCATATATGGAGCGCGCTCCCGCCACCTCTAGGTGCTGCGTGGTAGCCCCTACGCGTGCGTACTGAGCGCTGATCAGTTGTTGGGGATCGGGCAAATATTCTGCGGAGACAAGACCCTCGGAGGTCGAGTCGCCAATGTGCACCACCGCTTCGCAGGAGGTCGCAAGCGGTCCCCGATGCACGTTCTTGGCGGTCACCGTCTTTGCCACCGGTTCGGCTCCGATCGCGCTTGTCCCGCCCGATGCGCCGAGCCCGGCGAAGCCAGCGAGCGCGAAGACGACCACGAGGGCGCCGGCGCAGATCAGCGCCCAGCCCTGGCGCGGCACCCGCTCACGCCGCCAGCGTCCGGCTTTCCACTGCGCCCAGAGCCTGGCGAGGGCGCCGTGGCGGATCGGGTTCTCGACGTAGCGCCAGGAGAGCTCCGCCACCGCCATGATCGCGGCGACCTGGAGGATCGCGCGCAGCAAGTTGGGTCCGTGTACTCCCTGCGGCGAGGTCAGCACGATGATCGGCAGGGTCCAGAGGTAGATCCCGTAGGAACGTTCGCCGATCCAGCGCATCGGCCGGCAGCCGACGATCGGACCAAGCCGCGAGGCGGGATGGGCGAAGGCGGCGACCGAGAGAGCGGTCCCCAGCGCCAGCAACGCAAAGCCGCCGCGGTAGAGGAAGGGAGAGAACTCGTTGGAGCGCCAGAACATCAGGCCGATCACAACCAGCCCGGCAAGCCCCGCCGCGTCGACCGTCCGCCGCGCCTGGGGCGTGATCCTCGCCTGCAGGCGACGGCTGGGCCAAACCATCGCCAGCGCCGCCCCGACCAGCAGCTCGAGAGCCCGCGTGTCGGTGCCGTAGTAGACCCGCGAGGGATCCAGCGAAGGGTGGTAGAGGACCGCCATCAGGATGCCCGAGCAGAGCGCCGCGCCGAGGGCGACGGCGGCCAGCCGCGGACGCGGGTCCGGCTTGCTCTTCGCTTCCGGGACGAAGTGCAGCGCCGCCATCAGCAGAAAGGGCCAGAAGATGTAGAACTGCTCCTCCACCGAGAGCGACCAGAGGTGGTTGAGCGGCGACGGCGGCGCGAAGCGGGCGAAGTAGGAGACGTCGTGGAAGATCAGCCACCAGTTGTTGAAGTAGCCGACTGCGCTGAGCTCGGCCATGCGGAAATCACCCGGCTGGTGCGGGCCGATCACCGTCACCCAGGCCATCACCACGATCAGCATCAGGAAGAGCGCCGGCAGTAGGCGGCGGGCGCGGGCGAGCCAGAACGACTTCAGCTTGATCCCACCCTGGTTCACCTGGTTGAGCAGGATGTCGGTGATCAGGTAGCCGCTGAGCGTGAAGAAGACGCCAACGCCGAGCAGGCCGCCTTCGGCCCAGTTGAATTTGAGGTGGTAGAGGATCACGCCCAGCACCGCGATTGCCCGCAGGCCATCGAGCCCCGGCATATAGCGCTGTCCGCGCTTGACCGGTTCAGGCATGGCTGGTGAGGCGGATTGAGATCAGCACCAGCGCCGCCGCCAGGCCCGGCTCCCGCTGGGCCATCTTTGTGACGAGCGCCTGGGTCATCCCGGAGGCGATTGCGCCGACGAGGGCCGTTTGGCGGCGCGCGAGCTTGCTGACGGGCTGCAGTTCAGGGCCTGACTCGAGCGCTGGCTTGCGTTCCGCGGCCGAGGCAACGCCGAGGCACGCTTTCACCCCTTGCGCGATCAGCCGGGCGCGGAGGTCGGCGCCGGCGGCGATCGGGTGCAGGTCGTCGGCCTGCATCAGCTCGGGGTGCGTTGCCTCGGCGCGCGCCCAGTCCGGCGTCTGCGTCCCCGGTCGCGAGGCCGCGAATTCTTCGACGACCCTGTTCTTGCCAGCGCTGTCGATCCCGTTAACGGTAAGGCCGTGGATGGTCGGCACGACCATGCAGCGGTCGCCGATCACTTCGGTGACCGCAGTCAGATTTCCGGCGAGGATCTGTGGGTAGGCGGGATTGTCGTTGGTACCGGCGTCAAAGACGATCACCGATTGGGCGGGGTCGTAGCTTTCCTGGAAGAGGTCGAAGATCTGGTAGCTGTTGTAGCCGCCCACCGCGTTGATCGTCAGCGGCACCCCGGGCAGGTATTGCTTCAGGTAAGGGGAGGTCAATTCCTCGAGGCTGTCGCCGACCACCAGCACACCGCCGTTGCCGCTGGCCCTCGCCGAGGGCGCGGTCGAGGCGAGAACAAGCATCGCCACCACAATCGCGAGCTTGCGCGCTCTCGGCATCAGGCGAATTTCTACACTAGGCAGATGCGGCTCAGCCCAGCGGCGACAGTCGGTCTATTGCTGGGCCTGGCGCTGATCCTGCCCGCCTGTGGCGGCGACGAGCACACCGCGACCGCCGAACGAGCGACGACAGCACCGAGCCTGGGGAAGGCGGGCGGCTCAGCGGCAAACAGGAAGTGCCGGAAGCAGCTGGGTGGCTTTCTCGGTTCGATGGACAGTCTGCGCGGCCAGCTTGCGGTTGGCCTCAGCTATGACGCCTACCTCGATCAGGTGCGTGAGACGAAAGCGGCCTACAACCGCATTCCCACCGAACGGCTGGCGATCGGCTGCCTGGCGACCGCCGGCACTCCCGGCGAGCGGGCGCTGAACTGGTACCTCGACGCCGCCAACAGCTGGGGGGATTGCCTCGCCGACGTGTCCTGCAGCACCGAATCGGTCGAACCGAAGCTTCAGCACAAATGGGCGCTTGCCGCCACGCTGCTCAGCTCGGCGCAGAGGGCGCTGCGCGGCTCCGGTCGCTCCTAGGCGCCGGGGCGGGCGATGTAGATCGCCTTGGTGTGGATCGATTCGTCGAGCGGCTGGGTGGGAATGCCATCGAGGCCGTGGCCGTAGATGTCCAGGCACTCGAGGCCGGCGCGATCCAGCGCCTCCAGCACGTCGGCTTCGGGGAAGTGACGCTGGCGGTGGGTGAGCGTGGTCGTCTCGCCCTCGCCGGCCTCGTCGCCGTCGGGAACGACTTCCAGCTGCGATTCGCAGATCGAGCCGGGCGCCACGTCGGCCGCCGCCTGGCCGCGCCAGATCAGCTTTCGCCCGCCTCGCTCGATCACGGTGGTCTCGGCGCAGAAGGTGCGGAAGGCGAGCAGGCAGTTGACGTCGAAGAGCAGCAGGCCGGTCGGCGCCAGGTTCTCGCGCATCCCGGCCAGGGCCCGCTGCAGCTCCTCTGTGCTGAGCAGGTAGTTGATTGCGTCGTCGAGCGCCCAGACCAGGTCGAACTCGCCGAAGCGGGGCAGCGCCAGCATGTCGGCGGTGTGCAGGCTGACCGCGTCGCCGGCCTTCTCGCGGGCGATCTCGAGCATCGACGGCGAGATGTCGCAGCCCGTCACCTGCCAGCCCTGCGGCAGCATCGGCAGAAAGCTCTTGCCGGTTCCGCAGCCGACGTCGAGCAGGCGCTGGCCCTGCAGCCCGTTGCGCTCCAGCGCCTTGATCAGGTCGGCGAGCCAGAGCTCGCTTTCATAGTGCGCGGTGAAGTCGTCGTAGACGGGCGCCATCGCCTCGTAGGTGCGCTCGGCCCAGTCCCCGCCCGTCCCCGCTGCCGCTTCGGCCTCCACGGTTTGAAGACCAGAACTTAGACGAGAAAGTTTCAGCGCTCAATTTCCCCTTTTTGGTTTTAGAAGTAGTACGGTCGAGCAATCAACGTTTCGATCATTCAAGATTCAACTGGGGATGACGGTTGGGAGTGGGAGGAGGTGCAGCGGTTCTGCCTGCGCATCGCCTATCGCTACGCCAACAACTCGAGCGAGGCCGAGGACATCGCCCAGGACGCGCTGTTGCGCGCCTGGCGTCGGCGCTCAACGCTTCGCGACGACGCCCGGCGCAAGGACTGGCTGGCGACGATCGTCCGCAACGAGGCATTTCGCCAGCACGCCCGGATGCGCCCGGACCCGGTCGCGACGATCGAGGGCAGCGAGGGCGCCGAGGACGAGGAGATCGTCTCCACGGTCGAGCGGGCCGACCTCCATGCGGCGCTGCAACGCCTCGATGAGCGGGACCGCATGCTGATCCAGCTTCGCTACACCGAGGACCTCACCCAGGAGGCGATCGCTCGCCGGCTGGGAATCCCAGACGGCACGGTCAAGGTGCGCCTGCACCGGGTGCGCCACAAACTGCGCCGCGAGATGGGCGCGGCAAAAGCGATGCCGCCGGCGCCTCAGAGGGTCGCCGCTGCCCGCCGCATCTCCTCGGCCGCCGCTCGCGGCCCGATGTAGGGGACGAGCATCGCGAAGAGCAGGTCGGGCAGCAGCGCCGGCAGCTGAGCCGCCCGCCCGGCGAGCAGCTCGTCGAAGATGAGCCCCGATACCGCCCCGGCCGACATCAGTGAGATGTTCTCGGGCAGCTCCCGGCCGTTGGCCAGCTTGCGTCCCCCCTCGAGGTACTCGGTGAAGCGGGCAACCGCGTTCCAATGGCGCTGACGCGCATCGGCGCCGGCGGCGGCGACCTCGACCACGGCCGTTCGCGCCAGCTTCGGATCGAGCGCGAAGAGCTCGACGATCGTCGTCAGGCCCTTCTCGACCCGCTCCAGCCAGGATTGCTCGCTGTCGCAGTTGGCGACGACCTCGGCGAAGACCTGCTCGACCAGCATGTCGTAGGCGGCGAGGAAGCACTCGTGCTTGTCCTCGAAGTTTTTGTAGAAGGTGGTGCGGGAGGTGCCCGCCTCCTCGATCACGTCGGCGACCGAGGTCTCCTTGTATCCCTTGCTGCCGACGACGCGGATCATTGCCGCGAGGATCAATTCACGCCGCGATTCGGAAGCCATCGGCCAGTCCCAGGTTGGTGGAAAACTACGGAGTACCTTCATCATAGCGGCAGGGTGTACGTAGGCGTTTATCTACTCGTTTCGCCCCGCCTCCCTGGCTGCTGCCGCTGGGCCGATATAGGGAACTAGCGTGGCAAAAAGCACGTCCGAAAGCAAATCGGACAGTTGGCTAGCGCGGCCGGCGGAGACCTCGTCAGAGATCAGCCCTGCGACCGCGCCGATCGCCATCCGCGAGGTGTTCGCCGGCAGGTTGCGCCCGCCGGGAGCAAAATCGCGACCCTCTTCGAAGAAGGGCGTCAGCCGCTGCAGGGCAGCCCGGTAGCGACGCTGCGCGGCGGGCCCGGCGGCGCCGGCGTCGACCAGCGCCAAGCGAGCGATGTCGGGCTCCTCGGCGAGGGCTTCGAGCAGCGCCTTGAGCCCGGCGCGTGCCCGCCGTGGCCATCCCTCCTCGGCCTCGTAGGCCGCGCCGATCCGTCGCACCAGAGCGTCGACGACCCCGTCGTAGGCGGCCAGGAAGCAGGCTTCCTTGTCCTCGAACATCGCGTAGAAGGTGGTGCGGGAGATGCCGGCCTCGCGGGTCAGGTCAGTGACCGTGGTTGCGCCATAGCCCTTCTCGGCGACGACGCGGACCGCCGCCTCGAGCAGGCGCTCGCGCTGGGAGCGGGCGATCACCTCCGGCGGCAAGCGGTGCCTGCCGCGCGGCGGGCGCCAGCGCTCGCTTTTGCGGCCCCCCGCCTGCGGCACTTGGCTCAGTCTTCCGTTGACAGAGGGGGGATCATCTTCTCCGCCTCGCGCGATTGCCGCAGCGCCTCTTCCTGCCCGAGGTAAGGCACCGTGGTGATGTAGACCACGTCGGGGAGCAGCTCGGGAAGGCGTGCCGTGTTGCCGGCGAGGATCTGGCCGACGATCAGCGACTCGGCGGCGGATAGCGCTGCCCGCCCAGCGCTGGAAGGGATCGCCTGTTCCTCCACCGGGTCGTCGCGACCCCGTTCGAGCAGCGATTGCAGGACGCGCTTGCCGGAGGCATAGAGCTCGAAGGCCCGCTCGCCCGAGGAGGGCGCCTCGACCAGTGCCATGCGGGCGAAGGCGGGCCGTTTGGCGAGCAGATCGAGGAAAGCGGCGGCGGCTTCGCGAACCGTCGTCGCCCAGGGCTTGTCGGGCGAGTAGACGGTGACAATGCGACCCATCGCATCGGCCAGCGAGAGCTCCATCGCGGCGTGGAAGCAGTCCTCCTTGTCCTTGAACAGCTCGTAGAAGGTTGCCCGGGAGACGCCGGCAGGCTCGCAGACGTCGGCAATCGTGCTCGCGCCGTAGCCTTTCTCGGCGCAGGTGTCGGCCATCGAGACCAGCAGCCGCTCGCGCTGAGAATGGGCGACCAGCGGTTCGGGCAGGTCCTCGCGCCCGGCCGGCAGGCGCTCCTGCTCGATCACGCCGCCGAGATCCTTGGGCGGGACGGACGATGCGTGGCCGTTGGGCGGTGAGGTGGGCGACACTGCGGGCTCCTCAGAAAAAGCAGACATCCGTGTTTAAGTAAACGCGATTGTACACCCTGAGGGCGCTCTGTGGACGATCCCGTACCGGATTTAACAATCTGGTGATTGCCTGGGAACGCCGCCGGGATTCGCTGAACCGGCCCGAGTCTCGGCGGGAGCCAGCCGCCTCTGCCGCATCGCGGGCACTGTACACGCGGGCGGTGGCAGCGGACCGAACTTCGGACCCCTGTACAACCACCGAGCGGCTGGCTCGCGCGACCATCTGCAGATGGAGACAGCGGTTCGCCAGATCGTGGCCTTCGGCGGTGGCGGCTTCTCGATGGAGTCGGGTAACCCGCTGCTCGACGAGTACGTGCTGGGGCTCAGCGGGCGGGAGCGTCCGCGCGTCTGCTTTCTGCCTTCGGCCAGCGGCGATGCCGATCACTACGTCGTCCGCTTCTACCGCGCTTTTCCGGCGGAGCGCTGCGAGGCAAGCCACATCTCGCTCTTCCGCCGCGAGCAGGGCCCGGCCGACCTGCGAGCTCACCTGCTGTCCCAGGACCTGATCTACGTCGGCGGCGGCAGCGTGATCAGCCTGCTTGGCGTCTGGCGTGCGCACGGGATCGACGAGATCCTGCGCGAAGCGTGGGAAGCCGGGGTCGTCCTCTGTGGCCTCTCGGCCGGCTCGCTGTGCTGGTTCGCCGAGGCCCACAGCGGCTTCCATGGAGCGCCGCGGCAGGTCGAGGGCCTGGGACTGCTGCCCTTCAGCAACAGCGTCCACTACCGGCCCGGGTCCGAGCACGGTCTCGCCTACCAGGAGCTGCTCAGGAAGGGGATGCGTTCCGGTTACGCCGCGGAGGATGGAGCCGCCCTGCACTTCGTCGAGGATGAGCTGAGCCGGGTTATCGCCTCGCGGCCGCAGGCGCGTGGTTACCGCCTCGACGCCAGCGACGGCCGGGTCAGCGAAGTCAGGCTCGCCACCACCTACCTCGGCGACTCGCCAATGGAAGCACCGCGGCTGGTCGAGGCTACGGCGGCGATCGCAGCCTGATGGTCAGCCGCATCCTCGCCCTCGGCGGCCACGACTTCACCTCGCGCCCCCCCGATCGTGCTGTCAGCGAGCTGATGCTGCGGCTGGCCACCGAGCGGGCCGAGGGAAGGCCAAAAATCTGCATCCTGCCGACCGCCAGCGGCGATACCTCCGAGCAAATCGGCCGCTTCTACGCGGCTTTCGGCGAGCGGCCCTGCGACCCCTCGGACCTCTCCTTGTTCCGCCTCGGTCGGCGACCGATGGCCCTGCGCGACCATCTGCTCGCCCAGGACCTGATCTACGTCGGCGGCGGCAGCATGGTCAACCTGCTCGCGGTCTGGGAGGCGCACGACCTCAGTGCCATCCTCAGTCTCGCCTGGCGCCAGGGGGTCGTCCTCGCCGGCCAAAGTGCCGGCGCGATGTGCTGGTTCGAAGCCGGAATCACCAAGTCCTCCGGTCGCCCGGCCGAGGAGCCCGGCCTCGGCCTGCTCGGCGGCAGCCTCTGCGTCCACTACAACAACGAGCCCGAGCGCCGCGCCGCCTACCTCGAAGCCGTCGGCAACGGCATGCCTGACGGCTACGGCCTCGACGACTACGCCGGCCTGATCTGGGAAGGCCCCGGCCCCCCGTCAGCCGTAACCGCCCGCCGCGGTGCTCGCGCCTACAGGGTCACAAGCTCCGATACAGGAGTCGTCGAGTCACCCTTGCCAGCGAGATTCCTCCCAGCGCCTGCTCCCGCAGCCCTACGTGAGGACATAGCCGAGTTCCGCCGGATCAAAAGCATGCGCAAGCGCGCTGGCTGGCTCGGCTAAGAGATCGGCCTGCGAGTGGGAGGTGGGTACCCCTCACCCAGACACTCAAGAGCGAGCGAGTCTGGGTGAGGGTACCCACCTCCCACCTACCCCGCCGACCCCCCAGCCATAGGCGGTGCGGTCGGGTCGCCACCCTCTTCACCAAGGCTCTCCCGCGCAATGTAGTCCTCGGCCAGCAGCAGGTTCTCCTTAGACCGCTCGACCACGTTGAGCAGATCACCCATCAGCGCGACCTCCTCGACCTGCTCCTTGACGAACCACTGCAGGAACTGCTCGGCGCGGTAGTCCTTGACCTCGCGCGCCAGCTCGAAGAGGGAAAAGATCTCGTCGCTGACCCGTTTCTCCTGCTCAAGTGCCATTCGCACGGGTGCGCTGCCGTCGGAATAGGTCGTCTCCTGCGCTTTGATGTCCGGGATGTGGACGCCCTCGCCGACGTCGAGCAGGTACTGGATCATCATCATCGCGTGCTCCCGCTCCTCCAGCGCCTGCCGGTAGAAGAAGGCGGCAAGGCGGGGCAGCGTTTCGGCGTCGTAGTAGACCGCGGCCCCGACGTACTGCTGCGAGGCAGCGAACTCGTTGGCGATCTGCTCGTTGAGCGCGTCGGCAAAACTTTTCTCGGCCATCCATCTCTCCTTCTCGGCGGGGGCAGTCTGTCCGCAACGTAACTGAATCCCGGAATTCGGCCGCCCGAAGGGTGAGGTTGGGTATCCACTCGAACGGGCGGATACTCAAAGTGCCGGGCTAATTAGCCCGGCACTTGGACGGGCGAGTGGATACCCAACCTCACCCTTCATCCCACCGGAACCCAATCGGTGTCAGCCTCGGCTCAAGCGGGCTGACCGGCAGCCCCGCCACCGGCTCCGCTTCGTTGTAGCCGCGCGGCGCGGTGTCGTTCGGCGTGTCGGGATGGAAGAGCGAGGCGAGGACTTGGATCTGGCCGCGGCCGACGCCGAGCTCCCACTGGCCGCCGCCGTAGGCGCCGATGCCGCGCTCGGCGCAGTAGTCGTAGGTCTCGCAGAGATCGCGCAGACCGCCGATCCGCGAGGGCTTGACGTTGACCATCTTCGGCGCCCAGGGCAGCGCCTCGATATCGGCGATCGAGTGGATCGGCGCGTCCCAGGTGAGCCGGTCGCGGACCGGCTCGAGGACCGGCCGCGTCTCGTCGTTGACGTCGGGGTCCTCCAGCCAGGCATCGGGGAAGGCCTCGATCAACTTCGCGTAGAGCTCGGGGTCGGTCTCTACGTCGACGACGGTGCCCTTGTAGAAGCCCTTGAGGTCGAGCGAGTCGACCGCGCCGGTCTCGACCAGCTCGGCGATCAGCTCGTCGGTCCAGTCGTTGACCGGGTCGAGCTTGAAGCGGAGGCCGGGGTAGCGGTCGAGCTTCGCCCGCAGTGGCGCGAGTGAGGACGGTGTGTCTTCGGTTCCGAGGCGCATCGAGGCGACGAAGGTGACGGGACGAGGCTCACGGCCGAGCACCTCGGCCAGCCCCTTGCCTGCCTGGCGCAGCGCCAGGTCGAGCGCCGCCGACTCGAAAGCCCAGCGTCGGTAGCGGCGCGAGACGTCGCGCTGCGGCTCGGCGGGGAAGGTGTCCAGCTCACCGACCATCTCGCAGAACTCGCCAAGGGTGGCGAAGCCAGTGAGGTCGAGGGTCGGGCCGGCGTCCTGAAAAGCGATGTGGTCGACCGCGTCGTAGGTGACGTCCTCGCCGAGGCCGTCCTCGCCGTCGCCCCAGATGTGGATCACGGTGCAGAGGCGTTCGAAGCCGGGGAGCTGGAGCTCCAGTGGCTGGAGCTCGTAGCCCTCGATCTCGAGTGGGAGGTTCGCGAGGGCGTCGAAGGTGGGCACGCGGGGAGTGTATGAGGGCGTGCGGGTGGGGTCCCCAAAACGCTCGGCAGGAGCCTCGCTTGAGTGTTTTGGGGACCCCACCCGCACGCCCTGGCAGACTCGTCCTCGTGAAGCACGACGCCCATGGGTACTGGCTTGGGGAGGCTCCAGCGGTGGAGGTTGCTCCGCAGCTGGTGGGGGAGCGGAGCGTGGATGTCGCTGTGGTCGGCGGTGGCTACACCGGGATGTGGGCGGCCTGGCACATCAAGCAGCTTGAGCCGGAGGCGAGCGTGGTGTTGCTCGAGGCGGACAGGTGCGGGCATGGGCCTAGCGGGCGGAACGGGGGGTTCTGCAACGTGATGTGGTTCTCGCTGCCGAACATGCGGGAGCGCTGGGGCGATGCTGGGGCGCTTGCGGTGGCTCGGGCGGCGGAGGCTGCTGTGGTGGGGATCGGGGAGTTCTGCGAGGCCGAGGGGGTTGATGCCTGGTTCAGGCCGAGTGGGTATCTGCAGGTCTCGACTGCGGAGGCGCACGATGGGGTTTGGGCTGAGGCGTTGGCCGCCTGTCGGGAGCTTGGTGCCGACGAAGAGATTGAGCCTCTCTCGCCCGCCGAGGTCGCCAAACGTTGCGCTTCACCTGCCTTCCGCGCCGGCGCCTTCTATCCCGGTGCCGCGACCGTGCAGCCAGCGCGGTTGGCCTTGGGGCTGCGGCAGCGGCTGCGCGATCGTGGGGTGGAGGTCTGCGAGCGCTCGCCGGTGACGCGGCTCGTCGCTTCATCCGGCGGGGTTGAGGCGCACGCCCAAGCTGGCTCCGTGCGGGCAAAGAAGGCGGTGCTCGCGGTTGGTGCCGCGGCGAAGGCCCCGCGTGGGCCGCTGCGCGACAGCCTCACCGTCGCCTCCTCCCACATCGTCCTCACGGAGCCGGTGCCGGAGCTGCTCGAACAGGTCGGCTGGAGCGGTGGCGAGTGCATCACCGACAGCCGGGCGCTGATCAACTACTTCCGCACCACCCCCGATGGCCGCATCGCATTCGGCTGGGGCGGCGGCCGGATCGCGATGGGCGCCCGCCTGCACGGCCGCACCGAGCTCGACGCCGAAGTTGCCTCCGAAGCCGCAGCCCACCTCTGGAGCTACTTCCCCGGCCTCGAGGGCCGCGCCGTCACCCACGCTTGGGGCGGCCCGATCGACGCCTCACCGACCCACCTGCCGCTGGTCGTCCCACTGCCCGGCGATCGCGTTTTCGCGGCCGCCGGCTACACCGGCAACGGCGTCGGCCCCTCCCACATGGTCGCCCGCACCCTCGCTTCCCTGGCCTTGGATCGCCGCGATGACCCCGCCAAGCTTCCATTCATCGACCCTTCGCCGCCCCACGTCCCCCCCGAGCCCTTCAGCTGGCTAGGCGGCGAAGCAATCCGAGCCGGAATCATGCGCAAGGAGCAATCCGAGCTATCCGGCAACCGCCCGGACCCTCTCAGCTCCCTCCTCGCCCGGATCCCGGAGCTAATTGGCTTCCACATCGGCCGATAGAAGATGGGCGTCTGGGGTGGGTCCCCAAAACACTCAAGCGAGGCTCCTGCCGAGCGTTTTGGGGACCCACCCCAGACGCCCTCTCCCTATCGCTGCGCAGGAACGACCAGCACCGGCCGATCCGCCATGTGCAGCAGCTTGTTCGGCGTCGACCCCAAGATCATCCCCTTCAGCGGCGGGTCCCCGTAGCTGCCGACGACGATCATGCGCGCGTCGCGCTTCTCAGCCACCTCGACGATCGCCTGCGAGGGCTTCTTCGCGACCAACTCAAGCTCGACCGTGGCTCCGGCGGCTTCCGCCTGGTGCTTGGCCTCAGCCAGCACCGTCGTGCCTCGTTCTTCGATCGCCTCCTCGTGTTCGACGATCTCTCCACCCCAGAGGCCCGGGGGTGCGTAGCCGAAGACGACGGCCACGCCGTCACCAAGCTCCTTGGCCAGGCGCAGGCCCTCATCGAGCGCTGCTCTGCTGCAGTCCGAGCCGTCGTATCCGACAACGATCTGACCCATCTCAGCTTCCTCCTCCGCTGTCGCGAGCAATCGGGACCGGCTCCAGGTCCGCTTCGCCCTCGAGGAACCCCGCTGGCGCGACCTCGGGCTTGCGCCTGAAGAACTCCGGGACCTTGCGCCACTGGATAAACATCAGCAGCACCCCGAGGACGAGGAAGAAGGCGGCGATCACAAGCGGTGGTCCGATCCCGAACCAGGAGTTGCCCGATTCGGAGTTGGCGGGGTCGGAGAGTTCGATCCCGTTCTTGATCAGCAGGTAGAAGAGGATCACGCCGCCGATCAGCGGGCCGAGGCCGACGAAGAAGAAGTTCTTGACGCTGCGGAAGATCTCGCGCCGGTAGTAGATCGCGCAGGCGAAGCCGGTGAGGCCGATGTAGAAGGAGATCATCAGGCCCAGTGCGGCCAGCGAGTCGAAGAGGATGTCTTCGCTGACCAGGGTCAGGCTGACGTACCAGAGGATCGAGGCGACGCCCATCAGCACGGTCGAGATGTGCGGCGTGAGGAAGCGCGGATGTACCTTGCCGAGGCTCTTCGGCATCGCATTGGCGCGCGCCATCGAGAGCGTGGTGCGGGCGGTGGGCAGGATCGTCGTCTGTGTCGAGGCCGCCGCCGAGGAGAGGACGGCGATGATCAGGATCTTGTCCAGCGGCGAGCCGAACACCTCGGTGCCGAGGGAGCTGAGCACGTCTTCCTGATTTTCGACCAGTTGGTCGACTCCCGCATAGGCCTGTGCCGCCACCGCGACGATCAGGTAGATGCCAAGCAGGATCAAGGTGCTGACCACGGTCGCCCGCCCTGGCGCCTCGTCGGGGTTCTCGGTCTCCTCGTTGACCGTCGCGGTCGTGTCCCACCCCCAGTAGATGAAGACCGCCAGCAGCATTCCCGCCGAGATCTCGCTGGGGCTGAGGCTGAAGGGGTTGATCCAGGAGAGGCTGGGGTCGATCGAGCCAGCCAGGGCATCGCCGGAGTAGACCTTGACCAGGGCGACGACGGCGAAGATCGCAAGGGTGATGATCTCCGCGGCCAGCAGGCCGACCTGGGTGCGGGCCGAGAGCTCGATCCCAATCACAACGATCGCGGTCATGATCGCGATCCAGACCACGCCGACCGCGGTCACCGCGGCGGTCGATTCCGCCGCCGAGGTCCAGCTGAAGAGTTCGAAGGTGTAGAGGCCGGCGATCTGGGCCAGGTTGGCCATCACGATCACGTCGGCGACGACGATCGTCCAGCCGGCGATCCAGCCCAGCTGCGGGCCCATCGCCTTGGTCACCCAGGAGAAGCTGGTGCCGCAGTCCGGGTCGGCCTTGTTCATGTAGTAGTAGCCGGCGGCGACGAGGAACATCGGGATGAAGCTGATCAGCAGCACCGCTGGTGACTGCAGGGCGACCGCGGCGGCGATGAAGCCGAGCGTGGCGGCGAGGCTGTAGCCGGGCGCGGTGGAGGCGACGCCGATGACGACGCTGGAGACGAAGCCGATCGCGTTCTTCTTCAGCCCCTTGTCGCCGCTGCTGGGCACGCGGGGGGCCGCTGATCCTGGTCTGTCGGACGATGGGACTGCTGCGCTCTCCATCCCGTCTCCTTCGGTAGGCCCGCCGCGCTATCCGCAGCGACAGCTTGAAAGTAGGCCCATAGGTCACTGTGCACAAGTGGCGAATGTCCCAAAAGGCACCTCAACGATTGTACGATTCGTATAAGGGAGGCGCTGGGACTTGCCCTGGCGAACATTGCAAGTGCGCTATACCAGTTCTAGCGTTGTCCATATCGTCGTAGCACGAGAGGAGACTGAGATGGCCGTAGCGTCAGGTCCGGATCCGGCAGTGAGCACCGGTTTGCAGGAGCTGGCCCAGCGACATCTCTGGATGCACTTCTCGCGGATGGGCTCCTACGGCCCCGATCACGAGATCCCGATCATCACTCGGGCCGAGGGCTGTTACGTCTACGACGACCGCGGCAAGCGTTACCTCGATGGCCTCTCCGGCCTTTTCTGCGTCAACGCCGGCCACGGCCGCACCGAGCTCGGCGAAGCGGCGGCTCGCCAGGTTGAGGAACTCGACTTCTACACGCTTTGGAGCTACGCCCACCCGCGCGCGATCGAGCTCGCGGCACGGCTCGCCTCGCTCGCCCCCGGTGATCTCAACCGCGTCTTCTTCACCTCGGGTGGCTCTGAGTCGGTCGAGTCGGCGCTGAAGCTGGCCCGCAACTACCACCGGGCGCTCGGCAAAGGTCAGAAGCACAAGGTGATCGCCCGCGAGATCGCCTACCACGGCACTTCGCTCGGCGCCCTCTCCGCCACCGGCATCACCGAGCTGCGCTCGCAGTTCGAGCCACTCGTCCCCGGCGGCTGCCACGTTCCCAACACCAACATCTACCGCTGGCCCGAGGACCGTCATCCGCTTTGGGCGGCGACCGCAATCGAAGAGCGGATCCAGTTCGAGGGGCCGGAGACGGTCGCCGCGGTGATCCTCGAGCCGCTCCAGAACGCCGGCGGCTGCATCGTCCCGCCGGACGGGTACTTCGAGCGGGTACGCGAGATCTGCGACCGCTTCGACGTGCTGATGATCTCCGACGAGGTGATCTGCGCCTGGGGTCGTCTCGGCCACTACTTCGGCTGCGAACGCTTCGGCTACGTCCCCGACATCATCACCGTGGCCAAGGCCCTGACCTCCGCCTACGCGCCGATGGGCGCCCTGATCGCCTCCGATGCGGTCGCCGCGCCGTTCATGGAAGGGGATGCCTCCTTCGCCCACGGCTTCACGTTCGCCGGCCACCCGCTGGCTTCGGCGATCGCGATGGCCAACCTCGACATCTTCGAGCGCGAGGACCTCTGCGGGCACGTCCTCGCCAAGGAAGGCGAGTTCCGCCAGATGCTGGAGACGCTCTACGACATTCCGATCGTCGGCGACGTGCGCGGCGCCGGCTACTTCCAGGCGATCGAGCTGGTCAAGGACCGTGAGACGAAAGAGAGCTTCGACGACGGGGAGTCCGAGGAGCTGCTGCGCGGCTTCCTCTCCGGTGAGCTCTACAAGCGCGGCCTGATCTGCCGCGCCGACGATCGCGGCGACCCGGTGGTCCAGCTGGCGCCGCCGCTGATCGCGGACAGCGAGCAGTTCGAAGAGATCCACGACGTCCTCCACGGTGTCCTCAGTGAGGCATGGGAGCGGGTAAAGCGATAGCGGCGCACATGCTCACCGTCCAGAGCCTGCTCGACGAGCTCGATCTCGATCTCGCGGCCGGCACGCACGCGGCCGAGGCGCCGGTCCGGTGGGTGCACATATCCGAGCTCGAGGACCCGACCCCGTGGCTCTCCGGCGGCGAGTTGATGCTGACCACCGGCATCCCGCTCGACACCGCCGCCAAGCAGCGCGCCTTCGTTCGCCTGCTGGCCGACCACAACCTCGCCGGCCTCGGCTTCGGCACCGGCTTCAACCACGACAAGCTGCCGAAAGCGCTGGTCGAGGAGGCAAAGAAACGCGACTTCCCGCTCTTCGAGGTCCCCTACTCGACCCCATTCATCGCGATCACCGAGAAGGCCTTTGCCCGTCTCGTCAACGAGCAGTACGAGGTGCTGCAGCGCGGCATCGCCGTGCAGCGCCGGCTCGAGCGACTGGTCCTGGAAGAGCGTGGCCTGGAGGAGATCGTGGCGACGATCGCCTCGGCGGTTGGCGGCACCGTGGCGATCCTCGGTGGCCGCGGCGAGCGTCTCGCCGGGCGCGGTTTCCGCCGCGAACTCTCTTCCGAGGCGGTTAAAGCGATCCGCGAAGAAGCGCTCGCCCACACAGCCGATGGCCACCCCTTTGTCCCCGCTCATCCGGCGGTTGCCGGGCGCGCCCTTGCCCACCCGGTGATCTCGCCCGGCGGTGGGCCGCCGCAGGCCTGGGTGGTGATCGTCCGTGACTCGGGCGGGCTGGGTGATTTCGAGCGGTTGATCCTGCAGCAGGCCGTCGCCGTCGTCGCGCTCGAGCTGATGCGGCGCCGGGTTGCGCGCGAGACCGAGCGGCGCCTCGCCGGCGATGTCCTCGCCGGCGCCCTCGGCGGCCGCCTTGAGCCCTCTGAGTTGCGCCGCCGTCTCGAGCCCTTCGGCATCGGCGACGAGGCCGCCGTGCTCGTCTTTGCCCTCGATGACCCAGCGGCCGCCGAGCCGGTGCTGGAGCGGGCGCTGGCAGCCGACGCCTGCCCGGCTGTGGTCGCCCCGCACGCCAGCGGTCGTCGCGAGCTGCTCTGCGCCGTGGTCGACGCCGCGGACCGCGACCCGGTCGACCTCGCCGCGGATGCCCGCAAAGCGCTGATGGTCGACCGTGGCTCTGTGCGGGCCGCCGCCAGCCGCCCTGCCCCGCCGGAGAACCTGCGCCACTCCTTCCACGAGGCCCGCTGCGCCCTGGAGGCAACGGCGATCGGCAACGGCAGCGCCCCCGATGTGGCGTCTTGGCGTGACCTCGGCGCTTTCACCCTGCTGCTCTCGATTCAGGATGACGACGCGCTGAAGCTCTACTGCGACAGCGTGCTCGGCCCGATCGAGTCCGGCGACGAGGAGTACGGCGGTGAGCTGCTGCGTTCGCTCGAGGCTTTCATCGAGCAGAACGGCCAGTGGGAGAAAGCGGCGCGGGAGGTCTATTGCCACCGCCACACGCTGCGCTACCGGATGCGCAAAGTCGAAGACCTGACCGGACGCGACCTCTCGCGCGCCCACGACCGGATCGAGTTCTGGCTGGCCCTGCGAGCGAGGGAGCTGGTGGCATGAAGGTCGGGATTCCGACCGAGGTCAAGCCGGCCGAGTACCGGGTCGCGATCACGCCGGCCGGCGTGCGCGAGATGGTCGAGCACGGCCACGAGGTGCTGGTCCAGGCCGGTGGCGGTGAGGGCTCGGCGATTGCCGACGGCGACTTCGAGGCCCAGGGCGCCCGCATCGTGCCCGACGCCGCCGCCGTCTTCGGCGAGGCAGAGATGGTGCTGAAGGTGAAGGAGCCACAGCCGGAGGAGGTCTCGATGCTGCGCCGGGGCCAGCTGCTCTTCACCTACCTCCACCTCGCCCCCGACCCGGAGTTGACCCGTGGCCTCTGCGACTCGGGTGCCACCTGCATCGCCTACGAGACGGTCGAGGACGCCCACGGCCGCCTGCCGCTGCTGGCGCCGATGAGCGAGATCGCCGGCAAGATCGCCACCCAGGCCGGCGCCTTCATGCTCGAGAAGCCGCTCGGTGGCCGCGGCATCCTGCTCGGCGGCGTCCCCGGTGTCGCCGCCGCCAACGTGATGGTGATCGGCGGCGGGGTGGTCGGAATGAACGCCGCCTTCATCGCGATTGGGATGGAGGCCGATGTCTTCGTCTTCGACAAATCGATCGACCGGTTGCGCGAGCTGGAGACCGCCTTCGCGGGACGCTGCTCGACCGTCTACTCGACCACGCTGGCGGTCGAGGAGATGCTGCCCCGCGCCGACCTGGTGATCGGTGCGGTGCTCGTCCACGGCGCTCGCGCGCCCTTCGTCGTGCGTCGCGAGCAGCTGGCGTTGATGAAGCCCGGTGCGGTGCTGGTCGACGTCGCGATCGACCAGGGCGGCTGCTTTGAGACCTCGCGTCCCACCACGCACCAGGATCCGACCTTCGAGGTCGACGGGATCATTCACTACTGCGTCGCCAACATGCCCGGCGCGGTCCCGATCACCTCGACCCACGCCCTCACCAACGCGACCCTGCCCTACGCGATTGCCCTTGCCGACGAGGGCGTCGCCGGCGCGATCAGGCGCGACCCGGGCCTGCGCCCAGGCGTAAACGTCGCCGCCGGCAAGGTCACCCACCCAGCAGTAGCCGAAGCCGTGGAGATGAGCTGCATCCCCGTAGAGCAGGCGCTAAACCTGAAAACCCCCGCCGACGGGCCTGAAACGGGACATATGGACACGTTTGAGGCCCGTCGGCCCCAACATCTGGAGGCGAGTGAGTGATGGCTACGGCGGAGAAGACGAGGCTGAGGAACTTCATTGGTGGGGAGGCCGTGGATCCGGCGGAGGGAGGCTATGAGGACGTGGTCAATCCCGCCACCGGCGAGGTGATCGCTTCGGCGCCGCTTTCGACCAAGCCCGACGTTGACGCTGCGGTTGCGGCGGCCAAGGGGGCCTTCCCGGCCTGGGCGGCAACCCCGCCGGGGGAACGGGCGCGGGCGCTGCTGCGCATGGCCGACATGATCGAGGAGCGCGGCGAAGAGATCGCTGACCTCGAAGCCGCCGACGCGGGCAAGCCGCGCAGCGCCGTGGTCGAGGACGAAATCCCGGTCATGGCGGACCAGCTGCGTTTCTTCGCCGGCGCTGCCCGCACCATGGAGGGTCGCGCGGCCGGCGAGTACATGGAGGGCCACACCTCCTTCATCCGCCGCGAGCCGCTCGGCGTGGTCGGCCAGATCACTCCCTGGAACTACCCACTGATGATGGCGATCTGGAAGATCGGCCCGGCGCTCGCCGCCGGCAACACGGTGGTGCTGAAGCCGGCTGAGACGACGCCGCTGAGCACCCTGCTTTTTGCCGAGTGGTGCGCCGACCTCCTGCCTGCCGGCGTCTTCAACGCGATCGGCGGCCACGGCGAGCCGACCGGCGTCGAGCTGGTCACCCATCCCGACGTCGCGATGGCCTGCCTGACCGGCTCACCGCCGACCGGCAAGTGGATCGCCAAGGCAGCGGCCGACACGCTGAAGCGCGTCCATCTGGAGCTGGGAGGCAAGGCGCCGGTGGTGATCTTCGAGGACGCCGATATGGAGGCGGCGATGGAGACGATCGCCGGCACCGGCTACTACAACGCCGGCCAGGACTGCACGGCGGCGACCCGCGTGCTCGCTTCCAAGAACGTCTACGACGACGTCGTCAGCGGTCTCGCCGGCGAAGCCAAAGGCTTGGTCCTCGGCGACACGCTCTCGGCCGATACGACCCTGGGGCCGCTCAACTCAGCCCGCCAGCGCGAGCGGGTCGAGGGTTTCCTTGAGCGCAAGCCCGGCAACGCTGAGATCGTCACCGGCGGCGTCCAACCCGACCTGCCCGGCTTCTTCCTCGAGCCGGCGGTGGTGGCCGGGCTCGAGCAGTCCGACGAGTTGATCCAGGACGAGATCTTCGGCCCGGTGATCACCGTGCAGCCCTTCGACGACGAGAAGAAGGCGATCGAGTGGGCGAACGGGACGCGCTACGGGCTCGCCTCCTCTGTGTGGACCCGCGACGTCGGCCGGGCGATGCGGGTCGCCAACGCGCTTGAGTTCGGTTGCGTGTGGATCAACGACCACATCCCGCTCGTCTCCGAGATGCCGCACGGCGGTTTCAAGCAGTCCGGCTACGGCAAGGATCTCTCGGTCTACGCCCTCGAGGACTACACCGAGATCAAGCACGTGATGATCAATTTGGCATAGGCGACTTCCGCCCTGCCGATTACCATCACTGCCCGATGAGACGACCCGCCAGGGGGGTCGCACCCGGCTTGGTGCTGCTCGCGGTGTTTGCGATCAGCGTTGGCGCCGGTGCGCCCAAAGCCGAAGAAGATCCGCGTTGCCATGGGCGACGGGCCAAGATCGTGGGGACAGACGGAGACGATTTCCTGCGAGGAACGCCCGGCCGCGACGTGATCTGGGGCGGCGAGGGAAATGACACGATCCTCGGCAGCCTCGGCAACGACCTGCTCTGCGGTGGCCCGGGGGCGGACCTGATCCACGGCGGCCGCGGCAATGACGTCGTCGATGGTGGCGCCGGTGACGACGACCAGGTGATCGGCGATCTCGGCGACGACAAGCTGTTGGGCGGGCCCGGCAATGCCGACGAGGTGGCCGGCAGCCTTGGCATTGACACGCTCAGCGGCGGGCCCGGCAACTTCGATCTCGTCCACGGCGACTACGGCTACGACCGTATGGACGGCGGGCCTGGCCACGACGACATCGCCTCGTTCGCCACCGATGTCGGAGCTGGCCGCAGCGGCGGCGTGCGTGCTTCGCTCGCTCGCCATCGCGCGCAGGGAGACGGTCACGACCGTCTCTTCCGCTTCGAGAGCCTCGAAGGCTCGGCCTTCGACGACACCCTCACCGGCAACCACCAGAGCAACGTCATCGATGGTGGTCCTGGTGACGACACGATCCACGGCGGCGGCGGCAAGGACGAATTGATCGGCGGCCAGGGCAGCGATGGCTGCGACGGTGCCAAAGGCCGCACGACCTCCTGTGGCAAGGAAAAGAAGCTGCGCGCTTCCGCCTACGTGGAACTCGATCCGACGCCGGGCACGGGCGGTGGCTTGGAGCTGGTCGGCGGCGGCGGTCCCGACCACTTCAGGGTCTCCTTCGTTGAAGCCACCTCGACCTTTGGGGTCAGCGCCAGCAAGGGGATTGCGCTGGGTCCCGGCTGCGATCGAATCACCGCTGTGCGGGCGAGCTGTCCCAGCCTGGGGCCGGCACGCTGGCTGATGGCCGATCTCGGCCCCGGCAACGACAGCCTCTCCGTCGAAGGGTCACTGGAAGGGGCGCAGAACGTCCGCATCGCCGGTGGGCTCGGCAACGACACGATCCACGGTGGCGATGAGGACGATCTGATCGAGGCCGGCTACGGCAGCGATCGCCTCTATGGCGGCGCTGGCGCCGACGGGCTGATCGGCAGTCGGCCGGGGCCGACCTTCCTATACGGCGGCCCCAACGGTGATCTGCTGGCGGCCGGCGGTGGTTGCGCCGGCGGCGCCCTGGTCGGCGGGCCAGGCCGCGACGACGCCTCCTTTGCCGAGACGCCCGCACACCCCGGCGTCCTGCACGTGTCCTTCCCCGCCCACGCCGCTTGGATCGACGCGATCCGCGGTTGCGACAAAGTCCACCTCTCATCCACCGACGAGGACATGGAGGGCTCCTTCGACTGGGACATCCTGGTCGGCGACTCCCGTGCCAACTCGATGCTCGGTCAGCCTGGGGCGGACCGCTTCTACGGCGGCGGGGGAGACGACGTGATCGATGCCCGCGACGGCGTGCGTGACTTCTCCATCCAGTGTGGCCGCGGCCACGTGCCGACTAGAAAAGGCAAGCCGATTCAGGGCAAACCGATTCGCGGCAAAGCCGCCGGTCGCTCCCTCAGCGACCCCTTCGATCCTGTTCCGGTTCTCTGCGCGGTCAAAAAACACGGCAAGCCGGTAGACGGCCTGGGCAACGCCGCGCAGAACTAAGCGGCGATTCGACGGCTGCGGCCGTCGCCGTTTGCCACTGCGCAGGCTTCCTCGGCGCCGATGAAGGGAGCGAGGGTGACGTAGGTGGCGAGTGGTGCGATCTCCTGCATGCTCTCGGCGCCGCCGCGCTTTACCTGGTCGTAGATCATCGAGTAGATCGCGCCGCCAATTGCCTCGGCGGCGATCGGGCTGGCGTCCGGCTTGCGTTCGAAGCCCGGGACCAGCAGCGCCTCCATGCCGGTCATCACCTGGTCGCGCTGCTCCAGCGCTCGCTTGCCGGCGGCGTAGACGTCGACCGCCCCCAGGGTCGTGTACTCGGGCTCGGCCGCGGCGAAGGCGAACATCGCCCCGAAGGCCAGCCGCACCTGGTTCGGCCAGTCCGGCGCCCGCCGGAAGGCCGGCAGCGTCGTCGCCAGCATCTGCGCCGAGCCGCTGTCAACGGCGGCCAGCATCGCCTCCTCCTTGTCGGCGAAGTTGGCGTAGAAGGTGGAGAGGGAGATCGAGGCGCGAGCGGCGATGTCGCCCACCGTCATCGCCGGGTAGCCCTTCTCGGCGACCACCGAAGCGAGCGCGCGCAGGATTCGCTCCGCCTGGTCGTAGCCTTCCAGGCGTGGCCCTCTCGCCGGTGGGCGATTGCGCGGCCGGCGCAGCGGCTCGGGCGGCGGCAGGTAGGCGAGCCCCCACTCCCACATCTGCGGGATCAGCTCGAGCAGCTCCAGCTCTTCGCCGCGGTAGAGCCGGGTATGGATCACCTTGCGCAGGCCGCCGATCATCGCCCGCACCAGCTCCGGCGGCATTCCCGCGCGACCTGGCATCTCCTCGAGCGTCGCCGAGACGAACCCCTCGAAAGCGTCGATCGCACGGTCGATCTCCTCGACGGCGCGTGGCCCAGCAGCGAAGATCTCGACGAAGCACATGCGCGACGCGGCGGCCTGGTCGACGATCAGCCTGATCAGTGCGTCGAAGGCCTCGCGGGCACGCTCCTCGCCGGGTGGCTGGTCGGCGGTTTCGGCGATTGCGCCGATCGTCGGACCCATAAAGGCGTCGACCGCGGCCATCAGGCAATCCTGCTTGTCGCTGAAGTGCTCGTAGAAGGCGCTGCGCGAGACGCCGGAAAGCTCGAGCAGATCCTCGACCCGGGTGCCCTCGTAGCCTTTCTCGGCGACGATGGCGACCAGGGCCGCGAAGAGTCGTTCGCGTTGGTTGCGGGTCACCTCCTTTGCCGGCAGGCGTCGCCCGGGGCGCAGCTTGCGCTCTCGCAGCGTGTCGGCGTTTCCCCACGGTGTTCTGACCATCGTGACCGGACGATAGCCGGCCATATCGTCACCTCCGTGGTTGGTTGGTTGCTGCAAGTCACACAGATGGTACGGCTGGTTCTTTTGGGACGCAAGCGTTCTTGAGTAATTAAAGTTGCGTTTATCCTTTTATACAGCGGAGAACTGGATATTTGGCGTCGCGGGCTTAACACGAGCAACGACCCTCTGACTTGATTTTTTTGTAGGGCTATGTTTTTATGTGCATGGCCGAATGCTGCGCAGCGGCCGCCGGGCCTCCCTCCCGGTGTCCCTCTATCGCCGGCTCCCCTTCCGGTGATGGACAAGCAAACATGGGCCCGGGCAGGCGCCTCCCTCGCCGGTCCGGGCCGTTTGTCCCTGGCGCTCCGCTAGGGGCGAAGTTCGACGAAGCCAGCAGCGGCGAAGTCGCCGTCGAAGGCGAGCACTTCCTCGATCCCCTTGGATCGCATATAGGCAAAGCTGGTCGCGTCGACGAACGAGTACTCGCGCTCATCGTGGCGACGAAGCCAGCGCAGGGCCTCATCTTCTAGATCCTCGGACAGCTGAACAACCCGAATGTGCCCGTTGGGGTCTTCAAGGTTGTCCAGCATCTCGACGGCCTTTCCATGCCACGCTCTACGCCGGATCCATGTCCACGTCTCGCCTTGGATGTGATTGGAGGTCACGATCCTCTGTCCGGCGACCTGACCCGCCAGACGTACCGCGGTCTCATGATGACGGTCCCCTTTGATCAATCCGGCGACAAGAAATGATGTGTCGGCGAAGATCAAGGATCCGGATTTGACGGGCCATAGACGACCTCGTCGACCGTTGTGCTGCTGTCCGGATCGCCTTCGACTGTGCCGAACATCCTGAACAGCGGGTCGGCCTCGACTGGTGGCAATGGCCGTATCTCCTCCCGCACGCAACGTCTGATCACCTCCGCCTTCGAGAGCCCCTCTTCTTCGGCGCGTCTTTCGACCGCTGCGTCCAGCTCGGGCTCGATCGATATCTGCAGGCGCTTCATGCGGGCCAAGTTACATCACCTCCATTGAGGTAATGTAATGGAACAGGCGTAAAAGTGTGCCGAATGCGTGAAATCAGGTTGCGGGCTCGAGCTCTGCACCCTGCGGGGCATTTCTCTCCTGAACTAGGCTTGGAGCATGGCCCGGAGCCCGAACGAAGACGAGGCCGCGGCAATTGCGGCGGCGATCGAGCGGTTCCGTGCGGAAACGACGCCGGTAGCGGGCGGCGAAGAGGCGGCCATTGGCCCGTGGCAGCGGGCAGCGCTGCTCGAAGGGGTCAGCGCGAAGGGCACTGTCGAGGAATCCGAAGGAGGAGAGAGATGGCTGTCGTGAAGATCATCGAGCTGGTTGGAAGCTCGAAAACGTCAACGGATGACGCCGCGCGCCAGGCGCTGAGCCAAGCACAAGGCACATTGCGCAACATTCGCGCTGTCGACATCGTTTCCACGGGCATTCGAGGTGAGAACCTCGATGAGTACCGCGCCCATGTTCGGGTGGCTTTCCTGATCGAGGGCACGGATATCGATTAAGGGTTTGGGGAGAGGCGAGGCGCCCCTCCTCAAAACGAGCGGCTGGCGCCGCTCTTGAGTGTTTTGAGAAGGGGCGCCTCGCCTCTCGCTCGAAGCGTTGGTTAGATTCCGGGTTATGAGCGACGAGCCACGCGAGATTTCACGCGAGCAGCTGAAAAAGCTCCTAGACGATGGAGCGCAGCTTGTGGATGTGCGGGCGGATCATGAGTGGGAGCTAGGGCGGATTGAGGGCGCTACGCATTTGCCCTTGGCTGAGTTGAGCGAGCGGGTTGGGGAGATCGATCGGGATCGGCCGGTCGTTTTCTATTGCCGCGGGGGGAATCGCTCGACGATGGCTACCGAGGCTTTGGCTGCTGAGGGCTATGAGGCTGTGAAGCTCAGCGAGGGGATCGTTGGCTGGGCTGAGGACGGGCTGCCGCTCGAGCCGGAGGGTGGACAAGTGGCTGAGTCGGGCGAGGCGGCGACGATCCTCCACGCGCGAAAAAGACTGCCTCCAGAGCTGACTCAGAGCTAAATACCCTAATCCCTGTCAGCTTTTGCTATTTTCCACGTCGTGGAGGTAGTCGTAGACAAGGAGAAGGAGCAGCGCGGCAAGGGGCGCACCGGCACTCTGGAGAACCCGGAGACCTACCGCAACGTCCCCGGCCACATCATTCCGATCATCGAGCGCGAGTTCGATGACTTCGACAACGAAGCTGAGACCTTCCTCGCCGGCAAGATCCCCGAGGACGAGTTCATCGGCTTCCGGCTCAAGCAGGGTGTCTACGGGCAGCGCCAGCCCGACGTGCAGATGGTGCGGGTGAAGCTGCCGTTCGGCGGGGTCACCCCGCAGCAGATGGAGGCCTTCGCCAGCGTGGTCGAGAAGTGGGCGCCCCTCAACAAGGGCCACATCACCACCCGCCAGAACATCCAGATCCACCACATACCGCTGCGCGACATGGAGTCCTTGCTGCGCGAAATCTCCGCGGCCGATCTCTCCTCACGCGAGGGCTGCGGCAACACGGTGCGTAACGTCACCGGCGACCCCTGGGCCGGCGTTGCGCCAGATGAGATCTTCGATCCGACCCCTTACGCCGGCGCCTACGCCCGCTACTTCGTCCGCCACCCGACGACGCAGCTGATGCCGCGCAAGATCAAGACCGCCTTCAGCGGCTCCGACGAGGACCGCGCGATCACCGGGATCCACGATGTTGCCTTCCTCTCGCGTGAACGCGACGGGGTCAAGGGCTTCGAGATCCGCGTCGGCGGCGGCACCTCGATCATGGCTCGTGTCGCGCCCACGCTCTACGACTTCGTCGAGGCCGACAACGGCGACTACCTCAAGGTCTCCGAGGCGGTGCTGCGGATCTTCGATCGCCAGGAGTGGCTGCGCGCCAACCGCGCCCGCGCCCGGATCAAGGTCCTGATCGACAAAATTGGCATCGACGCCTTCCGCGAGCAGGTCGACGAGGAGCTCGAGGGCGACTGGGTCGAGGAGCGCGACTTCGATGTCGAGCGGCTGCGCTTCGACGACGACGAGGAGGCCAACGCCCCCAAGGCGCCGCCGGAGCCGGCCTCGCCCAACGGCGACCGCACCGAGTTCGAGCGCTTCTGCGAAGGCAACGTGCAGGCCCAGCGCCAGGAGGGCTTCTCCGCGATCGAGGTCAAGATCACCCGCGGTGACCTCACCCCGGAGCAGTTCCGCGGCTTGGCCGCGATCATGCGCGACTTCACCGGCGGCTACGCGCGCAGCACCGTGCAGCAGAACCTGGTTCTGCGCTGGGTGCGCGACGAGGCGCTCTACGACGTCTGGCAGCGGCTCGGCGAGCTCGGTCTCGACGAGGCTGGCGCCGACGAGATCACCGACGTGGTCAGCTGCCCCGGCACCGACAGCTGCAAGATGGGTATCACCAGCTCGATGGGGCTGAACCGGGCGATCAAGCAGCGGCTCGAGGAGATGGAGATTTCCGACAAGCTGACCCGCAAGATCCACGTGAAGATGAGCGGTTGCCCGAACGGCTGCAGCCAGCACCACATCGCCAACATCGGCTTCTATGGCGCCTCGCTGAAAGTGGGCGGGCGCCAGATCCCCGCTTACATCCCGCACATCGGCGGTCGCTACGAGGGTGGCGAGGTCATCTTCGGCACGCGGCTAAAGTCGCGCCTGCCCGCCAAGCGCGTCCCCGAGGCGGTTGAGCGCTGGGTGCGCCTGTACGAGGCAGAGCGCTCCGGCGACGGTGAGGAGTTCAACGACTTCGCGGAGCGGATCGGCGCCGAGCGCTTCGAAGCAGAGGTCAAGGAGCTGACGATGCCGGCCGAGTTCAGCCTTGAGACGATGCAGCAGTTCATCGACTGGAACCGCTCCAGCCCCTACAAGGTCGAGAGGGGCGAGGGAGAGTGCGCGATATGAACCCGGTCGTCGACCCGCCGAAAATCGAGGATCCCGAGGCGATTGCCGCCGAGCTCGAGGACCGCTCCGCGGAGCAGGTCGTCGAGTGGATGTTCGAGACCTTTGGCGAGAGCCACTACATCGCCTGCTCGTTCCAGAAAACCAGCTCGGTGACTGCGCACCTTGCCTCGCGAATCAACCCGCAGGCGCGCTTCTTCTACCTCGACACCGACGTGCTCTTCCCGGAGACCTACGAGACCCGCGACCGCCTCGCCGAGGCGCTCGGGGTCGAGTTCGATCGCTTCCACAACCTCACGCTCGAGGAGCAGGCCGCCCAGCACGGCGACGAGCTCTGGAAGAGTGATCCTGATTCCTGCTGCGGTTTGCGCAAGGTCGAGCCGATGCGGCGCGCCCTCTCTTCCGTAGACTGCTGGCTCGCCGGCGTCCGCCGCGAGGACTCCAAGAGTCGCGCCAAAACCCCGAAGTTCGGCTGGGACAAGCGCTTTGACCTCTGGAAGCTCAACCCCCTCGCGGACTGGACCGAGCGCGATGTCTGGAACTACATCCGTGAGCACAACCTTCCGTACAACCCGCTCCACGATCACGGCTACCCGTCGATCGGCTGCACCCACTGCACGCAGCCGGTCGGGCCGGGTGGCTCGCCGCGAGACGGCCGCTGGGCCGGAGTCGCAAAGACTGAGTGCGGGATCAACTAGCCGGCGCCCTGCGCCTCCAATAACCCCTCCCCGAACGATTGGTGAAACTGCCCGATGAGCGAGACGATGACTGAGCTTTCCCTGACACTTGACGAGCGCCACACCGCCGACTTCGAGATGATCGGCAACGGTGGCTTCGCGCCGCTGACCGGCTTCCAGGGCTCCGCCGACTGGGAGCGCGTCTGTTCTGAGATGCGGACCGTCGACGGCGACTACTGGCCGATTCCGATCACGCTGGCGACCGACCTCGAGTGCGAGGTCGGCGACGTCGTCTCGCTCTCCAGCGACGAAGGCAAGCCGCTGGGGCGGATCAAGGTCGAGGAGATCTGGGAGCGCGACGCCAAGCGCGAGGCTGAGCTCGTCTACGGCACCACCGACGGGGAGCACCCGGGTGTCGCCGCGATCTACGCCGAGGGCAGTCGCTGTATCGCCGGCCCGCTCGAGGTCGACGCCCTGCCGGACCACGAGGAGGCCTTCATGCGCCGCTACAAGACGGCGGCCGAGCACAAGGCCGACTTCGAGGCGCGCGGCTGGAAGAAGATCGTCGCCTTCCAGACCCGCAACCCGATCCACCGCGCCCACGAGTACCTGACCAAGGCCGCGCTGGAGACCTGCGACGGGCTCTTCATCCACCCGCTGATCGGCAAGACAAAGGCCGGCGACATCCCCGCCGACGTGCGGATGCGCTGCTACGAGGTGCTGATGGAGAACTACTACCCGAACGACCGGGTGGTGCTGGGCGTGAAGCCGGCAAAGATGCACTACGCCGGCCCGCGCGAGGCGGTCCTGCACGCGATCGTCCGCCGCAACTACGGCGCCACGCACTTCATCGTCGGCCGCGACCACGCTGGTGCCGGCGACTACTACGGCACCTACGACGCGCAGAAGATCTTCGAGACGATCGACATCGACGAGCTCGGCATCGAGCCGTTGATGTTCGAGCACACCTTCTGGTGCAACGAGTGCGAGGGACTGGCTTCCAACAAGACCTGTCCGCATGACCAAGACGCGCGCCTCTTCCTCTCCGGAACCAAGGTCCGCGAGATGCTCGGCAACGGCGAAAGGCCGCCGCACGAGTTCTCCCGCGACGAGGTCGCCGACATCCTTATCGACGCTTACAAGGAGGACTGAACGAGCATGGCTGGCGAGAAGGGCTTCACCCTCTGGTTCACCGGGCTTTCCGGTGCCGGCAAGACGACCATTTCAGGGCTGCTCGAGACGGAGCTGCGCGCGCGCGGCTCGAAGCTCGAGATCCTCGACGGCGACGTGGTGCGCGAAAACCTCTCCAAGGGCCTCGGCTTCTCGAAGGAGGACCGCGATATCAACATTCGCCGGATCGCCTTCGTCGCCGACCTGCTCAGCCGCAACGGCGTGCCGGTGATCACCGCGGCGATTTCCCCTTACGCCGAGATCCGCGACGAGGCGCACGAGTTGATGGGCGACCGCTTCATCGAGGTCTACGTCAAGGCTTCGGTCGACACCTGTGCCGAGCGCGACGTCAAGGGCCTCTACGCCAAGGCGTTCTCCGGTGAGATCAAGGAATTCACCGGCGTCTCTGATCCGTATGAGATTCCCGAGAACCCGGCTTGGGTCTGCGATACGGAGAATGAGACTCCTGAGGAGTCGGCGCAGAAGCTGCTTGAGTACCTCGAGTCGCGGGAGTTGATCCCGGCGGCTGCGGTTACTGCTTAGCTCGAGGGCGTGGGAGGGGCGATGACCCCTCCCAAAACGCGCGGCGGGAGCCGCGCTTGAGTGTTTTGGGAGGGGTCATCGCCCCTCCCTTTCGCGTTCGGGGCGCGGTAACCCAGCGACTGGTCTCGGCGCGTAGCTTGTTGGTTCCGGTGCGCTTTATGTGGCTATGGGCCGCAAAAGGCGCACCGGAGGGGCTATGGCTTGGGAGGGACCCGCGGCTCGCCCAGGCCGTAGGTGTTGTAGGCGCCGAACTTGGGGAAGGTCTTGTGGGTCGGGCCGTGGTAGTCGGATGAGCCGGTTGGGGTGAGGTCTAGCTCCTCGCAGAGCTTGAGCAGATGTTCGGTCTGCTCTTGACTATGGGTCGGGTAGAAGGTCTCGACCCCATCGGCTCCGAGGGAGCGGATCAGGTCCTCTACCTCGTCGGGGGAGTCGATGTCCCAGTAGGGGTGGGCGATGACGGCCTTACCGCCGGCTTCGCGGATTAGCTCGATTGCCTGCTCGGCGGTGGGCCAGCTTCGAGGGACGAAAGCCTTGGCGCCTGGGACGAGGTACTCCTCGAAGAAGGGGCCGAGGTCGCCAGTGGCGCCGGCTGCCTTGGCGATGTGGGGGCGACCGATCGAGAGCGCGTCGCCCGCCTCTTTGATCGCGTCCTCCAGCTTTATTTCAAAGCCCCAGTTGCGCAGCCTCTGGATGATCGCCTCGGCTCGGTCGATGCGCTCCTGCTGGGCGCGCTGGCAGGTTGGCGCCATCTTCTCCAGGTCGATCCAGTAGCCGCAGATGTGCAGGTCTTCGGCGTACTCGTGGACGCACGACATCTCGACCGCAGGCACCAGCTCTACCCCCAGGCCCTGGGCCGCCTCAGCCGCCTCGGGCACTCCGGCGACCGCGTCGTGGTCGGTCAGCGCCAGTGTCTTGACGCCGGCTTCCCAAGCCTGCGCGACGACTTCGCCAGGCGCCAACTGCCCGTCGGAAACCGTCGAATGCGACTGAAGCTCGATCGACATCAGAGCCGAACAAGCTATTGCACCGCGGGCCAAGGCGGAGGACTCACCAAGCTGCTCCGCCGAAGGGCCAAGGCGGTGGCGCAGCCCAGCCACAGCGATGAATGGAGGACGGGGTTTGCAGCTTGCCTGTCGCAAAGGCGCGTGGGGACGCCTCTGGGCTGGCGGATACTCAAAATCGCGCGCTAATTAGCGCGCGATTTGTCAGACCAGAGGCGTCCCCACGCGCCCCCGCCACTCAAGCTGGGGGCATCCCACCACCCCGCCCCCCGCATGACTAGACTGCGCCGCCGTGTTCCAGAAGGTGCTGATAGCCAACAGGGGCGAGATCGCCATCCGGGTCGCCCGCACCCTCAAGGAGATGGGCATCGGCTCGGTCGCCGTCTACTCGGAGATCGACCGCGATGCGCCGCATGTGCGCGAGGCGGACGAGGCCTTTCTGATTGGCCCGGCGGTCCCCGCCGAGAGCTACCTGAACATCGCGAAGATCATCGAGACGGCGAAGGAAGCAGGGGCTGAAGGGATCCATCCTGGCTACGGCTTCCTCGCCGAGAACGCCGAGATGGCCCGCGCCTGCGCCGAGGCCGGGATCACCTGGATCGGCCCGCCGCCGGAGGCGATCGAAGCGATGGGCTCCAAGACCAAGGCGCGCGAGATCATGGAGCAGGCCGGGGTGCCGATCGTCCCCGGCTCGACCGAGGTCGCCAAAGACCTCGACGAGGCCCGCAAGCAGGCCGAGGAAGCCGGCTACCCGGTCGCCTGCAAGGCCGCGGGCGGCGGTGGCGGCAAGGGCTTCCGCGTCGCGATGACCCCTGACGATCTCGAGGAGGCCTTCGAAGGCTCCGCCCGCGAAGGCGAGAAGTTCTTCTCCGACGATCGCGTCTACGTCGAGCGCTACCTCGAGGATCCGCGTCACGTCGAGGTCCAGGTGCTGGCCGATAGCCACGGCAACGTGATCCACCTCGGTGAGCGCGACTGCTCGATTCAGCGCCGCCACCAGAAGGTGATCGAGGAGGCCCCGGGCCCGCACGTCGACGAGGAAATGCGCGAGCGGATTGGCAAGATCGCCACCGACGCGGCGGCTGCGGTCGGCTACCGCGGCGCCGGCACGATCGAGGGCATGCAGGTCGGCGACGAGTATTTCTTCCTCGAGATGAACACGCGGGTGCAGGTCGAGCACTGCGTGACCGAGATGGTCACCGGGATCGACATCGTGCGCGAGCAGATCCTGGTTGCCGCCGGCGAGCCGCTCTCGATCGCTCAGGAAGATGTCGAGCTGCGTGGCTGGTCAATCGAGTGCCGGATCAACGCTGAGGCTGCGCACAAGAAGTTCGCCCCCGCCCCGGGCCCGATCGGCGACTCCTACCGCGAGCCGTCCGGTCCCGGCGTCCGCGTCGACTCCGGAGTCGAGGGTGGCTCCGAGGTGACGCCGATGTACGACCCGATGGTGGCCAAGCTGATCGTCTGGGACGTCGACCGCGAGAAGGCGACCCGGCGCATGCTGCGGGCGCTGGCCGAATATGACTCCGGCGGCCTGACCACGCTGATCCCCTTCCATGAAGCGATCCTCGACACCGAGCAGTGGGCGAAGGGCGAGACCTGCCGCGACCTGATGGAGGATCGCGAGTGGCTCAAGACGACCGCGCCCGCGGACGCCGCCGTTCCCGCCCAGACCGAGGACGGCGCCGAGTTGACCAGCCGTGACTACAAGGTCGAGGTCTCGGGCAAGCTCTTCGACGTCAAGGTGATTGGCGAGGCGATGGCCGGCGGCGCAGCGCCCGCGGCGGGCGGCAAGAAACCGCCCAAGCGCGAGCGCAAGGCCGGCGCCGGCGGCGGTGCTTCGAGTGAGTCGCTGCCCTCACCGCTGCAAGGCACGGTCTTCAAGGTGGCCGTCGAGAAAGGCGCCGAGGTCGCCGAGGGCGATCTGATCTGCGTGATCGAGGCGATGAAGATGGAGAACGAGATCGTCGCCCACCGGGCCGGTAAGGTCGAGGAGCTAAACGTCGTCGAGGGCGCTTCCGTCTCCAGCGGCGACGTCCTCGCAGTGATCAAGTAGCAGCCGCGCTCAGCGTTTCTGCTGCCGCTGGTGTTCCTTTTTGGCCTTGCGCTGTTCGCGCAGTTCCTGCTTTTCCTGGCGGATCTGTTCCTGCCGCTGGCGTCGCGTCAGCGGGATCGTGACCGCTTCTTCGCGGCAGGTCCTGCCGACGCAGTCCTCCAGCCGTTCCAGCAGTTCGTGGTGGAGGAAGTTGCGGACCGGGAAGTAATTGCGGACGCGGACGATGTTGTTGAGCTCGTAGGGGTCTTTTTCGATGTCGTAGAGCTCCTTCTCACCGTCCGGCCAGGCGATGTACTTGTAGGGGCCGAGGCGGATCCCCTCGTAGTCCTTGGGCGGCGCCAGGATCGAGGCCGTGGCCCCTCGCTTTCGTGCGGTGGGGGGGCTGCTCTGATCCCCCGGCTGGGCGATGGCGCCGGCCTCTTCCACGTCCGAGGACTCGACGAAGGACTCGAAGAGGTAGGGCCGCAGGGTGCGCAGTTCGGGGTCGTGCAGGAACGGGGTCATCGAGCGTCCGTCGATGCTCTTGTCCGCTTCGACGCCGGCCAGTTCGAGCACCGTCGGGGCGATATCGATGTTGCCAACCAGCTCGTTGGATTCGGTGTCGGGCCGGATGTGCGGGCCGCGGATCAGGAAGGGAAGGTGGGTTGCGGGCTCATAGGCGAGGAACTTGCCGCCGATCAGCCGGTGCTCTCCGTAGAAGAAGCCGTTGTCGGAGGTGAAGATCACGTAGGTGTTGCGCAGGCGATGTAGAGAGCCCAGCGTGTCCATCACCAGTTTCACGCCGTCGTCGATCGAGCGCAGGGACTCCAGCGCCTTGTCGTAGTAGATGCGGTAGGTGTGGATGTCGGCAAGCGAGAGATAGGGCGCTTCGCGGATGAAGCGCGGCTTGTCGCCGACGTTGCCCTCGTCGAAGCCTTCGGAGCGGCGGTGCGGCAGCGGCTTGCCGTTGAACCAGTTGTAGTGGCGCGGCGCCGGCTCCGGCCCGGCCGGGTGGCGGAAGTCGCCGTGCGGGGCGGTGTAGTCGAGCTGCAGGTAGAAGGGCTGTTCGGGCGAGGTTTCCCGGATGCCCTGGATTGCGTAGTTGGTCAGCGTGTCGGTCTCGTAGTAGCAAGGCAGGCCGTTGAGGGGCGCATAGGGGCAGCCGAGGTCGTCGCGGACGCCGTACTCGCGCGGTTCCCAGGTGCCCGAGTCGCCGTAGGGGCCGTCGATCGTGCCGTTGTTGTTGAGCGAGTAGCCGTAGTAGTAGTGGGTGGTGTCCGCCTTCTCCACCGTGTGCCAGTCGCTCCAGCCCGGCGGCACGGTGGTCCCGTTGTCGAAGGGTTCATCGCCGTAGCCGTTGAGGAACTTGCCGACGTGGATCGTGCGATAGCCGGCGCCCTGCAGCCAGGTAGCGATGTTGTGGGTGTAGGCGCCGCGGAAGCTGAAGCCGGTGTAGCCGCCGTTGGGCGGCACGTTGCCGCGGTCATTGTGGTTATGCGCGTAGCGGCCGGTCAGCAGGCTGACCCGCGAGGGGCAGCAGAGCGGGTAGGAGACGTAGTAGTTGTTGAACGTCATGCCCCGCTTGGCGATCATGTTGAGCGTGTTGGGCATCGCCTGGATCTTCGGTTCGCCGAAGGTGGCGTAGAGCTGGTCGAGGGTCTGATCGTCGGTCTGGATCACGACGAAGCTCGGCGGCTGCGCCGTTTCCGCCGCCTGGGTGCGATGGACGGCCGAGAACAGGCAGAGCAGGGCTAGCAGCCCCGTCCCTAGGGACAGGATTTTGCCGCGAAACGCCCTGCTTTGTTCCGATCGATACATAAAGGAGCCGTCGACAGGCGACCTACACGGTCGAAACAACTGCGCCCGTCGAAGTTGCGAAACGCTAGAGATCGCTCAGGACGCGCCGAGCTTTTTGGCGGCGTCGCGGAACGTTTTAACGGTGGCGCTGGGAGCTTTGCGGCCTTCGAGTTTCTCGCCGTGGCGGTTGACCCAGATCACCGGCACGTTCATTTTCAGCAGTGGCGCGACATCGTTGGTGTAGTTGCAGCCGATGTGCAGCCAACCTTTCTTGCCGCCGATCCGCCGTGCCGCCTCTTTGAAGTGGACCGGGTCCGGCTTGTAGCTGCGCACCTGCTGGGCGGTGACGACGAGGTCGAGTTCGGTGCGCAGGTGGCGCCGTGAGATGCCGAGCAGTTTGTCGTCGATGTTGGAGACGATGCCGATCTCGTAGCGTTTGCCAAGCCGGTCCATCGCCGCGTTGGACTCGCGGAAGGGCAGCCAGTAGGCGACGCTGTTGGGCAGGAACTGGGCCCGTGAGGGCTCGATCTCCCAGCCCAGCTCACCGGCGACCTTGACGATTGTGCGGCGCAGCACCTCGGCGTAGAGCTCGTAGGAGCCGGCCATGATTTCGGCCTGGACCTCCATGAAGCGAGCCAGGAAGGGCTCCTCGGAGAAGCTGAAACCGTCTTTCTCCGCCTCTTTCTTGCAGGCGTCGATGATGCCTTTCTCCCAGTCGATCAGGGTGCCGTAACAGTCGGTAGTGACCCATTTGACGGTTTTGAGGCTGGGGAGCGGCATGGCGGCGGCGCATTATGGCAAGCCCCCCGCCGAGGGGCGGCGCGCTAGGCCCGACGTCGTCCGCCTTGCGATCTTGGATAGGCTGCCGCCCGCGCCAGAGCGGCGCTCCTCTTCTATGGACCTTCTCGAGTATCAAGGCAAGCAGCTGTTCGCAAACCACGGCGTCGCCGTGCCGAGCGGCGAGGTCGCCGCGACGGTCGAGGACGCGGTCGCGGCAGCCGAGCGGATCGGCTATCCCTGCGCGATCAAGGCCCAGGTGCTGATCGGCGGCCGCGGCAAGGCGGGCGGGATCAAGATCGCCAAGGACGCCGACGAGGCACGCTCCTACGCCGACGCGATCCTCGGCATGGACATCATCGGGCCGCACGGCGAGGGCCCGTTCCGCGTCGATCAGGTCTGGATCGAGGGCGGGTCCGACATCGCCGCCGAGTACTACGCCTCGGTGATCCTCGACCGCGGCGAGAAGAAGCTGCTGGCGATGGTCTCCGCCAAGGGCGGGATGGACATCGAGGCAGTCGCCGCCGAGGATCCCGAGGCGCTGGTCAAGCGCCACATCGATCCGACCCGGCCTTTCGACGCAGCAGCAGCGCGGCCGATCATCGACGCCGCTGGCCTCGATGAGGACGTGCGCGACCAGGCTGCCGAGGTGCTGGTGAAGCTGGCGGCGGTGGCAAGTGCCGAGGACGCGACCCTGATCGAGGTCAACCCGCTGATCGTCACCGCCGATCGCGAGGTTGTCGCGCTCGACGCCAAGGTGACGATCGACGGCAACGCCCTCTTCCGCCACCAGGATCTGGCTGAGATTGCCGACACCGCCGATGACCCGCAGGAGGCGATGGCGAAGGAGAAGGGCCTCACCTACGTCAAGCTCGACGGCAACGTCGGCATCCTCGCCAACGGTGCCGGGCTCTGCATGTCGACCCTCGATGTGGTTGCGCAGGCCGGCGGCCGGCCGGCGAACTTCCTCGACGCCGGCGGCGGTTCCAAGGCCGAGGCGATCGTCGATGCGCTGACCGTGATCACCTCGGACGAGAAGGTCACCGCGATCCTCTTCAACATCTTCGGCGGCATTACCCGCTGCGACGAGATCGCCAAGGGGATCGTCACCGCCTCACAGCAGCTGGACCTGAAGCTGCCGCTGGTGGTCCGCCTCGACGGCACCAACTCCGAGGAGGGCCTGGCGATTCTCGCCGAGGCCGGTCTGGACAACCTGAACCAGGAGACGACGATGCTCGGTGCGGCCAAGCGGGTCGTCGAGCTGGCGGGTGGCGCATGAGCATCATCGTCGGCAACGAGACCAAGCTGGTCGTCTCCGGGCTGACCGGCCGCGAGGGCTCCTTCCACGGGCTGCGCAATCGTGCCTACGGCACCGATCTGGTGGCTGGCGTCACCCCCGGCAAGGGCGGCCAGGACGTCGAGGGCGTTCCCGTCTTCGACTCGATCAAGGAGTCGGTGCAGGAGGCCGGCGCCAACACCTCGATGATCTTCGTGCCGGCGCGCTTCGCCGCCCCGGCGATCGACGAGGCGATCGAGTCCGGCGTCCACACGGTGATCGCGATCACCGAGGGGATCCCGGTGCTCGACATGCTGAACACGTACTGGAAGGCCAAGGAGGCCGGTGTGCGGCTGATGGGCCCCAACTGCCCCGGCGTGCTCTCGCCCGGCAAGGCCAACGTCGGCATCATTCCCGCCCAGTTCTTCGATCCGGGCAAGATCGGCGTCGTCTCCAAGTCGGGCACGCTGACCTACCAGATCGGCAACGAGCTGAAGCAGGCGGGCGAGGGCAACTCCTCGATCGTCGGCATCGGCGGCGACCCGATCATCGGCTCGGACTTCATTGACATCCTCAAGCTCTACGAGGCCGACCCCGAGACCGAGCTGATCGTGATGGTCGGTGAGATCGGCGGTGACGCCGAGGAGCGCGCGGCCGAGTTCATCGCCGCCGAGATCTCCAAGCCGGTCGTCGCCTACATCGCCGGTTTCACGGCCCCGCCCGGCAAGCAGATGGGCCACGCTGGCGCGATCATCTCCGGCTCTTCGGGCACTGCCCAGGCAAAGAAGGATGCGCTCGAAGCGAAGGGCGTGCGGGTCGGCGAAAGCCCCACCGAGACGGCCAAGATCGCCGTCGAAGTTCTGCGCGGCTGACAGACCGTCGGGCGCGAGGCGTTGCTAGTGTCGAAGTTGATGGCTGCTGACACGATTTCTTTTGCTCGCGGGGCGCCCAGTGCCGACATCCTGCCGCGCGACGCGGTGCGGGACGCGGCGGCGGTTGCGCTTGCCGAGGACTGGGAAAAGGCGCTCTCTTACGGGACCGGTATTGGGCACCCTGGGTTGTGCGAGTGGATCGCTCAGCGCCATGGCGGGCTCGATGCCCGACAGGTGATGGTCGCCAACGGGTCGCTCGAGGCCGGCTGGATGCTGTTCGAGCATCTGCTCGAGCCCGGTGACCGGGTGGTCGTCGAGCAGCCAACTTATGACCGCACGCTGCTGATGCTGCAGCGGCTCGGGGTCGAGCTGGTGCCAGTGCGGTTGGAGGCCGACGGGCTGGACATGGCTGAGTTCGAAGCGGCGCTTGTCGAGGGACCGATCAAGCTTGCCCACGTCATTCCCAACTTCCACAACCCCGCCGGTTGCACGCTCTCTACGGAGAAGCGGGTGCGGCTGGTCGAGCTCGCCGCCGAGCACGACTTCTGGATCTTCGAGGACGACCCTTATCGCGAGCTTCCTTTCGAGGGCGAGGCTCTGGAGACGATGCTCGAGATCGATAAAGCCGATCGCGTGGTCCACGCCTCTTCCTTCTCAAAGACCGTCAGCCCGGGCGTGCGAGTCGGTTACCTGGCCGGCCCGGCGGCGGAGATCGCCAAGCTCGCCAAGCGGGCCAACGAGACCTACATCTCCCCCAACATGCTGGCCGAGGCCGTGGTCCTGGAGCTTTGTCGCTCCGGAGGGCTCGACAGGAACATCGAGTTCGTCAAAGGGGCGCTGCGCGAGAGGCGCGATGCGCTGGTCGAGGCGCTGCGTGAGCAGATTCCCGAGGCCGAGTTCGTCGTTCCCGGCGGTGGTTACTTCCTCTGGGCCGACCTCGCCGAGGGCACGAACACGGCGGCGCTCCTGACTGAGGCCAAGGGTGAGGGGGTTGCCTTTGTCGCCGGCCCCGATTTCATGATCGACGGTGGCGTCAACAGCCTCCGCTTCTCGTTTGCCAGCGTGCCGCCCGAGCGGATCCCCGAGGGGATCTCGCGCGTGGCTCGGGCGCTGGAGCGCATGCGCGCCGGCTCGCCTGCTTAGCGTTCGTTTTTCGGCAAAGCAATCGCAGCCTGCTGATCCGGCCTGGGCATCGCCGCGTAGTGGGGGGAGAACCCCAACTGCGACCCAGGAGGAAGCATGGCTGTTGCGAACAAAGAGAGCGCGCTGTGGCGCGTTGCCAAAGACCCGGTCTCCCGACGCAAGCTGCTTGCGGTGACCGGCGGCTCCACGGCCCTCGCCGCCTTCCTCGCCGCCTGCGGCAGCGACAGCGACTCGACCACGACGATGGCGACCAGCGGTGGTGGCGGCAAGAGCGGCACCGAGAAGTTCGGCAAGGGCGACGTCGGCATCCTCAACTACGCGCTCACGCTCGAGTACCTGGAGACCGCCTTCTACGCCGACGTGGTCAAGAGCGGCCTCTTCAAGGGCTCCGATCTCGAGACGATCCGTAAGTTCGGCAGCGAGGAGGCCGAACACGTCACCGCCCTGACCGGCTTCGTCAAGCAGCTGGGCGGCAAGCCCGCGCCGAAGCCGAAGACCGAATTCCCGCTGAAGAGCGCCAAATCGGTGCTCGAACTGGCGGCCACGGTCGAGAACCTCGGCGCCGCTGCCTACCTCGGCCAGGCGCCCTACATCAAGGGGGCCTCGGTGCTCTCCGCGGCGCTCTCGATCCACAGCGTCGAGGGCCGTCACGCGGCGGCGCTCAACACTCTGCTGGGCGAGTCGATCACCCCGGACGGGGCGTTCGCCAAAGCCGCGCCGGCGAGTGAAGTCCTCAAGTCCGTCGAACCCTTCATCGTCGGCTGACCCGGCGCTTCAAGGCAAAAGGAGAATCAGATGAGCGATCAAATCCTGGTCCAGCCCGAACTCGCCGACGTGCACATCGACGTCGACAGTGACGACCTCTCTCGCAGCGAGGTGATCCTCAAGGGGGCACTGGCCGCCGGCGCCGTCTACGGTGCGGTCATGGTCGGCCCGTTCGTCGGCAGGGCGCTGGCGATGTCGGAAAGCGGCGACGTTGGCATCCTCAACTTTGCCCTCACGCTCGAGTACCTCGAGTCGACCTTCTACCGGGAAGCAAAGACCCGGGCGAAGGCGAGCGGCGACCTCAAGAGCCTGATCGAACTGGTCGGCCGCGATGAGGACGAACACGTCGGGGCGCTGACCGAAACGATCAAGAAGCTCGGTGGCAAGCCGGTGGCGGAGCCGAAATTCGACTTCCCCTACAGCAATACCGCCGGCTTCCTCAAGCTTGCCCAGACCTTCGAGGACACCGGGGTCAGCGCCTACAACGGCGCCGCGCCCCAGATCAAGTCCAAAGAAGTGCTGGAAGCGGCCGGCTCAATCGTCCAGGTCGAGGCGCGGCACGCTGCGGCAATTCGCCTACAGAACGGCGAAGAACCGTCGCCCGTCGCTTTCGACCCGGCATTGCCCGAAGCTAAGGTGCTGAAAGCGGTCGAACCGTTCATCGCATAGACGAGACGGAGCGAGCGCCACGAGATGAATCCCCGCGGAAGCAAGGTTGAGCGTCTCGCCGATGAGGAGCTGATGCCCCTGATCGGCGAGAAGGACCCCGGCGCGTTCGAGGTCTTCTACGATCGCCACGGCGGGGTCGCCTTCTCGCTCGCCTACAGGATCGTGGGCGAGCGGGGAGCGGCCGAAGACGTGGTTCAGGAGGCCTTCATCTCGATCTGGCGCAGTGGCGCCCGCTACGACAAGGCGCGGGGCAGCGTGCGCTCCTGGATGCTTGGCATCGTCCGCAACCGGGCGATCGATTTCCTGCGCAGCAAAGCGGGCCGGGCACCAAAGCTCGACTTCGACGACGACGCGGTGCTCGAGCACCGGCCCGCCGAGGAGCGGACCGACACCGAGGCTTTGCGTCGCGAGACCGCCCGCGAGGTGCGCGGGGTGCTGGACGAGTTGCCGGGCGATCAGTCGAAGGTGATCCAGCTCGCCTACTTCGGTGGCTTCAGCCACTCGGAGATAGCGTCGATGCTGGGCGTGCCTTTGGGCACGGTGAAGGGGCGGATGAGGCTTGGCTTGGAGAAGATTCGCGGACAGGTGGCGGAGGGGCTGGCATGACTGAGATGGGACACGAGCGCTGGCGCGAGGAGCTGGCGGCATACGCGCTGGGCGCGCTGGAGCCGGGCGAAGGGGCGGAGCTGGAGCGTCACCTCGCCGGTTGCGAGGAGTGCCGCACCGAGCTCGACTGGCTGCGCCCGGCGGTGCTGCTGCTGCCCGAGTCGGTGGAGCGGGTCGAGCCGGCGCCGGGGCTGCGCAGTCGCTTGATGGAGCAGGTGCGCGCGGAGGCTGAGCGCCCGCGGACGTCGAAAAGCTTCTTCCGCCTGCGTCGACCCGGCGGAGGGTTGGCTCTGGGCCCGCTGGCCGGCACGGCGACGATCGTCGTGATCGTGGCAGTGCTTGCCGGCTACGCGATCAGCGGCGGCACCGGCGGCGACGGTGGTGCGACCACGGTGGTCGCTGGGCGCTCACCTGGCGTGACTGCAAAGGTCGTACGCCAGGGTGAGACCGGCACGTTGCACCTTGCAAACGTGCGCCAGCTGCCCCGCGACAAGGTGCTGCAGGCCTGGGTCCAGCGCGGCAAGCGGGTGGTCTCGGCGAAGACGCTCTTCGTCCCCAACCCCGACGGCACGGCATCGGCGACGATCGACAACATGGACGGCGTCAACACGGTGATGGTGACGGCCGAGCCTCGCGGAGGCAGCGCCCAGCCGACCTCGGCGCCGATCGTCAGCGTTTCAATCCCCGACTGAGGCGCCGATTGCGTCGCCTCAGTTCAGCGGCCGTAGCGGTCGCGAGAGAGAACCAACTGCTCTGGGATGGTGGCCCGTGGCGGCGGCGCCGGGTCGGCGCGGACCGAGACGGTCTCGGCGACGCTGCGCGAGACCTGGTGGGAGCCATCGGCGGAGGCGATCGTCACGCCCTCTTCGCCGGAGCTGGCGACGCTGCCCTCGAGGCCGGGATCCAGGCCCGCGTCCTTGAGGTAGTGCAGCAACTCCTCGGCCTCGTTCTCGAAGCGCAGCACGACGACCTTGGCGCCGGGCTCGACATCGGAGAGCAACGAGCCCTGCTCGCGGGCACCCTCGACAATCGGGTGGCCGTGGGGGCAGGTGGTGGCGTCGCCGATCGCGGCGCGCATCCGCTCCTCCAGCACCGGTGACATCGCGTGCTCGATCCGCTCGGCCTCCTCGTGGACCTCGTCCCAGGGGATGCCGAGCACGTCGGTGAGGAAGCGCTCGATCATTCGGTGGCGGCGGACGATGTGGCTGGCGTGCTCGCGGCCGGACCCGGTGAAGTCGAGCGACTTGTCGGGCTTGCGCTCGACGTAGCCGTCGTCGACGAGGCGGCCGATCATCTCGTGCACGGTGGGGGGCGAGAGCTGCATCGCGCGGGCGATGTTGGCGCCGGTCATCGGCAGCCCGGCCTCCTCCAGCCAGAACATGATCTCGAGGTACTCCTGCTCGGCGACGGTTGCTGTCTCCACGGTCTCCATTGGCTCGATACTAGCCATCAGCGGCGCTCGACCAGCGTCGAGACGACGGCCTCGTAGAAGCCATCGCCCATCGCGCCCTCGGTGACCGTGGCGTTGTCCCATTCGCCGAGCACGGCGCGCAGGCCGGGGTCGCGCTCGGGGCCGTTGGCGACGACGAAGAAGCGGCCGACCGCGGCGGCGACCTCGAGGTCCTCGATCGAGTCGCCGACGGCGATGCAGTCGGCCGGGTCATAGCCGCGGGCACGGGCGTGGGCGGCTACGGCGCCCGCCTTGCTGACCAGCTTGGGGACGAGGTGGTAGGCGTGGGTGGGCCCGTCGACGGCGGCCATCTCGCGGCCGATCGCGCCGTTGTCGAGCAGGCGCAGGTCGTCGTGTCCCTCGGCCCCGAGCAGCCGATTGGCCTCTTCGACGTCGATCTTGCCGCGGAAGAGGTGGGAGAGGATGCGGCCGGTGTGCCAGGGGGCGTGGTATTCCAGCCGCCCGTCGAAGTGCTCGAACAGCATCTTCGGGATGCCCCGCTGCTCGATCTTCTCGTAGACGGTGCCGTCCTCGTCGGGCACCATCTCGCCGGTCATCAGTGTCGTCTCGCCGTCAATCGCGAAGGCGCAGCCGGCCTCGTAGATGTAGGAGGTCTGCCCCATCAGGCGAGCGCACTCGTGCACCTGCGGCTCGCGCCGGCCGGACATAATCACGACCTCGACCCCGGCTCGCTGACATGCCTCGAGGCCGCGCGCCTGGGCCAGCGAGAAGCCACCCTCGGCGTCGCGGAAGAGCGAGCTGCCCTTGCCGAGCAGGGTCCCGTCGAGGTCGGTGTAGACGCATCGCAGTGCCAATGGTCGGTCGCTACGGTAGCCGGATGATCGTGATGGAACCTGGGTGGGGGGATGGAGAGGGCCTGTCCCGAGGAGTGGTTCGGTGATTTGGCGACTAGCCGATCGGGAGTTGGAGTTTGGGCAGCCCGTGGGGGCGGGGATCGTCAACGTCACCGCCGACTCGATGTTCGAGGGGGCTCGGAGCGTTACGCCAGAGCAGGCGATCGAGGATGGGGTCGGGCTGGTCGAGGCGGGGTTCGACATGCTCGACGTCGGTGCGGTGGCGGCGAAAAGCGGGCCGCCTGTGCCGGCTGAAGTCGAGGCCGCTGCGCTGGTGCCCACGATCGAGGGGTTGGCCGGTGCCGGGGTGCCGATCTCGGCTGACACCTTCTCAGTCGAGGTGGCACGGGCGGCGCTGGAGGCTGGGGCCGTCGCGGTGAATGACATCTCTGGAGGCAGCGAGGAGATGTTCGAGCTGGTGGCCGAGACCGGCTGCGGCTACGTGCTGATGCACATCGAGGGGCCGCCGCGGGTTGACCGGGCGGCGCCGGAGTACGGCGACGTGGTCGATCACCTGAAGTCCTGGTTTGGGGGGAGAGTCGAGCTGGCTCGGAGCCTTGGGGTGGGTATGGACCAGATCGCGATCGACCCCGGGCTCGACTTCGACCTCAGCACCGAGCAGGATCTAGAGATCTTGCGGCGGCTTCCCGAGCTGCGCTCGCTCGGTCTGCCCCTCTACGTCTCGCTTTCGCGCAAGGACTTCATCGGCGCAGTCCTGGCCGGCTCCTGGGAGGAGCGCCTGCCGCCTGGAGAGCGCGAGTGGGGGACCGTCGCCGCCGTGGCGCTGGCGGCGCGCGGCCGTGCCGACATCCTCCGCATCCACGACCGCAGCTCGCTGCAGGCCATGCGAGTCGCCGGACGGATTGTCCGATCTGGGCCGACGGGCCGAAACCGTGACGATATGTCACGGTTTCGGCCCGTCGGCGGGTAGGGCGTGATGGCGAAGGGTCTCTTGGAGGCTCCGTGGTCGGTGGCCATCGATCCAGCGCGGCGGGACGGCCGGATCGTCGCGGAGAGCGGAGAGGAGGAGCGCAAGGCGAAAAGGGTGGCGCTGCCGAAGTCACTGGACCCGGGCTTCGTCGAGGCGCTGAAGCGCGCCGGCGTCGAGCGGCTCTACTCGCACCAGCGCCAGGCGCTGGAGGCGGCGGCGCGCTCCAACCTGGTGATCACCAGCGGCACAGCCTCGGGCAAGAGCCTCGCCTTCAACCTGCCCGTGCTCGATGGCATCGCGGGCGATGCCAAGCGCCGCGCCCTCTACCTCTACCCGACCAAGGCCCTGGCCCAGGACCAGGCGCGCAAGCTGGGGGCCCTGCGCCCGCCGGGGCTGCGCGAGGCGATCTACGACGGCGACACCCCGCGCGAGGAGCGGCCCGCGATCCGCCGCCGCAGCAACCTCATCCTCACCAATCCGGACATGCTGCACGTCGGCGTCCTGCCCAACCACAAGAGCTGGGGGGACTTTTTCGCCAATCTCGGCTGGGTGGTGGTCGACGAGGCGCACACCTACCGCGGCGTCTTCGGCTCCCACGTCGCCAACGTATTGCGGCGGCTGCGGCGGGTGGCGCGGGCCTATGGCTCCGAGCCGCGCTTCCTGCTCGCCTCGGCGACGATCGCCAACCCGGTCGGGCTGGCCGAGGAGCTGGTCGGCACACCCTTCGAGCTGATCGACGACGACGGCGCGCCGCGGACAGGGCGCGAGATCGCGATGTGGAACCCACCGCTGATCGACAAGGCGACGGGAACGCGGCGCTCGTCCCTGGGCGAGGCGGCGGACCTTTTGGCCGAGCTGGTTTCGCACGGAGTGCGGACGATCTGCTTCCTCAAGAGCCGCCGCGGGATCGAGCTGATCCAGCGCTTCGCCCGCGAGTCGCTGCAGGCGCGCGGCAAACCGGAGCTGGCGGCGCGGATCGCCCCTTACCGCGGCGGCTACACCTCCCAGCAGCGGCGCGAGATCGAGGCGCGACTGTCCTCGGGCGAGTTGCTCGCGGTGGTCGCCACCGATGCGCTGGAGTTGGGCATCGACATCGGCGAGCTCGACGCGGCAATCTGCGTCACCTTCCCCGGCACGGTCGCCAGCCTGCGCCAGATGTGGGGGCGGGCGGGGCGTGAGCGACGCGGGCTGGCGGTGTACGTGGCCGGTGCCGACGCGCTCGACCAGTTCTTCTGCCGCCATCCCGAGGAGTTCATCGGGCGAGCGGTCGAGGCGGCGATCCTCGACCCCACCAACGAGCAGATCGCCGGACGCCACCTGATTGCCGCGGCCTACGAGCTGCCGCTGAGCGAGGCCGACGGCGAGTTCTTCGGCGAGGGCTGGCGCGAGCGGGCCAACCGGCTGACGGTGGCCGGCGAGCTGCGCCAGGCGGGCGGGCGGATCATGCCGCGCAGCAGCGAGTTCGTCGCCGCCAAGGTGCCGCTGCGCTCGGCCTCACCCGACTCGGTTGCGGTAATCGAGCGCGACTCAGGCGAGATGCTCGGCCTGGTCGAGTCCGAGCGCGCCTTTACGACGATCCACCCCGGCGCGATCTACCTCCACCTCGGTCGCTCCTACGAGGTCGAGCAGCTCGACATCGCCGGCCGGCGCGCGGTCGTCTCGGCCTTCGACGGCGACTGGTACACGCGGCCGAAGAAGGAGACCGAGATCTACATCGAGCGGATCCGCGAGCAGCGCTCGACCGCAGGCGTCGAGCTGCACTTCGGCGAGGTCTCGGTGACCGAGCAGGTGATCGCCTACCAGCGGGTCTCGATCGCCGAGCAGGAGCCATTCGACATCGTCGCCCTGGAGCTGCCCGAGCAGCACTTCGCCACCCAGGCGCTCTGGTATGTGCTGCCCGACCGGCTCAGCGGCGCGCTGCCACCCGACGTCCTGCTCGGTGCCCTGCATGCCACCGAGCACGGCCAGATCGCGGTGCTGCCGCTGATCGCGATGTGCGACCGCTGGGACATCGGCGGCCTCTCCACCAACGTCCACTTCCAGACCGGCCGCTCGACGATCTTCATCTACGACGGCCATCCCGGTGGGGTGGGCATCACCCTGCGCGGCTACGAGCGGTTCGAGCAGCTGCTCGGCGACGCCGAGCGCCTGATCGCCGAGTGCCCCTGCGAGTCCGGCTGCCCTTCCTGCGTACAGAGCCCCAAGTGCGGCAACCTCAACGAACCGCTGCACAAGGAGGGTGCGCTGGAGCTGATGAGGACCATGAAGGGGCTGTAGGCGCAACCCTCCGGAGGGTGCAACGTTTTGCGGATCTCACAGAGCCGTAACGCGTTTCACCTCGGTCCAGGCCAGAGCTGGCGCAAGGCGAGGATCGCGAAGGCGTGGGACCAGGCGAGCGGGGTGGTCGAGGTGGGGATGCCGGTGTGGGCGTCGACGCGCTCGGGCAGCATGCCGCTGGGCGTGGCCGCGCGGCGCACCTCTGCCATCAGGTGGAGCGCCTCGCGGCGCTCGCCGAGCGCGGCGAGGCTCCAAGCGGTCCAGGCAGTCGGTGCGGTCCAGGGATCCTTGCCGCCGGACCAGCCTTGCGAAGGAACGATGCCGAAGCGGCCGCTGGTGGCGGCAAGGCGCAGCAGCGTGCGCCGCACGAGCGGGTAGAGCGCCGGGTGCGGGAACGGACGCACGGCCCAGCCGGCGGCTGAATCGAGGCCGGAGGCGGGGTCGTCTGCGCCGCGGGTGAGCGTGCCGGCAGGGGCGGCGAACAGGGCTCGGAGCGTTGCTTCGCGGCGCTTTTGCCCGGGCCTATCGCGAGCGTCGAAGATCGTAGCCGTGGAGGCGAGCGCGTTGGCGAGGTAGTCGCCTGGGTCGCCCTCCTGGTAGTCGGCCCTATCGCGCCAGGGCTGCGAGGCGACCGCGTGCCGCAGCCCGGCGCTCCGCGCCGCCACGGCGACCCAGCCGGCCGCGTCGCCCTGAGCAGCGCGGCCGCCGACCGGTGTCCCGTCGACGTTGAACCGCGCCGCGGCCCCGAGGTCGAGGCCGAGCAGGAAGCGAGCGATGCGCTGCGCTTGATCTCGATATCCGGCCGAGGCCAGCGCCAATGCCACGGTCCCGGCGTCGCGCGGCCAGACGTAGGCCCAGCCGTCCCGGGCTCCGGCGATGACCGCGCCGGTGCGACTGTCGGTAAGCGCCCGCAGCACCAGCAGCGAGCGGCGGTACATCCGCCGTGCCCAGCGCGGCGCCTCGGTCCCCAGCGGGCGCGCCACCGCAAGCCAGCGAGGATCGGCGCGGATCCGATCGAGGTCGCCCAAAGAGTTGAGCCTGACGGCCCGCTCGCTGCCATAGCGGTCGACCGTCCGCAGCGAATTGCTCCCTGGCAGGTAGCGATGCCACACGGAGTCGGCCTCCGAGCCCCCCGAGACGAGAGCTCCACCGATGGCGAGCAGGACCACCAGCCCCACCCCTGCACGCAGCCAGTTCACCGACCGGATGCAATCAGCCCCGTCGCCTCCCGGTCGCTAGCCTTCGCTCTGCGCGGCGCTCACCGCGTATTCCGGGCGAGGTAGCTCAGTTGGTAGAGCACACGACTGAAAATCGTGGTGTCGTGGGTTCGATTCCCACCCTCGCCATTGCGTTCAACCTGCAATATGCAGGTTCTGGGGAACTTAATTTTCAGCTAAGAGCATCGCCATCCTCGGTGGTGGGCGATGAATCGGCGTTCGTGCGGTTGAGCCCCGAGCTCTTTCCGATCGAGGGTCTCCGGTGTGGCCTCGGTAGCACGGGCGCGCTTTGTCAGCCCGCGCGCTAAGGCGCGCAAGTATCGTCGAGCGCTTTATGCAGGAGATCATCGAGTTCTGGCGGGCGGTGGAGATGTTCAGCCCGCCGGCAATCCCACGGGCCCGCCCAGCGCAGCGGGTGTTCGACGTCGCTTCCGGCGAGCCGCTGCCCTGGAATCCCGGGCACCCCGTCCAAGCCACGCGGCTGACCAAGGACCAGGCGTGGAGGCACACCGTCTACGTCGGCCTCTACCCGCGGGAAGCGGTCTTCTCGGCGCTGAAGGACGTCTTTCCTCGCGCCCCAGACAGCTACGAGGAGCGTCCTTCGGGCCAGAGCGCCCTGCTGGGTTTCGCGGTATCGGAGAAAGGCATCCTCCTCGAGGGGTCCGCGGTGCTCTCGGCTTGCGCCTGGGCGACAGCGCGAGCCCTCGATCCGGGACCGTCGGCCGCCGCCTGGCTCGACGGCTTCGCCGACATCGAACGCGGCTTTGCCTCAGGCCTGGAGGAAACGCTTCTCGGCAGGATCGAGGAGCAACGCAAGCCGGTGGTCCTCGACTGGGGCATCCTCACCGAATGCCTGGAGGGCGCGATCGCGGCTTTGGGCGTGGAGGACGTGCTGCCCATCTCCGGGGTCCGGGTCAGCAGCGAAATCGTCGCGCGGGGGAGCGCCGGCACGGTCGAGCACGACTTTCTCAACAGCTTCATCGCCGACGACCTGGCCCGCGTCGCCGCCGCTGCGGGCGCGGGTGAGGTGGGCGCCGCACTTCGTGAGTACCTGCGGCCCACCGCCGAGCTCGACCTCGACGGTCGCATCGACGTGCGGACCCGCCTCGACGAGGTCCGCCGCGCCACCGAACCCGATCGGCTGCCTCCCGGACGCTGGCCGGCGGGCCCGGAGCGGCCGTTGGCCCTGGGCCAGCAGCTCGCCGTCAATGAGGCGATCGCAATGTCCCGCGCCGGCGGCAATCTGTTCGCTGTCAACGGGCCGCCCGGCACCGGCAAGACGACGATGCTGCGCGACCTGGTCGCTGGGTTGGTCACCGAACGGGCCGAGCGGCTGGCGGCGCTTACCGATCCAGCGGATGCATTCCTCGACGACCCCGATCGCTGGGAGACGACTCCCTATCGGCGCGTGATCCATCGACTGAGGCCTGAGCTGACCGGGTTCGAGCTGGTCCTGGCGTCCAGCAACAACGGGGCGGTCGAGAACGTCACGCTTGAGATCCCGTCGAGCGAGGCTGTCGACGGCCACTGGCGCGAGCTGGCGGAGGGCATCGACTACTTCCCGGCCCTGGCCGCGCGAGCGATGAGCGCCGGCCGGCCCTCGGCTGGCGCCTGGGCGCTGGTCGCCGCACGGCTCGGCAACAGCAAGAACCGCAAGGACTTCGTCAACGCGGTCTGGTGGACCGAACGACGCAAAGAGGGCGACAACCGCCCGCCGCCGCCCCCGGGTCTGCGCGACCTCCTCGACAACTGGGAGCACAACCCTGAGGGACCGTCCTGGGCCGAGGCCGTGGCGGCGTTCGAGCAGGCCCGCGATCGGGCGAGAGCGATCCGCGAGGACCGCCTCCAGGTGGCGGCGGCGCTCGACCGGGTTGCCGGGCTTGAGTCAGACCTCGAGGCGGCCCGTGCCGCGGAGCGGACAGCAGGCGAGCGGGTCCAGGCATCGATGCCCCGGCGAGAGGAGCTTGCATCTCTGCAGCGCACGCGCGAGGACGAGCGCCGCCGCCGCGTCGAGGCTCGCGAGGAAGAGCTGCGCCGGCGCCCCTCGGTGATCAGGTTCCGCGCCCGGGCCGCCTGGCGCGAGCGCGACGAGGAGCTCGCCGCCGCGATCGCCGCGCTGGACACGACCCTGGATGAGGTCGGCGAGGAGCTGCGGGTGCTGGAGGGTGAGGTGCGGGCGCACACCGAAGCAGGCGCTGTGCTCGCGGCGGCCGAGAAGGAGCACGACGCGGCTCGTCGGGTTCTGGCGCGCTACCGCGAGCGGACCGGTGCCCTCATGCCTGACGAGGGGTGGCGGGGCGATCGCGTGGCGCGTGAGCGGCAGGCGCCGTGGACCGATACCGAGTTGAACGAAGCCCGCACCGAGCTGTTCCTGGCGGCGCTCGACCTCCACAGGGCGTTTCTCGTTCACGCCGCGAAGCCGATGCGCCAAACTCTCGACGGGGCGATGGACATCCTCTCCGGCAGGGCCCCGGCGGACCTATCCGTGGATGCGGCGCGAGCTGCATGGCAGGCGCTTTTCCTGCTCGTCCCGGTTGTCTCGACGACCTTTGCCTCGGTGGGGCGGTTGCTCGGGCGGCTCGGCCGCGAGGCGCTCGGCTGGCTGGTGGTCGACGAGGCCGGCCAAGCCACGCCGCAGAGCTCGGTCGGAGCGCTGTGGCGCTGCCAGCGGGCGGTGATCGTCGGCGACCCCCAGCAGCTGGAGCCCATCACGACGGTCCCGTTCAGGGCCGAGCAGGCGATTCGAGTGCACTACGACGTCGAGGAGGAGTGGCTGACCGGCCGTACCTCGGTACAGGGCGTCGCCGATCGCCTCAACCGCTTCGGCACGACGCTGCCGGGGGCAGAGCGGCCACTCTGGGTCGGTGCGCCCCTGACCGTCCACCGCCGCTGCGACGAGCCGATGTTCGGCCTCTCCAACCAGATCGCCTACGACGGGCTGATGATCGAGGCCACCGACCCGGCGCTCGGCCGGGACTTCGCCACCCGCCACCCGACCCTTCCACAAAGCAAGTGGATCGATGTCAGCTCAGACGCCTCGCAAGGAAACTGGATCCCGGCCGAGGGCGAGGAGGTCGACCGGATCCTCGCCCATCTCGACGAGATCGACTTCGACCTCACGCAGGTGATGGCGATCGGCCCCTTCCGCGACGTCGCCCGCCAGCTTGAACAACGTCGCTGGCGACACCGCGGGTTGCGCGCGGGGACCATTCACACGGCCCAGGGCAAGGAGGCCGACGTCGTGATTCTCGTGCTCGGCTCAGAACCCGCCCGCGAGGGAGCCCGGGCCTGGGCGGCGAGCAAGCCGAACCTGCTGAACGTCGCGGTCAGCCGGGCGCGGAGGCGGCTGTATGTGATCGGTGACCTTGAGGCGTGGCGGCGTCAGCGGTACTTCGATTTGCTGGCGGATCGGCTGCCGCATGATCGCCAACGCGCTTGACCGTGGGCACGGGGTCTAACGACGCCGATCATCTCCCAGAACGCCGTCTCGGCGATCAGTCTCACGCCGTACTCGCGAGCTTGCCCTGTTGGGTGGGTCGGTGGCCGGATTCATCATCTATGGCTGGCCGCTGGGGAGGCCTGCGTCTCGCATCGCCAGCGCGAACTTGAGGAACTCCTCCTGGAAGTCGTGGAGCACGACTTCGTGTCCGGCTCCATCGCCGCCCGGAGCGGGTCCCTCCTTTGCGCGCCTTACCTCGCGCGCCCCGATGCGCCAGCGGTCCATCTGCTCGCGCAGCTCGCCGGTGCCGGGCAGATCGTCGCGCGCCGCGTCGGCCAGGGCGATGCCGAGGTCGGGTGCGTTCCGCACCCTGGTGGGCATCTGGGCCAGGGCCAGCTCCGGATTGGCGGCGAAGCGGCGCAGGATCGTCGCGATCAGGCTGGTGTGCTCGAAGGTCTCGTGGCAGACCGAACGCGGCACCCTCGGCCCGACCAGGAGCGCTGGCACGCGTACTCCGAGCGTCGCGTGTTCAGAGTCCGGTGGGGCTTGGGGAGGAACGACGTGGTCGAAGAAACCGCCGTGCTCGTCATAGACGATGACCAACAGCGTGTTCTCCCAGTTGGGGCTGTTTGCGAGCGCTTCGTATATCTCCAGGACGAGGTCCTGACCGGCTTTGATGTCGGCCGGCGGGTGGTCGTCGTTCGAGTTGGGGTGAAGGACGCGGAGGTCGGCGAAGTTGGGGTCGATCCAGGAGATATCGCGCAACTCGCCGTTGGCGCAATCGTCGAGGAAGCTGTCGTGCGTCTCGAGCGCCGCGCCGAGGGCCTCCTCGCTCCAGCTCAGCTTGGTGCGATTGAAGTAGGCGAAGTTGTCGCGGTTGAGATTGCGGATCCTCCGGTAGCTCTTATCCGCCGCTCGCAGGGTCGCCGGATCCTGTGAGTACCAACGCCACTGTTTCGGCTCGAGCTGACGGGTGAACGCCTCCACTTCGTATATGGGCGCGTCGCGCAGACCCTTCACGCCGGGCAGGCCCCGCAGCGCGGCGAGCACGCTGCCCCAGAATCCCCGCTTGTAGCCGACCTTCTCGCTCTCGCGCCCGGCCAGAGCGAACAACCGATTGGGCCAGGTGTCGCCGGGAATCGATGAGTGCCAGGCGTCGCAGACGCAGAAGTTGCGGGCCAGGTGGTCGTAGACCGGCAGGTGGCGGGAGCTGTAGTAGCCCATCGGGACTTTGTGAAGCTCCTCCGGCAGGGTCACCGGTTTGTCGTCGATGAAGCGGGTTTTGAGGAAGTTGGCGACGAAGCCGCCGTTTTCATCTTTTAGCTGCTCCGCCACGCACTCCTTGGAGTGGCAGGGGTCGAGAATCTTCCCGCTGGGATCGATCGCGGGGTGAAAGACGGTTTGATCCGGCTCCCACTCGAAGGCGTCGTATCTGTCTTCGCCGACGAAGTTGACCTCGTCGCCCTGCAGGCCCCTCACGTCAGGGAGGCCATCGCGCATCAGGTAGCCGAGCATCTGATCGAAGGAGCGGTTCTCCTTCATCAGCACGACGATGTGCTCGATGTCCTTCAGAGGCCCCATGATCGAGTTGATCAATATCAAAAAATCAGTGAGTTACGATTAGTAATGGAATAGTTAAGGTGGGCATTGGCGCAAATGTGGACTGACGGGGTGCAGGCGCTAGGGTCGGCGCGATGCGAACCGCGGTGATCACAGGCGCTTCGAGCGGCATCGGCGCGGCCACAGCGAGGGCTCTCAGCGGCGAGGGCTTCCGAACGGTTCTTGCCGCCCGGCGGCTGGAGCGGCTCGAGGCGCTGGCGGCTGAGATCAACGGTGAGGCGATCGCGCTCGACGTCACCGACCCGGACTCAGTCGCGGCGCTCGCCGCCCGGGTCGAGGGCTGCGACGTGCTGGTCAACAACGCCGGCGGCGCGCTTGGTCTCGAGTCGGTCGCGGAGGCCGACGAAGAGAAGTGGCGCCAGATGTATGAGTCCAATGTGCTGGGGACGATGCGGATGACCCGGGCGCTGCTGCCCAAGCTGGTCAAGTCCGGTGCTGGCCACATCGTCTCGGTGACCAGCATCGCCGCGATCGAGACCTATCGGGGCGGCGCCGGCTACAACGCGGCCAAGCACGCCCAGCGGGCGACTCTGCGGGTGCTACGGCTGGAGCTGCTTGGGCAGCCGGTGCGGGTTACCGAGATCGCTCCCGGCATGGTCGAGACGGAGTTCTCGCTGGTCCGCTTCGGTGGTGACGAGGAGGCGGCGCGGCGGGTCTACGAGGGGATGGAGCCGCTGCGGGCCGAGGACATCGCCGAGTGCATCCGCTGGGCGGTGGCGCAGCCGCCGCATGTCAACATCGACGAGATCGTTGTCCGGCCGCTCGCCCAGGCCACGGCAGCCGACGTGCACCGGCGCCCGGAGTAGCCTGCCTCTTACCTCAGCCGCCGGCGACGAAGCCATCGGGCTCGGCAACCACCGTGTTGACCAGCTCGCCGATGCCCTCGATCTCTACTGCGACCGTGCTGCCGAGTTGGAGCAGGTTCTCGCGGATCGGCTGACGGCCGATGCCGACGCCGGCTGGCGTGCCGGTGGCGATCACGTCGCCGGGCTCTAGGGTGAAAGCTTCGGAGAGGTGGGCGACCTGCTGGAAGCAGTCGAAGACCATCTCGGCCGTGCTGGCGTCCTGGCGCAGCTCACCGTCAACGGTGCAGCGGACGCGCAGGTTCTGCGGGTCGCCGAGCTCATCCGGTGTGACCAGCCAGGGACCGAGCGGCCCGTGGGTGTCGAAGGACTTGCCGATCTGCATCGTCTGCGCCCTGCCCTGCCAGTCCCGCACGGTGATGTCGTTGGCGCAGGTGTAGCCGGCGATCACCTCGTGAGCCCGCTCGACCGGGACGTGGCGGCAGCGCTGCCCGATCACCAGCGCCAGCTCGGCCTCGTAGTCGAGAAAGGTCGAGACCTTGGGCATGTGGATGTCGGCTCCCGGGCCAACCACGCAGGTGACCTGCTTGTTGAAGAAGACCGGCACCTCAGGTGCGTCCATCCCCGTCTCGGCGATGTGATCCGCGTAGTTGAGCGCGATGCCCAGGTACTTACGCGGCGCGACCGGGGCCAGGAGCTGAATGTCGGCGAGCGCCAAGCGCGGCGCTTCCTCGGCAATCCTGCCCAGGCCCTCCTGGCCCAGCTCGGAAAGTGCCAGCGCGGGTTCGGCAGGGGCATCCGCCGCAGAGAAGTCGACAACCTCATCGCCCTCGACGATCCCGAGCGCGGGGGAGCTGCCTGGTTTTGCGATACGGCAGAGCCTCATCCTCACGCGACTCTGCCATATCGAGCTTGTCCCGGCTCGTCTGACGGCTGTCCTCGACGATCGGAATGCTCGCTTTCCCCAAGCCCACCGGTCCTGAGATGCGGGAGTGAAATGCAAAGAGAATCGAGAGGATCGCCCCCACGAGGATCAGGGGCACAGAGAAGTAATCCGCCCGGACGATGCCAACCACAATCAGGGTCAGGCTCACGACGCCCAGCATCAAGCGCCCGCCCGGGTCGCGCGGCTGCGGCCTTCGTCTGGTCCTGGTCATCCATCGTCCTTGACGGTCGCGTGGATGGTCTTGTTGTGTAGCCGCAGCTCGCGCGCCGACATGATGCTGGCCACCAGCCCCTCGCGATAGTCGAAGCCGGCGGTCTCAAACGCGGCCACCAGCTTGTCGACCCGGAGGTCGTTGGCGTCCGGGTTCATGGCTATCAACAGCTCGTCGGCCGAGTTGGTCCGCGCCACCCAGCCCACTGCACCCGAGACGGCCGTGGAGTCGAGAATTCGCATAGCCGCGAGTCGGCTTCCTCCCCACACGGTGAGCAGGCGCTGGTGCTTGACCAGCGATCCCGGAGATCGAAGGCCCTCGGCGGCCTCGGCCAGTGCCTCACGTGCATCGGGATGGATTTTGTAGAGCGTCCCCCGGGTTGGGGGATCCGAGTCGGCCGTGAGCTGGCCGTCGGCAACCATTCGCCGCACCAGACCCTGGATCGAGCCACTCGACCGGCCGAGCGCCTTCGCCGCCTCATACAGGGATCGTTCGCCTTCGCTGAAGACAAGGCCGATTTCAAGCCTGCTACCTCGGAAGTCGCGAGCCGTAACTGGTGCCATAGGGGAACGGCCAGTGTCCCATTTGACATGGTTTCATGCAAGTTTCGCGTCTGCCTGAATTGATATTGCCAGGCAGCGGCGCGCTGGAGTGCCCTCGCGCTCGACCTTGCGGCCGTAGAATGCTGACCTGAGCGATGGGGCTCGCTCCTTCAGAAGCGCGGTTTTCGATCCGCTGACGGTCCCTACCACGTCTATCGACGCTGATAGGAGACCATCATGCGCGCCAATCAATTCGACCTTCGCAGCCTCGCGGCCGTCTATTTCGGGGGAGTGCTCGGCGCACTGGTTCGCGTCGGCCTCGCGCAGGCGACGCCGCATGGGCCCGATGGCTGGCCCTGGGGGACCTTCGCGGTCAACATGATCGGCGCCCTGCTGCTCGGCTACTTCTTCGCCCGGCTCCGCGACCATCCCGAGGGCCGCCTCGCCCACCCGTTTCTCACCACCGGCATCTGCGGCACGCTGACCACCTTCTCGACCCTGCAGCTCGAGTTGTTCGAAATGGTCAACGGCGGCCACATCGCGATCGCCGTCGCCTACATCGCCACCACCCTCATCGCCGGCCTCTTCTTTGTCCGCGCCGGGATCGCGCTGGAGCGTCGCCCTGAGGTGGCCGGTTGAGCCCGGCGGGCTGGGTCGCGGTCGGCCTCCTCGGCGGGGCGGCGGCGGCCGCGCGCTACCTGATCGACTCGGCCTTCGCCACACGCGTCGCCCACCCGTTCCCGCTCGGCGTCCTGGCGATTAACCTGGCGGGGACGCTGGCGCTCGGCCTCGTCGCCGGCTTCGCCCTCGAAGGCGAGGCCCTGGTCATCGTCGCCGGTGGCTGCATCGGCTCCTTCACCACCTTCTCCACCTGGATGCTCGACTCGCACCGCCTCGCCGACGCCGGCCACGCGCACCTCGTCTGGCTCAACCTAGGCCTCTCGTTGGTCGCCGGTTTCGCCGCAATCGTCGCCGGCCACTGGCTCGGCGCAACGCTGTAGCTCATCGGTGGAGCCCCCGACGGTGAGTTCGTGTTTGTTCGCGCATACCGCGACCAAACACGAACTCAGTGACTCGTCCGCTGGTCCCATTACTTTGGATCGCGGATGGAGCAGCAGGCTCTTACTGAGACTCTCATCGCAGCGCGGGTGCCGCTCGGCAAGCTGGAGGATGGGCAGCGGGTCGGGGGCGTGTACGCGGTTCGCGGGCGTGAGCTGCGGCGCAAGCGCAGCGGCGAGCCCTGGCTGCGTCTAACCCTTGGCGACGCCAGTGGCAGCTGCGAGGCGGTCTCCTGGGAGGACGCCGAGGAGCTCTACGCGCTGGCTGCACTCGGTACGCCCGTCCACGTCTCCGGCGTCTTCGAGGTGAGCGAGCGCTGGGGGTCGAAGATCAAGCTGACCGGGCTGCGTGAGGCGGCGGCTGACGAATACAGCGCCGAGGATCTCGCCGCGGAGTCGGAGGTCTCCTTCGAGCGCCTGGAGAGTGACCTGCGCGAGCTGCTGGCGACGATCCAGGATCAGCAGCTGCGCTACCTGCTCGATCGCTTCTTCGGCGAGGACTCGGAGATCTGGGCCCGCTTCCGCGACGCCCCGGCGGCGAAGGTCTACCACCAGGCCTATCGTCACGGCCTGCTCGAGCACACGGTTTCGGTCGCCCAGGCGGTCAGCGCCGCCGCTGCCTTCTTTCCCGGCATCGACCGCGACGTCGCCGTCACCGGCGCGCTGCTGCACGACATCGGCAAGACCGAGGCCTACAACGACGACCCGCTGGCGATCGACCTCACCGACGCCGGCCGCCTGCAGGGCGAGATCCCGCTCGGCTACTACAAGGTGCGCCGCCAGATCGAGGAGATCGCCGGCTTCGACCCCGCCCTCGCCCAGGCCGTCCTACACATCATCCTCGCCCATCACGGCTCGCTCGAACACGGCTCGCCGGTCGTCCCAGCCACACGCGAGGCCGTTCTCGTCCACATGATCGACAACCTCGGCGGCCGCCTCGGCAGCTTCGACCGCCTCGAGCGCCAGCTCCCCGCGGGCGAGTCCTGGTCCGGCTTCGACCGGGCATTGTCAGGTTCCGCCTATTTCGGTCAGCGCGCCGCGTAGCTCAGAAGCGCCGCGTACAGCGTTCGATCCGCTTTACATCCCCATTGGCCCGTTGAACGCAGTGGACGAGCTTCTGGGGGTTGCCGCCGTGCTTCTTCGTCGTCTCGAATGAGTGGTGGACCTGCCGGCGGATTTCCTTGCTGACGCCTTCGATCGACTTGCCGATCGAGTCGAAACCGGTCTGGTGGATCGCGTCGCTTGTCGTGTCCAGCACCGGCTTGACGATGAAGAGGTAGGCGAGAAAGAGCACGCCAGCGGTGACTGCAAGCCGGATAATGCCCGAAGTCACGTTGCCGAAGAGGTTGCGCAGGAGGTCCATGAGGCCGGTCGCACACTATCCTGCGAACCGTGGCGAAGGACACCGAGAAGCTGATCCGCCAGCTCTCGTTGATCTCGTTCCTGATGGCTCAGGGGAGGCCGGTTTCGGCGCTCGAGATCAAGCGCGAGGTGGAGGGCTACAGCGACATGAACGACGACGCCTTTGCGCGTCGCTTCTACGCGGACCGGGCCGAGCTGGAGAGCCTCGGCATCCAGCTCGGGGTCGAGAAGCCCGGCGAGGGATTCTTCGAGGCCGAGCTCTACTCGCTGCCGCCGGAGAACTTCTACCTCGACGCGATCAAGTTCACCGACGACGAGCTGGCCTCGCTGAGCACGGCCCTCCTGCTGCTCTCCGAAGGCGAGTTCGCCTACGCGGAGCCGTTGCGACTGGCCCTGCAGCAGGTCGCTTGGGGGCACCCGAACCCGCTCAAGGAGGGCGAGCGCGCGCCGGTCGAGATGGCGATGACCGCCTCCGCCGGCGGCCGCGACCTCTCCCAGCGCCTCTCCAAGATCGAGACCGCGATCTCGCGCCGCAAGACGATCGAGTTCACCTATTACACGATGGAGCGCGACGAGACCGCGAAGCGCAAGGTAGATCCTTTCCACCTCGTCTTCCGCGGTGGCCAGTTCTATTTGATTGGCTACTCGCACGAGCGCGAGGCGGTGCGCGTCTTCCGCCTCTCGCGAATCCAGGGCAAGGTCGGCTACGCCTCCAAGGCCGAGCATGACTTCTCCCCGCCCGAGCAGTTCGATCGTCGCGACTACGGGCAGCGCGCCGATTGGCAGCTGGGGGAGACCCGCGGTACCGCGAAGATCTTCGTCCGCGATCGGATCGCCTGGATGATCGAGCGTGACTTCGGCGCCTACGGCACCCTGCGCCCGGCGAAGAAGTCCGATGGCGCGCCCGGCAAGGGCTCGGTCTTCGAGACCGACTACGCCTCGCCGCGCGAGCTGATCGCCTGGGTGCTGCGTTGGCGCCAGAACGCCGAGGTGCTGGCGCCGGACGAGCTGCGCGCCGAGGCGGAGAGTCGCCTGGGTCTGCTCCACGATCGCCACAACAACGGCTTCGAGCCGGCCGAGATCGTCGACCGGCCGCTGCGCGAGGCGCCACGGCGGGCGCGCTCTAACGGCCGCGGCGAGGCGGCGATCCGCCCCGAGCGCTTCGCCCGCCTGGTCACCCTCGCCGGCCTGCTGATCGAATCGGCGAAAGGGACCGAGCGGATCGGTGTCGCCGATTTGCGCGAGCGGCTCGAACTCACCGACGAGGAGCTCCAGGAGGACATCGACCTGCTCAACGTCGTCAACTTCGGCGGCGGAACCTACGTCCTCTACGCCGAAATCCAGGGTGACGAGATCGAGGTCGATTCCGAGCCCTACGGCGACAACTTCGCCCGCCCGGCGCGGCTGCTGCCGCTGGAGGCCAAGGCGCTGGTGGCGGCGATCGACCTCTTCGGCGACCACCTGCCGCAGGGCGGTCTGCAAAGCGCCCGCGCCAAGATCGTCGGCGCGCTCGGCCACGACCCATCCGAGGAGGGACTGGAGATCGCCTCGGCCGGCGGCGGCGACGCCAAGGTGGCGCGCCAGGTCAACGAGGCGATCGGCGCCAGCCGCATCCTCGAGCTCCAGTACTACAAGGAGAACGAGGACCAGTTCACCAAACGCGCCGTCGAGCCCTATCGGCTGGAGAACGGCAAAGAGGGGTGGTACGTCGAGTGCTACGACCTGACCAAAGAGGGGGTCCGCCACTTCAAGCTCGACCGGGTCAAGGAGGCGACGCTCTCCGAGCAGACCTTTGAGCCGCGGCCCGAGGTCGAGGAGCTGGCCGGGGTCGAGGGCTGGATGACCCACGGCGAGGTGCCGACCGCCCACGTCGCCCGCGTCTGGGTTTCACCCGAGCGGGCGCGCTGGCTGCGCGAGGAGCGCACCGTGGTCGAGGAGCTGGCCGACGGCGCCGTCGTCGTCGAGCTTCCCTACGCCGGCACCTCCTGGTTGGTCCGCGAGATCCTGCGCGGTGCCGGCGACCTCGTCGTGCTCGAGCCCGAGGACGCCCGCGCGGCGATCGCCAAAGAGGTCTCCGCCTGACCCAGGCGCCGGGCCACCCCGAGATCCTTCGCGTGGTCGCCCCCAATCCGGGGCCGATGACGTTGGAGGGGACGAACACCTACCTCTATGGGTCGGGACCATGCACGGTGATCGACCCTGGGCCAGACATCGAGAGCCACCTGGAGGCCGTTCGCGTCGCCGCCGAGGAGCGCGGCGGGATCGGCCTGGTCCTGCTCACCCACGGTCACGGCGACCACGCCGATGGGGCGGAGCGGTTTGGGGTTGAAGTCGTCTTGCCAAAGGACGGCGAGGAGCACGGTGGCCTGCGCGCCGTCGCCACCCCCGGCCACGCGCCGGACCACGTCTGTCTGCTCGCGGCAGACCGCGTCTGCTTCAGCGGCGATCTCGTCCTCGGCGTCGGTTCGACCTTTGTTCCGCCCGACGGCGGCTCCCTCGCCGCCTACATGGACTCGCTGCGCCGCATGCAGGCCGAGCCGATCGAGCTGATCTGCCCCGGCCACGGCCCCTGGGTCGAGGACCCGGCGGCGAAGCTGGCCGAGTACGTCGAGCACCGCGAGATGCGCGAGCGTCGTCTGCTCGCCGCCCTCGAGCGCGGCGAGCGCTCCCGCAACGCGCTCCTCGACGACGCCTGGAGCGATGTCCCCCCCGAGCTGCGCCCCGCCGCCGCAATGGTCATGCAAGCGCACCTAGACAAGCTCGCTGCCGAAGCCCGCGCCCCCCACAACCTCACCCCCTGAGCTTCCGGTGCGCTTTATGCGCCTATAGACCACATAAAGCGCACCGGAACCGACTGGCTGAGTAGCCAGTACGCTTCGCGGGTGAGTAGCCGACGAGCAGCACGGATGGGACTGACGGTTGGTCTGGCCGGGACCGGCCTGGCTGCAGCCGCGATCGCGGTGGCCTGGCACTGGCTGGCGCGGCGGCCGCTGCCCAAGCAGAAGGGGACGATCGCGCTTGCTGGGCTCGAGGGCCCGGTGCGGGTGAGGCGCGACCGCTGGGGTGTCCCGCACGTCGAGGCGGAGCACGCCGCCGACATCTGGTTCGCCGAGGGCTTCTGCCACGGGCAGGACCGGCTCTGGCAGATGGACTTCTACCGCCGCGCTGTCTCGGGTCGGGTGTCTGAGATGGCCGGGGACGAGGGGCTGCCGATCGACCGCCTGATGCTGACGCTGGGCATCCGCCGCACCGCGGAGCGCGAGGTGGCAAATCTCGAGCCCAAGCTATTGGCCCTGCTCGAGCGCTTCTGCGAGGGCGTCAACGCGGCCGCCGCCAACGCCAGGGCGATGCCGTTCGAGATGCAGCTGCTGCGGCTCGACTGGAAGCCCTGGCGGCCGGTCGACATCCTCAGCCTCGGTAAGCTGCTCGCCTTCGGCCTCTCGACCAACTGGGAGAAGGAGCTCCTGCGCGCTGACATGGCGCGGGCGCTCGGCCCGGAGCTGGCCGCCCGCCTCGACCCGGCTTACCCGGCGGACAACCCCGTCGTCACCCAGGAAGCCTGGTCCGGAGACGGCCTCGCGATCGTCGAGCAGATCGACGCCGTGCGCCGCTCGATGGGACTCGCCGCCGAGGCGAGCGGCTCAAACAACTGGGCGGTGTCGGGAGCGCTGAGCGCAAGCGGCTCGCCGCTGATCGCCGGCGACCCCCACCTGCCGCAGAGCATGCCCGGCATCTGGTACCAGGTTGGCCTCACGCTCGGCGATCGCTTCGTCCGCGGCGCCTCGCTGCCGGGCATGCCCGGCGTCTACATGGGCCAGAACAACGACGTCTGCTGGACCTTCACCAACGTGATGGCCGATGTCCAGGACCTCTTCGTCGAGCGGGTCGAGGGCGACCGCTACCTCTTCGAGGACGAGTGGCGCCCACTGGAGGTCGTCCGCGAGGAGATCCCGGTCAAGGGTCGCGACGCGCCCGAGACGCTCGACGTTCGCATCACCCACCACGGCCCGCTGGTCAACCGGGCGCTCGGCGCCGACGAGGGTGAGCCGCTGGCCCTGCGCTGGCAGACGCTCGACCAGCCGACCGCGTTTGAGGGCATGTTCGAGCTGCACGAGATCGCCTCCGGGCCGGAGCTGGTCGCCAAGCTCGAGGGGCACAGCTCGCCCGCCTCCAACCTGATCTGGGCCGACCGCCACGGCTCGATCGGCTACAAGCTGATCGGCCGGCTGCCGCTGCGCAAGGGCGGTTGCCCCGACTTGCCCAAGCCGGGCTGGGCGGGCGAGTTCGAGTGGGATGGGACGATTCCTTACGACGAGATGCCGGAGACGGTCGACCCCGAGAGCGGCTTCCTCGTCACTGCCAACAATCGCATCGTCGGCGACGGCTATCCCCACCACATCACCAGCGAGTGGCTAGACGGCTTCCGCGCCGCGCGGATCGAGCAGCTGCTGCGCGCCGGCGACGAGCACGACATCGAGAGCTTCGAGGCGATGCAGTCCGACAACCTCTCGCTGCCGGGGCTCGAGGCGGCGCGGCGGCTTGGCCGGCTGACCCCGCGGGGCCAGCGCGAGAGCAGCGCGATCGAGCGTTTGCGCAGCTGGGACGGGCGGCTCGACCCGGACTCGATCGCCGGCACTATCTACCAGGCCTTCCTGCTGCGCCTGGCGCGCGAGGTGGCCCGGGCCGCGATCGGCGACCGCGACCTCTGCGAGCGCTGGCTCGACCGCGCCGACAACGGCTTCACTCCCCACGTCACCTCGCCCTGGCGCTGGCACTCGCATCTGATGAATCTCTGGGAGGAAGGTGACGAGGAGCTGATCGGCCGCCCCTGGGAGGGCCTCGTGCTGGAAGCGCTGAGTGGCGCCCTCGACGACCTCAGCGACCGTTTCGGTCCCGACCCCGAGGCCTGGCGCTGGGGCCGCGTGCACGAGATGGAGTTCCCCCACCCGCTGGGCGCAGCCAACCCGCTGCTGCGCCGGCTGCTCAACCGCAGCCTCAAGGCGGGCGGTGCCCAGGAGACGGTGAGCCAGATCGCCTATGACCCCAACGATCCCTACAAAGCCGTTTGGGCGCCGAGCTGGCGCATGGTCGCCGAACCGACCGCGCCCGAGCGCTCGCGCTGGCAGATGTTCACCGGCCAGTCCGGTCATCCCGCCAGTCGCCACTACGACGATCTCCAGGCGGACTGGCTCGAGGGCCGCACCCAGCCGATGGTCGGCGAGGCCCCCTGGCGCGTGCTGGACCTGGTCCCCGCCTAATCGATTCGTCGCTGTCGTTCCAAGGGCCCGCGACATGCCGGCGCCGCGGAACTGCATCAACTTCTCTACCTGCCAGGCGTAAAAGTTGATGCAGTTCGGGATTCGGGAGGGCCGAATCGATTCGCGGCTGCAATGGTTGGACGGGTATGCGCCTGTTGCGTCCAGCTATGGCGGGGGCCCTTGTCCTGCTCGCACTTGCCGCCTCCGCCGCGGGGGCGAAGACCGTCCAGTTCGACGGCCGGGCTGTCCTGATCCCCTCCGGCTGGCCGGTCTACCGGCTGGCCGAGCGTCCGCATATGTGTGTGCGGCTCGATCGACGCGCGGTCTACCTCGGCGCTCCCGGGGCCGGTCAGCGCTGCCCCTCGCAGGCAATCGGGCGCCAGCGGGCGATCCTGGTCGAACCCGGAGTTCGCGCGCGGGCGCAGGCAAGCGGGGTTGCGCCGCCGCCCGCCCCCGTCGCATCGGGCTCCGAGGGCTTCACCGGCCTCGGCTTCGACGCCTGTGCTGCACCTTCGGCGCGGACGATGGCGGCTTGGGCCAGCTCTCCTTACAGGGGGATCGGCGTCTACATCGGCGGCTCCAACCGCGCCTGCTCGCAGCCCAACCTGACCTCTGCCTGGGTTGGCGAACAGGTGGCGGCCGGCTGGCACCTGATCCCAACCTACGTCGGCCTGCAGGCGCCGACCAGCGCTTGCAGCAGTTGCGCCAAGCTCAGCGCCAGCAAGGCTTCGGTTCAGGGAGTGGAAGCGGCTGACGACGCCGTCGCCGATGCACAGGCCGTCGGCATGGGGCCGGGAAGCCCGATCTACTTCGACATGGAGGCCTACACGCGCACCTCCAGTGCAACCGCCGCGACTCTCACCTTTCTCTCGGCCTGGACGACGCAGCTCCACGCCCTCGGTTACACCTCCGGCGTCTACAGCTCTGGGGCCTCCGGCATCGCCGACCTCGGTCGCGCGATCGGTGGTCCCTACGCGCTGCCCGACAACGTCTGGTCCGCCAACTGGAACGGCGCCCAGAACACGCTCGAACCGTACCTCCCTGCCACCGCCTGGGCCGACCATCAGCGCATCCACCAATACCGCGGTGGCCACAACGAGACCTACGGCCTGATGACGATCAACCTTGACAACAACTACATCGACGGAGCGACGGTCGGCGCCAGCACGGCGCCCCCCAAGCTGCCGCCGCTCACGGTTGCGCACGTCAAGCCGGATGCCGGCACTGTCCGCGTCTGGGTCCGCTGCGGTTGGCCGGCGGGCGAAAGCTGTCCGGGTCAGATCGTCCTGCGTACCCACACAAGGGTGCCGCTCCGCGCCCGTCCCGGTGTCCCCACGCGGGTGGTGCGCGTCGCCGTCAGCCACCGTACTTTCAGGCTCGCCGGCGGCAAGTCGCACACCTTCCGCGTCGGGCTTAATTCACGCGGGGCGCCGTTGCTCCGCGAACGCGGGTTCCTGAAGACGCAGCTGCTGGTGGCGATTCCGGAAGCCCGCACCACCCGAGCGGTTCAGCTCAGGCTGGCTCGTTAGTAGCTGCGCCGAGCATCTCGTTGCCCGAGTTGGCCATGGCGGTGACCAGCTCCACGATCTGAGCGGGCGCGGTCGCCGGCGAGCCGGCATCGAAGGGAGGCTGCGGGTCGTACTCGATGCCGAGCTGGACGGCTTCGGCGACCTCCGGGCCGACCTCCTGGCCGACCAGGTGAAGCGCCATGTCGATCCCGGCCGAGACTCCGGCCGAGGTGATCGTCTTGCCGTCTTCGACGACGCGACCGCCGACCGCGTCGGCCCCGAACTCGCGCAGCGGCTCGAGGTAGAGCCAGTGGCCGGTCGACCGCTTGCCATCGAGCAGCCCGGCGGCGCCCAGCACCAGCGAGCCGGTACAGACCGAGGTCGTCCACTTCGTCCCGGCATCGATTTGGCGCAGCCACGAGAGCACGACCTCGTCCTCCATCAGCGGCCGGTTCCCGGCGCCGCCGGGAACGAGGACGATGTCGGCCTCGCTCACTTCGTCGAGCGAGTAGTCAGCGTTGAGGCCGAGGGCTCCGCAGTCGGTTCGCACCAGCCCCTTTTCCGGGCCGACGAACTTGACCTCCCAGCCGGGGACGGAGCGGAACACCTCGTAAGGGCCGATGGCATCGAGGGCGGTGATCTTGTCGAAGATGAGGATGGCTATTTGCATGGGAACAGCATCACGCTGCGTCGCAGTCAATTCCAGTGGCAGGAATGCCAATATCCGCTAGATTCCTGCCATGCACCGTGTGGTTGCCCTCTGCCTCGATGGCCTTGTCGCCTTCGACCTTGCCATTCCGGCGCACGCGTTTGGCCTCGCCGCGAGCTCCGACGGCTTGCCGCTGTACGAGTTCTCAACCTGCTCGCTGGGGGGCGGCGAGCTGAACACGACGACCGGATTCACCGTCGGGCCGCAAGGTGATCTCGGCGCGCTTCAGGCGGCCGACACGGTGGTTGTTCCGGCCTATCTCGACCTTTTCTCGCCGCCGCCGGAGGAGGCGATCGCCGCTCTGCGGGAAGTGGCCGAGCGCGGTGCCCGGGTGCTCTCGGTCTGCACCGGCGCCTACGCGCTCGCCCACGCCGGCCTGCTCAACGGGCGGCGGGCGACGACCCACTGGGCCTTCGCGGCGGAGCTGGAGAAGCGATTTCCGACGATCGAGGTGGACGCGGCAGCGCTCTACGTCGACGAAGGCGAGGTGATGACCTCGGCGGGCCTCAGCGCTGGCATCGATCTCTGCCTGCACGTGATCCGCGCGGACTTCGGCGCCGCGGTGGGGGAGCGGGTCGCCCGCCACATGGTCGCCGCCCCTCACCGCGAGGGCGGTCAGGCTCAGTTCATCGAGCGGCCCTCGGCCGCGGAGAACGGCGCGACGGGCTCGCTCGAGGAGACCCGGCGCTGGGCGTCCGCCCGCCTGCGCGAGCCGCTCGACGTCGCCGCGATGGCCAGCCACGCCAACGTCAGCCCCCGCACCTTCGCCCGCCGCTTCCGCGAGGAGACCGGCACGACGCCGCTGCGCTGGCTGCTTTCCCAGCGCGTGCACGAGGCCCGCCGCCTGCTCGAGGAGACCGACCTGCCGATCGACGCCGTCGCCTGGCGCGCCGGTTTCGGCACCGCGGCCTCCCTCCGCGACCACTTCCGTCGCTCCACCGCAACCACCCCGACCGCTTATCGCCGCTCCTTCAGGCCGCTCGCGGCCTGAAGGCAGGCGCCTGTCGCTCAGCCCCAGGTAGCCAGGGTGAGGTTGGCAAGGATGGTCTGGTCGGCGGTGGCCAATCGGGCGTCCGCGACGATGGCCTGCGCGGCGATCATGCGATCGAACGGATCGCGGGTCCAGGAAAGCCCCGCCGCCGCTTGCACCAGCGCGGCGAGGGAGATGTCGGCGACCTGAAGGCCGATCGTCTTTCGCAACGCAGCCAGCGGGGCGTCCGCCGGCTCCGTGACCCGACCAACTTCAAACAGGTAGGCCAGCTCCAGCTCGACGACTGGGGATATGAACGGCTCTTCCGACTCGATCAGATCGCGAACAGCAGCCGGTATGCGCCGATCGGCGCCCTCGTAGAGCCAACCCACGACATGGGTGTCAAGAAGGATCAGGGTTCCACTCCGAGGACCAGTCGATATGGATCAGCTCGTCGGGGTCTCCAACGATGAAGCCCTCGCGACGCGGCAGCCGCTCCCAGATCGACTGCTCCTCCTTTGGCGCGATCACCAGGACCTTGCCGTTGCGCTCGATCTCCAGCGGCTGGCCGGTCTCCAAAACCTCGTCCAGCATCCGGTAGATGTTGGCGCGCAGTTTCGAGGCGGTGGTGGCCAAGGCAGCCCTTTCAAGATTCGTACGTACGCTTGGTAGATAAGACATACGTACGCTAGCACGAAGGGCGGGGGTGGGGGCGATCTCAGCTTGCGTGGCCATCGGAGGCGACGCTACAAGGTGATTCCAGACCTGTGGCGCGTGTAATCGCGCGGAGCTGAAACGCGCGTCAGTCATCAATCAGGCAGTCTTCGGGTGGCCGTGAGCCGCCGGGATCAGATCAAGCTGAGCGAGGCAGAGCTGCTGGAGCTGCTGGAGGGGGAGCGGGTCGCGATCGTCTCCAGCCTCGGCCCGCGCGGCTGGCCACACTCGATGCCGATGTGGTTCGTGCCCCGTGACGGCGAGATCTGGATCTGGACCTACGCCAAGTCGCAGAAGGTGCGGAACCTGGAACGCGACCCGCGGGCGACGGTGCTGGTCGAGACCGGCCACGAGTACGGCGAGCTGCGCGGCGCGATGATCGAGGCCGAGGCGGAGATCCATGGCGACTTCGAGACGGTGTTCGGGTTCGCCGAAGAGCTGACGCTGCGCTACGCGGAGGGAATCTCCTCGGTCGAGGGCGACGCCAAGGCGGCGCTGGAGGCCCAAGCGCCCAAGCGCGTGGCGATCCACTTCAAGCCGATCCACACCGCCAGCTGGGATCACCGCAAGCTGGGCGGAACCTACTGAGCGCCGCCAGTCACGATTCTGCTTGGGTGTATGCCATATTGATGGCATACGAACGACGCTTGACATAGACGATCACCTCATGGAGTCGTTGATGGCTCGCCACCCCGGTGAGAGCAAGACCAAGGCGGTTGAGGTCGCCATTGCCGAGCACCTGCGTCGTGGCGCCGTGGATTGGCTGCTCGAAAACGCGGGCGCGATCGAGATCGACGATCTCTCCGAGGAGATGCGCGCGCAGGACCGGCGAATCTGAAGTGGTGCTGCCCGACACGTCCGTGTGGGTTGATTTCGCGCGCCTCGGCGCCAAGGGTCGAGCGGCTGAAATGCGACCTCTACTCGACTCTGGGGAAGTGGCGACCTGTGGCCCGGTTACAGCAGAGCTGCTCGCCGGCGCCGAAGGGGAGGTTGGCGAGCGGATGTGGGAGACGCTGTCCTCGCTACCGTGGGCGGAGCTGAGTCCGACAGCCTGGCGAGATGTCGGTGCGACCGCTCATCGCTTGCGCCGCACCGGCCAGACGCTTCCTCTTACCGATCTTGTCATCGCGGTTGCCGCAGCAGATGCGGGTTATGCCATTTGGAGCTTCGACAGCGATTTTGAGCGGATCAGGCCGGCGCTCAGCGGCCTGAAGCTGCACGTTCCGGTCTGAGCAGCGTTTCCACGCCGGTGCCGAAGTTGAATGGCTCCGTCGAGGCGCCTCGCTCGCTGGCTCATTTCTCTGTGGTCCCGCCCGTCAAATCGCTTCTTAGACACCGCGGTCGCGGCAGAGTAGCGCTCAGCGGTCACGCTTTCGCTACATCCCGGCTGGCGCTGTGTTGGAGGGTGACGTGCCCGCTACTCTTCCGCACTCGATGAGACGACGATCGACAGCAGCTGCTGCCATTCTGGTGGCGCTTGCAGTGATTCTCCCGGCAGCAACGGCGGGTGGGCGAGCGGGCGTCTTGCCGAAAGACTTTTTCGGGATCGTGCCGCAGACCCTGCTGACCGAAAAGGACGTCCAGTACATGAGCGCCGGTCATATCGGCGCCATCCGCGTGCCGGTTCAGTGGTTCTCGGTGCAACCGACCGCCAAGGGTGGCTATGAATGGGCCGGCCTCGACCAAGCGGTCGAGATTGCCGCTCGCGCCAACCTCACCGTGCTTCCCTTCCTCTACGGCACTCCTGGCTGGCTCGCTCACGATCCGACGAAGATGCCGATCGACAGCGGCAGGGCTCGGAAGGCTTGGGTGGCCTTCGTCAAAGCGGCGGTTAAGCGCTATGGCCCCGGTGGCGAATTCTGGGCCGAACACGCGCCCGCCGTAGCGGGCATCAACTATGTGCCGGCAATCTCAAAGCCCCTGCCGATTCGTACCTGGCAGGTTTGGAACGAGGCCAACTTCTTCTACTTCGCCTACCCGGTGTCGCCCCCTCGCTATGCCCGCTTGCTGAAGCTCACCCATGGGGCGATCAAGGGTGTGGACCCTGGCGCGAAAGTGGTTCTCTCCGGTCTTTTCGGCGATCCGGATGAGCGCGGCAAGCGCGGGATGGCGGCGGCCGACTTCCTCAAAGCTCTCTACCGGACCCCCGGGATCAAGGCGGATTTCGACGCCGTTGCCCTGCATCCATACGCCTTCCACGTCGACGTTCTGGAAGAACTGGTCGAGGGCGTACGCGAAGTCGTGCTGGAAAACCATGATCCTGGCGCCGGCCTCTACATCACCGAGATGGGCTGGGGATCCCAGAACGATCCCAACCAGGTTGCCTTTGAGCAGGGAATCCAAGGCCAGGCGCGCGAACTGCGCGGCGCCTACCGGTATCTGATCGACAATCGAAGCAGCCTCAACCTCAAGGGCACCTACTGGTACTCCTGGAAGGACGTTCCCGGAACCGCCTGCAACTTCTGCGACTCGGTCGGCCTCTTCCGCGCCGGCAAGGGCTTCAAGCCGAAGCCGGCCTGGCACGCCCTGGTGGGTCTCTCCGGCGGCCGGGCCCGGCCGTAGGGGCTGCCGTAGCGGCGTTGTATAGCGTTCGCGCCATCGATCTGGGCAGGATCACACGCGGGGCAGGGCGAGTTCTCGGGTCGACATGGACACTCGGGGTCGTCGTCGCCTTCCTCAGTTGGCCGGTTCACGTTCTCACCCCCGGAGGCGACATTGACGGGGCATGGCAAATTGGTCTGCAGATGGCCACGCATCGGGGCCTCGATTTCGGCACCCAGTTCATCCTCAACGGCGGGCCGCTCGAGTTCGTCCTGCACCCGATGGTCCTCTATCCCGCGAATGCGGTTGCCAGTGCCGTCTATCTTCTGCTGACCCAACTAGCGCTCGGTCTCACCCTTGTCTGGGCGTTGCGACGCAGTCTCCCCGTCGTGCTGGCAGCACCGCTCGCCTACGTCGTCCTGGCCCTCGATGTCAACCAGTACGTTCCCGCGGCCGAGCCGATTCTCGCCCTTGCCGTGATCTGGTCGCTGGTCTCGCTCGGCGACGATCCTCCGCCCTTCGTTCGTCCCCTGCTCCTCTATGGCGGTGGGATCGCCAGCGCGGTAGCCCTGCTCGTACAGTTCAGCGACGGCTTCCTGATCGGCTTCATGTGCATCGTTGCGGTGCTCGCCCAGCCGCGCGATCGCGCTCGTTCCGTGGCCACGTTCGCTGGGGTCTTCGTCCTCGCCCTTGCTGTGCTCTGGTTCGCGACCGGCCAGGGGATCGGCAACTTCGACGACTACATTCGGACGGCCTTCGAGGTCGTGTCGCAGTGGTCGACGGCGCTGCCGATCGACGTGCCGGCGGTGGACTGGGCCCGACCCTTTGCCGCCGTCGCGATTGCCGCCACTCTTCTTGCCGTCTTCCTTGGCACGAAAGGCCTGCCACCGCTCCGCCGAGGAGCCGCCCTTCTCCTCGTTGCAGCCTTCGACTTCGCCGCTTGGAAGCACAGCTTCGTCATCAACACAGGGAGCTACGCCGCGCTCTTCGCCTGGCTGATGCTGATGCCTTGGCTTGCCTTTCGCTGGCGGGGCCCCTTCCTCGGCGCGGCCCTCGGTGCGCTCGCGGGATTGATCGTGCTCTTCTACCCGCTCTCCAACAAGAGCCCGTCCGAACTCACTCACCCCATCGCGCACGCCAAGGACGCCGCCGACCAGCTCGAAATGTTGCTCCTCCCGGGCCCGCGGGAGCGCGCCCGGACAGAATCGCGCCAGTTCCTGCGCAGCTTCTACCGGATCGATCCCAAGACGCTGGCCCTCCTGCGGGATCGCTCCGTGCTCTCCTACCCTTGGGAGACCGCGCCGATCTGGGCCTACGGCCTCGATTGGGCTCCGCAGCCGATCTTCCCCTATCTCGCCTACACGCCCTACCTTGATCAGCTCAACGCGAAGACGATCTCCTCGCCCACCGGCCCGGAAGCGATCCTGCGCCATCGCCCCTGCGGCGCCATCGTCCGGCCTTCGTATGTTGGCTGTGAGGCGTGGAACGCGGTCGGCCCCACCTTCCTTCCGCACGAGGAGCCCAGCGCGACGCTCGCGATGCTGTGCAACTTCGAGCCCGTCCGAACCACCCCCCGGCTCCAGGTGCTCTACCGGGTCCACGACCGCTGCGGCAAGCCCCATCTGATCTCCTCGCAGACTGTGGACAACTTCGAGAGCTCGACGATTCCCGGTCCGCCGCGCGACGACGAAGTCGTCTTCGCGCGGGTACACGGTCTCGAGCCCAGTGGCCTGGAGCGCCTGCGAACCCTTCTCTACCGAGCGACCAATCGCTACGAGATCTTCGATGGCAAGTACCAGTACCGGGTCGTGCCAGGGACGATGGCCGACGGAGTGATCCTGCGTGTTCCCCCTGCGCTGAACTTCCAGCCGCCGTTTCCTGTGACCCCGAATGAGGCCACAGTCAGCTTCGACACGAACCCTGGCATCGGTGCTTCCTCCGGTCCCTACAAGATCGAATACTTCGCAATGCCGGTACGCGCTGCGCGCCCCTCGCTGCCTGCCGAAGTTCGGGCGGCTGGATGAATATGCTGCCCGCCCCATGACTTCACTGACTGTGCTGATGCCCGTCTTCAATGAGCGGGCGACGGTCGAGGCGGCCATCGAGCGAACTTTGAGCGCAGCGATGCCCGTCGACGAGCGGGAGCTGCTGATCGTCGACGACGGTTCGACCGACGGCACCGCCGAGATCCTCAAGCGTGACTGGCCAGCCGAGGTCAGGGTGGTCGAGCACCCCCGGAACATGGGAAAGGGAGCGGCGATCCAGACCGGCCTCACCCACGCCAAAGGTGAGTTCACGACCGTGATGGACGCCGATCTCGAGTACGACCCGGCGGAGGTCGCCGATCTGGTCGTGCCACTTGTCAGCGGCGACACCGATGCCGTCTATGGCGTGCGCGGCTTTCAGGCCCACAACGCCTTCAGCTTTTGGTACGTGGTTGGGAATCGGGGCGTGACTTTCTTCGCCAACCTGCTCTACAACTGCTGGCTCGGCGACCTGATGACCTGCCATAAGGCGATTCGGACGGACGTTTTCCGCAGCCTGCCCCTGCGTGAGCCCGGCTTCGCGATCGAGGCAGAGATCACCGCCCGCCTTCTGCAGCGCGGGATCCGCATCTTCGAGGTCCCGGTCACCTATCGGGCGAGGGACCGCGAGGAGGGGAAGAAGTTGACCGCCGCGGACGGCCTGCGGGTCGTCAGGACGCTGACTCGCTGCCGTATCGACGGTGCACAATGAGCAAGGAGTCGTCAGCGCTAGCCGGGGATCCTCTGGGGGAGGTCTGGGACCTCCAAAACCTGGCGGAAGCAACGAGGCTCTGCAGTTGGATGCTCGACCAGTTCTCCGGCGCGATCGGCGGTAGCGTGCTCGAGGTCGGCGCCGGGATTGGCACCTTCAGCGAGCGCTTGCTCGAGCGCGGAGCCTCGGATCTGCTCCTGATTGAGCCGGAGCCTGCCTGCATGGAGGTCCTCGAGCGCAGGTTCTCAGGCGATGAGCGGGTTGAGCTCTCCCAAGACATCCTGCCCGATTCGCCGGCCTTGCTGGCGCGACCGGCCAGCTTCGACTTCGCCCTCTGCCAGAACGTGCTCGAGCACATCCGCGAGCAGGAGGCGGCGATCGGCGCAATCGCCGATGCGCTGAAGCCAGGCGGGCGGATCGGGGTCCTGGTTCCGGCACATCCCGCTCTCTTCGGCCGCCTCGACCGCGGCTACGGCCACGAGCGGCGGTATACCCGCAAGAGCCTGCGAGCGGTGCTCGAGGGCTCGGGCTTGGTCGTGGAAGACCTCCACTCGTTCAACCTGCTCGGGGTCCCCGGTTGGTGGGTCAAGAACCGGGTCGGCTCGCCTGGAGTAGACGCTCGCTCCCTTCGCGTCTACGAGCGACTGTTGCGGGTCTGGCGGCCGATCGAGGAAAGGCTGCGTCCCAGTGTTGGCTTGAGCGTCGTCGCGGTGGCCAAAAAGCCCGCTTAGGTCAAAAGGGCCGTCGGCGTGAGACCGAGAAGGTCTCGCCCTCAGGCGGAGCTGCTGGCGAGCTGCTTCTGGACCTGCTCGGATACCCAGGCGTAGGTTTTCTCGAGGCCCTCGCGCAGAGATATTGAGGGCTCCCAGCCGTAGGTCTCCTGGATCAACGCGTTGTCGGAGTTGCGACCCCGCACGCCCTGTGGTGCGTCGAGCTTGTAGTTGCGCTCGAGCTTTACACCGGCGATCTCCTCGACGATGTCGACCAGGCCGTTGATGGTCACCAGCTCGGAGGAGCCGAGATTGATCGGGTCGACTCGTGGGCCCTCGGCGATCATCAGGCTTCCCTGCACGCAATCGTCGATGTACATGAAGCTGCGGGTCTGGTGTCCGTCGCCCCAGATCTCGATCTGGCCAGAGCCGGAGATTGCGGCTTCGGCGACCTTGCGACAGATCGCCGCCGGCGCCTTCTCGCGCCCACCGGTCCAGGTCCCCTCCGGGCCATAGACGTTGTGGTACCGGGCGACCCGGGTCTCGAAGCCAAAGTCCTCCATGAAGTGGCGGCACATGCGCTCGCTGAAGAGCTTCTCCCAGCCGTAGCCGTCCTCCGGCATCGCCGGGTAGGCGTCGGCCTCCTTCAGAGCGGGAACCTCGGGCGTTTGCTGCTTCTCTGCTGCGTAGACACACGCCGAAGACGAGTAGAAGAAACGCTCGACGCCGGCATCACGGGCCGCCATCAGCACATGGGTAGAGGGTAGGACCGAGAGCATGCAGAGTGCTTTGTTGCCCTCAATGAAGCCCATCCCACCCATGTCGGCGGCGAGATTGAAGACCTCGGAGACACCGTCGACGGCCTCGCGACAGGCATCGAGCAGCGACACGTCGAGCACCCGGTTATCGACCCCGTCGAGAATCTGGTGCCACTCCGAGAGTGGCTTGCAGTCGACTGAGCGGACCTCGCGTCCTTGCCGCAGCAGCTCGGCGACCAGGTGCCCGCCGATGAAGCCGCCGCCGCCGGTGACGAGGACGCGGTTTTCAGAACCTGTCATGGCGGGCATATTAAAGGGGGTGGTCGGAGGTAGGTCTGAACGAGGTCAGGGCGCGGCCGGAATAGTGGCTTGTGGCCTGGGTATGATCCCCGCCTCCTGCGGGCCGGGCGTCGATCGACACCGCGACACTGGCTTGTCGGAACCCTGCAGGAGCTAGCCCTAACTTACGAAAGGCAGGCCGCATGTTGCTCGCCATACTCGTCTTCCTAGCCGCGCTCGCGCTCGCGGTGTGGGGCGGTCGCGGTGGACTCCGAGCCCTCGTCGTCCTTGCCATCGTCCTCGCCCCCATCCGGGGCGGGCTGCTCGAGCTGGGGGATGAGCTCTCGCTGAGCGATCCCGGCATTACGATCAATGCCATCGTCCCGGCCCTGGTCGCGGCTGTGGCGATCGGCTGCGCGTTCCAGCTGCGCCCTCGCCTCTCCGACTTTCCACGGCCGCTCTTGATCGGCTGGGCGCTGATCGCCGCGGCGGCGGTTCTCAGCTTCCCGGCGAAGGTGGTCGGCTTGGAGCTGTACGGGATCGGCTTTGCTCAATACCTGGTCTACCCGACCCTGGCGTTGGCGATCTGGCCCTTGCTCGAGGCCGGAGACACGCAGCGGCTGACCCGCCTGCTGATCGCGATGGGGGTCGTGGTGGCGGCGACGGTGATAGCTCAGGCGATGGGGATCGGCGGCTTCATCCAGGCGGCGAGCGGGCAGGTGGATGGCCTGGCCGCGAATCGCTATGCCGGGATCACCGGCAGCTTCCTGCACACTTCCGCCTTCCTCGGTGTCACGGCGGTGCTGTGCATGGGCGAGTTCTCGACCTTGCGGGACTGGCGGGCAAGGCTGGGCGGGACGGCGGTGCTGGCGCTGATTCTCAGCGGCGAGGTGCTGACCTTCAGCCGCTCCGGCGTCGTCATCGCGATGATCGGCGTGATCGTCCTCTTCCTCTTCGCGATGCGAGGCCGTCGCACCGCCTTCACCGTGCTGGTAGCGCCGGCGATCGCGATCGCGATCGTTGCCGGCTCGATCGGCGGTGTCGCGCCCAGCGCCGCGGGCGAACGGGTCAGCTCCGGCTTCAACCCGACCAAGGACCCCGGCAACAAGCTGCGCACCGAATCCTTCGAAAAGGGATTCGAAGCCTTTGAAGACGGGACGATCGTGCAGCAGGCAATCGGTCGCGGCGCGGCTTCGACCGGCAACGCCCAACAGCTCGTCGATGACCCGGCGCCGAAGGTCACGGTCGAGAGCTACTACCTGAAGCTCCTCGACGAGACCGGCATCGTCGGGCTCATCCTGATCGGCGGCTTTCTTATCTGGGCGGCCATCGCCTTTGCCCTGGCGGCGTGGCGACCGATCAGCCCTTGGGCGGGGAGCGTCGCCGCCGCCGGCCTCGGCCTCTCTCTATACAACGCGATCTACCCGGCTCTCGAAACGCAGATTCTCGCGCTGGCCTGGTGGGTGCTGCTGGCAATCTGCCTCAAGAGCGCCGAGGAGGCCGAGCCGATCGGCATCTGGCGTGCTGGTCGCCGCAAAAACGTCAGCGAGCCGCCGGCCGAGCGCGAGGGCGCTTTGATCGGATGAAGAGCGCCCCTGAGGGCAGGCCGGTAAAGGTCGCCTTCTTCCCGATGCATCCGGTTGACGATCGCGCCAGCGGCACCTTCTGCGTGCTGCCGGCGACTCGCTCCGCCGACCGGGGTGTGGTCGGGAAGGTCTTCCCCCCCTCGAGCCCTGCTCTGCACGAGTCGTTCTACCGGCGCAAGACCGGGGCCTGGCGGGTTCGCGCCGCGATCTACTGGTACGGGATCGTGCTGCCGCGCCGGATCTTCCAGATCCTCAGAGCCCGTCGCTACGACGTGATCTTCGTGCAGCGCTCGATGTTTCGCTGGTCCTCGCCGCCGCTGATGGAGTGGATCGCCAGCAAGCTCACCGGGTTGCCGATTGCCTACCACCTCGACGATGGGATCTGGCTGGCGGCGCGCCCACGCTGGTCAGTGCTGCGCTGTCGGCTGGCGACGACGGTGGTCACCGGCAACGAGGCGATCGCCGAGTTCGCCAGGCAGGCGGGGGCGTCCGTGACGCACATCGAGTACGCGGTCGACGCCTCCGCCTACCCGGTCAAGGAGCATGGCGAGCACACCCCGGTGATCATCGGCTACACCGGCATCGCCCCCGGCGATCACCTGGCGCCGATCGCGGACGCCCTGTGTGAAGTCTGCGAGAGGACTGGAGCGCGGATCAAGATCGTCGGCGGCATGGCGCGTCCGCAGCTGGGGAAGCTCGACCCCCACCTCGACTGGCGCGCTTGGGACCCCGACGACGAGCACTCCTGGGCAGCCGACTTCGACATCGGGATCATGCCCCTCGCCGACACCGAGATCCATCGCACCAAGGAGCCCTTGAAGATCAAGGAGTACATGGCGGCCGGCCTGCCGATCGTCATCTCTCCGGTGGGGCACAACCTGCGGGTCGTGACCGATGGCAAGGAGGGGTTCCTTGCCGCTGATCAAGAGGAGTGGCGGGAGCGCCTCGAGCAGCTTGTCGCAAGTCCCCAGCTACGCGCCGAGCTTGGTGGCAGGGGGCGCGAGTTGATCCTCGAGCGCTACGACCTGCCGCTCCTCCTCGACGAGCTGTCGAGCCTCTTTCACCGCCTGGCGGAGGAAGCCGGTCAGCCGTCGCGTTGAATCGTGACCAAGCCCTCTCGCTCTGCGGTGTCGAGCGCAGAGCGAGCCGAGTCCCCACTGGCGAGGTAGACAGTGCCCCGACGCGATCCGGTCTCCTCGACCGCGGTGATCGCGGGGAAGGCGACGGTGACGCCCTCCGGCAGCGACAGCTCGTCGAGGCTGAGCGGGACCCCGTTGTAGATGTCGTAGCCGTAGCCGGGCTCGCCGGGCACGCTGAAGTCGTCGATCACGACCAAGACGTCGTCCCAGCTCGAGAACAGGCATTCCAGCTCGGCGTTGAGCGGCACGTCCTCCTCCCAGTGCGCGTCGAGGTAGGCCAGGGGCCGCGTGACCTCAGACCCCTGCGCCAAGTGGCGCACGGCGGCGGCGGAATCACCCCAGATCATCGTCACGTTGTCCAGGTCCCGCAGCGCGAATTTCGCGGCGTAGCGGAAGCGAGGGCTGACCTCCACCGTGTAGGTCCGGGATCCGTAGGCGGCGAGGCAGCGCGTCGTGAAGCCGAGAAAGGTGCCGGTCTCGATCAGCGTCTCGGGCGAGAACTCGCGGACAAGAAGGTCGACCGTCTTGCGCCGCGTCTCCTGTCCGTTGAAAGGTTCGCCGAATCCCTTCCAGGGACGCAACCGCAGCATCCGCTGGCGGCGCAGAAGGGAGAGCGCAGCCTCCAGCGGCTCCCGCAGCCGCTCGGCCGCGCTCGGCTTTTCGAGACGCTCCACGATCATCGACGCGCACTCTATGCACAGACGGCCGAACTATCGTTCTCGCGTCCGTGAAGCCCCCCTCCGAAGAGAACCCGACGCCGGGCGCCGCAACTCTCCTCTCCGAGGATCTCGACGCGGCCGAAATACCGAACGCCGAGCAGGCCGAGGGCGCCGCGGCGCCGATGGTCGGCAGCTTTGTCGCAACCGGCGTAATCCAGCTGGTGCAAGCCGTGATCGGGGTGGTCCTTGCCCGGGTCCTCGGCCCTGCCGACCGCGGCGAGCTGGCGGCGCTGATCCTCTGGCCGACCCTGATCACGACGGTTGGCAGCCTCGGGCTGGCGCAGTCGGCCACCTACCACGCGGCCCGCGTCCCCCGGCTCGGAACCCTGGTCGGCAGCACGCTCACGCTCGTCGCCATCGACTCGATCGTGCTCGTCGCCATTGGTTGGCTGATCCTGCCAGTGGTGCTGGGCGGCCACGATCCCAGCGTCGTGCACGATGGCCAACTTTTCCTCTCCGCTTTCGTGCCACTCAGCCTGCTCGCGATCTCGATGATGTCGGTGCTCAACGGCAACCACCGGTTCGCCTGGTTCCAGGCGCTGCGGCTGGTTCTGATCGGAACGACCGTCGCCGGGATCGGCGCACTGGCCATATCAGGGGGGATGACCGTTGGCACGGCTGCCGCCGCCTACATAGCCGGCTACGCCGTGACCGCCGTCCTCGCCCTGGCGGTCGTATTGCGAGGGGTATGGGGAACGCTCCGAGCTAGTCGCGCCAGCATTCGCCTCCTGCTTGGCTTTGGCCTCAAGAGCCAGCTGAGCACAAGCATGTGGTCCCTCAACGAGCGCTCCGATCAGCTCGTGATTTCGGCCTTCTTCAGCCCGGTCAGCCTCGGCCTCTATGTGGTCGCCGTCACTCTGACCTCGCTCACCACTCTGGTCGGTTTCTCGTTCGCCCTGGTCGCGCTGCCGATGATTGCCCGACTCGAAACGCTGGCCGACCGGCAGCGAATCGGGCGACTCATGGTGAGCGCAACCTTCTTTTGCGCCACGGCGGTCTCGATCCCGATCTTCATCGCCGAGCCGGCCTTGATCCGGCTCCTCTTCGGCGACGATTTCGCTGGTGCGGCGGGGGTCGGCCGGGTGTTGCTCGCGGCGGGGATCGTCTTTGCCCTCAACCGTGTGCTGGAGTCATTGCTGCAGGCGGTTGGCAAGCCGCTGGAGTCGAGTATCGGCGAGGGAGTGGCTCTGGCGGTTACCGCGGCAGGCCTTGCCGTGCTGCTGCCGCTGCTGGGGATCATGGGCGCCGGCATCACCTCGCTGCTCGCCTACTCGGCGAGCTCCGCCTTCATGGTGCGGCGGGCGGCCAAGGCGCTCGAAATCCCCGCGCTCAGCCTGCTCAAGCCCGAACGGGGAATGCTCCGCAAAGTCCGCTCGCTTACCCGCCTCGTGCCAGGCTTCGGCCAGCGATAGCGGCCGCAGCCCCTTCTCGGCCGCCGTCGATAGCCTTCGCCCGGATGCAAGACCTCAAAGGCTTGATCCTCTCCGGCGGGGCGGGTACGCGGCTGCGCCCCATCACCCACACCTCGGCAAAGCAGCTTGTGCCGGTCGCCAACAAACCCGTGCTCTTCTACGGGATCGAGGCGCTGGTCGATGCCGGCGTGACCGAGATTGGCATCATCATCGCCCCGGAGACCGGGGACGAGATTCGCGAGGCGGCGGGCGATGGCGCCGCCTTTGGCGCCGAGATCACCTACATAGTCCAGGACAAGCCGGCTGGCCTCGCCCACGCGGTGCTGACCGCGGAGGAGTTCATCGGTGGCTCGCCCTTCGTCATGTACCTGGGCGACAACCTGCTCGCCGATGGCCTGCGTGGCCTGGTCGCCACCTTCCGCGAGAGCGAGCCCGACGCGCTGATCCTGCTGACGCCGGTTGAGGATCCGCAGTCCTACGGGGTCGCCGAGCTCGATGGCGAGCGGATCGTGCGTCTGATCGAGAAGCCGAAGGACCCGCCGTCGAACCTGGCCCTCGTCGGCGTCTATCTCTTCGCGCCGCCGATCTTCGACGCCGCCCGTGCCCTGGAGCCCTCCTGGCGCGGGGAGCTGGAGATCACCGAGGCGATCCAGGGCTTGATCGACGGTGGCAGGCAGGTTCGCTCGGAGGTCGTAAGCGGCTGGTGGAAGGACACCGGCCAGCTCGCGGACATGCTTGAGGCCAACCGCCTCGTCCTTGAGGAGGTCGAGACGCAGCTGGACGGCGAGGTCGACGACGACTCCCGGATCGAGGGGCGCGTCGTGCTGGAGGCCGGCGCGAGCATCGCTCGCTCCGTCGTCCGTGGACCGGTCGTGATCGGCGCCGGGGCCCGCATCGAGGATGCTTACGTCGGTCCCTACACCTCGATCGGGGATGGCGTCAGGATTTGCCGCGCCGAGGTCGAGCACTCGATCGTCCTCTCCGACTCCGTCGTCGAAGATCTCGGGACCCGCATGGAGGCCAGCTTGCTCGGTCGCAACGTGAAGCTGACTCGGAGCGACGGGATGCCGAAAACGCTCCGTCTGATGGTCGGCGACAACTCCGAGATCGAGATGGTCAGATGAGCGCGCCCGCCTCGAGCAAAGAGATAGTCGACAACCCGGCGCCTCGCGAAACTCTCCTGCGCGACGGGGCGAAGCGGGTCTTCTGGCGCATCCTTCCCCAGGGGGCATACCAGCGGCTGCTTGCCTACAGCAAGACACGGGACTTCACCAGCGGTCGCTTTCGCGAGCCGGAGCTCGACCTCGTCGACTCGCTCGTGCGGACCGGCGAGTCCGCGGTCGACATCGGCGCCAACCACGGCATGTGGACGCTGGCGCTCTCTCGCGCCGCGGGCGAGCAGGGGCGCGTGTATTCGTTCGAGCCCGTGCCCTTCACGTTCGGGGTGCTGAGCGCCGTCGCACGCCGCGGGCGCCTCGCCAACGTGACGCTGGTCAACAAGGGGTGCTCCGATCGGGTGGCGACGATGGAGATGACCGTTCCCCTCCAGCGCGCCGGCAGCAGCGACGACCTCGGGGCCCATCTCGCCCAGCGCCAGGCGCATGGTTCCGACGAAGCCGGCGACAGCGTCGAGGTCTCCTGCGAAATGACCACGCTCGACTCGGCCCTCGGCGAGGTTGAGGGCATCTCCTTTCTAAAGCTCGACATCGAGGGCGCTGAGCTGCTTGCCCTGCGGGGGGGTGCAGAGACGATCGCCCGTCAGAAGCCGGCGATCGTCTGCGAGGTGGATGCGGAGTTCCTCGCAGGCTTCGGACAGGAGCCGAAGGACGTCGTGGATTTTCTCGGTCAGTGGGGCTATGAGCCCTACCGCTACGACGGTGGCGCTCGGAGCCTGGCGCCGCTCGTCGATCCGGCACGAGTCGGTCACGCGAACGTCGTCTTCCTGACCGAGGCTCGGAGAGAGCGGCTGAAGAGCTTCTGCTCGTGAAGGTGCTGGTCACAGGTGCGGGGGGGATGCTTGGTCGCGACGTCATGCTCGCCGCAGGCAACGCCGGCCACGATGTCGTCGGCTTCGGTCATACGGAGCTCGATATCGCCGAGCAGGCGACGGTGGCGGCGAAGTTCGAGCTCGAACGCCCCGACGTAGTGATCAACTGCGCCGCCTGGACCGACGTCGACGGGGCGGAGGCGGCCGAGGAGGCGGCGATGGCTATCAACGGCAAAGGCGCCGGGCACGTCGCTGTCGCTGCAGCGGCAGTTGGCGCCAGCGTTGTCTACGTCTCCAGCGACTACGTCTTCGACGGTGCCAAGGGGGCGCCCTACGTCGAGACCGACCAGCCGGCCCCGCTCTCGGCCTACGGCCGCACCAAGCTGGCCGGAGAGGAGGCGACCGCGGCCGCCAACAAGCGCCACTTCGTCGTCCGCTCCTCCTGGCTCTTCGGAATCGGCGGCTCCAATTTCGTCGAGACGATGCTGCGCCTGGCCTCGACTCAGAACGAGGTGCTGGTCGTCCGCGACCAGATCGGCTCGCCGACCTACACATGGCACCTCGCCTATGGCATCGTCCGCCTCATCGAGGGAATCGAGTTCGGCATTCATCACATGGCGGCCAGCGGCGCCTGCTCCTGGTACGACTTCGCCCGCGAGATCTTCGAGCAGGCCGAGGTCGAGTGCCTGGTGCTCTCGGGAACGACCGACATGCTCGGCCGCCCGGCGCCCCGCCCGCCCTACTCGGCCCTGGCGAGTCAGCGCCAGCACGCGATCGAGTTGCCCGCCTGGCGCGACGGCCTCTCCGCCTACCTCTCGCAGCGCTCGGCCGAGCGAGAGGCTGCCGCGTGAAGCTCCTCGTCACCGGTGCCGCCGGCTTCATCGGCTCCACCTACGTGCGCCTGGTCTCGGGCGACCACGAGGTGCGGGTGCTCGACAAGCTCACCTACGCCGGGCGGCGCGAGAACCTGCCCGAGGGCACCGAGCTGGTCGAAGGCGCGATCGAGGACCCGTCGATCGTGCGTGAGGCGATGGAGGGCTGCGACGCGGTGGTCAACTTCGCCGCCGAGTCCCACGTCGACCGCTCGATCGACGACCAGGACGCCTTTGCCCGCACCCACGTGATCGGCACCGGCACGCTGCTCGATGCCGCCCGCGAGCTGGGCGTGGGCCGCTACCTACAGGTCTCCACCGACGAGGTCTACGGCTCGATCGACTCCGGCTCCTTCACCGAGACCTCGCCGCTCGATCCCTCCTCGCCCTACTCGGCGACGAAGGCGGCCGGCGACCTGCTCGTCTCCGCCCACTTCCACACCTACGGAACCGAGGCGGTGATCTGTCGCGGCTCCAACAACTACGGTCCGCGCCAGTACCCGGAGAAGCTGATCCCGCTGATGGTGCTGAACGCCGTCCACGGCGACTCGCTGCCGGTCTACGGTGACGGCCGCCAGGTCCGCAACTGGCTCTACGTTGAGGATTTCTGCCGCGGCATCCACACCGTCCTGGAGAAGGGCCGCCCCGGAGAGGCCTACAACGTCGGCGGCCCCGACGAGTGCGAGAACATCGATGTGGTCAAGCGGGTGATCGAGCTGACCGGCGGCGACGAGTCGCTGATCGAGTACGTCAAGGACCGTCCCGGTCACGACCGCCGCTACTCGCTGGGCAGCGACAAGATCCGCGAACAGCTGGGCTGGGAGGCCGAGGTGCGCTTCGCCGATGGCCTGGAGCGGACCGTGCAGTGGTATCGCGACAACGAGGACTGGTGGGGTCCGATCCGCTCCGGCGAGTACCGCGAGTACTACGAAAAGCAGTACGGCAGGGCGCTCGGCTGATGCTGCAGCGCCTGCCGACCAAGCTCGAGGGGGTCGTCCTGCTCGAGCCGACCGTCTACGGCGACGAGCGTGGCTTCATGGTCGAGAGCTACCGCCGCGACCTCTGGGCCGAGCACGGGGTCGAGGTCGAGTTCGTCCAGCACAACCACTCCCGCTCCTCCAAGGGCACGCTGCGTGGCCTGCACTTCCAGACTGAGCCGGGGCAGGCGAAGCTGGTCCGCTGCCCGCGCGGCCAAATCTTCGACGTCGCGGTCGATTTGCGCCGCGACTCACCCACCTACGGCAAGTGGGAGGGCCACATCCTCGACGACGAAGCTCACCGTCAGCTTTTCGTCCCGGTTGGCTTTGGCCACGGCTTTGCCGTGCTCAGCGAGGTCGCCGACGTCACTTATCTCTGCTCCAGCACCTACGACCCCGCTACGGAGTCCGGCATCGCCTGGAACGATCCCGGCGTCGGGGTGGAGTGGCCGGTGGACGAGCCGCTGCTCTCCGATCGCGATCAGGCCGCGCCGGTTCTGGCCGAAGTCGCCGAGACACTCCCCTTCTGAGCCGTTTCCAGCGGTTGACGGGTCCGACGGCCACTACAATGCGCCGCCCCGGCAGGCGGGGCCGGGAGCGGACAGCAGATGCCCGACAGCGGCGAAACGACAGTCATCTTCAGCAACGTGCGCGCTGACCATCTGGTCCAGCGCCATCACTACGTGGCCCGCTGGCTGGCGGAACACGGCAGGTCGATCTGGGTCGACACCCTGGGCTCGCGGAATCCCCGCCCGGCGGATCTGCGCCGAATCGGCGGCGAGCGGGCGGGGCAGCGCTCCGAGACCCTGCTACCGGGCGTCGAGGTGGTCAAGCCGCGCTTCGTGCCGCTCTTCGGCCGGCCCTTCTACGGCCTCAACCGCCGCCTGCTCGAAGGTCAGCTCGACGCCCTCGGGGTCGACCCAGCGCGGAGCACGGCCTGGGTCTACCTGCCGCATCCCGTGATCCTCGACCTGCTGCGCAAGCGCAAATGGGGCCGCGTCGTCTTCGACCTCTGCGACGACATCGACGACATGGACGTCCACCCAGCGCTGCGCGAGGGGGAGACCGAGCTGCTGAAGCAGGCCGACGTCGCCTTCGCCACCGCCGATGCGCTGGTCGAGAAGGCGCGCGGCATCCGCGATGGCGAGGTCCACTACGTGGCCAACGGAGTCGATGGCGCCAGGTTCGGTGGCGGCATCAAGTCGCCCGGGAAGCTGCGCCGGGTCCTCTACGTCGGCGCGATCTACGAGTGGCTCGACGAAGACCTGATCGTCGCCGTCGCGGCGGGAAGGCCCGACCTCGAGTTCAGGATCGTCGGGCCGGTGCGGCGCCCGCTGCCTCGCCTCGAGCAGATGGCCAACGTCGAGATTCCAGGGCCGGTGGCAGCCGAGCGGGTGCCGGAGGAGATCGCTGCGGCGCAGCTCTGCATGATCCCGTTCCGCCCCGGCCCGCTGACCGAAGCCACCGATCCGCTGAAGCTCTACGAGGCGCTGATCGCCGGGCGCCCGGTATTGGCGACCGCACTGCACCAGGGCGAGCGCTTCGCGCCTGCCGTTCGGCTCGAGACCGACGCCGCTGGCTGGCTGCAGGCGCTCGCCGATCTCGACAGTGGCGCCTGGTCATTCGACGTCGAGGCTCTACGTGAGCGGGTCGCCCGCGAGGAGGACTGGCGCGAGCGGTTCTCCCACATGGAAAGAGCCCTCTCCGGCGAGGCTGTCTCGGCATGAAGGTCGGAATCGTGCTCGGGACCCGTCCCGAGATCATCAAGCTGGCGCCGGTTATCGAGGAGGTCGAGTCGCGCTCGCTCGACCGTTTCCTGATCCACACCAACCAGCACTACGACCGGGCGCTCGACGCGCAGTTCTTCGAGGAGATGGAGCTGCCGACTCCCGACCTCAACCTGCGGGTCGGATCCGGCAAGCACGGTGAGCAGACGGCGAAGATGCTGACCGCGATCGAGGCGGCGATCGAGCACGAGGGTCTCACCCACATCGTGGTTCAGGGTGACACCAACTCCGGGCTGGCCGGCGCCCTCGCGGGCGCCAAGCTGCTGCGCCGGGTCGCCCACGTCGAGGCCGGGCTGCGCAGCTACGACATGCGCATGCCGGAGGAGCTCAACCGCCGCCTGATCGACCACATCTCCAGCGACCTCTTCCCACCGACCGCGACCGCCCACGCAGTGCTCGTCAACGAGTCGGTCCCCGGCCAGGTGCATGACCCAAGCGGCAACACCGTCGTCGATGCAGTGCTGCGCTACGCGCCCCGCAGCGCCGTGCCGATCGCCGAGCGCGAGCCGCGCATCCTGATGACCCTGCACCGCCCGGAGAACGTCGACCGCGAGGAGACGCTGCGCTCGATCATCTCGGCGGTCGAGCAGGTGGCGGCCGATCGAGACCTCGCCGTTATCTTCCCCGCCCACCCAAGGACGCGCGAGCGGATGGAGCGGTTCTGCATCGAGCTGCCGTCGCGGATCGAGCTGGCGCCGCTGAAGTCCTTCCGCGAGCTGCTCGGCCTGCAGGCCGACTCAAGGTTGGTGATGACCGATTCCGGCGGCGTGCAGGAGGAGTCCTGCGTGCTCGGCTCACCCTGCGTAGTCCTGCGCAGCCACACCGATCGTCCCGAGACGATCGACGTCGGCGCCGCCAGCCTCGGCGGCATCGAGCGCGAGGGAATCGTCGCCGCCGCCGAGGAGATGCTCGCCCTCGAGCGGGTCGACTGGGACCAGCCCTTCGGCGGCGGCAGCTCCAGCCGCACGATCGTCGATGCCCTCGTCGCGGCCGACCCGCGCGAGCGACTCGCTGCTCCGGCCTGAGGCCGCCATGAGTGAGGAGGTCACCCTCGCAGAGCAAGTCCCGCAGGAGAGCTTTGAGCCACTCGATGATTTCGAGGCATTTGTCGAGGGTCGGCGGCAGGCGATCGATGCTCTGATCTGGCAGGTGCCTGCGCTGAGTGTTGCGGCCCAGGCCTTTCTGTACGTGGCTGGTCTCAATCCAAGGGCAAGCGACGGAGTGCAGATTTTCGCGGGGGCAATTGGCTTCATGGCGGCGATGGCTGCGGTGCAGCTTCTGCTCAAGCATCGCTTTCACGAGGAGACCTACGCGCAGACAATCGATTCCAGCCGTCGCGCGCGTGGGGCGACGCCGTTCGACGGGACGAGGTGGTTCAAGGAGGCCGCGATGCGGGACGGTGAGCTGGTGGAGCTGGACGAACCCCAGCGGTCCGGCTATGCGAAACGCTGGAGGTCTGGCTCCTGGCGACGCCGGATGACCGAGTACTCGTCGGTGGGGGTGTGGACCCTGACCCTGCTCGTCTTCGCCGCGGGCGACGTCCTAATCGTCGCCGCTGGAATTCTCCACTGCGCTGGGGTTTGGCAGCCGTTTCACTGAGAGCTGGGTGCGGTGCAGCGCCCTCTGCGGATCTGTCTAGAGGTGGTCGATCTCACCGGGGTCGAAGCAACCCGGCCTTGGCCAGGCCGGTGATGCCGAGGCTGACCGTCAGCTTGGCGCCGATCCCCGTGTAGACGCCGGCGTTGACCAGCGGGTTGTGCTCGGCGGCATCGAAGCGGCGGTAGAAGCGGCCCATGCCGCGATGGAAGGCGATCTCCTGTTTGGGTCGGCGGCGCTTGCCGCTGGAGCCTCCCTTTACGTGCAGGGTGACGCTCGCCGGCTCGTAGAAGACCTTCCAGCCGGCGTCCCAGAAGCGACGGCACCAGTCGAGGTCCTCCATATAAAGCCAGTAGCCCTCGTCGAGCAGGCCGACCTCGCGGATCGCCTCGGCGCGGCAGAGCATGAAGGCGCCGTTGACTGCGTCGACCTCGCCCGGATCGTCGTCGCCGAGGTGCGTCGCCCGGTACTGGCTGAGCTCGCCGGAGGCGCCGTCGCGGCGCCCGACGCCGGTGAAATGGGCGAGGGCGCTGAGCGGGGTCGGGAAAGAGCGCTTGCAGGCGTGGTCGAGCTCGCCTGACTCGGTGAGGAGCTTGGCGCCGACCATCCCAATCCGCTCGTCAGAGCGCAGTCGCGCAAGCGCGGCGTCCAAAGTCCCGGCGTAGACCTCGGTGTCCGGGTTGAGCAGCAGCACCGCCGCCGCCTCGTCCTCGCGCAGGACAACGTTGTTGGCGGCGGAGAAGCCGATGTTCTCGCGGCGGATCAGCCGCACCGCCGGGAACTCTCGCTCGACCATGTCCGGGGTCGAGTCGGTGCTGCCGCTGTCGACCACGGTCACCCGCATCGCCCCCTGCGCCGGGTGCGCCGCCAGTGACCGCAGGCAGCGTCGCAGCAGCTCTTCGGCTCCGTGGCTGACGATGACGACCTCGAGGTCGATTGGATTCGACATTGGCGGCAGTCTCTTGTCAGTAGGCGCCGTCGCCGCGGACGATGGCGCTCGGGGTTCGCAGCAAGATCGCCAGGTCGCCGGCGACCGAAAGATTGTCCAGATAGTCGCGCTCCATTGCCAGCCGCTCCTCGAAGGTAAGGTCGCCGCGGCCGTAGACCTGCATCGGACCGGTCAGCCCCGGCTTTACGGCCAGCCGGATCCGCTGGCGCTCGTCATATAGGGCGACCACCGCCTCCTCCTCCGGCCGCGGCCCGACCAGTGACATTTCGCCCTTCGCCACGTTGACGAACTGCGGCAGCTCGTCGAGGCTGAAGCGGCGCAGCAGCCGCCCCGCCCGCGTCACCCGTGGGTCGCTGGGGATCTTGAACGCCGGCTCCTTGAGCTTCTCGAGGTCGACCAGCTCGCCGAGCCGCGCTTCGGCGTCGACCACCATCGTGCGGAACTTCAGCATCGTGAACGGCTTGCCGTTCTTGCCGGCGCGGCGCTGGCGGAAGAAGACCGGCTTGCCGGAGTCGAGCACGATCAGCAGCGAGATCGCCAGCAGCAGAGGGGAAAGCAGGGCCAGGACCAGAGCGGAGAAGGCGATGTCGAGGCTTCGCTTCAGGATCAGCGTCGACCAGGACGGGTCCGAGAAGCGGAAGTCGAGGACGGGCAGCTCGGCAAGCCGGTTCAGCTCGATCCCGGGGCCGAGCAGGCCGTAGTGCTGGGGGAGGAAGGTCAGCCCCAGGCCGGCGCTCTTGCACTGCTCGATCAGCCGCTCGGCATCCTCCTCGCTCATCTCCTGCTCGGTGACGACGACCCTTTCGATGTCGTACTCGCGCGCAACCCGGGCGATGTCGGCAATCGAGCCGAGCTTGCGCAGACCGTCGCGATCCGTCTCCTTATCCGCGTCGCCTTCGGGCGCCAGGAAGCCGACGAGTTGCAGGCGCGCCTCGGGATGGGTGGCGACCCTGCGCGCGACGATCTCCGCCGCGGGTCCGGGCCCGACGACGACGCCCGTCGCCACGCCCGTCAGCCGCTGCCAACCGAAGCGGATCACGGCGCGGGCGATGAAGCTGCCGACCAGGGCGCCGATACCGACCAGGATCGCGCTCCAGGCAGCCAGCGGCCCGGCAGGGCTCAGCGCCAGCAGGCCGTCGAGGGCCAGTGTTCCCAGGGCGCTGGCGGAGATCAGGCCGGAGAGCTCGTCGAGCGTGCTGTGGCGAATCCGCCGGTGATCGTTGTCGTAGAGCCCGTGCAGCTTCAGCACCAGGATCCACACGGGGCTGAACAGCGCCGCCCAGAAGAGAGTGGCAACGTCGGTCGTCGAGGTCGCTGCGGTGGCGATGCAGAGCGCCGCGATCAGGGCAAGCCAGTCGCCGATCGCGAGCAACCGCCGCAGCAGGGCACCGCGGCGACGGGAGTCGTTGACCTCGCGGATGCCCAGCTTTTTCGCAGCCGCGCCTTGCTCCCCGTCGCGAACGGGCGTCGTGCTGGGGGCTGGCGCCTGGCGGGAACGGGTTGGTTGGACCTCGTGTGTCATTTTCGTGCTCACCCGCAGGAATCCCATTCTTCGCGCAGGCAGGTTGCTTCAGGGTTCATCTCCCGAGCGCGTTCCAGGTCTCTGTTAGCGGCCGCGGCGTCGCCCGCTTCGTGCTCGGCCTTGGAGCGGAGGTAGTACCACTGCCAGTTGTCTTCCTCGCGTTCGATCGCCTGGGTGAAGTTGGAGATGGCCGTGGGGTAGTCGCCCTGCACCTGGGCGAGCAGGCCGAGCTGCACGTGTGGGGAGGCCGCCCAGGGCTCGATCGAGCGGGCGGTTTCGGCCCGGTCCACGGCGGTGGCCAGGTCGCCGGCGGCGGCCTTGGCCTGGCTGTCCTTGATCTCGTGATCGACCAGCAGTGGACCCACCAGGGCGATTGCCGCGATCCAGGCGACCCCGAGCCCGGCGAGGGCCAGGCCGTAGCGCCTGCCCTCTGCCCGTACGGTTCGCGAATTGGGGCCAGATGCGAGCTGCGCGCATCTCACACTCACCATGACACCGCCGGCGAGGAAGAAGACCGCCCCCAGGCCGGCGATCTCCCAGAACCAGTCGAAGGCAGCGCCAATGGCGAAGGCGAGCATCGCCGCGAACAGCGCCGCGTGGCGCTCTCGTTCTGGGTGAGGGGCCGCGCGCCAGGCCGAGAAGGCGCACCAGAGCAGGGATATGACCAGGGCAAGGACCAGCAGGCCGCCAACCACCCCCAGCTCGGCGAATGCCTCAAGGTAGAGCGAGTGGGCGTCGTGGACCGGCAGTTCGATCGAGCGAAGCTGCTGCCAGGAGAAGAGATAGGTCCCGGCGCCGTGGCCGAGCACCGGCTTTTCCCCGAAGGCGTCGATTGCGACTCGCCAGAAGTCGTAGCGGCCGGCGCCCGAGAGCTGGCCGAAGTGCTGCTCGGGGTTGCTGGGGAAGTAGAGGTCTGGGCTCGAGAACTGTCGCCAGGCGTGGCCACCGGCGACGATCCCCAGTCCGACCGCCGCGAGCACCGCGGCCAGCGCGATGCTACGCAGCAGGGCGGGACTCCGCGACACCTGCAGCGCTTTTTCGGTCAGGCGCCCTTCGCGCGCTTCAATTCGGCGCAGGCCGGCAAAGCCCAGCAGAGTGATCACGGTGCCGGCGAGCAGGATCAGCAGCACTGTCACCCCCTGGTCGACCGCGGCCTGGCTGGCGAGGTTTTCGGCGAGGTCGCGCCGATCCTGCACTGCGAGGATCGCCGGCACGACGCCGATCACGGCGACTGACGTCGTTCCCAGCAGCCAGAGCCGGTCTCGGGAGAGGGCCAGCAGGCAGACGACTGCGATCACCAGGGCGAGCAGGCCACCTCGCGAGTAGGTGAAGTAGAGAGTGAGCAGGATCGCTGGCATCGCCGCGACGGAGAGCCAGCGCAATGCCCGCCATTCGGCATGGCGGCTCATCCAGAGCAGCATCGCGACCGCGATCCCGCAGATAGCCCCGTTCGCGTTCCAATATCCGAGCGGATAGCGCAGTCGCGGACCGGTGCCCAGCGCGTTGCTGACTTCGAGCACGTGGGGAAGCAGGCGGCTGGCGAGGCCGAGTATCGCGACGAGGGCGACGGCTATCGCCAGACCTTCAGCGAAACGTTGGCGCCTTTCGCTGGTTTGAGCGATCAGAAATGCGGCAAGGAAGAAGCTGAGGTAGACGAGGACGCGGTCCGCCTCGATCACGCTCAGCTCAATTGACCCCGACCAGAGAGATGAGAGTGCAGACAAAAGCGCCAAACTCGCGAGCAGTCCACCCGTCCAGTAGAGCGGCCTGCCAAGGGTCGTCGAGGACGTCGCCCCCAGCACCAGCAGGGCGACTACGACAAGCCACGCGCCTAGCCCCGCCACATGGCGGGCGCTCACATCGAACCCGCCTCCAGCCAGCGCAAGACCGACGATCAGGACGATCGGAGCTATCAACGCCGCCGTTTGGTCTAACCTTCCGCGGAATGCATGGGACGCGCCCTCTCCCCGCCCCGCGCTTGGGCTTCTTTTTCGCTGGATTGTCAGTGCTTGCTCTGTCGGCATTGATTCTCTTTCCGGTTCTAGCTCAAGCTGAAGACGCGACCGGGATTCAGTACTCGGAAGCCCCGCCTACTGCTACAGGTGGCCACAAGACGACTCACAACGAACCGCCGGCAAGCACCTCGAACGACAAGAACGGGGGCGCCGCGGCGCCGAACGGCTCGGGGCACTCGGGCTCTGGCTCTGGCAGTGGGTCTTCGACGAAGCATCCATCTTCAACGGCTGACACGCAGAACGCGAACGGCGGCGGCGCGGGCAACGGGAACGGTGGTGACACGGGCCAGAGTAGCCCAGACCACCACTCGACCGGTGGATCGGGGGGATCGGTGCAGCAAGCCGATCAGGCCTCTGCCACTCCGGCGTCTTCGCAGGACAGCGGCGGCTCCTCGCCCCTGGTGCCGATCCTGATCGCAATTGCCGCCCTGGCCGCGATTTCGATCGGTGTGGTGATGTTCCGCGCCAAGCGCCAGCGTGGCGAAGGAAGCTCTTCGGTCTCCCCTGAGGCCAGCTGAGCCGTGCTGAGAAGCCGGCAGCAGAGGGGTGGGTTTCTTGGTGCGCTCGTTGTGGCTTTCACGATGGTGCTTCTCGGCGCCGGCGCGCTTGCATCGGCCGCGCAGGCCCTTCCGGCCAAATTCTGGGGGGTAGTCCCCCAAGGCATGCTCGAAGCCGAACAGTTCGCTCGCATCAAGCGCGGTGGTGTCGACAGCATTCGCATCGCGATTCCCTGGGCCTCTGTCCAGGGGGCGCCGGGAGCGGCGCCCGAATGGGCGGGAGTCGACGCGGTTGTCGCTCGCGCGACGCAGGCGGGCATCGACGTTCTTCCCTACGTCAATGGTGCCCCCGTATGGGCGGTGCCATCGGCCATCGTCCCCGGCACCCATGGGCTCGCGGCTGCGCCGCGAAATCTGCCGGCTGCGGGTAGCGCCGCAACGGCGTGGACCGCCTTCCTCAAGCTTGCGGTTGGTCGCTATGGCCCCAACGGCTCTTTCTGGGCGGAAAATCCCACGCTTGCGAAACGCCCGATCCGGACCTGGCAGATTTGGAACGAGGAGAACTTCAAGTATTTCGTCGCCAGGCCAAATCCGGCTGAATACGGGAAGCTGGTGCGGATCTCCTCGACTGCGATCAAGAGCGTCGATCACGGCGCGAAAATCATCCTCGGGGGCCTCTTCGCTCGGCCCGGGGAAGCGCAGTACAAAGTCAAACCGCCGCAGGCCTACTTCGCCGGGGACTTCCTCAATCAGATGTACAAGCGAACGCCGGGGATCAAGTCCAAGTTTGACGGCATAGCGCTGCACCCGTACACCGGCAACTACCGCCGCCTCATGCCGGATATCGAAGAAGCGAGGGAAGCGCTGGAAGCGAATCACGATGAGGCCAAGGGGCTTTGGATTACCGAGCTGGGCTGGAGCTCCGGCCCGCCCGAGCCCGGTAATTCCTTCGCCAAAGGCCCCGGTGGGCAGGTCACTCAACTGAAGGGTGCATTCTCGGTGCTGATCAGCAACCAGGTGAAATGGCACCTCAAGGGCGTCTACTGGTTTTCGCTCGAAGACGGCCCGAAGAGCGCCTGCAACTTCTGTGACGGCAGTGGCCTTTTCGCCTCTGGCTTCTTGGCAAAGCCTTCTTGGAAGGCATACGTCAAGTTCGCCGGCGGCCGTCCCTGATCTTTCCGCCCGGCGTAGGCGCCGCGTAAGATCGGTGGGTTGGCCACTGCCGCGAAGACAAGTGCAGGATCTGATCCGCTGGCGCCGTTCAGCGCCCCGGTAAGGCGCTGGTTCGAGGCGTCCTTCGAGGGGCCGACGCCTGCCCAGGCGGGCGGCTGGGAGGCGATAGCCAGTGGCGCCAACGCGCTGATCTGTGCCCCGACCGGCTCGGGTAAGACGCTTGCCAGCTTCCTCTGGGGCATCGACAAGCTCTCGCGAGAGACTGACCGCGGCAACGGCGTGCGCCTCGTCTATGTCTCTCCCCTCAAGGCGCTCTCCTACGACATCGAGCGCAACCTGCGCGCGCCGCTGCGCGGCATCGGCGCCGACATCTCGGTTGGTCTGCGTACCGGCGATACGCCTCAATCCGAGCGTCGGGCGATGCGCAAAAACCCGCCCGACATCCTCATCACCACTCCCGAGTCCCTCTACCTGATGCTCTCCTCGGGGGTTCGCGAGATCCTCACCACGACGGAGGCCGTGATCGTCGACGAGATCCACGCGGTGGCGCAGAGCAAGCGGGGCTCTCACTTGGCGCTGACGTTGGAGAGGCTTGAGCACCTGGTTAGGGACCCGGGGGAGGACTCGTCGGAGCAACAGCGGGGAGGCTCCGCCGACTCCTCCCCCGGGTCCCTTCAGCGGATCGGGTTGTCCGCAACGCAGCGGCCGCTTGAGCGGATAGCCCAGTTTCTGGTGGGTCCGAAGCGGGAGTGCAAGATCGTCGATGCGGGGGTGGCCAAGGAGCTTGACCTGGAGATCGTCGTGCCGGTTGAGGATATGGCTGATCCGGGAGCAGCTTCTTACCCAAGCTCCGATGGCAACCCTCCCGAGGGCGAGCCCCTTGTCCACGTCCGCTCGATCTGGCCCGCGATCTACCCCGAGCTTCTCAAGCTCGTCCGCGAACACACGTCGACGATCATCTTCGTCAACAACCGGCGCGCGGCAGAGCGCCTCGCCAAGCGCTTGAACGAGCTGAACGAAGACGCTCCCCACCAGGAGCTCCCAGCTACCGAGCACGCAGGAGGGAGTGGGTCTGGTCCGGCGGGAACTCCTCGCGATAGCGAGCCCGACGGACCAGACCCACTCCCTCCTGATGAGCGCGACGCTTCAGCGACCGGAGGGGGTGGTGGGTCCCCTGCTGTGACAGGACCCGCCGGCCCAGGAACCCTTGAGGAGATCGCCAGGGCCCACCACGGCTCCCTGTCCCATGAGGAGCGCACGGTCGTCGAGGAGATGCTCAAGTCCGGCCAGCTCCCCTGCCTCGTCGCGACCTCCTCCCTGGAGTTGGGAATCGACATGGGCGCTGTCGACCTGGTGATCCAGGTCGAGTCGCCGAAGTCGGTCAGCCGCGGTCTGCAGCGGGTCGGCCGCGCCGGGCACTCGCTGGGGGAGGTCTCGCGCGGCCGCATCTTCCCCAAGTTCCGCGCTGACTTGCTCGAGTGCGCCGTCGTCGCCAAGCGCATGCGCGAAGGAGCGATCGAGGAGACGGTAATCCCGCAGAACCCACTCGACGTGCTCGCCCAGCAACTGGTCGCAATGGCCGCCCTCGACGAGTGGGAGATCGACGCAGTCGAGCGCCTGGTCACCGCCGCGCAGCCCTTCAGCGAGCTCTCCCGCGAGCAGCTCGAGAACGTGCTCGACATGCTCGACGGGCGCTACCCGTCCGACCGCTTCGCCGAGTTGCGGCCGCGGATCGTCTGGGATCGCACCAAGGGCACCATGCACGGCCGCAAAGGCGCCCGTTCGCTGGTCGTCACCAATGCCGGCACGATCCCCGACCGCGGCCTCTACGGCGTCCACCTGCCCGACGGCCGCCGCGTCGGCGAGCTCGACGAGGAGATGGTCTACGAGGCCCGCCCCGGGCAAACCTTCCTGCTCGGCGCCACCACCTGGCGGATCGAGGAGATCACCCGCGATCGCGTCATCGTCACGCCGGCACCCGGCGTCCCCGGCGCCGTGCCCTTCTGGAAGGGCGATGGAATCGGGCGCCCGGCCGAGCTGGGCAAGGCGATCGGCGAATTTGCCCGTGAGGCGGTCTCGCGCGAGCCGGTGGAACTGGCGGCGGAGTACGACCTCGACCGCCGCGCCGCCGAGAACCTGGTCGCCTACCTGCGCGAGCAGCAGGCCGCGACCCGCGTCGTCCCCTCCGACGAGACGATCGTGGTCGAGCGCTTCCGCGACGAGATCGGCGACTGGCGGCTCTGCATCCTCTCGCCCTACGGTGGCCGCGTCCACGCTGCCTGGGGCCTGGCGCTGGCGGCCAAGATCCGCGCCGAGCGCGATCTCGAGGCCGACGCGATCTGGTCCGACGACGGCATCGTCATCCACCTGCCCGACGCTGACGAGCCGCCCCCCGCCGACCTGGTCCTGATCGAGCCCGACGAGGTCGAGGATCTGATCGTCGGCGAGCTCTCCGGCTCGGCCCTCTTCGGCTCCCATTTCCGCGAGAACGCCGCCCGCTCGCTGCTGATCCCGCGCGCCTACCCGGGCAAGCGCACGCCGCTCTGGCAGCAGCGGCTGAAGGCGCAGAGCCTGCTCGAGGTCGCCCGTGACTTTCCCCGCTTCCCGGTCATTCTGGAGACCTACCGCGAGGTGCTGCGCGACGTGCTCGACCTGCCCTCGCTCGGCGACCTGCTCACCAGGCTGCACTCGCGCCAGCTCAGCCTGGTCGAGGTGGAGACCGCGACCGCATCGCCCTTCGCCTCCTCGCTGCTCTTCGACTACGTGGCGACCTATATGTATGAGGGGGACACGCCCAACGCCGAGCGCCGGGCGGCGGCGCTGGCCCTCGACCGCGACCTGCTGCGCGAGCTGCTCGGCCAGGAGGAGCTGCGCGAGCTGATCGACCCAGGGGCGCTGGAGGAGGTCGAGGCACAGCTCCAGCACCGCACCGAGGCCGGCCGCGCCGGCGACCGCGACGCCCTGCAGCAGGTGCTGCGCAACGTCGGCGATCTGACCGCGGAGGAGTGCGAGGAGCGCGTCACCGAGGGCTACTCGGCTGCCTCGATGCTGCAGAAGCTGGTCGGCGAGCGCCGCGTCGCCCTGGTCCGTATAAACGGCGAGGAGCGCTACATCGCCGGCGAGGACGCCGGTCTCTACCGCGATGCGCTCGGCGTCCCTCCCCCCGCCGGCCTGCCCGAGACCTTCCTCGAGGACCACCCCGACGCGATGCGGGCGCTGGTGCGCCGCTACGCCCGCACCCATGGCCCCTTCCCGACCGCTCAGCTCTCCGCTCGCTACGGGGTCGACCCGATGCCGGCGCTGCGCGAGCTGGAGCGCGAAGGCGCCCTGGTTCGCGGCGAGCTGCTGCCCGGCGGCACGGAGCGCGAGTGGTGCGATGCCGAGGCGCTGCGGCGGCTGCGCCGTGCCAGCCTCGCCCACCTGCGCCGCGAGGTCGAGCCGGCCGGTCGCGACCGCTTCGCCCGCTTCCTGCCCAGCTGGCAGAACGTCGATGCCCACCGCGCCTCCGGCGCCGGCCCCGACCGCCTGCGCGAGGCGCTGGTGCCGCTGCAGGGCGTGGCGCTGACGCCGAAGGTCTGGGAGGCCGACGTGCTGCCGCGCCGTCTCGGCGCATACTCGCCGACCTGGCTCGACGAACTCTGCACCAGCGGCGAGGTGGTCTGGCTCGGCGCCGGCGCCCGCGGCCGCAGCGACGGCCGCATCGCCCTCTACTTCCGCGACGATGTCCGCCTCGCCGGCCCGCCACCCGCCGCCGCCAAGCTGGAGAGACCCGAGGGGGAGCCCCACGATGCGATCCGCGAGCGCCTCGCCGCCGGCCCCGATTTCTGGCTCGACCTGCTCGCCGACCTCGACCACCCGCTCGAGGAGCTGCACGCCGCCCTCTGGGACCTGGCCTGGGCCGGCGAGGTGACCAACGACGCCTTCTCGCCGCTGCGCTCGCCGCGCCTGCGCGCCGCCCCGCCCAGCGAGCAGCGCGGTCGCCGCTTCGCCCGCCGCCGCGCCGCCGGGCAGGCCGTTCAGGGCCGCTGGTCGTTGACGGCGCCGCTCTTCGAGAACGCCCCCGCCGCCGGCCCGCGCCTGCGCGCCCAGGCCGAGCTGATGCTCGAGCGCTACGGCATCGTCACCCGCGAGACCGTTCTCGCCGAGGGCATCCCCGGCGGTTTTGCCACCCTCTACGCCGAGCTCGGCAACCTCGAGCTGCTCGGCACCGCCCGCCGCGGCTACTTCGTCGAGGGCCTCGGCGGCGCCCAGTTCGCCCTGCCCGGTGCGGTCGAGCGCCTGCGCTCCCTCCCCTACGAGGACGGCTCCTTCCTGCTGCTCGCCGCCACCGATCCAGCCAACCCCTATGGCTCCTCGCTGCCTTGGCCCAAACCGGCCAGTGGTCGTCGCCCCGCCCGCGCCCCCGGCGCCCACGTGCTGATGCGCGACGGCGCCCCGATCGTCTACGTAGAGCGCGGCGGCCGCGGCATCCTGCGCCTGGTCGAGCTGAGCGAGGGCGAGATGGCCGCTGCGATGCGCGCCCTCGCCGAGGCCGTCGCCGCCGGCCGCCTGCCCAAACTGGCCGTGGAGAAACTAGACGGCGAGCCGGTGATCGGCTCCGGCCAGGAGGAGGCCCTGCTCAATGCCGGTTTCAGTCGCGGCCCGCGGAAACTCACCCTCGCTGCTCGCTGAGTCTCAGCGAGTGCGGCCGAGGCCGATCAGAAGGCCGACTCGCTTTGCCAGCGATTCAATCGTGTCCGGGGATGCGAGACCCAACCTTTGCCTCAGGCGGAGCGTGGAGAGCACTCGCACCATCTCGGGCGTCGCGAAGCTGACTCTGTCCAGGCCGCCTTCGGGCGGATCCAGGCGGACGTGCAACTCGTTGTCGCGGTTCGTGGTCGTTAGGGGGATCGCGATGACGAGCTCCGCGGTTGCGCGATTCATCGGGTTGATCGAGAGCACGACAAAAGGGCGCCGACCTCCCTGCTCATGGCCAACGACCGGGTCTGGATCGGCCATGTAGACCTCACCGCGCTTGATTTCAGTCATCGGGCCACCCGTCGGGGAGCGCAAGCCAAGCTTTCATTTCCTCGTGAATCTCGTCCCCGTATTTGCGATAGGACTCATCCATCGAGGCCAGAAGCCGCTGCTCCTCCAACAGGTCTACAGCCGCCTCGAGCATCTCAACCACGCTGGTTCCCGCGATCTTTGCCTCTTCCGCGAGGCGCTTTTGAGTGCTCCGCCGCACCCGGATCGTGGTTGTCTCGACAGCAGCCATACGGGTAGTCTACAGATCTGTCTACATGGATCTTCAAAGTATTCATATCTCGCTAAGGCTCTAGCCGCGCACTTTCTCCCCCTCCAGGGGCGATAATCAGTGGGATGGCTGATCGTGAGGAGGGGCAGGGACCGGTCGAGCTGCTGCGCAGCGTGCCGCTCTTCGCCGATCTCGAGGAGGGTGAGCTGGAGCGCTTCTCGCGGGTCGCCGTCGCTCGCTCCTTTCCAGCCGGCACGCGGGTATTCCACGAGGGCGATCATTCCGATGCCTGTTACATCGTCCGCGAGGGCAGCTTCCGGGTCACCCGCGAGCACTCCGATGGGCGGGCGATCACGCTGGCGACGCTCGGCCACGGCGACATCTTCGGCGAGCTGGCGATGCTCGACGGTGAGGTGCGTTCGGCCAGCGTCGAGGCGCTCGACGACGGTGAGCTGCTGGCCCTGCCGGCCGGTGAGGTGCGGGCGCTGCTTGCCCGTCACCCCGAGATCACGGTGAAGCTGATCGCGGCGCTGGTGCGGCGACTGCGCACCGCCAACGAGCGGATCTCACGCCAGTCCTTCCAGACCGTTCCCAGTCGCGTCGCTGGTGTCCTCTCCCAACTGGTTGCCGACGAGTCGCCGCGGGCCGGAGAGGGCAGCGAGGTGACGATCCGCATGAATCAGGCCGACCTCGCCCAGCTCGCTGGCACTTCGCGCGAGAGCGTCAGCCGCTTCCTCGCCGACCTCGAGCGGGGCGGGATCGTTCGGCCCGGCCGCGGCCGCGTTACCGTGCTCGCGCCGGAGAAGCTCAGCAACTACATCTTCTGAGCTGGGGTTTGCTTCAGCAGCTGCTGGGTTTGGGATCGGACGGATCGTGGCTGGCGTCGTCGTCGCCGGCGCCGCAGTCGATCGCTTTGTCGTGCTGGCCGTCGATCGCTTCGATCGAGTCGTTGCCGCCCTTGCCGATGAAAGTGTCGGCGCCGAGGTGGCCGAAGAGACTGTTAGCGCCGTTGTCGCCGATCAGCATGTCGGGCCCGTCCGAGCCCTCGAGGTCCTCGTTGTCGGCGAGGATCTGATCCGGGGTTCCACAGCCGGGAGGGGCACCCGTGCCGTTAAGCTCGATGCGCATGCTCGCGTTCGAGCGGCCGTAAGAGACCGTGTCCTCGCCGGGTCCACCGCTGTAGGTATGGCCCTGGCAGACCTCGACCGATGAGACGAGCAGATCGTTGCCGGGTCCGCCGCTCAGTTGGTCGGCCCCCGGGTCGGCGTAGAGCACGTCGCTGCCGGCATTGCCGACGAGCGTGTCGTTGCCGCTGTCGGGCCCGTTGTAGTTCTCGCCGGCTTCCAGCACGTCGTCGCCAATGCCGCCGCTGAGGGTGTCGGAGCCCGCATTGCCGTTGGCGCGGACTTTGACGCTGGCGGGGACGCTTTCGGCGACGTCGATCGAGTCGCTGCCGGGGCCGCCGGTGATCACCACGAGTCCGGTCGCGGTGCTGGTCGGACAGGTAACGGAGGAGCTCGCGCTGTCGAGCTGGCAGCCTTCGCCGGCGACGATCGGACCGTCGTTTGTGACGGTCCAGCCGCCGTTGAAATAAACGACGATGTGGTTGGGGCTGCTGTCGCCCTGGACGATCAGGCTGCTGCCATCGAGGCCTTGGTTGAGGATGACGAAAGTACCGTTCGCAGGCGGGCTTTCTTCGATGCCGCATGAGTGCTCGGTGGCGAAGCCGTCGCATTCGTCGCTACCGGCGCCGCCAAAGGCTTCGTCGGGGCCGCCCATGCCGTCGAGGTCATCGTTGCCAACGCCGCCGTCGAGCCGGTTGACTTCGCTGTCGCCGACGATTTCATCGCCCTGCGGCGAGCCAACGACATCCTCGAAGCCCTGCAGCGTGTCGTGGCCGTCGCCTTTCGAGCGGCCGCTGGCGAGGTCGACCGTAACCGCGCCGCGGGTGGCGCTGGCGTAGGAGACGATGTCGCGCGCGCCAGGTCCACCGTCCAATGAGTCTTCGCCGCTGTCGCCGCGGACGACGTCGCCATCGCCCGCTCCACCGCTGGCAGTGTCGCTGCCGGCGCCACCGAGGACGAAGTCGCTATCAGGCCCACCGTCGAGCTTGGGGTCATCGCCAGGCCCACCTTCGATTTTGTCGCTGCCCGGCCCGCCGTCAACCTTGTCGTTGCCCTTGTCGCCGAAGAGGTCGTCTTCACCACCACCACCGTCCTCGTTGTCGCTGCCCTTGTCGCCGTTGACGTAGTCGTTGCCGCCTGCACCGATCAGGGTGTCGGGGCCTTTGGCGCCGAGTAGAGAATCATCGCCCGCCCCACCGACGAGACTGTCGCTTCCCTGGGCGCCGCTGAGCTTGTCGTCGCCGCTGCCGCCGTCGAGGTGATCGGATCCCTTGTCGCCGCCGAGCGTGTCATCGCCACCTTCGCCGTAGAGAGCGTCGAAGCCGCGACCGCCGTAGATTTTGTCGTTGCCAGGGCCCCCGCAGATCTTGTCGTTGCCGTTTGACCCGCCGCTGATCCGGTCGTTGCCGCCGCCGCCGTAGATCACGTCGCTGGCCCCTTTGCCGACGATCACGTCATCGCCCGGGGTGCCAACGATCGTCGCGTGCCTGCCGTCGCAGCTTGCCGCCTGGGCGCTGGCGGCACAGACGAGCAACAGGATCGCCACGCAGGACAGGGCCAGCACAAGGGGCAGGCGGGAGCGAGTGGCGTCGAATTGCCTCACACCCCTCCATCGACCCGTTTTCGCAGCTTCTACACCCCCGCGTCGGATAAAGGTCCAAAATTTGGTAGGCGGGCCACCCATACCGCATCAACACGGAGTGGCTGTCTAAGTCACCCTCGGCGCGTTCCAGCGAGCCGCGCGCGCCCCGGTCAGATACGCTCGCCCCCAATGCGGGGCGGTATCTACGTACTCAACTTCTACTCGCCGATCTTCGTCGACCAGCTCAAGCGCGGTCGCAAGACGGCAACGATCCGGCTTGGCGACAAGAGCAACAAGTACGAGCGCGGTCAGGTCGTCTGGATCACGGTCGGCTTTCGCCACAGCCCGCGCGAGAAGATCTTCACCGCGGTGATCGACGACGTCGAGGTAAAGCGCGTCTCCGAGCTCTCGCCACGCGACATCGAGCACGACAACCCCGAGTTCCGTCGCCTAGAGGACGAGGTCAAATTCCTCGAACAGATCTACGGGCGACCCGTCGCGCCCGACGAAACCCTCACCGTGATCCGCTTCTCGCAGATCGTCGAGCCGCCCGGGGCGCATTTCGGCAATGGGGAGACCCCGCACCACAACTGATCGTTCGGCGCCCGCGATCCGTACTCAGATCCAGTGGCCGACTACTCCTTCCTGACGACCTGGCTGCTGGAGTCCCCGCGTGAGCCGGTCTGGGAGGCGATCTACGACCAGGCGCGCTGGCCGCAGTGGTGGCGCGGCGTCGAGGAGGCCTCAGAATTGCGGCCGGGCGAGGACGGCGGCATCGGCACGGTCGCGCGGATGGTCTGGAAGAGCCTGCTGCCCTACCGGGTCGAGTTCGAGGTGACGACGACCCGGATCGAGCGGCCTCACGTGCTCGAGGCCAACGCCGTCGGCGAGCTGAGCGGCGTCGGCCGCTGGCGGCTCTACGAGCAGGATGGCATCACCGCAGTCCTCTACGAGTGGAACGTGGCCACCAGCAAGGCCTGGATGAACCTCTTGGCGCCGGTCGCCCGTCCCGTCTTCGAGTGGAACCACGACTGGGTGATGAAGCGGGGCGGCGAGGGAATCGCGCAGTTGCTGGGCTGTCGCCTGCTTGCCAACGGCTGAAACCCGCCCGACCCGCCCGACTCGCTATCTTTCGCGGTCGCTGGCACTCTCCAGTCGAGAGTGCCAATCCCCAGTTCGAAAACTTCGGACCCACAAATGGAGGTATACGGATGAAGCTGAAGCCCCTCGGGGACCGGCTGATCGTCAAGCCGATCGAAGAGGAGGAGACGACCGCGAGCGGCATCGTCCTCCCCGATACGGCCAAGGAGAAGCCCCAGAAGGGCAAGGTCGTCGCCGTCGGTGATGGCGCGATCAACGAGGACGGCAGCCGCCGCCCGCTCGATTTGAGCGAGGGCGATGAGGTCCTCTACTCCAAATATGGCGGCACAGAGGTCACCGTCGAGGACGAGGACCTGCTCGTGCTTCGCGAGTCGGACGTTCTCGCAAAGCTCGGCTAGCTGCCCGCCAACCAGGACTTAGAAGAACCAAGGAGGACTGAAATCCATGGCTCATAAGGAGCTGAAGTTCAGCGAGGAAGCAAGGGGGGCCCTGCAGGCCGGCGTCGACGCAGTTGCCGACGCGGTCAAGGTCACCCTCGGCCCCAAGGGCCGCTACGTCGTGCTCGACAAGAAGTTCGGCGCGCCGACGATCACCAACGACGGCGTCACTATCGCCCGCGAGGTCGAGGTCGAGGACGTCTTCGAGAACCAGGGCGCTCAGCTGGTCCGCGAGGTCGCCACGGCGACTAACGACGTCGCCGGTGACGGTACGACGACGGCGACCCTGCTGGCCCAGATCATCGTTCGCCAGGGGCTCAAGAACGTCGCCGCCGGCGCCAACCCGCTGGCCCTGCGCCGCGGCATCGAGCAGGCGGTCGAAGACGTGGTCGAGACCCTGCGCGAGAAGCAGTCCAAGGAGGTCGCCGGCAAGGAGCAGATCGCTCGTGTCGCCGCCATCTCCGCTGGTGACGATGAGATCGGCAACGTGATTGCCGATGCGATCGAGAAGGTCGGCAAGGACGGCGTAGTCAACGTCGAGGAAGGCCAGACCTTCGGCATGGAGTTGGAGTTCACCGAGGGGATGCAGTTCGACAAGGGCTACATCTCCCCGTACATGGTCACCGACCAGGACCGCATGGAGGCGGTGATGGAGGACCCCTACGTCCTCATCGCCAACCAGAAAATTGGCTCCGTGCGGGACATCCTGCCGGTGCTCGAGCAGGTCATGCAGGGCGGCAAGCCGCTGCTGATCGTCGCCGAGGACGTCGAGGGCGAGTGCCTCGCGACGCTCGTCGTCAACAAGCTGCGGGGCACCTTCACCGGTGTCGCCGTCAAGGCGCCTGGCTTCGGCGACCGCCGCAAGCGGATGCTGGAGGACATCGCGATTCTCACCGGCGGTGAGGTGATCACCGAGGAGATGGGTCTCAAACTCGAGAACACCCAGCTCTCCCAGCTCGGTAAAGCTCGCCGCGTCGTCATCTCCAAGGACACGACGACGATCATCGATGGCTCTGGCGAGGCCGAGGCCATCAAGGGCCGGATCAACCAGATCAAAAACGAGGTCGAAAACACCGACTCCGATTTCGATCGCGAGAAGCTCCAGGAGCGTCTCGCCAAGCTGGCCGGCGGTGTCGCCGTGGTCAAGGTCGGCGCTGCCACCGAGACCGAGATGAAGGAGAAGAAGCACCGCGTCGAGGACGCGCTGCAGGCGACCCGCGCCGCGCTCGAGGAGGGCGTCGTGCCGGGTGGTGGCGTTGCGCTGCTGAATGCGCAGGGCAACCTCGATCCGGACAAGCTCACCGATCCCGACGAGGCGACCGGTGCACGGATCGTCTACCGGGCGCTGGAGGAGCCGGTCCGCCAGATCGCCGAGAACTCCGGCGAGGAGGGCTCGGTCGTGGTCAACAAGGTCCGCGAGCTGAAGGCCGGCGAAGGCCTCAACGCGGCCACCGGCGAGTACGGCGACCTGATCGCTGCCGGTGTCATCGACCCGACCAAGGTGACCCGTTCGGCGCTGGAGAACGCAGCCTCGATCGCGAAGAACATCCTCGTCACCGAGGCGATCATCGCCGAGCCCCCCGAGAAGGAAGGCGCTGGCGGTGGCGGTATGCCCGGCGGTATGCCAGACATGGGCGGCATGATGTAGCCACGCCCTCGGGCGTAACTTCGTCCTCAACAGGCGAGTGCAGTTTCAGAGAGGCCCGGCACCCGCCGGGCCTCTCGCATTTCGGCACGATGCCGCGAACGTCCCGGCACCCTCGACGCGCCACCCGCGCCCCCAGCCCCGCCACCCTTCCCAGCGTGCCCCAATCCCACCAGGCCCGACGGGCCGCAAACGTGACATATCGACACGATTCCGGCCCGTCGGCCGGTGGGGACTGGGCGATTGCGGAGATTGCCAAGTCGCAGCATGGGCTGGTGACGCTGGATCAGCTGAGCGAGGCTGGTGTCGGTGCTAGCGCTGTTCGGAAACGGGTAGAGCGAGGACGACTTCACCCTGTGCATACGGGCGTTTATTTGGTCGGCCATGCGCTGTTGAGTCGCGAAGGGCGCTTCATGGCAGCCGTACTCGCCTGTGGCGACGGTGCGGTGCTTTCTCACGGTTCTGCCGCCGAGCTTTGGGGGCTGACGCAATCTATGGGCAGGAGGGTCGACGTCACCGCTCCGAACCGTCGCGGCCGGATGCCAACCGGCATCGTTGCTCACCGTGACGGCGCGCTTTGCCTCGGCGACCGAACCAGGCGGAATGGGATTCCATGTACGACGGTCGCCCGCTCCCTGCTGGACTTGGCGGCCACTGTCTCGGTGTGGGATCTGCGAAAGGCCATTGCGGAGGCCGAGGTGCTCGGCCTGCTCCGCATAGCCGAGATCCGGCAATTGATTCGGCGCTGTCGAGGCCGCCGCGGAGTTGCACGGTTGCGACTTTGTATCGACGAAATCGACCCCTCTACTAGGCGGACACGCAGCGAGCTCGAGCGGATGTTCCTTGGCCTGTGCAAGCACGCCGGCTTGCCTAGGCCTGAGGTCAATGTGCCGCTGGAAGCGGCGGGACTTCGCCTGAGGCCCGACTTCCTCTGGCGGGATTTTCGTCTGATCATCGAAACGGACAGCCGCAAGTTCCACGGCACTGCATCGGCCTTCGAGCTGGATCGCCAGCGCGAACAGCGCTTCTTCGCTGCCGGCTGGCAAGTGGTCCGCTGCACCTGGCGCCAGGTCGAACGCAACCCCCAAGAGCTGATCCGCCTGCTCCGCGCCGGCTTCGAGCGCAACCAAGCCGCAGCCGTCGACGGGCCGCAAACGTGACATATAGACACGGTTCAGGCCCGTCGGCCCCCCGTGTAGGGCTATTGGGGGTTGGGGGTTTTGGGGGGTGGTGGGGGGAGCGGAGGGAGGAGGCCGGCGTTGTATTCGGCGTATTGGAGGAAGGTTTCGCGGCGTAGCTTGAGGCGGAGGGTGTTGGTCGTGCGGGGGTAGAGGCGGAGGTCGTAGGGGTTTTCGCCGGGGCCAAAGCCGGTGTAGTAGACGAGCATTCGGACTCGGGGGCGCTTCACCGTCCAGGAGACCAGCTGTTTGACGAAGCGCGGTTCGTCCTCGCCAGAGACGGCCCACTCGGTGATCGCGAGCGGCTTGCCTTTCCATTGTTTGGCGGCGTAGAAGTGGTTGAGGTCTTTCCAGACCGGATATTGCGAGTAGAAGTCGGTGCCGACCCAGTCGACCCAAGGGGCGCCCGGCCAGTAGTTGCCGGGGAAGTTGCCTTTGACCCGCGGCGAGCCGCCGGGAAGGGGGCTCCAGATGATGCTCACCGGTGCCGCCGGCAGGCTGGTCGGATTGGGGCCTTTGGTGCGGTTCAGCGGTGGCAGGCCGATTGCGGCGAGGGTTGCGTTGATCCCTTCCAGGGTCTGGCCGCCGCGCACGATCGCGACGATGCGGCGGAAGGCCTGCTTGTACCAGCCGGGTGTGTGTTCGCCGCCTTTCTGCGTGCCGTCGCAGTTGACTGCCGACCAGGCGTTGAGGCAGCGGTTGGGCTCGCCGAGCGGCCTGATGTAGGCGGGCAGGCCGCGTTTGGCGAAGAAGCCATTGAGCTGGAGCAGGTAGTCGTCGCCCGCCCCCAGGGCGATCTGCTCGGGCGTGATCAGCTCGGACAGGGTCTGGTCGTCGATGGTCGAGATCGCCAGGATCGGGCGCGTGCTGGTTTCGCGCCAGCGTTCGTAGGACTGATTGAGGCTGTTCCCCCAGGGGTGGAAGGTCTCCAGCAGCGCCGGGTGCTTGGCGAGCAGTTCGGCGAATTCGTTGAACTCCTGGGTCGAGCCTTTGTCGCTGACACCAAAAAGCACATCCGGCTTGGGCGGCACCAGCGTCACCGCCGAGGCCTGCCCCGTGGCGACGATCGCGACGAGTGCGAACGCCAGTGTTGCTGCGCGCTTAGGAATCCTCCAGGACATCGATCATCCTCCTCGGCTCGACTCCGAGCGCCTCGGCATCGGCGGTGCCACGCTCGCTGACCATCGGAACCTCCATCAGCTCCGCCTCCTCCCAGGTTGCAAACACGGCCTCGCCGAAAAGGGAGCGGACCGAGATCAGCCCGGCGCGGACCAGCGGCAATGGAACGTGGACGAGCGGGCGGGGTCGACCGGCGACGCGGCTGACCAGATCGGACATCTCGTCGTAGCTGAGCGTTTCGGGGCCGGCCAGCTCATAGCGTTCCTGCTCACCTCGCTCCAGCGCCGCGACGACGCAGCGCGCGGCGTCCTGCGCCCAGATCGGCTCGAAGCGCGCCCGTCCCCCGCCTGAGACCGGCAGCACCGGCAGGAAGGAGAAGCGGCGCAGAAGGGTTATCCAGGGATCGGAATGGTCGTAGACAATTGACGGAGCAAAGATCGTCGTCTGCAGGGGGGAGGAGGTGACGGCCCTCTCGGCCAGCCACTTGGCGCGGAAGAAGCGGGTGCGCTGGGCGGCCGAGGCATTGAGCGCGCTGAAAAAGACGAAGCGTTTGACGCCGCTGCGCTCGGCGGCGCGCAGCAGCCGCACCGTGGCCAGTCCGTTTAGCTCGTCGAGCCGGTGCGGAGGCTGGTCGCGGATCGTCGCCGCTAGGTGGACCACAGTGTCGACGCCGCGCAGTGCTTGGCGGACGAGATACGGATCCGACATCTCACCGAGATCGCCAAGCGCGATCTGGACGTCCACCCGCTGAGCCCCCAGCCGCCGCGGCTCGCGGACCAGGCAGCGCACGTCCTGGCCGCTCTCGAGCAGCCGCGGCAGCAGCCGCGATCCAACGCTTCCAGTCGCCCCAGTCAGCAGCAGCATCGAGGCTCGATGCTAGTGGTGGTGCTTCTTGGCCTTCGGCTTGGGGCCGAGAGTGAGATCGACCTTGCCGCCGGAGGCTCCCTTCGCCGACTTCACGACCAGCGGCCCGAGCTTGTGTCCTTTCTTAGCTTTCGGCTTCGTCACCTTGCCTAGAGAGCAGTGGGCTGTCGCCAGTGTGGTCTTGGCTTGGGCCAGGGTCATGCCGGTCAGCTTCGGCACGGCGCAGCTCGGACTTTTCTGTTCATCGATTGCCGCTGCCAGCGATGCCCTGCGGATTGCGTCTTCCGTCTCTTTGACGGTGCCCGGCGGCAGTTCTCCGACGACGATTTCTCCTCCCGAGGAGTGCTCCCCATAGACGATTGGAGAAGAGCAAGCAGACGTATTGTGCGCGAGGTCCGTTGCGGTGGCCGAGAACAGGCTGACCGAGTCATCGGGCACCGTGACCTGAATGCCTGGGGAGCTGAGCTCCGCAGCCGTGCCGGTTGCCACCGGAGCGCCCTGGCATGTGTCGCTGGCGTAGACGTCGATCGTCGATGCAGCCTCGGCCGCGCCGAGGATACTGGGGTGGTTCTCGTTGGCGGGCGACGTGGGCACCGTCGACAGCTGCTGCGGTGCCGCTGGGGCCGTGTGGTCTTCGATGATGTCCATAGCGCTCGAGATGTCGAGGCGGCCGCCGGACGTTGTCTTGCCGGCCAGCGACGGGATCGCGTCAACCCCGGCGAGCAGGGCTTCGCGCACCTCGGTCACCGTTGCCGACGGTTCCCGCGAGAAGAGCAGGCCCGCGGCGCCGGTGACGTGCGGAGCGGCCATCGAGGTGCCTTGGAGGAACTCGTATCCGGGGGGCGTCGAAAGCGGCGCGTGGCAGCTGAGCTTTATGTCGTCGAGCCAGATCCCGTTTTCCGGCGTGGGCGAAGGGCCGGCGTTATAGCCGAAGCTGACCTTCACCGAGTGGCCGCCCAGGCCCTTGATCGGCGCCGTGTTGAACGACGCCATTTTGGAGCCGCTGGTGTTCGCCGAGCCCGTGTTGGTGAATGCAGGGACGCCGTCGCTGAGAACCGAGTAGAAGAAGCTCGACCCGGCGTCGGCGCGGCGGAATCGCAGCCCGCTGAGTGTGCAGGCCCCGGTGCCGGCGGGGATTGGGATCCCGCTGGTTAGCATCGAGTGATGAGCCGAGCTCGGTGCCGGCGCGCCGCCGGGGGAGTCATTCATTCCGAACGAGGTCAGGGGCCCGTCGCCGGCGTCAGCGCGCCCCATCCCCGTGCCGGCGGTGGCTTCCCACTTCGACGAGAAGTCATTCGCCTCGAAGTCGTCGATGACCGTCGTGGTCAGGATCGGAAACGTGCTCAGCGTCTCGGTTCCCGGTGCCCCCAGATCGACCGAGCCAGCCCCCCAATCGGAGAAGTCCGCCAGCCGATCTGCCTGGTCGGTGGCAGCGACGCAGATCACGTTGTCGACTGCGCTTTCGCCTTCGGCAAGCGGGTCGTAGTTACACGGGTAGTGGGGTTCCAGATCATTGTCGGCGCTGTCGTTGCCGGCTGAGATCACGAAGAGCGTCTGCGGATTGGCCGCGATCGCGTCGCGCTCGAGTTCGTTGAAGGTCGTTCCCCCGAGGGACATGTTGGCTGCCCTCGCTTTCATTTTGCCCGCGTAGTTGATCGCCGCGATCTGGGAGGAGAAGGGGCAGCGTGCTTCGTCGCCGTTGATGACGGAGTTGGCGCAGACCCGCAGCGGCATTATCCGCACGTTCTGGGCGACGCCAGTAATCCCGAAGCCGTCGTTGCCAGCCGCCCCCATGGTCCCAGCGGTGTGCACCCCGTGGCCACCCGAGATCAGGTTGTCGTCGGTCGGGTCGCCGTCGCTCGTCGGTGCGTCGGCACTATCCCCGACGAAGTCGTATCCGTGCACGTCGTCGACGAAGCCGTTGCCGTCGTCGTCGATGCTGTTGCCGGCGATCTCGCCGGGGTTGGTCCAGGCAACCGGGCCGAGGTCGGGCGAGTCGAAACGGTAGCCCGAGTCGATGTCGGCGATAACCGTCGAAGGCGATCCGGTCGTGCGATCCCAGGCAAGCGGAGCATTTACATCGGCGCCGGCAACGGCGCCCGAGAAGCCGTTGATCCCACCGCCACTATTGCTTAGTCCCCAGAGTTCTCCGAACTTCGGGTCGTTCGGCACGGAATCCAGCGAGCTATAGCCATCGCGGGACGCGACCAGCACGGCTGGGTCGCTGCGCAGCGCATTCAGTGCATCGTCGACGCTTTTTCCCGGAGCGATTGCGACCAGCTGGAACGTAGGATTGCCAAGCGCTCGCACCGAGCTCACCTCGGCGTCTTGGCGCGCCTCGATCCGCTCGCTGCGGCTCGCCCCCGGCGCCCACTCGACGATCAATCGGTCGGAAGAAAAGGTCGTCACCGCGGTGGGCGCCGCCTCGCCGAACGGCAGTGCCTCACCGCCGCCCGCGCGCGCTATCGGGGCGGCAAGCAGCAGCGCGAGCAGGGCGCAGGCGATCGGGGGATGCGGACGCGGCACGCCGCCACGATATCTCGACCGCACGAAGGCCCCGCCCGTCGGTGCAATCCGCCCGTCGGTCACGCTTCCGCCGTCATATCCCTAAAATGTCCGCTCGCGCTTTGGCGGGGGCCTGGAGCCCCCGGCGGCACCGAAAAGACGACCCAGGAGAAGCCCTCGAATGACCTACGTCATCGCCGAGCCTTGTATCGGCACCAAGGACAACTCGTGTGTCGAGGTATGTCCCGTCGACTGCATCCACCCGACGCCGGACGAGCCCGACTACGACTCGGTCGAGATGCTCTACATCGATCCGGACGAGTGCATCGACTGCGACGCCTGCGTTGAGGCCTGTCCGGTCGATGCCTGTTTCGCCGAGGACCAGCTCCCGGCTGAGTGGGCGAAATACGCCGAGATCAACGCCGAGTACTACAAGAGCAAGAGCGCGGCCTAGGGCCGGCGATTCGGCTCACGCAGCTTCCCGGGCGGCCAAAATGGCCGCCCGTTTTTATCCCTGGACGACGGGCAGCGGAATGCCGCCGACCGGCGGTGCTTCCGCCATTGCCGGCGCCGCCTGCAGCACCGGTAGCTCCTGGGGCGTCGCTGCGACGATCCCGCGGGCGGCCTGGCGGATTGCCTGGGCGGCTGGTGAGTCGGGCTCGGCGGTGACCAGGGGGGTGCCGGCATCGGCGTGCTCGCGCAGCGCCTCGGAGAGGGGAACCTTGCCGAGCAGGGGAATGTCCAGTTCGTCGGCAAGAAGTTGCCCGCCGCCCTCGCCAAAGATCGCCACGCGCTCCCCCTGGGGTGTGGTGAAGCCCGACATGTTCTCGATCGCGCCAAGCAGCTCGAGGTCGAACTTGGCCGCCATGTCGGCGCCGCGCTTGGCGACCGACTGCGCCGCCGGCTGTGGCGTGGTGACGATCAAGAACTTGGCCTGGGGGAGGAGCTGGGCGAGCGTCATCGCAACGTCGCCGGTCCCCGGCGGCAGGTCGAGTAGCAGGTACTCCAGCTCGCCCCAGGCGACGTCCTCGAGGAACTGCTGGATCGCCTTGTGCAGCATCGGTCCGCGCCAGACCACGGCGGAGTTCTCCTCGACGAAGAAGCCGATCGACATCACCTTGACCCCGCTTGGTGCCTCCAGCGGCAGGATCTTGCGCTCGCCATTGACCTCAGGCTTGCTGTTGACCCCGAGCATGCGCGGGATCGAATAGCCGTAGACATCGCAGTCGAGGGCGCCGGAGGCGTGGCCTTCGGCGGTCAGCGCCGCGGCCAGGTTGGCGGTCATCGTCGACTTGCCGACGCCGCCCTTGCCGGAGGCGACGCAGATCACGTTTTTCACCTGGGCCAGGGCGCCGGCGGGCAGCTTGCCGCGGCCAAGCGTTTTCTGCAGGGCGCCTTTCTCCTCGTCGGAGAGCACGTCGAAGCCGACCGCAACCTCGGTCACGCCGTCGAGCTCGGAGATCTGTTTGGCGACGGCCTGTTCGAAGTGCGAGCGGATCGGACAGCCGGCGGTTGTCAGCGAGACGACGACCTCGACCCGGCCGCTGTCGGCGACCACGATCGAGCGCACCATCCCCAGCTCGACGATTGAGCGGCGCAGCTCGGGATCGATGACGGCGCGCAGCTTCTCGGTTATCTGATCCTGCGTCGGAAGTGACATTGGAGCCATTCTCGCAAAGGCGCCCCCGCGGCAGCCGCTGGGCATTTCGCCGAGCCAGGGGGGAGAGATTTGCCGCTTGTGCCCTTAGCCCTCCAAATGCCGTCGAGCGAAGGAGGGGTTATGTCGGGGACACGGGGTGGGCTGGCGCGGATCGTGGCGATGGGGGTCGCGTTGGCTCTGGCGCTGTTGCTGTTGGTCGCGCGCGAGGCGACGGCGGGGAAGTACGCGGTCGCCCAATGCGGCTGGTATATCGGCGCCGACGCCAGTTGGGCCGACACGACGGGTGGCGCAAAGTTCCGGCCCGACGGCTGGTGCGTGCCACCGGCAGGCCAGGACCCCTTCGACGGCGCCCACCTGAAGAGCTTCACCCGCGACGGGCAGTCGACGGTCTCGGGCACCCGTTTTGCCCGCTGGCGCTGGGAAGCGCCGGCGGGAACCGCGATCTCCCAGGTGCGGGGCACCTGGTGGCACGCCCTGCACGACGGCATGGAGCAGCGGATAGGCGTTGGCAACTGGAGTGGTGGCTTCGACGTCTTCGCTGCGGCCAGCGCTACCGATACCACCCCGCGCGAGTTCGTCGCCGGCTTCAACCCGCCCCAGCCCGCGATCGAGGACCGCTTGCTCTGCGCCAAAGTCGAGAGCAAATGGTGCAGCCTCGATGCGGGTTCGTGGTCGGCGATCCGCGCCCTGACGATCACGCTCGAAGACAACCAGCCGCCAGGGGCTGGCCTCAATGGTGAGATCGCGGCCGGTGGTTGGCGCCGAGGTTCGCAGGGCGTCGGCTTTTGGGGCAACGACGTCGGCGCCGGTGTCCGCTACGGCGAGACGGACATAGACGGCGCCAGGTTCAACCTCACCGAGTACGGCTGCGCGAAAGCCTCGATCGGCGGCGAATGGCGAGCGACCCAGATGCGCCCCTGCAGCCTCAGTGCTTCCGGCGGCGTGGCGATCGACACGACCCGCATCAGCGACGGTCCCCACGCGATCCACCACTGCGTTACCGATTTCGCCGCCAACGTCGGCTGCACGGCGGATCAGACCTTCTACGTCGACAACAACCCTCCGGCCCATCCACGCAACCTCAGCCTTGTCGGCGGCGATGTCTGGCGGCGCAGTAACGACTTCGATCTCTCCTGGGTCAATCCGGATCAGGGTCCGGCGAGCCCGATTGGCGGGGCGCTCTGGCGGATCGAAGGCCCGGCGGGCTATGACTCCGGCGCCAAGTTCGCCCCTGGTCGCGGCCTCAGCGCGCTGTCGAACCTCTTCGTGCCGCGGGCCGGTGTCTACTCGCTGAACGTCTGGCTGCGCGACGAGGCCGGCAACGAGGCACCCACAGCGGTGGCTTCCCTGCCGTTGCGCTTCGACGACGTTCCCCCCGGGGTTGCATTCGATCCTGCCCCTGCGGAGGGTCTGCCCGAGCAGATCAGCGCCCAGATCTCCGACGCCCACTCCGGGCCGGCGAGCGGTGAAATCCACTATCGGCGCCTGGACGGCAAAGAGTGGACCGAGCTGCCGGCGAAATTTCGGCTTGGCGATTCGGCGGGTACCGCCGAGCTCATCGCCCGGCTTCCCAATGACCTTGGTCCCGGCATCTACGTCTTCCGCGCTGACGCCGTGGATGGGGCCGGCAACACGGCCTCGACCAGCCGCCGGGCCGACGGCACCGAGATGACGGTGCGCAAGATTGCCCCCGCGGAGACCGCGGCAGGAGTGAAGCGGGCGGAGCCGGCGCGAGCGAAGCCGGCGCGCTCGAAGGCCCGCATCTTCGCTCGGCTTGGCTGGCATGGTCACGCCAGCACCGAGCTGACCGTGCCGTTCAAGGCTGCGCCGATGCTCAGCGGGCGGCTGGTAGATGCCGACGGCGCCGGGCTTGCCAGCAGAACGCTGCGCGTGGTCTCACGGCCCTCGCGAGGGGCGCTTGGGCGGGCTCGCATTTTTGAAGTCGGGACCGGAGAGCACGGCGGCTTCCAGCTACTCCTGCCGGCTGGAACCTCGCGGCGGATCTCGGTCTCGTTCAAAGGCGACGCGACGCTGGAGGAGGCAGCTCGTCGGCCGCTGACGCTGAGGGTCAGCGGCGGCATCGACCTGCGGGCGAACCCTCACGTCCTCAGCACTGGCGAAGCGGTGCGCTTCCACGGTCGCGTCCGCACGCTTGGGGCGCCGCTGCCGCGCCGTGGCAAGCTGGTCGCGATCCAGTACTACGAGGAGGCGACGAAACGCTGGCGCCCGGTTCTGGTCACCCGCAGCGACCACAGCGGTCGCTTCCACGCCAGCTACCGCTTCCGCTACGTCACCGGCTTGGCGAGTATTCGCCTCCGGGCCGTCGCCCTCTCCGAGGACCGCTGGCCCTACGCCCCCGGCGCCTCCCGCCCGGTCATCGTGCGCGTGACCGGGTAGGGTTCGCGTCGATGTCGCAGGCCACCCTTCACACCAACGCCGGGGCGATCGTGCTCGAGCTGCACGACGACGACGCCCCGAAGACGGTCGAGAACTTCCGCAAGCTCGCCGCCGACGGCTTCTACGACGAACTGGTCTTCCACCGCGTCATCCCCGATTTCATGATCCAGGGCGGCTGCCCGGAGGGCACCGGCACCGGTGGCCCTGGCTACACCTTCGAGGACGAGTTCAACGAGCACAAGATCGTGCGGGGGGCGCTGGCAATGGCCAACGCCGGTCCCAACACCAACGGCTCCCAGTTCTTCATCGTCACCACCGGCTCGGCGCCCTGGCTCGACGGCAAGCACACAGTCTTCGGCCAGGTTGTCGAGGGCATGGACACGGTCGACGCGATCGAGTCGACGCCGACCGGCGCCGGAGATCGCCCGGTCGAGCCGCAGACGATCGAGCGCGTCGAGCTCTCCGAGTAGCCGTTCGCCTACTCGACCAGCCGCGACCAGAAGCGAATCCACTCCCGCTCGTGGCCGATGCCCGACTCGAGCGATAGGCGCATTCCCGTCGGGGCCGCGTCGCCCATCTCCTCGAGCAGCTCCTCGTAACCGGCGAGCTTGCGTTGGTGCGCCGGGACCTGGGCCTCGGCCAGCGTCTTCGGGTCGGCGCCGAAGAAGAGCTTCAGCAGGCCCGGATCGCGGAGCTCGGTCAGCTCGGCCGTCGGTTCGTCGAGCCATGACCGCAGGGCCGTGAGGCCCTCCGCGGTGATCGCGTAGTACCGCCGCCGCCTGCCGCCCTCCTCGCGACGCTCGCTCAGGTAGCCGGCCTTCGCCAGCCTTTCGGGCTCGGAGTACAGCTGGGCGTGCTGGATCGACCAGAAGTCGCTGAGGCTGGTCGCGACCACCTGCTTCATCTCATAGGGGGTCGCCTCTCCCGCTGCCTCGAGCAGGCCGAGGACGATGAAGGACACGGGGGTTAGGCGGATCTCGCTTGACATCTCGATGGGGTAATGGTATTTCTTAGACCGTCTACTTTGGACTATTGACTCCGAGGAGGACGAAAGCGATGGCGACCGAAGCGCAGACCGTATCCCGCCCCGGCTATGTGGAGGGGTTCTCGACCCTGGACGCCGAGGTCGACCTCGATTCCCTGCCGGTCGAGGGGGCGATCCCCGAGTGGCTGACCGGGACCCTCCTGCGCAACGGCCCGGCGAAGTTCGAGGTTGGCGAGAAGCCCCTCCGGCACTGGTTCGACGGCCTCGCGATGCTCCACAAGTTCTCCTTCGGCGGCGGTCGGGTCTCCTACGCGAACCGCTTCTTGCGCAGCCAGGCCTACCGCGAGGCCGAAGCCGGACGGATCTCCTACAGCGAGTTCGCCACCGATCCCTGCCGGTCCACTTTCAAGCGCCTGACGACGATGTTCAGCCCGAACTTCACCGACAACTGCAACGTCAACCTGACCAAGCTCGGCGACTCCTACATCGCGATGACCGAGACGCCGCTGCCGGTCGCCTTCGACCCGGAGACGCTGGACGCCCTCGGTGTCGCCTACAAACCACCCGGCATACACGCTACGGCGCACCCCCACCACGACCCCGAGCGCGGCGAGCTGATCGCCTACGTGACCCATTTCGGCCCGCGTTCGGAGTACCGCGTCTACGCACAGCGCGACCGGGACACCCAGCGCCGGATCGCGGCCATGCGCGTCTCCGAGCCCTCCTACATGCACAGCTTCGCGCTGACCGAGCGCTACGCCGTCCTCGTTGCCTTCCCGCTCGTCGTCAACCCGCTGCGGCTCGGCCTCAGCGGCAAGCCCTTCATCGAGAACTATCGCTGGAAGCCGGAGCTGGGGACGCGGATCCTGGTCTTCGACCGCGAGAACGGCGAGCTCAGGGGCAAGTACGTGGCCGAGCCCCGTTTCTCCTTCCACCACGTCAACGCCTTCGAGCGCGGCTCGGAGCTGGTCCTCGACCTCGTCGCCTACGACGACGCCTCGATCGTCGACGCTCTCTACGTCGATCGCCTTCGCGCCGCGCCGCCACCGGAGTCCTCCTACGGCCGGCTGATGCGCTACCGCGTGGAGCTCGACAGCGGCCGTGTCGCCGAGGAAGAGCTCAGTGACGCGATCCTCGAGCTGCCGCGGATCGACTACCGGGAGCGCAACGCGCGTCCCTATCGCTACGTGTACGGAGTGGGGTCGAGGCCCGGCGAGGAGACGCTCGACTTCGTCGATCAGCTGGTCAAGGTCGACGTCGAGACGGGTGAGGCGGAGACGTGGTTCGAGCTCGGCGCCTACCCGGGTGAGCCGGTCTTCATCCCCTCTCCGCAGCCCGATCGTGGCGAGGACGAGGGCGTCCTGCTCTCGGTCGTGCTCGACAGCCGCGATGCCCGCTCCTACCTGCTGGTGCTCGACGCAAAGAGCCTCGGGGAGCTGGGCAGGGCGCGGGTCCCGCACCACATCCCCTTCGGCTTCCACGGGCAGTACTTCAGCTGAAGGGCGTCAACCTGGGGGAGGGGCCTCGGCGGAAGGGCCGCTGCGCTGCTCCCGTCGCCGGCGGATCGCGTCGCCGGGGCGCCAGAGGCTGACCAGGCCGGCGACCATGGTGACCAGGAAGATCTGTCCGGCCATCATCTCCAGGCCGGCGATCATCTGGCCTGGCTGACCGCCTGGGACGAGGTCGCCGTAGCCGGTCGTGGTCAGGGTCGTGTAGCTGAAGAAGAGGAAGTCGGAACCGTGAGGATTGGCGACGCCTTCGAAGAAAGGGCCGCTCTGGATGCGGTCGATCGTGCCGTAGGCGAAGGTGAAGAGGATGCCGAGCACGGTGTAGACACTGAGCGCGCCGAGGATCGTGCGGAAGCCGACCTCCGGGGCGGTGACGACGCGGCGCAGCACGGCGGCCATCGCCACCGCCAGGAGGGAGATCTGGATCAGCGAGGCGAAGTTGAGCCAGGCGCGCGCGTCGGCGGCCGCTCCCACGGCGGCCAGGACGATGGTCAGGGCCGAGAGCCAGATCGCCAGCCGCACGAATCGGGGCCGCACGTGCGAGCTGGTCAGCGCGACCACCGAGGTCGCGCTCGTCGCCAGTGCCAGCAGGACCGAGGTCCAGCCGCGGTTGTCGAGCAGCGAGGCGAGCACATAGGTGATGAGCACGAGGATCAGGACGAGGCCAAAGGCGTCGCGGACCCGCTCTGCCCGCAGCAGCCAGCGCTCACGGGTGCGCGCCCGGCGCGCTGCCGTCTCCATCTCCGCACGTTCGGTCGCCGGCCGGCGTTTCCTGCTGCGGCGCCGCCCTTGATAGACCTCAATCGTGGCAGAGCGGACCTGGAGCGCGGTCGACGAGTATGTGGCTGGTCTGCTGGCGCCGCACGACGAGGCTCTGGAGATGGCGGTGCGAGCGAGCGAGGAAACCGGGCTGCCGGCGATCCAGGTTTCCCCGCCGCAGGGCAAGCTGCTACATCTGCTCGCCAGGACCTTGGGCGCGAGGTCGATTCTGGAGTTCGGGACGCTGGGCGGCTACAGCACGATCTGGCTAGGTCGGGCGCTGCCCAACGGCGGGCGGCTGATCACGATCGAGGCCGATCCGCGCTACGTCGAGGTCGCCCGAGGCAACATCGACCGGGCCGGGCTCGGCGAAGTCGTCGAGCTGCGGTTCGGGCTGGCTCTCGACCTGCTGCCCGATCTGGACGCGGAGGGCGCCGGTCCCTTTGACCTCACCTTCATCGATGCCGACAAGGTCCATAGCCCCGACTACTTCGCCTGGGCGCTGGATCACTCCCGCCCCGGCAGCCTGATCGTCTGCGACAACGTCATTCGAGACGGCAGGCTCGTCGACACGAGCGACGTCGACCCGGCGATCGAGGCTCAGCGCCGCCTGCACGAGCTGCTCGCCGCCGAGCCCCGGGTCGAGGCGACGACGATCCAGACGGTCGGCGGCAAGGGCTACGACGGCTTCAACGTGGCCCTGGTGATCGCTTAGGTTTGTTGCCGGCGGAACCTCCGGTCTCGTTCTTCGGACCGGCTCCGGACAATCGGTCCTCGTCGAGCAGCAATAGTGGCGCCAGCTTGATGCGTTCGGCGATCCGCTCGACGTTTTTCAGCGTCAGGTTGCGCTCACCCCGCTCGATGCCGCCCATGTAGGTGCGATGAATGCCGAGCACTTCGGCGAATGCCTCCTGGCTTAAGCCGCGAGCTTCGCGAAAGGCCCGCAGGTTGCGGCCAACGATGCGCTGCAGATCGCCCTCCACTGAGCAGACAATCTCTGCCCGATACTTAAAAGTCTACATACTTATCAGTAGCATTTACGGTACCGTTCAGTCTAGGCAGAGCGGTTTGCTGCCCCGCCTGACCGAGGTAAGAGGTCGTCAGCCATTCCTACTCCTCGGTCAGGCGGTCAACCGTTCGCCAGTGCGAGGACATCAAGCGTTGGCCTTGGTCGCTTCGCGACCGGCGCCACACACCGCTGGTTGAAGTGCCGACGCTGCTCAGCCGGTGGCTGCGCCCGTGGGCTCGCGCAGCTCACGGACGACGCGGGCGCAATAGTCGTAGCGGCCGATGGTCTTGCTGTCGTGACTACTGGTGCCCAGCGACAGGGGAACGCCGTCCAGTGGCACCTACGCTCTGGGAACGCTGCTCGATGCCTGCTGGCCCACGGCGATGCTGTTGCTGGCGCTGTCCTCGCGCCTTGGCACCCGCCTCGAGGGCGCCGGCGCCCTGCGTGGACGGGCCCTCTTTGGCGCAATCGTGATCGCCTTCGTCGTCAGCTTCGGGCTCCTGGTCTCGGAGACATCGAGTTCATCCGCGAACTAGAGAAACCCCGCCGACCAGCAGCTAGACCGCGCAAGTGGGTTCAGGCGGACCTGCTGATCAGTCCGGCCGGTACCCGCTCGGAGTCCCTGTTCCTCGGCTACGCGCTGCTGTTCGGCTTCTCGCAGCAGCTCTTCACCCAAGTCGTCGACAACGAGCCGGGGATCTGATCGGCACCGATGGCACGGGATCCAAGGACGGCTAAGAAGTAGCGCTCTACCTAACGAGCGTTTAAGGATGAGTCAGGGGAGCCTCCTGTTGCAGCGACGATCGCATAGTTGGGCCGGTAGCGCCCGGCGTCACCTAGACAACGGTGTGCTGGAGGAGGACGCCGACGATGCCCGCGACGGCCATCACATAGACGACGGTGAGCTTGCCATGCCAGCGGTTCAGGGCGGCGAAGGCTCCGAGCGCGATCAGGGCGGTGTAGACATCGGTGACGCTGGTTTCGAGGATCGTCACCGTGACCGCCGCGATCAGCCCGATCACCGCCGCCGCGACTCCGAGCAGAAAGGGGTGTAGGCGCTCGTTCTCGGAGACAGCGACGAGCTGGCGATGGAGGAAGATCGGGAAGCCAAAGGCGGGGATAAAGATGCCGAGCGTCATCACCAACGCGCCGCCGAGACCCCCGGCGATGTAGCCGACGAAGGTGGAGAAGATGATCAGCGGTGCCGGCAGGATGCCGCCCATCGCCAGGCCGTCGTTGAACTGGCTCGCGGTCATCCAGTGGTGGTTTTCGACGGCGGCCTCACGGAGGAACGGGATCACCGTGAAGGCGCCGCCGAAGGTGAGCAGGCCCGCCTTCAAGCCCTCGAAGAAGATCGCCGCCGTCAACGAGACCGTGATCGCCCCGGTGGCGACGGCGAGGAGCGCCATTGGAGTGATCGCGAAGCTGTTGGCCCGATGGGTCCAGCGCCGCCCGTTGGTCCACAGCTCGTAGGCGATGCCGCCGCCGAGCAGGACGAGGACGAAGGTGATCCCGAGCCAGAGGGTCAGGGCGAAGCCGACCACGGCGATGATCGCCAACGGCACGTCCGAGATGAAGGATTTGCTGAGCCGGACCAGGGCGCGGGCGACCAGCGCCCCTACTGCCGCCGTCAGCCCGTAGAAGAGGTCGCCGAGATGGCCCGCAAGGCTGGCCTCGACGTAGAGGACCGACAGCCCGAGCATGAGGATGAAGCCCGGTAGCATGAACCCGAGGCCGGCGAGGAAGCCGCCGAGCTTGCCGCCGCGCAGCCGGCCGAAGTAGACGCAGAGCTCGTGCGCCTCTGGGCCGGGAAGGATCTGGTAGACGGCTAGCAGCTTCTTGAAGCTCCACTCCGAGATCCACATTTCTTCATCGACGCACTCGCGCTTGATCATCGCGATCTGCGCAGCCGGCCCGCCCCAGGCCAGCAGGCCAAACTTGAGGAAGCGAAGGAAGATCTCCGCGTGGGATTCGCCGCTTCCAGCGGTAGCCGCGGTCAAGACGCTTGAGCGCCGGTGGTGCCCGGCTCGGAGGAGACGGCCTGCGGCGCCTCGGCTTCGAGGTGCTCGTGGTGGTGGCGCATCGCCGCCAGCAGCTCGGGGACGTGGTGATCGTGCAGCTCATAGAAGGCGCGGCGGCCGGTCCGGCGCACGCGAACGAGCCGCGATTCGCGGAGGACTCGCAGCTGCTGGGAGGTAGCCGCCTGGGTAATGCCGACCTCGACCGCGAGTTCTTCGACCGAGCGCTCGCCGCTCAGCATCGCCCCCAGCAGTCGTAGGCGGTTGGGGGCGGCGAAGGCGCCGATCGCCTCGGCCAGGTGCTCGGCCTCGCTCGCCGGCAGCGGCCGGCTGGCGGACTTGTGTTCAGAGGGGCGAGCCATGGGAGGAGGGTAGTGCTTATATGCAGAAACGTGCATACGTCAGATGAACACGATCACGGCCATTCCCGTAGCCACGGCGGCCACGGCCACGGCCACAGTCACGGACTCGTCGACCCAAGCATTAAGCGCTCGCACGAGGGCTTGCGAGCGGTTGGCCTCTCACTCGCCGTCCTCGGACTCACCGCCCTGATCCAGCTCGTGATCTACCTCGCCAGCGGCAGCGTCGCCCTGCTTGCCGACTTGATCCACAATTTCGGCGACGCGGCGACGGCGATCCCGCTCGCCATCGCCTTCCTGCTCCGCTCCGAGCAAGCCGAGCGTGGCGCCGGCCTCTTTGTCGTCTTCGCGATCTTCGTCTCTGCTTGCGTTGCCGGCATCGAGTCGGTGTCGCGGCTGATCAACCCGCAGACCCCGACCGACCTGATCGCCCTGGCGGCCGCCGGCCTGATCGGCTTCGGCGGCAACTGGATCGCGGCGATCATCCGTACCCGCGCCGGCAAGCACCTCGACAGCCCGGCGCTGATCGCGGACGGCAACCACGCCCGCGCTGACTCTTACGTCAGCCTCGCCGTTGTCGCCAGCGCGATCGTCGTCGCGCTCGGCCTGCCGATCGCCGACCCCCTGATCGGCTTGAGCATCACCGTGGTCATCATCAAGATCACCTGGGACTCGTGGTGGACGGTGCGCGGCGGCCACGGACACTCGCACTGACTCACCGTAGCCCTATAAGCGGAGGGGGAGGGATTCGAACCCTCGAGACGCCGTTAGACGCCTGCCGGTTTTCAAGACCGGTGCATTCAACCGCTCTGCCACCCCTCCGGGGAGTAAGCGGACAGCCGATGCTAGACGCCGCGGCTGAGGACTGCGATCGCTCTAGATGATTGTATTGTCTGCAATGCGTCGATTGCTCGTACTCGCCTCGGCGATGGTTTTCTTCGATGTCGTCTTCTTCTCGGCGATCGCCCCGCTGCTGCCCGACTACGTCGCCGAACTCGGACTGAGTAAGGCGCAGGCTGGGGTCCTCTCCGCGTCTTACGCCGCAGGGACGCTGGTGTTCTCGTTGCCCGCCGGTCTGCTCGCCGCTCGCCTCGGCCCGCGCCGCACGGTGATCGGGGGTCTGCTTCTACTCGGCGGCGCTAGCGTGGCCTTTGGCTTCGCCGAGAAGTTCCTTCTGCTTGACGCCGCCCGCTTCACCCAGGGCGCAGCCGGGGCGCTGATCTGGTCTGGCGCGCTGACCTGGCTGATCACCGCTTCACCCCCCGAGCGCCGCGGCTCGGTGATCGGCACCGCGCTCGGCACCGCCGTCGCCGGCGCACTCTTCGGCCCGGCGCTCGGCGCCCTGGCCGCCGAGGTCGGCACCGAGCTGATCTTCAGCGCCGTGCTCGTGGTGGCGATTGGGCTTGCCTTCTTTGCCTCGCGCCTACCCGAGGCGGGGGTGCCTGAGCGCCAGAGCCTGCGCGAGGTCGCCGAGACGATCTTCAGTCGTCCGATCCTGATCGCGACGGCGTTCGTCGCGATCCCCTCGGTGATGTTTGGGGCGATCGAGGTGCTGGCGCCGCTGCAGATCGCCGACCTTGGCGGTGGTCACGCGTTGATCGCCGCCGGCTTCATCGTCGGCGCCGCGCTGGAGGCTGTGCTGGCCCCGCTGGCCGGCCGATACTCGGACCGAGTCGGGCGCCGGATGCCGTTCATGGTCGGTCTCAGCATCTGCGCGGTTGCGATGGCTGCGGTGGCGATCGGCTCGACCATGGGGGTGGTGCTGGGAGGCCTGATGCTCACCTCGCTTGGCGGCGGGATCTGCTTCACGCCAGCTCTGACCATGCTCTCCGAGATGGCGGAGAGCAGCCGCCTGCACCAGGGTTTCTCCGCTGGGCTTTCCAACCTAGCCTGGGCTGCGGGCCAGGTGGTCGGCGGGCTGGTTGGCGGCGGCGTCGCCAGCGTTGCCGGCAACGCGGTCCCGGGCTTCGCGATCATCGCTTTGCTTCTGGCCACGGTCGCCTACTCATCTCACGCGCTGCCGCCTCCATCGGTGCGCACCGTCGAGGGCTGAGCGGGCTAGGCTCAGCACAGCGTGGCTTCGGGAGCAGGCGAGAGTCAATCGGGGACCTGGCGCAATTGGGCTGGCGATCAGTCCTGCGCCCCTTTCGAGCGGGTGCGTCCGGACGGGCGCGAGCAGCTGGCGGAGGCGGTGGGCGCGGCCGCTACGGCGGGCCGCAAGGTCGGCGTCGCGGGCAGCGGCCACTCGTTCACGGAGGCGGCGCTGACCGAGGGGACGATGGTCGACGTCGGCGCCCTCAGCGGCGTCATCGATGCCGACCGTTCCTCTGGCTTGGTCAAGGTCGGCGGCGGCACCGTGCTTGCCGATCTGAACGAGGAGCTGAGCCGGCTTGGGCTGGCGATGGAGAACCTTGGCGACATCGACCGGCAGACGATCGCCGGGGCGATCTCGACCGGCACCCACGGCACGGGGGTGAGGCTGCGCAATATCTCCTCCCAGGTCGAGGGCGTGGAGATGGTTCTCGCCGACGGCTCGGTGCGGGAGCTGACCGCTGCGCGCGACCCGCAGCTGCTGCGCGCCGCCCGGGTGGGGGTCGGCGCGCTCGGCGTGATCTCAGCGGTGACGCTGCGTTGCGTTCCCGCTTTCACCCTGCGCAGGGTCGATTCACCGTGTCCGCGCGAGGAGGTCTTCGAGGCCTTCCAGCAGCGGGCTGACGCCAACGATCACTTCGAGCTCTTCACTTTCCCCTACGCGGATTCGGCCCTCGTGCTGGAGCGCAACCGCACCGCCGAGGCGCCCCGGCCGCGCGGCAAGACCGCTGCCTTCCTCAACGACATCGTGCTCGAGAATTGGGCGCTGGAGGCGATCTCCGCCGCTGGCAAGGCGTTGCCCCGCGCGATCCCTTCCCTCTCGCGGCTTGCCGCCTGGCTCGCTTCTGGCAGCGAGGCGACCGATCGCAGCGACCGGATCTTCGCCAACGAGCGTCGCGTCCGCTTCACCGAGATGGAGTACGGGGTGCCGCGCGAGCACGGCCCGGAGGCGGCGCGGCGGGTGATCGAGTGGGTGCGCTCGAACCGCTACCCGGTCTTCTTCCCGATCGAGATGCGGGTGACTGCCGGGGACGATGCTTTGCTCAGCCCCTCGCACGAGCGCGACACCGCCTACATCGCAGTCCACCAGTACCGCGGCATGGAGTGGCGCCCCTACTTCGAGGCGGTCGAGTCGATCATGGACTCCTACGGCGGCCGTCCCCACTGGGGCAAGCGCCACTTCCAGACCGCCGCGACCCTGGCCGAGCGCTATCCGGGTTGGGCCGACTTCCAGGCGGCCCGGGACGAGCTCGACCCTGGCCGCGCCTTCACCAACGAGTACGCGGCGCGGGTACTCGGGCCATAGGGCAGGTGCAACGCGCTGCGGCTCCGATGCAGCCACAACGCGTTACACCGCAGCTAGAGGAAGGTCTTTCCCTCGCCGCGGTAAGTGGGGACGACGTCGACGATCTCCTCGCCTTCGACCAGGTGGAGGGCGTCGAAACGCTCGCAGAGCTCGCCGGCCTTGGCGTGGCGCATGTAGACGCGATCGCCGATCTGCAGCCCGGTGGCGGGCGGGCCGCTGAGCGGAGTCTGGACCTCTCCGGCGCCCTCCTCCGAATCGAGCTCGAGGCCCTCCGGTAGCCAGGGGGAGGGCAGGCGCGCGGCGTCGCCGCTGCCCGAGGCGAGGTAGCCGCCACCCAGCGCCGTCGCTACCCCGGGAGTTGGCTTGCGCACGATCGGTAGCGCGAAGCCGGCGGCGGGCGCCAGCGTGAAGCGGCTGTAATGGTCGAAGAGGCTAGGAGCGTAGAAGCCGGAGCCGGCGGCGATCTCGGTGACGGAATCCTCGGCACCGGTCAGCTCGAGGCTGCCCGTGCCGCCCCCGTTGACAATTTCCAGCGCGGAGAACTCGCCGATCGCGGCGACGACCGCCGCCCGCCGCTCGGCCAGCTCGGCGGCGGAGCGGCGCTGCATCGCCCGGATCGCCGCACCGCGCAAGCGCCGCCCGGGCGGCTGGTCGCCGACTCCGGCGATCTGACCCTCGTATGCCATTAGCGCCACCAGCTCGATCTGCGCTCGGCGCTCGATCTCCTGCGCCAGCGCAACTGCCTGCTCGACGGTATGGATCGGGGAGCGCTTCGGTCCCACCTTGATCCGCCCGCCCAGCGCCCACCAGCTGGCGTCGAGGTCGATGCAGACCCGAACCGGCGACGCGCCGGCTCCCAGTACCGACTCGATCGCCTCCAGGTGCTCGACGCAGTCGACCATCACGATCGGCGCTCCGGCCGGGTTGGCGACCGAGCGCAGCGCCAGCTCACTCAGGGCGCCCGTATCCGCAGTCGGGTAGGCGAGCAGCAGGTCCTCGAATCCGTTCTCGGTCAGCCAGAGCGTCTCCGGCAGGGTGAAGGTCATCAGGCCCTCAAAGCGCTCGTCGCGGCGCAGGATCTGCTCCAGCAGCGCCCGGCAGCGCAACGACTTGCTCGCCACCCGGATCGGCTTGTCGCCGGCCCGCTCCAGCATCGCCTCGGCGTTGGACCACATCGCATCGAGGTCGACGAAGGCAAACGGCGCCTCGACCTCCTCGAAGATCTGCTCGAGCTGCGCGTGCGAGCGGCCGGACACGATGACGAGACTAACCGCCGGCCCCGCGGGAGCGGAGAGGGAGGGATTCGAACCCTCGAGAGAGCTTGCGCCCCCTACTCGCTTAGCAGGCGAGTGCCTTCAGCCACTCGGCCACCTCTCCGGGCAATCGGCCCGATTGTAAGGCTCTACGCTCGGCGTGAGCGCAACACCACGCGGCCCCCGCGGGCGGGGATCATTGTCACGTTGCGGTGCAGGGCCCGCTCGGGCTCGGGCTCGGCGGCCTCGATGTCGAGACGACGGGCCATTGCCTCGAGCACGACGCGCTGCTCGGCCATCGCCAGGGCGGCGCCGAGGCAGCGGCGGATGCCGCCGCCGAAGGGGATCCACTCATAGGTGCCGGGCTTGCGACCCAGCCAGCGCTCTGGGCGGAACTCGAAGGGCTGCGGGTAGAGGTCCTCGCGGTGGTGGACCAGCAGGATGCTCATCCCGATCGGGGTGCCGGCGGACACCGCGTACTCGCCGAGTTGCCAGGGGACCGTCACCCGGCGGCCGATGAACGGCACCACCGGCCGCGAGCGCATGCTCTCGACGATCGTCGCCTCGACCTGCTCCTCGCCGCCCTCGCCGCTGCGGACGGCTTCGCGCAGGGCCTCGTGGGCGGCAGGGTTGCGGACCAGACGCTCCCATGTCCACGAGAGCGAGTTGGCGGTCGTCTCGTGGCCGGCGAGGACCAGGGTGAGCAACTCGTCGCGGACTTCTTTGTCGTTCATCGTCTCGCCCTCTTCGGTCTCCGCCTGCAGGAGCAGCGAGAGGATGTCGCGCCGCTCGCCGAGGTTCTGGTCGCGGCGGCGGGCCTCGATCACCGCGTAGGTGGGGCGGTCGAGCAGCTCGACCCCAAGGCGGGTCAGGCCGACCGCCTCCTCGCGGTTGAGGTTGAGCAGTTCGCCGACCTGGGCCAGTGGCGAGGTCGAGGCGGCGACGAGGTGCTTGATCGTGAGCCGCATGCGGTGCTCGGGGGTGCCGCGCTCCGGCCGTCCCTCGATGCCGAAGATCCCGGCCATGATCACGTCGAGCGTGATTGCCTGCATGCGCGGCGCCAGCGCGAACGGCCGGTTGAGCTCCCAGCCGTCGATCTCCCGTTCGGTCGCCGCCGAGATCATCGCCGTGTAGCGCTCGATCGCCTCGCCGTGGAAGGGCGGCAGCAGCAGCTTGCGCTGGCGCATGTGACGCGGCCCGTTCGCGGTGAGGACCGAGCCGCTGCCGAGGATCGGGCGCAATGGTGACTCTCCCGTCAGCGATGGCGCCTGCTCGGGTTTGGCGGTGAAGAGCGAGCGCACGTGGTCGGGATGGCTGGTGACCACTGGCCCACCCGGCAGCACCGTTCGCATGCGAAAGACCTCTCCCAGTCGCCGGCGGGCACCGAAGACGAACTCGATCTGGCGCTGGTTGAAGCGCAGCATCTGCGCCGCGCGGGGCAGCGCAACGATCGGGGGCTTGGGAAGCTCCGCGGCCGTCGCTTGCTCGATCGGTCCGGCGGGTGAAGGAGGCGCCGCACCGACGAGGCCGGGAGCGGGCTCCTCGAGGCTGGGGATGCTCTCGGCGACGGTGCTCACGGCTCCAGTGTTACACAGATCGATGTCAAGGTTTGCGCCTGCGAGCCCGGATGCGCACACGCTCTACAGTCATAGCCATGCAGCGTGGCAGACGCACGAAGATCATCGCGACGGTTGGGCCGGCAAGCTGGGATCCGGATGTGCTCACGCGACTGATCGCCGCTGGCGCCGACGTGCTCCGCCTCAACTTCTCCCACGCCGACCGCGACCGCCACGCGCGAACGGTCGAGGCGATCCGCGCCGCCGCTGAGCGAGCCGGACGCGAGGTCGCGGTGCTCGGCGACCTGCCGGGCCCGAAGCTGCGGATCGGCGAGTTGCGCGACGACTTCGCCGAGCTGGAGACCGGCATGCACGTGAAGCTGACCCCGCGGGACGTCGAGGGAGACAAGGAGACGATCCCGGTCGCCTGGCCAGGCGTGACGTCGCTGCACGAGGACGAGCCGGTCTACCTCGCCGACGGCTCGATCCGCCTGCGGGTGCGCGGCCCCGAGGACGGCGGTGTCGACTGCGAGGTCGAGGTCGGCGGCACGCTGTCGTCGCACAAGGGAATGAACGTGCCGGGCTGGAAGACGCCCGCGGCAACCGACGGCGACCTCGGCTGGGTCGAGTTCGCGGTCGAGCAGGGGATCGACGTGCTCGCCGTCTCCTTCGTCTCCAGCGCAGCCGATCTCGAGCCGGTCGGCGAGCGGCTGCGCGCGCTGGGCTCCGACATCCCGCTGATCGCCAAGATCGAGAAGCAGCAGGCGGCCGAGAACGCCGAGGAGATCGTCGCCGCGGCCACCGGCGGGATTATGGTCGCCCGCGGCGACCTCGGGATCGAGGTGCCGCTCGCGCAGGTGCCGGTCCTGCAGAAGCGCCTGATCCGCGCCGCCGGCAAGCGCTCCAAGCCGACGATCACGGCGACCCAGATGCTGGCCTCGATGGTGACCGAACGACGGCCGACCCGGGCCGAGGTGACCGACGTCGCCAACGCGATCTTCGACGGCACCGACGCGGTGATGCTCTCCGAGGAGACCGCCGTCGGCCAGAACCCGATCGAGGCGGTGCGGGTGATGGACCAGATCGCCCGTGCCACCGAGCCCGACCTGCCCTACGGCGACTGGCTCTTCGGCCGCACCGACCAGGCAACCCAGGACGTCGCCGACTCGGTCGCCCAGGGGGCGGTTGGCGCTGTCTACAGGCTCGGCTTGGCGGCGCTGGTGGTGCCGACCACGAGCGGCCGCACGGCGCGCCTCGTTTCCGCCCATCGCCCCAAGGTGCCGGTCCTGGCGGTCTCGCCGCGGATCGAGACCGTGCGCCGACTCAACCTGCTCTTCGGCGTCACCGCTGTGCTCAACAAGCACGAGACCGACGTACGCGGCCTGCTCGACGAGTGCGCCAAGCTCGCTGCCGAGCATGGCATCGCCACTTCCGGCGACCTGATTGCGATCACCGCCGGGTTGCCGGAGCAGGAGCTGGGGACCAACCTCTTCGAGGTCCACCGCGTGCCATGAGCCGCTGTGGCGCCGGCGCGTTACGGCGTCATCGGTCGCCGAAAGGCAGAAGCCTTACGGGCTCCCTCTTCCTTGTCCCGCTTGCCTCCACAGCGGCTCAGGGCACGCGGAGTGGCATAGGGTTTCCCCGTGGCCATTCGACTTGAACGCGATGAGCGAGGGCTGGCCGTTGCCACCCTCGACAGCCCGCCGCTCAACCTGTTTGACCAAGCGATGTTCGAGGCACTTCAAGCAACGGTCGACGAGGTCGAGGGTGACCTGCCGCGGGCGCTGTTGATCCGCGCCGAGGGCCGCGCCGTGTCCGGCGGCGTCAATGTCGCCGAGTTCGACGGGCTGACGCCGGAGCGGGCGAGTGCGCTTTGGGACCAGCTGATCGGCCTGGTCGAGCGGGTCGAACGGCTGCCGCTGCCGGTCGTCTTCGCCGCTCACGCGCTGACTCTGACCGCTGCCTTCGAGCTCGCCCTCGGCTGCGACCTGATCCTCGCCGCCCGCTCGGCCCAGTTCGGCTTGGTCGAGAAAGTGGTCGGCCTGACGCCTTCGATGGGCGGCACACAGCGGCTCGCCGAGCGCGCCGGCAGCGGCCGTGCCCGCGAGTTCGTGATGACCGGCGAGCTGTACGGGGCGGAGGAGATGGAGCGCTGGAACGTCGTCAACCGCGTCTTCGACGACGAGGGCTTCGACGAGCGCGCCCGCGCCTTCGCCGCCGAGCTGGCCGCTGGTCCGACCAAGGCCCACGCGATGACGAAGCTCGTCCTGCGTCGCTTCCGCGAAGGCGGCATCGCCGCAGCCGACGAGACGATCCGCACCGAGGCAGGAGAGCTGTTCGCCACCGAGGACCTCCAACGCGCCGTCAAGACCTTCCTCAATCAGGGCCCCGGCCGCGCCACCTTCGAGGGCCGCTGAGCTTCCGGTGCGCTTTATGCGTCCTATGCACGCATAAAGCGCACCGGAACGGGATAGGGTTGCGCGGATGACCGATTTCGATGCGATTGCCCAGGGGATGACTCACGCGGTGCCCTTTGCTGGGCACCTCGGTTTGGAGATCACGCACGTCGCCGACGGCGAGGCGCTTGTCGTGCTTCCCGAGGGCCACGAGCTGACCAACCACGTCGGTTCCCAGCACGCTGGAGCTCTCTTCACCGTCGCTGAGACGGCCTCGGGCGCTGCCTTCGTTGGCGCCTTCGCCGAGCGCATGGGCGAGGTCACACCGCTCGCCCGCAGCGCCGAGATCTCCTTCGAAAAGATCGCCAAGGGGCCGATCGAGGCCAGCGCCAAGCTCGGCGTCGATCCAGCTGCGGCCCTGGCCACCCTCGACGCCGAGGGCAAGGTCGTTTTCCCCTGCGAGGTCGAGCTAAACGACGCCGACGGCCAGCGTGTAGCCACGGCCATAGTCCAATGGCACGTACGGCTGAACAAGCCCACCGAGCCCGAAGCCGCCTAGCAACCCCCGCAAGTCCCTAGAATCGCCCTCCGGGCTCTCCCCCGGAACCCTGCGCCAGTAGCTCAGTTGGATAGAGCGTCGGTCTACGAAACCGAAGGTCACAGGTTCGAATCCTGTCTGGCGCGTCGAGAAACGGCTTGCTAGAGCCACATTTCTTCTCTTAGAACGCTTGGTTTGACGGCCCAATGTGATTCGGCTGCCACGCCTAGAGATTCAGGATTTCAGGCCTTTCCTTCCCTTGGGATTTGCCGGTGGAAGTCTCCGGAACGGGCGTAGTATTTGGCTTTGCGCCTCAAAAACATGGGAGTGGGAGGCTGCTTGAGTGGCCTTGGGTTCGGCTACACGGCACCCACAAGAGCGCAGTCCGCTGCTGCGAAGCTACGCCCTCGGTTGGGCTGACTCCCACATCGGCTTGGGACAGGACACTGTTCGCGAGGCCACGCGCGTCGAGTACAAGCGATTGCTGGCCACCTTTGCCTTTCGCTACCTACCGGCGGAGATCGGGTTCGGTGAACTCACTAGCTCCCAGCTACATGGATTCATCAGCTGGCTCAGAGCACGGCCGGGACTGCACGGCCGACTCTCGGAGCGCACGATCCGAAATGCGGTGACGCCTCTGCGGCTTTGCCTTCGGTGCGCCAGGGAAGAGGGCCTACTTGGCGACGATGTGGTCCAAGCCCTCGCGTTGCCGCGTCGTCGGGGGCGAGCCCGTGCCATACCGGAAGGGCGCTTTCTGACTCGCACGCAGCTGGCTCGTTTGCTGGCGGAGATCCCCAAGCAGTGGCAGTTGTTCTTCGACCTGCTCGCCTCTACCGGCTTACGGGTCTCAGAGGCGGTCGCGCTGCGCTGGTGCGATATCGAGCTCGATGGCTCTCCCTATCTCCTCGTGCGCCGGTCGATCGTCAAGGGGGTGGTCGGCGAACCCAAGTCTCGCCATGGCTTTCGCCGCGTTCCGCTCACTCGGCGATTAGCTTCTCAGCTTGCGGAAATACGGGCCGATGGAGACGGAGAAGATCTCGTCTTTCGTGGCCCGCGTGGGGCCCCGATCAATCCAAACAACACCCGCTATCGGGTGCTGGCGCCGACCCTTGAGCGTGCGGGCCTTCCGCCCGTCGGCTTTCACGCCTTACGCCATACCTGCGCCTCGCTCTTAATCGAGCGAGGTCTTTCTCCCTTGCGGCTCCAACGGTGGATGGGCCACCATTCCGCCGCTTACACGCTTGATGTGTATGGGCACCTGATCGATGCAGAGCTGTCGCCTCCGCTGGACCTGGGGGTAGAGCTGTGAGCGACTCGAACTCGGCGACCTCCTGGGTGCGATCCAATCGGGTGGAAGCTGAACGACGCTTCAGAAGTCGGCGATTACGCTGCGCTATCTAGCGCGCCGACATTTACAGCGGATATGCAAGGCGTCGGGCACTTTTGGTGGGAAGTGCCCGACTCCGCGCAGGGTGGTTGGAGTGCGCCACGCCTAGCTTTCCTCGGGCTCAGGCCGTGCCGGCAGAAGCGCCAGCTCCGGGTCGGCGTTGATCAGCGCCATCTCGTCGGGGAACAGCCGCGCGTAGCGGAACGGTATTCCTCCGGCAGCGCGTTCGGCGGCGGTGAGCGCGTCCTTGATTCCGACGGCGCCGAAGCCCTCGCGGACGATGATGGTCAGGTTCTGGCCGGGCGCAATCGGGCCGGCTGGCACGATCTTGGGCTCTGTGTAGAGACCGCGGTAGTAGCGGCGCAGGTCGATCATCGCGTCGTGGTAGCCGTGAGCGTGCCCGCTGAGCGCTCCGAACTCTTCCAGGCTGAGCACCTCGCCGTCCCTGACCAGGCGGATTTCGGAGCCGTGGATCGTGTAGTCGGCGTGGAAGACGCCGTTGCGAAGCTCGCGGTGCCAGATCGCCGTGAGGAGAGGGCGTGTTGTCTGATTGCCGATCTCCTCGGCCCCGCGGCCAATCAACTCGATCTTGCGCCCTGGAGAGAGAAGGCGCCCGCCCTCCGACTCAAACGGGAACATGCCAGCCTGCCCGCCCTTGGCGACGTTGACGAGGTTGGCAAGCAGGTCATAGGGTGCCGCCGCCTCCACGATGTGACCGTAGACCCAGAGCGAGAGGTGCCAAGCGGCGACGCGGTCCTCGGTTTCGTTGTGCAGCCGGGTCGCGGCCTGGATCGCGTCAATCGTGGTGTCGTAGGGGTCCCAGCCCGCCGCCTGCAATCCCTTGATGCCGAGTAGGGAAAGGATCAGCTGAGCCTCGTCTTGCTCGCGCGCCCTGGCGAAGATCGAATCGAGACCGTTCAGATAGAGCGGGAGCGCCTTGATGTAGTCGGGCTTCAGCTCCCACTCTTCATCAGTGGCCTCCAGCTTCCAGAAGCCGACCTGGCCATCGCGGTAAAGCTGCACGGGCAGCAGTTTGGCTCCGGGAGCCGACGGTGCCATCACCTACGCTGACTCGCATCGGACTCCTTGCTGTAGACGTATCTCGATTCGGCGTCGTGATGAGCGCCGACAGTCAGCCGATCGAACTGCTCGATGACGAGACCCGGGTACTTTCCGGTGCTGGGAGACAGCTCAGAAGAAGCCCAATTTTGATCCGGGATGGCGGAGGCTTTGTTGGATTCACGGGATTCGTTGGCACCGAGACAATCGGGTCGTCCACGACCCGCGACTGGCTGGCGCACTTTGGAGAGCAGCGCCTCGATCTCGGACTTGCGGCGTATGCGGAGGCTCTCGGCTGTGCCCTCACCGAGGCTTGGCGCGAGCTAGGGCTTGTCTCAATCCTCGAGATCCTGGTGAGCGGAGTCGAGAACGGAGAGGCCCGATTTTGGTTCGTGCGAAACAGCAACGGCCTCCATAGTGGCAATTGGACGTATCGTGCACCCCTGCCCGAGTTCATCGTCGTTGACGATCTCGATGGGAACTACATGCCCCGGGATCTCCAGCCGGGTCAATCGAAGGAGGAGTTGCTGCGTTCGCGCATGTACTCGTTCCGGCAGGGAGTCCTGCTCCCGGCAGCGCAAGTCTTCGAAGCCTTTAACACCATCCTGCAAACGATCTATGCCGAGCCAGTCGATGGATTCGAGCCGGTGGACTCACTAGACGACTTGGCCTACTTCGCACGGCAGCGCATGGAGTTCTTGAAGCGTCTCTACAGCGAGAAGCACGGCATCTACAGAAGGTCGTCGGCTCCTCTGGGTGGACAGGTCCACGTATTCGGGGTGGGCTCCACAGGAGAGGTTCGCCAGTTTCCCAAGTTCAGGAAGCAAGCCAAAACCCTTCGGCCACCTGGATAGGCGACCTCCGTCAGCACGCGCTTGCCGCAAGTTCCGTCGACTCTTTGAAAGCTTTCTGGCAATGTCCGCATACGAACGTATGATCGCTTAATGAAGTCAATGACGCGAAGGCGAAAATGAGCCAACCACGAAAGACCGGAAAGCGGGCGGCTTCAGCTGCCGGCAAGACGCTTCGCTCCAAGGGCTCCTCCAAAGCCGCGCGACGAGCCGCTGCGTCCGATCTTTCTCAGGTCGGCAACTCGAAGCGGACGGGTAAAGCTGCCGCCTCCGCCGCCTCGAAAACGCTGCGATCAAAATCGGCGCCAAAAGCGGCAAAGAGGGCCGCGGCGTCTGATCTTGCCCAACGCCGCCGCTGAACTGGTGCTGGGATGGCCGTCGAGGAAAAGACCGGCCCGGCACCCCAGTACCTGCAGTCACTAGCCACCAGCGCACCTGCCGAGGGGCTCGTTCTCTATCCCGACCAGATCTCGACCGTAGGCGACGATCAGGTCGCCGGTTTTCGGCCAGACGCACAGGCACTTCGCGTCGCCGCACTCGAGCAGGAGATCCCGGTCGAGATCGTAACCCCCGACGGCACTAGGAAGGGTGTTTACGACGAGCACGCTGCCGATTGGGTTCTGCCTCTACTCGAAGTTCCGAGCGGAGTGGTGGCCGCCTTGGTGGCGAACTATCTGCAGAAGCGCCTGGATGACTGGAGGGCGCGTCACGGCAAGCGCTCGCCCACCGTCCGCTACCGCGAGCTTGAAGCCTCCGAGGGCGATACCTCGCTTCGAGTTCGTGAGATCGAAGGCCCTTGCGAGGAGGTGATCGATTGGTTGCGGGAGGAGCGGAGTTGATCGATGAGGAGGCAGGAGTTCGCATCGCAGGTCGCGCGGCCTTTTACGAGCCGCCCCTTCCATCAGGAGATCTCCAGAAGAAGACCGAGCGTCT
>Ga0207641_10000070_pt1 | contig 152598 bp, 142 predicted proteins | sample KBSSwiS62_FD_184306 | JGI IMG/M metagenome (GOLD analysis project Ga0207641, IMG submission 184306) | Switchgrass rhizosphere microbial communities from Kellogg Biological Station, Michigan, USA - KBS Switchgrass S6-2 (SPAdes) (version 2) | ecosystem: Host-associated > Plants > Roots >... | reverse complement strand
CAGCGGCATCGATCGAAGCGGCGGCGCGCTGCGGCGGCCCTCCCTCTCCACCACTCGCTCTCCGCTGCGCTCGGCGAGCGGTTCCCCTCTCCCGCTGCGCGGGAGAGGAAGGTCCTAGAACCACCCCTCTAGCCCGTTCCCAAGGCCCGCTTCCTGACCCTTCACGCGTGCGGCCGATCGGTTCCGCGCCGCTCAGGCGACGGGCGCCGCGCCTCGCCCGCATCGGCGGCCGCCAAGGGCTGGGCCGCCGGGCCGTTCAGCACCTGGCCGTCGGGTCCGAACTGCGAGCCGTGGCAGGGGCAATCCCAGCAACGCTCGAGGCTGTTCCAGTGCACCATGCAGCCAGCGTGGGTGCAAACCGCCGAGCGTAAATGGAGATCGCCAGCGTCGTCCCGATAGGCGGCGACCGGCCTGCCCTGCAGGCGCACAAGGCCGCCTTCACCAGGCTGCAATTCGTCGGTCGAGGCGCCCTCGTGCGCGGAAACCAGTTCGATCCAGTGTTTGGCGGCTTCCATATTCTCCTTCACGTATTCGCCAAGGCCCCGATGCATCTGGCGCGAGGGCGCATAGAGCCGCGCCCAGGGGTTGTCGGCGCCAGCCATCAGGTCGCGCAGCAGTAGGCCGGCCATGACGCCGTTGGTGATGCCCTGGCCGCTGTCACCGGTGACGACGTAGACTTCCTGATGCTCGGGGCTGCGGCCCACGAAGCTCACATAATCTGCGGGCTCGTAGACCTGACCCGACCAGGCGTAACGCACGGGCCCGGCCATCGGGAACCGCTCGCGCGTCCAGGCTTCCAGCCGCGCGATGCGCTGTGCGCCATCATCTTCCGTTCCGCTCTTGTGGTCCTCGCCACCGACGATGAGCAGATCTTCCGAGGCGCCCGGCTGTAGCCGAACGTAGTGGTATCCGGGTTCTTCGGTGTCCCACAGGAGCACGTCCGGGACAGCGCCTTTTGGCGTCGGCAAGGCGACGACATAGGTGCGGTAAGGGGCCTGCTTGGTATGGATCGGGATGCGCAGGTGGAAGGGGGTGTTGGTCGCCACGACAGCCTGGCGGGCGCGGATCGCGGCTCCAGCCCCGGTCTTCGTCGTGATCCAGCCGCTTCCTTCGTCCAGTTCGGCGATATCGGTCCAGTCATGGAGTTGGGCGCCCATCCGCTGGAGCGCCCCGACCAGGCCATTCAGGTATTTCGTCGGGTGGAACCGGCCCTGACGGGGAAAGCGGATCGCCGCCGTTCCAACCACAGGCGCGCCGCGGTCCAACCATTTGGCGTCATGGAAGCCGGCTTGCCGCGCAGCTTCCAGCTCCTTGCGCAGATAGTCGACGTCCTTCTGATGTGCGGGGATCAAGTAGCCGTCCAACCGGGCGAAGTCGCAGTCGATCGCCTCTTCCCCGCAAATGGCCTCGATCCGGTCCACCGCCGCGGCCTGGCTTTCATACCAGAGCCGGGCCTGATCCTGGCCGTGTCCCTTCGCCAGCTCTTGGAAATAGTCGTCGATCTCGAAGGCCAGGTGCGCCGTCGTGCGGGCAGTCATGCCGCGCCCGAAGCGGCCGCGGTCGACCATCATGACCCGGCGGCCGGCGCGGGCAAGCTCATAGGCCGTGGAGAGGCCCGCGATGCCGGCCCCGATAACGAGCACCTCCGTCTCCGCGTCGGTGGCGAGGGGCGTTAGTCTCGGCGCATCCACCTCCATCCACAGAGACCGGGTGCGCTCCTCTTCGGCGTTCATGGGCGTGTCCTCAAGGCGCGAGCCCCAGAGTCCAATTCCTGACGGCTTGGCCCTGTTCCGCCGCGCAGCGACCGCTTAAGACCGCCCACCACCCTCCACCAAGATTCCGAGCGTCCGCCCCCCGGAAGCGCTCGTCCGCGGCTTCTCCCGTCGTTTCGCCGGCGCCCGCAGCGTCCCCCGCTTTCTTGAAACGAAGAGCCCTCGCGAGTCCGTCTGTGCGGGGCGCTTTTGACTTCAGAGAACGGCGTTATTGTCCATATCGTCCACGCAGCGTCGCCGCTGGGGTCCCCAGCCGGCTCAGCGAATCGATTTCGCCAAAGAAAATTTTTGGAAAGTTGGCGGTGACGGAGGGATTCGAACCCTCGATACCCTTTCGAGTATGACGATTTAGCAAACCGTTGCCTTCAGCCACTCGGCCACGTCACCAGCACGTTTGTTGTCCGGGGCGCCCCCCTGCCCCCCGCACGCCCGGCTCGGGCCGCGAGGGACGCTCCTCATAGCCGAAGCGCGCGCCCGCCGGCAACGGTGCGCGCGGGAAAAAAACCGTCGGACGATTTTCAGGGTGCGGCGACGCGACGCAGCGCTGATCATCACCGCGGGCCGCCGGTCAGATCAGCGTCACTCGCCCAGGTCCGCTTGGCGAGGCTGTGGCGCTGGAACCGGGCCTCAGCCGTGCGACAGCCACTCGCGAGCCTGGCGCTGGGCTTCGGCGACCTGGTCCGACGCCATCTCGTCGGCCAGTTCCTTGCGGTAGACCTTGGCCTCGACCGAGCCGCGCATCGCCGCCAGGTTGAACAGCATGTGCGCCGAGACATAGTCCAGCGGGGCGCCGCCCTGCCCGGTCGAATAGAGCAGACCGAGGCGGAACAACTCGTCTCCCGTGGCCTCCGACGTGGGAAGCGGCAGGCCTTCGTTGGCGACTTCCAAACGGGGCAGCATCGTCCTTCATCCCTGTTGCAAACGGGAAGCGCTCCGTTCTGGAGCCCTCAAACCCGTCTTCAGGTCTGCAGGAAAGCCGATCTTGCCTGAACACACGGTTAAGGCGCAGATGTCTGGCCTTCAGCATGAATCCCGCGTCAAGCATTCGCCCGCAATAGCCGGCGGGAGATCTGGCGAGGATTCAGCGGCCGCGCTGGCCGAACAGGATGCGCCTTTGCTCATCGGCCTCGGGCCCCGCCGTCGCCAGGTTTATGCTGCGAACGGTCTCGGCGTGGGCCAGGGCGCGCTGGATGGCTTCGCGGCCCTCGATGCGCTCGTACCAGGCTTTCAGGTGCGGAAAGTCGTCGAGCCGGATGCCCTGGGCCCGCCAGGGCGTCACCCACGGCCAGGCCGCCATATCGGCGATCGAATAGCCGCCGGCGACGAAGTCGCGGCCCTCGAGCCGCCTGTTCAGCACGCCGTACAGCCGATGCACCTCATTGGTGTAGCGAATGGCGCCGTAGGCGACCTGGCGCTGGTCGGCGACGATGGCCGGGGCATAGCCGCGGAAGTGATGCGCCTGGCCGGCCATCGGCCCCAGGCCGGCCATCTGCCAGAACAGCCATTGCTCGATCTCCACCCGCTCGCGCTCGGTCTGGCCATAGAACTGGCCGCTCTTGCGGCCGAGGTACTGCAGGATGGCGCCGGATTCGAAGACCGAGATGGGGTGACCGTCCGGCCCGTCGGGGTCGACGATGGCCGGCATGCGGTTGTTCGGACTGATGGCCAGGAACTCGGGCTGGAACTGCTCGCCCTTGCCGATGTTCACCGGGCGGACCCGATAGGGCAGGCCCATCTCTTCGAGCGCGATGGTGATCTTGTGGCCGTTCGGGGTAGGCCAATAGTGCAGCTCGATCGGCTGGGCCATGATGGCTTCCCTGTTGCTGAGTGCGAGGGGCCTTAGATGGCGTGGCTTCGGCGCAGGGCAACCTGCGGCCACGCTGATTTCGGGCATGGCTTGCCCCGGATCAGGCGTTCAGCGTCAGTTCACGCCGGCTCGGCGATCGTAAGGTCATCGAGGGGCATGTCTGCGATAGGTCGGGTCTGGAGTAGATCGGGGTCATGAAGCTGCTGTTGCGCATCACCGCCATCGCCGCCTTCGCGAGCACCCTGCTCGCGGGGAGCGACGCGCTGGCCGGTGGCGAGGGCGGCCATGGGCGCGGTCACGATCGCGGCGAGTGGCGGCAGGACCGGCGCGAGTCGCGCGACGAGCGCGGCCCGCGAGACTACCGCGAGGACCGCGGCGGGCCCGGCCCCGGCGACTATCGGGAATACCGCGGCCGCGGCCGCGACCGACGCGACTATCGCGAAGACCCCCGCGAGCGCTGGGATGAAGGGCCTGTCGACCGCTATTATGTGCCCGCGCCCCCCAACTACGCCCGACGGCCGCCGCCGGTCTTCGGCTTGCGCCGCGGCGGAATGGCGCCGCCGCAGTTCCGCGGCGCCGAGGTCCCGGACTATGCCCGTCACCGCCTGCGCCCGCCGCCCCCCGGTTACGCCTGGGTGCACATGGGCGACCGCTACATGCTGGTCTCGCGCGCGACCGGGCAGATCTTCGACGTGATCGGCGACTAGGGCGGGTTGACGAGAGCCAGACTCGAACCCTCCATGTGCTCCAGGTTCTCCCCCACGGGAGCCGCTCTCAGCCCACGCCGAGCTTGGTGCGCAGCAGCTGGTTGATCACCCCGGGGTTGGCCTTCCCTTGCGTCGCCTTCATCACCTGGCCGACGAACCAGCCGAGCGCCTGGGGCTTCTCGGCCACGGCGGCGGCCTGGCCCGGGTTGGCCGCGATCAGGTCGTCGATGATCTTTTCCAGGGCGCCGGTGTCGGAGACCTGCTTCAGGCCCTGCGTCTCGACGATCTCGCCGGCCGCGCCTTCGCCCGCCCACATCCGCTCGAAGACGTCCTTGGCGATCTTCGACGAGATCACGCCGTCCTCGATCAGTTGCACCAGTTCGGCGATGGCGCCGGGGCCGATCGGCGAGTCGGCGATGTCGAGGCCGGCCGCGGTAAGCCGGGCCGCCAGGTCGTTGGTGACCCAGTTGGCGGTCAGCTTGGCGTCGCGGCCCTTGACCGCGGCCTCGTAGAAGTCGGCTCGGGCCTGTTCGGTGATCAGCACGCCGGCGTCATAGGCCGAAAGCCCGTACTGCGACTGCAGGCGCGCCTTCTTGGCGTCCGGCAGCTCCGGCAGGTTGGCCTCGATCGCCTTGACCCAGGCCGGGTCGAGCACCAGCGGCAGCAGGTCGGGGTCAGGGAAGTAGCGGTAGTCGTGCGCCTCTTCCTTGGAGCGCATGGACCGCGTTTCGCCCTTGGTCGGGTCGAACAGCCGGGTCTCCTGGGTGATCGAGCCCCCGTCCTCCAGAATTTCAATCTGCCGGCGCGCCTCGTACTCGATCGCCTGCTGGATGAAGCGGTAGGAGTTGACGTTCTTGATCTCGCACCGTGTGCCCAGATGGCTGAAGTCGCCGGTCTCGCGGAACCTCTCGTAGACGCCGGGGCGGCACACCGAGACGTTCACGTCAGCGCGCAGATTGCCCTTCTCCATGTCGCCGTCGCAGGTGCCCAGGTAGACGAGGATGGTGCGCAGCTTCTTCACATAGGCCGCCGCCTCCTCGGCGCAGCGCATGTCCGGCCGCGACACGATCTCCATCAGCGCCGTGCCGGCGCGGTTGAGGTCGACGTAGGTGGAGTTGGGGTCCTGGTCGTGCAGGCTCTTGCCGGCGTCCTGCTCGAGGTGCAGCCGCTCGATCCGCACGGTGAATGTCGTGCCGTCGTCGCGCTCGACCAGCACCTCGCCCTCGCCGACGATCGGGTCCTTGAACTGGCTGATCTGGTAGCCCTGCGGCAGGTCCGGGTAGAAGTAGTTCTTCCGGTCGAAGCGGGACCAGGAATTGATCTGGGCTTTCAGCCCGAGGCCGGTCTTCACCGCCTGCTCGACGCAGTGGGCGTTGATCACCGGCAGCATGCCCGGCATCGCCGCGTCGACCAGGCTGACCTGTTCGTTGGGGCCGGCGCCGAAGCCCACCGCGGCGCCGGAGAACAGCTTGGCGTTGGAGGCCACCTGGGCATGGATTTCCAGCCCGAGGACCATTTCCCAATCCCCGGTGCGGCCCTTGATCAGTTTGGATTTCTCGGCCGTTTCGCTCATCGGCTCACCACCACTTCTGCGGACGGCTGCGGAAATCCGCCGCCTTTTCGATCGCGCCGCCCAGGGAAAATAGGGTTCCCTCGTCAAGAGGGCGACCGATCAGCTGCAAGCCGAGCGGCAAGCCGGCCGCATCGACGCCGGCCGGCAGGCTCATTCCGGGCAGGCCGGCGAGGTTCACGGTCACGGTGAAGATGTCGTTCAGGTACATCGCCACCGGATCGTCGGCGTTCTCGCCGAGCTGGAAGGCCGCCGAGGGTGCGGTCGGCGTCAGCAGGGCGTCGACCTTCTCGAACGCCTGATCGAAGTCGTCGGCGATCCGCCGGCGGACCTTCAGGGCCTTCAGATAGTAGGCGTCGTAGTAGCCGGCCGAAAGCACATAGGTGCCCATCAGGATCCGCCGCTTGACCTCGGCTCCGAAGCCCTCGGCGCGGGTCTTCTCATAGGTCTCGGTCAGGTTCGCCCCGTCGACGCGCAGGCCAAAGCGCATGCCGTCGTAGCGGGCAAGGTTCGAGGAGGCCTCGGCCGGGGCGATGATGTAGTAGGCCGGAAGCGCGTAGCGGGTGTGCGGCAAGGACACCTCGACGATCTCGCAGCCGGCCTCCTTCAGCCAGTCGACGCCCTTCTGCCAGAGCGCCTCGATCTCGGCGGGCATGCCGTCGACGCGGTATTCCTTGGGCACGCCGATGCGCAGACCCTTCACCGACTTGCCGACGAAGGCCGGGAAGTCCGGGGTCTCGACGGGCAGGCTGGTGGAGTCCTTCGGGTCGTGGCCGGCCATCGACTTCAGCAGGATCGCCGCATCCTCGACCGTGCGCGCCATCGGCCCCGCCTGGTCCAGCGACGAGGCGAAGGCGACGATGCCCCACCGCGAGCAGCGGCCATAGGTCGGCTTGATGCCGACCGTGCCGGTGAAGGCGGCCGGCTGGCGGATCGAGCCGCCGGTGTCGGTCGCCGTGGCGCCCAGGCAGAGGCCGGCGGCGACCGCCGCGGCCGAGCCGCCCGACGAACCGCCCGGCGTCAGCGCGACGTTGGAGCCTTCGCGGCGCCAGGGATTGACAACCGGGCCGTAAGCCGAGCTCTCGTTCGACGAGCCCATGGCGAACTCGTCCATGTTGAGCTTGCCCAGCATCACCGCCCCATCGCGCCAGAGGTTGGCGGTGACGGAGGACTCATAGGTCGGCTTGAAGCCGCCCAGGATCTTCGAGGCGGCGGTCGAGGAGACGCCGTCGGTGCAGAACAGGTCCTTGACGCCCAGCGGCGCGCCGTCGAGCGGGCCGGCCTCGCCACGGGCGCGGCGCGCGTCGGACGCCTGGGCCATCTGCAGCGCCTTTTCCGGGGTCTCGACGACAAAGGCGTTCAGCGCCCGCGCGGCCTCGACGGCCTCGACGTGGGCCTGGGTCAGTTCAGCCGAGGAGAAGGCCTTCGAAGCCAGACCGTCGAGGGCGGCCTTCAGCGTCAGCGAGGTGAGCTCGGACATCTATTCGACCACCTTCGGCACGACGAAGAAGTTGTTCACGGTCTTCGGCGCGTTCGACAGCACCCGGCCCGGATCGCCGCCTTCGGTCACCACGTCCTCGCGCATCGGCAGGGGCGTGTGAACGGCCGACGTCATCGGCTCGACCCCGTCGGTGTCGACCTCGCCCAGCTGCTCGATCCAGTCGAGGATGCCGGACAGCTCCTTGGCCAGAGGCTCCAGGCGCTCTTCCGGCTCGGCGATCCGCGCGAGCCTGGCGACCTTGCGCACGGTTGCGGCGTCGATGGACATGCCATCCCTCCTAATCTCAGGCGGGTGGGTTAGCCGCGCCGGGACCGATTTTGCAAGCAGTCCCTGGAGAATGTCGCGGAAGGCCGCCCGGACAAGCCGGGCGACGACCAAGGTGAATTGGCGCCCCTCCCGCCTAGGCCCGCGCCGGCTCGACGATCGCGCCGGTCGCCAGCCACCGGGCGCAGTCCGGCCCCAGCTCGGCGAGCGCCCGGCGTTCGTAGGCCGCGTTATCCTCGGCTGTCAGCACGTCGCGCCAGCGGCCGTTGACGCCCTTGTTGATGAAGCTGCGCGCGCCGCCCTCGAAGATCGCCCCGCCGAGCGGCGTGACCTGCTCGGCGTGGGCCTTCATCCAGTCGAAGCTGCAGTGCTCCAGGATCGCCGGCCAGCGGTCCTCGGGAATGTCGCAGCCGAGGAAACCGGCGATGGCGCGGATCTCGCCTTGCGGGTCGCGCTTGAGGTCGTTGAAGTGGACCAGCTTGACGTTCGGCAGGTCGCGCGCCGCCCACCAGGTGGCGACGTTCTCCCAGAAGGCCCAGAACGGCGCGCCATCCTGCTCCAGCCAGGTCTGGAAGTAGCGGCGGATGTCGGGGTCCGGCCGCTCGATCGGCGGACCGACCCGCCCGGGGGTGTCGTTCAGCGCGTCGTACCAGAGCTGGTTGGCGCTGGCGTGGTGGTTGTAGAGGCTCCAGACCACGTCGCGGCCGTCGCGGCCGATGTAGATGTACCTGGCCTTGGGCGAGAAGTTCAGCGCGTCGAGCGGCAGGTGGGTCTTGACGACCCGTCGATGGGTCTGGGCCTCCAGCAGATCCAGCAGGTTCGGCGGCATGATGCGCAGGTCCACCCAGGGCGACACCTCGGCAATCCGCACGTCAGGGTCGCCGCCGAAGATCAGCTGGCCGACGATGTGCTGGGTCCAGGTCGTCCCCGACTTGGCGTAGGTGGCGACGACCACGTCGTCGTCGCGGAACACGAAACGATCCCAGATGGTGGAGTCCATATGATGGTTGTGGATGTCGCGGGTCTTCTTCGGCCACGCGGTGCTGATGTCGGACATCTCGAGCCTCCCAGAACAAGCTTGGCTGCTCATAACCACGGTCTCTGACACGGCCAATAACCAAGTTCGCCGGCCGCCGCCCCTAACCAGGATAAGACCGTGCTAAGAGGCCGCCATGGCCGTCCTCGATCTCACCGAACTCCCCGCCGCCCTGCCGGCCTATGCGCCGGTCGTCGGCCTCGACCTCGGCGAGCGGACCATCGGGGTGGCGGTCTCCGACGCCACCCGCACGGTGGCCAGCCCGATGGAGACCATCCGCAAGACCAAGTTCACCGACGACGCCAAGCGCCTGTTCGCGCTGATGGAAAGCCGCGGCGCGGCTGGGCTGGTAATTGGATTGCCGGTCAACATGGACGGCACGGAGGGCGTGCGCTGCCAGTCGAACCGCGCCTTCGCCCGCAACCTCTTGCGGCTGCGCGATGTCCCGATCGCCTTCTGGGACGAGCGGATGTCGACCATGGCGGTCAACCGCATGCTGATCCAGGAGATGGACATCAACCGCGCCCGCCGGGCCGAGGTCGTCGACAAGGCGGCAGCGGCGTGGATCCTCCAGGGGGCGCTGGAGCGGTTACGGCTGCTTTAAGAGTTTAACCACGGAAGGCACGGAAAACACGGAAGAAATATTGTCCACGAAATACACGAAATGGCCGAGCCGAGAGCGCGTCCCTGGGATTGCTAAAGAAATGAATGGGCCGGCCGAAGGCCGGTCGCGAACATTCGCAGGGCGCCGTGAGAGGTCCTTTTTCGCGTAGTTCGTGTATTTCGTGGACCCCTTCTCTCCCGACCCTGCCGCACCAGCAGCGCGAGCCGGATCGCCCTTTCCGTGCCTTCCGTGTTTTCCGTGGTTAGCTCTTCCTTGTTTGTGCGACCCGCGGACAAAATCCTTCCGCCGGCGCCCGAACATGCCTAGAAGGCGGCTTTGATGAGCACTCCGGCGCCCGGTCTGAACGAGGTCCTTGGCCGGACCTTCCCCTTCCCCAGGCGCCATTTCATTTCCGTCCTGGATCTCAACGAGGTCGAGGTCGCCAACCTGCTCGACCTCGCCGACGGCTTCGTCGCGCTGAACCGCCAGACCTCGAAGAAGCTCGACCTGCTCAAGGGTCGCACGCTGATGAACCTGTTCTTCGAGAACTCCACCCGCACCCAGAGCTCCTTCGAGCTGGCCGGCAAGCGGCTGGGGGCGGACGTGGTCAACATGAGCCCACGCTCCTCCTCGATCTCCAAGGGCGAGACCCTGATCGACACGGCGGTGACGCTGAACGCCATGCAGCCGGACCTGCTGGTGGTGCGTCACGGCTCCTCGGGCGCCGCGGCCCTGCTGTCGCAGAAGGTCACCTGTTCGGTGATCAACGCCGGCGACGGCCAGCATGAGCACCCGACCCAGGCCCTGCTCGATGCGCTCTCGATGCGCCGCGCCTTCGGCTACATCGCCGGGCTGAAGGTGGCGATCTGCGGCGACGTGCTGCACAGCCGCGTCGCGCGATCCAACGTCGGCATGCTGCAGATGCTGGGGGCCAACGTGCGGCTGGTCGGGCCGCCGACCCTGATGCCGGCCCAGGCCGAGCGCTGGGGCGTCGAGGTGTTCCACGACATGCGCAAGGGCGTCGCCGGTTGCGACGTGGTGATGATGCTGCGGCTGCAGCTGGAGCGCATGGACGGGGTGATGGCTCCCTCCCAGCGCGAGTACTTCCGCTTCTACGGCCTCGACCGCGAGAAGCTGGCGTTCGCCGCTCCGCATGTCCGCGTCATGCATCCCGGCCCGATGAACCGCGGGGTGGAGATCGACTCCGAGGTCGCCGACGACCTGGCCGTCAGCCTGATCCAGGACCAGGTCGAGATGGGCGTCGCCGCCCGCATGGCGGTGCTGGCCTCGCTGTCCGCACGGCTGGACAACGCCTGATGACCGTCCGTCCCATCGCCTTCGTGAACGCCCGCCTGCTCGATCCGGCCAGCGGCTATGACGGCCCAGGCGCGGTCATCGTCGTCGAAGGCGTGGTCGCCGACGTGGTGAAGGGCGGCGATCCCGGCGCGCTGTCGCCCGACCTGGAGGTCGTCGACGCCCGCGGCAAGGCCCTGCTGCCCGGCTTGGTCGATCTGCGGGTGAAGACCGGCGAGCCTGGGGCGGAGCCCAAGGAGACGCTGAAGTCCGCCGGCCTCGCCGCCGCCGCCGGCGGGGTCACCTCGATCGTCGTCCAGCCGGACACCAACCCGGTCGCCGACGACCCGGCGGTGGTCGACTTCATCCTGCGGCGCGCCCGCGATATCGAGCTGGTGCACGTCTATCCGGCCGGCGCGGCGACCAAGGGCTGCGCGGGCGAGCGGATGGCCGAGATCGGCCTGATGCACGACGCCGGCTGCGTCTACATCACCGACGCCGACCGGCCGATCGCCAACTCCAAGGTGCTGCAGCGCGTCCTGGCCTACGCCAAGGCTTTCGGGGTGCTGGTCGCCCATCGGCCGGCCGATCCCTGGCTCTCCGCCGGCGCGGCCGCCACGTCCGGCGAGTTCGCGGCGCGCATGGGCCTGCCCGGCGTCGCAGCCATCGCCGAGAAGATCATGCTGGAACGCGACCTGGCGCTCGTCGAGATGACCGGGGCGCGGCTGATCGTCGACCAGATCACCACCGCCGCGGCGCTGGAGAGCCTGAAGCGCGCCCAGGACAAGGGCTTGCCGGTGGTCGCCACCACCTCGATCAACCACCTGTCGTTCAACGAGATCGACATCGGCGACTACCGCACCTTCTGCAAGGTCGAGCCGCCGCTGCGCTCCGAGGACGACCGCCAGGCGGTGATCGAAGCCGTCGCCTCGGGGCCGATCGGCGTCGTGGTCTCGGCCCACGCGCCGGCGCCGGCCGAGGACAAGCGCCTGCCGTACGACGAGGCGGCGCCCGGCGCGATCGGCCTGCAGACCCTGCTGCCGGCCCTGCTCGCCTTCCATCACGAGGGCCGCATCCCGCTGCTGGACCTGATCCGCACGGTGACCTGCGCACCGGCCGAGTTGCTGGGCCTGCCCGCCGGGCGCCTGGCCAAGGGCGCGCCGGCCGACCTGGTGATCTGCGACCTCGACGCCCCGCTGGTCATCGACGCCGACAAGCTGCTCTCGAAATCCAAGAACTCGCCGTTCGACGGCCGCAGGCTGCAGGGCAAGGTGCTGAGGACGCTCGTCGACGGCCGGACGGTCTATCGGGCGGACTGACGGCCACGTCGCGCGGCGGCGTGGCCCTATTTGGAACCACGAAAAACACGAAATACACGAAAAGAAACAGCGCCGACCTTGGCCGCGCTGGGGCGCTCGCATGAGCGGAAGCGCCGGCCTGCGGCCGGTCATGACTTTGCGAGGCGATGCAGGCGCATGCGCTCTCGACGCAGCCCTTTCGTGTATTTCGTGTATTTCGTGGACGATAAAACCACACCGGCCGTGCCCACCGGGGTGACCGGAGGGGAAGGGTGACGGCGACGCTTCGACGCGCTAGAAAACCGGAACACTGGGGGAACACCGAATGCTGACACCGCTGCAGATCGGGCTCGCCGTCGTCGGCGGCTACCTGCTGGGCTCGATCCCGTTCGGCGTGCTGGTGATGCGCGCCGCGGGCGCCGGCGACCCGCGGGCGATCGGCTCGGGCAATATCGGGGCGACCAACGTGCTGCGCAGCGGCCGCAAGGGGCTGGCGGCGGTCACCCTGCTGGGCGACGGCGGCAAGGCGGCCGTGGCGGTGCTGATCGCCTGGCTGGCGACCCGGCAGGCGGATCTGCAGACCCAGGCGCTGGCCACCTCGCTGGCCGGCGGCGCGGCCTTCCTGGGCCACCTGTTCCCCGTGTGGCTGGGCTTCAAGGGCGGCAAGGGCGTGGCGACCTTCTTCGGCGCGCTGCTGGCCGCCGCCTGGCCCGTGGGGCTGGCGGCCGGGGCGACCTGGCTGGCGGCGGCCTTCCTGCTGCGCTTCTCCTCGCTGGGCGCGCTCACCGCCGCCCTGCTGGCGCCGCTCTACGCCCTGCTGCTGGGCCGGCCGGTGATCGCCGCCCTGGCCGCCTTCATGGGCGTGCTGATCTACATCCGCCACGCCGCCAACATCCGCCGCCTGCTGAAGGGCGAGGAGCCGCGGATCGGGGCGAAGGCGGCGGCGTCGGAGCGCGCGGAGGCGTGATCCGCAAGCTCTCCGCACGCCAGCGGCGCGACTGGCTGGCGCTGGCGCGCACCGAAAACGTCGGCCCCGTGGCCTTCGACCAGCTCATCGACCGCTTCGGCTCGGCGGCCGAGGCGCTGGAGGCCATCCCTGACCTCGCCCGCCGCGGCGGACGCGCCGGCGGCCTGCGGATCCCCAGCGCCGCCGAGGTCGACAAGGAGCTGGCCGACGGCGAAGCGATCGGCGCCCGGCTGATCGCCTCCTGCGAGCCCGACTTCCCGCAGGCGCTGGCCGCCCTGGACCCGCCGCCCCCGCTGATCTGGGTCCGCGGCAGGCCCGAATTGCTCGACCGCCCCTGCGTCGCCGTGGTCGGCGCGCGGGTGGCCTCCGCCGCCGGCCAGCGGTTCGCCCGCGGCCTTGCGGCCGACCTGGGCGGGGCGGGCCTGGTGGTGGTCTCCGGCCTCGCCCGCGGCGTCGACGGCGCCGCCCACGAAGGCGCCCTGCCGACCGGCACGGCGGCGGTCCTCGGCGGCGGGGTGGACGACATCTATCCGCCGGACCACCGCGAGCTCTACGCCCGCATCGTCGAGGCCGGCTGCGTGATCTCCGAAAGCCCGCCCGGCAAGGGTGCGACCGCCCGCGACTTCCCGCGCCGCAACCGGATCATCTCCGGTCTCTCGCGCGCCGTGGTGGTGGTCGAGGCCGAGTTGCGCTCCGGATCGCTGATCACCGCGCGCCTGGCGGGCGAGCAGGGTCGCGAGGTGCTGGCGGTCCCGGGCTCGCCGCTCGACCCCCGCGCCAAGGGGACCAACGACCTTTTGCGCCAGGGCGCGGCGATCTGCGAAGGCGCGGAGGACGTGCTGCGCGCGCTGGAGAGCCTGCGCGGCTTTCACGAGCGCGAACGGCCGAGCTACGCCGGCCCGCCGGTGGAACTGGTCCCCGGCCTGCTGCGACGCGTGGCGGAGCTTCTCTCGCCGACTCCGGTTTCGCGCGACGAAATCGTGCGCGCCGCGGGTGCGCCGGCGGCGGCGGTCTTCGCCGTGCTGGTGGAGCTGTCGCTGGCCGGGCGCGCCGAGCTGCTTCCCGGCGGCATGGTGTGCTCAGGATGAGCCCCTTTAGGGGCTCGCAAAACTAGGCTCGCGAGGGCCGTTGACATCGGTGAGGCGCCACCCCCACCTTCCCGCCACTTCAGCAAGGTCCGGGCGCTCCGCCCGCGGAACGCCAGAGAATAGATGAACGTCGTCGTCGTCGAGAGCCCGGCCAAGGCCAAAACCATCAACAAATACCTGGGCTCGGACTATAAGGTCCTGGCCTCGTACGGCCACGTCCGCGACCTGCCGGCGAAGGACGGTTCGGTGCGGCCGGACGAGGACTTCGCGATGTCCTGGGACATCGACGCCAAGGCCGCCAAGCGGCTGGCGGACATCGCCGAGGCCGCCAAGGGCGCCGACACCATCATCCTCGCCACCGACCCCGACCGCGAAGGGGAAGCCATCTCCTGGCATGTGCTGGAGGTGCTGCAGAAGAAGAAGGCGCTGAAGGGCGCCACGGTCCAGCGGGTGGTGTTCAACGCCATCACCAAGTCGGCCGTCACCGAGGCGATGAAGCATCCGCGCGACATCGACATGGAGCTGGTCGACGCCTATCTGGCGCGCCGCGCCCTGGACTACCTGGTGGGCTTCACCCTCTCGCCGGTGCTGTGGCGCAAGCTGCCGGGCTCGCGCTCGGCCGGACGGGTGCAGTCGGTGGCGCTGCGGCTGGTGGTCGACCGCGAGCTGGAGATCGAGCGCTTCCGGACCCAGGAATACTGGACCGTCGAGGCCGACGTCAGCGCCGGCGGCGACCCCTTCCTGGCCCGCCTCGTCAAGCACGACGGCAAGAAGCTCACCAAGTTCGACCTTGGAAACGAGGCTTCGGCCTTCGCCGCGCGCGACGCGGTCAAGGCCGCCGCCTTCAAGATCGCCGCGGTCGAGAAGAAGCCGGGCCGGCGCTCCCCGCCCCCGCCCTTCACCACCTCGACCCTGCAGCAGGAAGCCTCCCGCAAGCTCGGCTTCGACGCCAAGCGCACCATGCAGGCCGCCCAGCGGCTCTACGAGGGCGTCGACATCGGCGGCGAGACCGTCGGCCTGATCACCTATATGCGGACCGACGGCGTGCAGACCGCGCCCGAGGCGCTGGACGAGGCGCGCCAGGTGATCGGCGGCATCTACGGCCGCGAATACGTGCCCGAAAAGGCGCGGATCTATTCGACCAAGGCGAAAAACGCTCAGGAGGCCCACGAGGCGATCCGCCCGACCAGCCTGGCCCGCAACCCCGGCAAGCTGCGCCTCGAAGGCGACCTGGGCCGGCTCTACGAGCTGATCTGGAAGCGGATGATCGCCTCACAGATGGAATCGGCGCGGATCGAGCGGACGACCATCGACCTGGAGAGCCAGGACGGGAAGACCGGGCTGCGCGCCACCGGCACGGTGGTGCTGTTCGACGGCTACCTGGCGGTCTACGAGGAAGGCCGCGACGACGCCGACGACGAGGAAGGCGGCCGTCTGCCGCAGGTCAAGGAGGGCGCCGACGCCCGCGTCGCCGCCGCCCGCGCCGACCAGCACTTCACCGAACCGCCGCCGCGCTACTCCGAAGCCAGTCTGGTCAAGAAGATGGAGGAGCTGGGGATCGGCCGGCCATCCACCTACGCCTCGGTGCTCTCGGTGCTACGCGACCGCGCCTATGTGCGGATGGAGAAGAACCGCTTCATCCCCGAGGACAAGGGCCGCCTGGTCACCATCTTCCTCGAGGAGTTCTTCCGCAAATACGTCGAGTACGACTTCACCGCGGACCTGGAGGAGAAGCTCGACCTGGTCTCGGCCGGCGAGCTCGACTGGAAGGTGCTGCTGCGCGAGTTCTGGACCGACTTCCACGCCAAGACCGAAGAGATCGGCAACTTGCGCACCCGCGAGGTGCTGGATTCGCTCGACACCGCGCTGGCCCCCTTCCTCTATCCGCCCAAGGCCGACGGCGGCGACGCCCGGGTCTGCCCGACATGCGGGACCGGCGGGCTCAGCCTGAAGACCAGCCGGTTCGGCCCCTTCGTCGGCTGCTCCAACTATCCGGAGTGCCGCTACACCCGCCCGATCGGCCAGGCCGAGGGCGAGAATGGCGCGGGCGAGAACGGCGACCGCGAGCTGGGGACCGATCCTGCGACCGGCGAGACCGTTTATCTGAAGTCCGGCCGCTTCGGCCCCTACGTCCAGCTCGGCGAAGGCGACAAGCCCAAGCGCTCCAGCCTGCCCAAGGGCTGGTCGGCGCCGGCCATGGACCTGGAGAAGGGGCTGAGGCTGCTGCGCCTGCCGCGCGAGGTGGGCGTGCACCCGGAGGACGGCCAGCCGATCCTGGCCGGCATCGGCCGCTACGGCCCCTTCGTCCAGCACGCCGGCGCCTACGCCAACCTCTCGGGCGTCGACGAGGTCTTCGAGGTCGGGCTGAACCGGGCGGTTTCGCTGCTGGCCGAAAAGCGCGCCGGCGGCGCGCGCCGAGGCGAAGCCGCGGCCCTGAAGGACCTGGGCGCCCACCCGGGCGACGGCGCCCCCGTGCGCGTGCTCTCGGGCCGCTACGGCCCCTACATCAAGCATGGCGCGACCAACGCCAACGTCCCGCGCGGCGCCGACCCGCAGGCGCTGACCCTGGAGGAGGCGGTGAAGCTGCTCGCCGAGCGCGAGGCCAAGGGCGGCGGGGCCAAGAAGAAGCCGGCGCGGGCGGTGAAGGCCAAGGCCGAGACGGCGGACAAGAAGCCGGCGGCGAAGAAGGTCGCGGCCAAAAAGCCTGCCGCCAAGAAGCCGGCCGCGAAGAAGGCGGCCAAGACGACGGAAGAGGCATAGGCGGGGCGGAACACGGGGGGTCGTCGACGCCTATTGTTCCGCTTTTGTTCGCGTGCTAGGGCGCGAACATGGGTCTGCCGGTTCGCGAATTCTCCGCCTCGGGCTACCGCTCATTGCAGCGGATCCACTATCCGATGTCGCGCCTCGACGTCTTTGTGGGCGCCAACGGCGTCGGCAAGTCGAACCTCTACCGCGCGCTGGAGCCGCTTCGCGCGGCGGCGGCCAATACCCTGGGCGAGGAGCTGGCACCGGCGCCGGCGCCGTCCGCACGGTCGTCAAGCGCCACGGCGCGACGACCATCGACGGGCTGACGATGCTGGGCACGTTCCGAGACGACGGGGACGACTGAGCTTCGCTCATTTAGAACCACGAAAAACACGAAAAACACGAAAGCGCGGATGGACCGCCCCCCTCTCGTGAGACAGCTTAATAAGCCACAGCAGTTGTAGTTGCCGTGGTCCGCGGGACGCGGTCCACGGGGCTGTGGATAGCGTGGATAAGTCTCTGGTCGGCTTCGTGCTCCTCGGGTGAGCGGTAGCGCAGCGCCGAGTGCAGGCGCTGGTGATTGTAGACCGCCTCGATGAACTGGCCGATGCGGGTCTTGGCGTCGGCCAGATCGCGGTAGGCGGCGGCGTCGACCTCCTCGGCCTTCAGGGTTTTCATGAAGCTCTCGGCCAAGGCGTTGTCGTAAGGGCAGCCGATGCGGCTCATGCTGGGCTGGATCCCGTGGGCCTCGAGGCGAGCGATGTAGTCGCCGCAGGCGTACTGCACGCCGCGGTCGGAGTGATGGACCAGGCCGCCCGGGATCACCGCGCGGCGGTCCAGCGCCATCTGCAGCGCCTCCAGGGCGAGGCTTATTTCAACGTTTCAGTGGAGGGGGGCGGTCCATCCGCGCTTTCGTGTTTTTCGTGTTTTTCGTGGTTCCAACCTTCCTCGCGCGGTTCGTTTTGTTCCCATCGGCTGCAGCTTCTGGGGGCCCGTACGCGAAGCTCCATCTCAGACTCAGCCCGCAAAACTGCTAAGCAAGGCCATGGTCAAACCGCCCCGCTCGCCCAAGCTGACTCGCCCGCCGCAGGGCCTGCCGGACCGCGAGACCCTGCTGAAGTTCCTGCGCGAGACCGGGGAATCCGACAAAGGCGCCATCGCCCGCGCCTTCGGCCTGAAGGGCGCCGACCGGCGCGCGTTGCGGCAGATGCTGCAGGAGATGGAGAGCCAAGGCGCCCTGGGCCGCCGCGGCCGCAAGGGCTTCGCCGAGGCCGGAGCCCTGCCCGAAGTGGGCGTGGTCGACGTCGTCGAGCGCGATCCCGACGGCGACCTGCTGGTCAGGCTGACCAAGGGCGAGGACGCCCCCGTGGTGCCGCTGTCGCCCGACCGCACCGCCGAGGCCGGCCAGGCGCCTGGCCTGGGCGACCGGCTGCTGGTGCGCTTCACCAAGCTGGAGAGCGGCGACTACGAGGCGCGGATGATCAAGCGCCTGGGCCAGAGCGCCCACCGGGTGCTGGGGGTCATCCGCAAGGCGCGGCGCGAGGTCCGCGTCGAGCCGGTCGACCGCAAGTCGAAGCAGAGCCTGCTGCTCAACGAGCAGGAGGGCGCGGCCCTGCGCGACGGCGACCTGGTGCTGGCCCAGGTCGGCCCCGCCGAGCGCCGCTACGGCCCGCACAGCGGCAAGCTGCTGGAGGTCGTCGGCCGCGAGGACGATCCCCGCGCGGCCTCGCTGATCGCCATCCACACCCACGGCATTCCGATGGGCTTCAGCCAGGCGGCCGTGGCGGAGGCCGAAGCCGCCCAGCCGCCGACGCTCGCCGGCCGCGAGGATCTGAGGGCCGTTCCCCTGATCACCATCGACCCGGTCGATGCGCGAGACCACGACGACGCCGTCTACGCCGAGGCCGACGCCGACGAGAAGAACCCCGGCGGCTGGATCGTCTGGGTGGCCATCGCCGACGTCGCCGCCTATGTCCGCTCCGGCTCGGCGCTGGACGAGGTGGCGCGCGACAAGGGCAACAGCGTCTACTTTCCCGACCGGGTCGAGCCGATGCTGCCCGAGCGGCTCTCCAACGGCCTCTGCTCGCTGCGCGAAGGCGAGAACCGCGCCTGCATGGCGGTGCGGATGGTGTTCGGCGCCGATGGACGCAAGCGCTCGCACCGCTTCGCCCGCGGCCTGATGCGCTCGGCCGCCAAGCTCTCCTACGAACAGGCCCAGGCCGCAATCGACGGCCAGCCCGACGACGCCACCGGGCCGATCCTGGAGACCATCCTCAAGCCCCTGTGGGCCGCCTATGCGACGATGAAGAAGGGCCGCGACGCCCGCTCGCCGCTGGCCATCGAGAGCCTCGAACGCAAGGTGCATATCGACGAGATGGGCCGGGTCGATTCGGTCCTGCCGCGCGCGGCCCTCGAAGCCCACAAGCTGATCGAGGAGATGATGATCCAGGCCAACGTCAGCGCCGCCGAGACGCTGGAAGCCAAGCGTTCGCCGCTGATCTACCGGATCCACGACGCGCCTTCGCCGGAGAAGCTGCAGTCGCTCGCCGACTTCCTGCAGACCCTGGAGATCAGCTGGAGCAAGGGCGAGGCGCCGCGCACCGACCGCTTCAACCGCCTGCTCTCGCTCACGCGCGAGACTCCCCACGCCGAGATCGTCAACGAGGTGGTGCTGCGCAGCCAGATGCAGGCGGTCTATTCGGCGGAAAACATCGGCCACTTCGGCCTCAACCTCGACCGCTATGCCCACTTCACCTCGCCCATCCGCCGCTACGCCGACCTGATCGTCCATCGGGCGCTGATCCGGGCGCTGGGCCTCGGCGACGACGGGCTGACCGACCGCGACCTCGCCCAGATCAAGGACACCGCCGAGCGGATCACCTTCGCCGAGCGCCGCGCGATGGCCGCCGAGCGCGACGCCATGGACCGCTACATCGCCGCCTACCTCGCCGACCACGTGGGGGCGGAGTTCGACGGCAAGATCACCGGCGTCACCCGCTTCGGCCTGTTCGTGCGGCTGCTGGAGACCGGCGCCGACGGCCTCGTGCCCGTCTCCACCCTGGGCGGCGAATATTTCATCCACGACGACCGCGCCCACGCCCTGGTCGGCGAGCGTTCCGGCGCGCGCTGGCCGCTGGGCATGAGCGTGCGGGTGCGGCTGACCGAGGCCACGCCGGTGACCGGCGGCCTGCTGTTCGAGATGCTGAGCGATCCGGCGCCGCCGGATCCCGCCGCGCCCCGGCCACGGCTCGGCATGCGCGCCCGCGGCGACCGCCGGCCCGGCGGCCCCACCCGCGCGCCTGGCAAGCCTGGCCGCCCCGCCGGCATCCGCACCGGGCGCAAGCAGAAGACGGGCGGCAAGCGCAAGGGCCGCTGAGCCCCTTTCCGCGGCGCGCGCAGCGGCCTAGACGTGGATTCGATGTCCGAAGCCCTCGCCGACGCCGCCACCCCCCAGGGACCGCCGCGCGCGCCCGGCCAACGCGCCGCGCGCCCGAAGAACGCCGCCACCATGATCCTCGTCCGCCGCGACGGGCCGCAGCCGCGCGTGCTGATGGGGCGGCGCAACAGCCGCCACGACTTCATGCCCGGCTTGTGGGTGTATCCCGGCGGCCGGGTCGACCGCGGCGACTATCGGGCGCCGGCCGCCGGCGAACTGCGTCCCGAGGTCCAGGCGGTGTTCGACGCCCACCTGCGCCCCGGCCTCGGCCGCGCCCTGGCGCTGGCGGCGGTGCGCGAGACCTGGGAGGAGGCAGGCCTGCTGCTGGCCCGCCCCGCGCCGGCGCGGCCCGGCGCCGGGCCCTGGCGGGAGTTCCTCGGCCGGGGCGTCCATGCCGATCTCGCGGCCATCGACATCGTCGCCCGCGCCATCACCCCGCCCTCGATCGGCAAGCGGTTCGACACCTGGTTCCTGATCGCCGAGGCCGAGCGACTGATCAGCCTGGAGCGCCAGGCCGACTGCGGCGAACTCGACGAGATCGCCTGGGTCAGCTTCGCCGAGACGCTCGACCTGAAGCTGGCGAACATCACTCGTTTCGTACTGGACGAGGCCGCCGCGCGCCTCGCCGACCCCGATCGGCCGCGACCGTTCCTGAAACAGGGCTTCAGCCACCCGAGCCGCGCGGTGCTCTAGCCTCGCGGCGCGTCACACCATTGACTTATGGCCGCGGATTCGTATTTTCCGCGCCTCTTACGAAACACCTGCCGGCGGCGCATCCGCTCGGCCCGGCCGAGGACTGCCCATGGCGAAGCCCGCCTCAATCAAGATCCGCCTGAATTCGACGGCGGACACCGGCTTCTTCTACGTGACCAAGAAGAACGCCCGCACCAAGACCGACAAGATGGTGCTGAAGAAGTACGACCCGATCGCGCGCAAGCACGTCGAGTTCAAGGAAGGCAAGATCAAGTAGGCTGATCAAGCCTCTGAGCTGATGCGAAAACGCCCGGCCTGCGCCGGGCGTTTGTGATTCGGCGCCCAACGCCGGCGGCCCGATGATTCGCGTCGCCTTCGCCGAATGGTCCCAGCCGGTCGCCGGCGCCGCCGCCGACATCCAGCGCAACATCATCGCCGAACGGGTGCTGGGGTTGCCGAAAGGCCCTCGCTGGATGTGAGCGTCGGGGTCAGCGTCCGGCGGCGGTGATCTCTTTGATCAGCGTCTGCACCACGGGCTTGGCGCCCAGGGTCCACATCAGGCGCAGATAGGCCAGGGTATGGCCCGCCGCCGCCTCGAGCTTCCACTCGCAGTCGTCGAAGCGGCAGCCGTCGAACTGCGGCGGCTCGCCGCCGGAATAGACCAGGCGGCAAGCGGTGAATTCGCAATCCGAGAAGGACTCTCCGTCCACAACGACGGTCTGGTGGTTGTAGCTGACGCCGGCCGGCATGCTCAGTCCTCGGCCTTTGCCGGCGGCGGTGCGTCGAGGGTCGCCTCGCCGGCAGACAGGTCGCCGGCGTCCTGGTCGGCGCTCCGCCGCCGGGCGGCCTTCTCGGCGAGCTTGGCGGCTTTGGCGCGGTCGCGTTCCATCCGCTCGAACTGGTAGTTCGGCTTACGAGCCATGGCGTCTCCTTGCCGGCCGGATCTACTTGCGCGCCTTGCGGGCGGCGTATTTGGCGTCGCGCTTGGCCTTGGCTTCCGCCGCGGAGAGCGCCTTGCGCTCCTTGCGTTCACCGCGCTTGAGTTCAAGCGCCTCGTCTTCGGCGGCCTCCCGTGCGCGCTGGGCTTCCGCCTCCGCGTCGGCGACGGCCTGCCGCTTGGCGGCCTTCTCCTCGGCGCGGCGCGCCCGCACCGCATCCAGCTCGGCCGCACGCATGTTGGCGCGTTCGGCATGCTGCGGATCGATCTGCGTCGGCTTGGGGCGCAGCTTGTCGACCAGCGCCTGCTTGGCGGCGGCAGCCGCCTTCAGCCGGTCGGCGTAGCCGGTCTTCAGCTTGTCGTTCATGTCAGCCCTCACGGTCAGCTGTCCACCCGGGCCGCCTTCGACGACGCGGCGCAGATGGCGACGAGGTGGTCCTTGATGGAGCGCGGCGCCAGCAGCGCCTCGACGGCGCGGCAGCCGTCCGCCTTCAGCTGCGTCTGCAGCTGCGCCAGGGTGGCGTAGCGGCCGCTACGGGCCAGGGTGAAAGCTCGTTCGATGGTGGATGGGGTCATGGGGTCAATTCAACACGCGAAAAGGCGGCCGGCTCCAGGCCGGCCGCCGATGTTCCGTCCCGTCGGCCAGGCCGACGAGATGCGTTCTTAGGCCGCCTGCAGCTGGCCGGCGGACATCTTGCCGCTGCGCTGGTCGCGCTCCAGCTCGAAGCTGAGCTTCTGGCCTTCGTGGATCGAGCCGAGGCTCGAACGCTCAACCGCCGAAATGTGGACGAAAACGTCCTGGCCGCCGTCGTCGGGCTGGATGAAGCCAAAGCCCTTGGTCGGGTTGAACCACTTCACGGTGCCGGTCGTCATGAGATTATCTCCTGAGATAAATCGTATTCGCGCGCCTCTGGTGAGGCGTGAGATCAAATTGTCGGAAAGGTTTTTGGTAGGCCCGGAGCTCGACCCAGAGGATCAAGCGTGGAGAGCAACCGAAGCCAAGCGCAAATCGATGCCTCACTCATCCCACATCTCACGGCCGGAAGCGAGCCGTAAGTTTCTGCTTCGGTAAATTTGATCGCGCATCACCCGCAAGCGCGGCCCTCGGCGGGTCGTGCGAATTGAATGATGAAGGCCGCCGAGCCGATCGCGGTCTTCAAGGAAACCGACGCCACCGGCATGCGGCAGACCTGAACGCGGCGAACACGATTTTGTGAGATATTGTTCTTCCAATGAGACGGAAGTCTCATCATGATATTGGAGTGCAAGAGCGCGCTAGCCCGCATGAATGGAGAATGGCCATGCCGATCACTCGCGAGCAGATGGACCGCAAGATGGACGAGCATTTCGGGTTCGAGGCCAGGGACGACATCTCGGGCGTGCTGGCCACGCTGGCGGAAGACGCCGAACACGATATCGTCGGCTGGCCCACCGGCCCGACGCATGGGCGCGAGGCGGCCCGGGGCTTCTACGAAGCGCTGTTCGGCGACCTCTCGGACGGCCAGGTGCGCTGTCTGCGGCGGCTCTACGGGGAGAATTTCCTGGTCGACGACAGCGTCTGGCGCGGCGCCGCCCCTGGCCGGCCGTTCGGCCTGGAAGGGCGTGGCCGGGAGCTGGAATTCCGCCTCCTGCACGTGGTGGAATTCGACGAGGCCGGCGACATGAAGCGCGAGAACGTCTGGATCGACCTGGCCTCGATACTGCAGCAGCTGCCGCAGGACTGACGTGACCGAAGCCCTGAAGGTCGGCCGCCCCAACCAGAAGCAGCGCACGCGCAAGGACCTGCTGGACGCCGCCGCCCGGCTGTCGCGCGCAGGCCAGCGACCGACCCTGGAGGAGGTGGCGGAGGCGGCCCTCGTCTCCCGCGCGACCGCCTACCGCTACTTCCCCAGCATCGAGGCGCTGCTGCTGGAGGCGTCGCTTCACCTCGCCGCCCCGGACCTCGGCGTCCTGCAGGACGCCCCGCCGGCGGATCCGGTGGCGCGGGTCTGCAGGGTCGACGCGGCGTTCGACGAGATGATCCGGACGAATGAGGGCGCGCTGCGGCTGATGCTGGCGCGGACCCTGGAGCGGAGCTTGAGCGGCGAGACGCCCGCCGACCTGCCCGCCCGGCAAAATCGCCGCTCACCGCTCATCGAAGCGGCGCTGGAGCCCGTGCGCGAGAGCCTCGCGCCCGACATTCACGACACGCTGGTCGCCGCCCTGGCCATCATGATCGGCACGGAGAGCTTCGTGGCGACCCGCGACGTGCTGCGCCTCTCGGACGCCAAGGCGCGCGAGGTCCGCAGCTGGGCGATCGAGGCGCTGGTGCGGCAGGCCCTGCGAGGTGCGCGCCCCTCGTCGTGAAGGCCGGCTAACCCTTCCGGCCCGTCGATCGCCAGCCGTGCGGGCGGCTTCGAGGATGGCCTTGCGGGTGCTCTCGGGATCCCGTGGCCGCCGTTTCCGCCCGGGTTTGCCCAAAGCCGCGATAGGATGCTATCGCGTGAGCCGCGCCTGAGGCGGGATCCCACGCGCGACGACGCGCGTCACGCCTGTCGCCACCACCCGGTCGGCCTTGGCTGGCGCAGCCGCTCGACCGAACGAACCGAGAGATCGAAAGCCATGACCGACCGCAGCCTGTTCCGAGAAGACGCCTACATCGACGGGCGCTGGTGCGGCGCGGACAGCGGCGCGACGATCACCGTCACCAATCCGGGCAACGGCGAGACCCTCGGGCGAGCGCCCAACATGGGCGCGGCGGAGACGGCGCGCGCCATCGCCGCGGCCGAGGCGGCGCTGCCGGCCTGGCGAGCGCTGACCGCCGGCGCCCGGGCCAAGATCCTGCGCAAGCTCTACGACCTGATGATGGCGAACCAGGACGCGCTCGCCGAGCTGATGACCCGTGAACAGGGTAAGCCGCTGACCGAGGCCAAGGGTGAGATCGCCTACGCCGCGGGCTTCGTCGAATGGTTCGCCGAGGAGGGCAAGCGGGCCTATGGCGAGGTGGTCCCGGCTCACGCCGCCGACAAGCGCATCGTCGTCCTGAAGCAGCCGATTGGCGTCGTCGCGGCGATTACGCCGTGGAATTTTCCCTCGGCGATGATCACCCGCAAGCTCGCGCCGGCGCTAGCGGCCGGCTGCACCGTGGTGCTGAAGCCGGCGTCGGCCACCCCCTACTCCGCCCTTGCCCTGGCCGTGCTGGCCGAAGAGGCGGGCGTCCCGGCCGGGGTGTTCAACGTGGTGACCGGCAGCGCCCGGGCCATCGCCGGCGAGATGACCCGCAACCCGGTGGTGCAGAAGATCAGCTTCACGGGTTCCACCGAAATCGGGCGCGAGCTGATGCGTGACAGCGCCGAGACCATCAAGAAGCTGTCGCTCGAGCTCGGCGGCAACGCCCCCTTCCTGGTCTTCGACGACGCCGACATCGACGCTGCGGTCGACGGCGCGTTGGTGTCGAAGTTCCGCAACGGCGGCCAGACTTGCGTCTGCACCAACCGCTTCTACGTCCAGGACGGCGTCTATGACGAGTTCGTCCGCAAGCTCTCCGCCCGGGTCGCCAAGCTCAAGGTCGGCTACGGCCTCGACGCCGGAACCGAGGTCGGCCCGCTGATCGACGCCAAGGCGGTGACCAAGGTCGAGGAGCATCTGCAGGACGCCGTCGCCGGCGGCGCCAAGGTGCTGGTCGGCGGCGAGCGCAGCAGCCTGGGCGAAAGCTACTTCCTGCCGACGGTCATCTCCGACGTCACCGCCGAGATGAAGATCGCCCGGGAGGAAACCTTCGGCCCGCTGGCGGGGGTGATCCGCTTCAAGGACGAGGCCGAGGCGATCCGCCAGGCCAACGACAGCGAATACGGCCTGGCCAGCTATTTCTACGCCCGCGATATCAGCCGCGTGTGGCGCGTCGCCGAGGCGCTGGAAGCCGGCATGGTCGGCATCAATACCGGCCTGATCTCGACCGAGGTCGCCCCGTTCGGCGGGGTGAAGCAGTCCGGCCTTGGCCGCGAAGGCTCCCGTCACGGCCTGGATGACTATATGGAGATCAAATACCTCTGCATGGGGGTGTGACGGCCGGCGCGTCCACCCTACGGGGGCGACGAGCCGACCACCGTCAAGCGTCCGGAATAGCCGACCGCCCTCAGGTCGCGCGACGGCGCGCCCCCGCCGCCGAGAGCTCATCCTCGGCCTGTCCGACCGGCGAGATCGGTTCGACCAGTTTCTGGAAGATCCTCAGGAAGGTCTCGAGCTCGCCCGGCGCCAGCGCGGCCAGGCGCGGCAGCAGGAAGGCGTTGAGCGTTTCGGTGGTCTCGCGATGAACCTCGTGGCCCTTGTCGGTGAGGCTCAGTTGCACGACGCGGCGGTCGGCGGGCAGGGACTCGCGCGCCAGCAGCCCGGCCGAGACCAGCTTTTCCGTCTCGAAGGTGATGGTGCTGGGCAGCACATCGAAATATTCGATCAGTTTGCTCGGGCGATCGAGCCCGGCGTTCACCAGCTCGAGGATATAGAGTCCCCGTTCGGTCAGCCGCTTCTCGCGCCAAAGCCGCTTCAAATGCCGGCTCGACCCGCGCTGCAGGTCGGCCGACAGCCGCATCACTGCGACGATGTTCGGATCGAGGCGGACCTCGCCGCCAGCCGACGCCTTGACGGTCTTGGGCTTGCTCACCTGCCGCACCCCTTGATCCGGGCGAAAACGATCGTCGGCCCGGTCGAATCCTTCATTCCGCAGCCGCTGGCGATGTTCAAGCCTCCAAGTAAATTCCCGGTGAATAGTTCTGCGTATGAATTATTTGAGCGCCGCATGGCGCGCCGGCGACCACCCTCCTCGGCGCGGTTCCGCCGCCCGGCGATTTCTTTTTTTGGCGCCGGCTTGCGCCAGCCGGCCGAGACGCTGGAAGACAGGCGCGCGAATCCCATATCTGTTGGGCGACTCACTTTTGACGCGATCTGCGGGCGTGAAGCTTTCGATGTCACCTCCCTCCGCCCGCCCGACCTGCAGCCGTCGGGCCCTGCTGGTCGCCGCCCCGGTGCTTCTCGTCGCCGGCTGCGCCCACGCGCAGGACAGCTCGATCCCCTTCATCACGCCGCCGCCGCCCGCGCCGCCGCCGGTTGCCTTGCCGCCGCTCAGCCAGGCGCAGTCGGCCCTCGCCGTGCGAACCCTGAACGAGGCCGACACCCACGGCCTGGCGCGCCAGACGTTCAGCGTCGGCGATCCCCCGGAGCGGATCGCCCAGGCGCTGCTGCGCTATGCCCATGACGTCCATGTCGGCCGGCTTGCGCCCGGCGACTTCCTGAACGAGTGGGGCGTGCGCCCCGCGCCCTACGATCCGCGCCCCGAGTTCGCCGCCGCCGTCACCACCGACCGTCTCGGCGCCTGGCTCGACAGCCTGCCGCCGCCCTACTCCGGCTACGAGGCCCTGCGCCGCGGACTGGCGGCCTATCGGGCGATCGCCGCCAGGGGCGGCTGGAAGCCGGTCCCCGCCGGCCCCAGCTTCGGCCTGGGCGAAAAAGGTCCCCGCGCCGCCGCCCTGCGGGCCCGGCTGGCGGCGGAGGACCCGGCCGTCGCCGCCCACGGCCCGGCCGAAGTCGACGGCCCGCTGCAGGAGGCGATCGCCCGCGCCCAGCGGCGGTTCGGCTTCAAGCCGGACGGGGTGGTCACCGCCGAGACGCTGAACGCCCTCAACCAGCCCGTCGGCCAGCGCGTCCTGCAGATCCTGGCCAATCTCGAGCGCTGGCGTTGGCTGCCGCCGAGCATGCCCTCCAGCCGGGTGCAGGTGAACTCCGGCGCGGCCATCGTCACCCTGTTCCAGGACGACAGGCCGGTGCTGTCGATGAAGGCGGTCTCCGGCCGGCCCGGCGACGAGACGCCGATGCTGTTCTCGAAAATCCACTCGGTGGTGCTCAACCCGCCTTGGAACGTGCCCAGTTCCATCGCCACCAAGGAGCTGTGGCCCAAGGAGAAGAAGAGCCCCGGCTACCTGGCCCGCAACGGCTTCGTCGTCATCAAGACCGACGACGGCGGCTCGCGCCTGCAGCAGAAGGCCGGCGTCAAGAGCGCCCTCGGCCGCTACAAATTCGACTTCGACAATCCCTACGGCGTCTACCTGCACGACACCCCGACCCAGAGCACCTTCTCCCGCTACGGCCGCCAGGCGAGCCACGGCTGCGTGCGGCTGGAGAAGCCCGGGGCGCTAGCCGAGGCGCTGCTGGGCAATGATCCGAGATGGACGCCGGACGCCGTCGCCGCGGCCATCGACAAGGGCGACACGGTGCGTGCGCGGCTGACCCAGCCGGTGCCGGTGTTCATCTTCTACTGGACCGCCTTCGCCTCGCCCGACGGGACGATGAATTTCCGCTCCGATCCCTATAATTGGGACCGCCTGCTGCTGCAGCGAATCGGCGTGCTGGACGCGCCCAAGGTTTAAGGAGCTCGCGATGAAAACTCTCGGCCGCATCCTGCTGCTGGTCGGCGGGCTCGTCCTGGCGCTGCTGATCGGCGTGCTGATCGGGCGCGGCCAGCGCGTCGCGCCGACGTCCGAAGGCAACTCCGAGGCCATGCAGATCACCACCGCCCCGCCGCCGATGGCGCCACCGATCGCGCCGCTGCCGGCCGCGGTCCAGCCGCCGCCGCCGCCGGCGGCGCTCCCGAAGATCAACCCCGACCTGCAGGTGCAGGAAGACGCCGCGGCGGTCGGCATGACCACGCGGTCGGGCGACGACGCCGCCGCTCCGGACGACGCTCCGGCGCCGAAAAGCGCCGCCAGCAGCGGCGCAACGGATCCGAACCGGGACCAGCCGATCGGCTGATCGCCGGGCTTAACGCCTTGCGGAAATGCGGCTGACGCCGCGCGCGGGCTCGCCTGGGCGCGGCGGCCTCAGACCCCCGTCCAGTAGCGGACGCGGGCCACGTCGACATGGACGAAGTTGGACACCGGATAGTAGCCGACGCCGCCAGCGCCCACGTCCGTGGCGGCCCGGCGCAGGTTGCTCAGGCTGACACCCTCGATGCGCACGTCGATCGCCTTGCCCAGCACGTGCTGGCTGCGCTCGGCGACTCCGGTGCTGCGGGCGTGCAGCATGGCGTTGGTGGCCGGCGAGCGGTAGCCGGAGATCACCTGGAACGGACGGCCGTTGTCCAGCCGGTCGTTGATCGCATGCAGGGTGTCGAAGAGCCGGGGATCCATCGGATGCTCTTCGCCGTTACGCCAGTCGCGGAGCACCCGCATGGCCTCCGCAAGGGCGTCGGGAAGATACCGGCCGTTGGCGAAGAAGACGTCGTTGAAGGTGTCGCCGGTGTGCAGATTGTGCAGCACGGCGCGGCGGACGCCCGGCAGCGCTTGAGCGCGCACCACCGCTGGCGCGGCGACCGACGCCATGAGCGCGCCTGCGCCAAACAACACGCCTCGTCGTCCCAGCTTGGTCTGCATACGCACTCACACCCCAGCTTCAACTCATCGTATCCCGCTACAAGCAAGATTTGGTCGAAAAGCCTTAAGGTCAACCTAAACCATCGTGAGGTGCGACCTCCTGACGCGCGCGCGACGCGGCGACAGGCGGCACGTGGTTAACATAAGAAACCCCGCGAGGCGTCCGCCTGCGGGGTTCCTATACCTTCGGTCGTCGAGCGCAAAACGAGCTGTGCTGTACAGCCCTACTTAAGGTGTTGCGCGAGGTGCTTGTTCATCTCGAACATGGAAACGCGATCCTTGCCGCCGAAGACCGGCTTCAGCTTGGCGTCGGCGACGATCTCGCGCTTGTTCTGCGGATTCTGCAGATTGTTCTTCTTGATGTATTCCCAGATCTTCGAGACCACTTCGCCCCGCGAAAGCTGGGCGCTGCCCACGACGGCGGCAAGCTCGGCAGACGGGGTCAGCGGCTTTTGCAGGGCGTTGGTCTTTTTCGGTTCGGACATGGTGTTCCCCCAGCTGGTTTAAGACGTCCGCCCTTTGGAGTTGTGAGCGAGGGCTGAGTCGCTGGGACATCCTAGGCGCCTCCTGCGCGGCGCGCCACCGCGACAATCGCGCCCAGGCCCGCTTGGAGCCCTGAATCCGGTGATAATCAGCGGAATTCCGCGTTCGGACGGGCCAAGTCGGGGGATCGGCTGGTCATATCGTCCCCACCCTGACGGTCGATGTCGCCGTAGAGCGCCGCCGTCGCGCCGTCGGCGACGCGCCGCGGCTGGCCGGCCGAGCGCACGGAGGCGTAGGCGAGCGCCCCCGCCAGGGCCAGGAAGGCCGCCACCACCAGCACCAGGAACAGCATCCCGCCGGGCGCGCCGGGCGCGCTGAGGGTGGAGCTGGTCTGCCCCGCCGCCTGCAGGATGCCGACCAAGGTGGTGAGGGTCGCGCCCCAGAAGGCTGCGGCGAGCGCCCAGGCGATCCAGATGAAGACATGCTCGCCGAGGCTGCGCGCCCGGGGCGGGTCTTCACCGCGCCTGTCGTAGCCGCTTCGGCCCGGATAGGTCGGGCGGTCCTGATAGGGGGTGTTGGGGTCGTAGGTCGTAGGGGCCATCGCGCTCTCCCGTCGGCTGCACCGGCCAGGCCGGCGGCGACCTGGGAGCAACCCCTACGCGCCGCGCGGGTTCCCCGCCCCGCTTCGGATCAGGCCGTGGCGAACGGGGTCTTGAGCGCGCGGACGAAGTCCACCAGCGACGTCCGCGCCGGCCCGCGCGGCAGCTCGACGTAGGCGCGCAGCAGCTCGAGGGCGCCGGGCTCGCTCAGCAGGGCGGCGACCTCGTCGATCGCTCCGCTGGAGGCGCCGGTCTCGCCGAACATCTCGGCGACGGGAGTGTCCAAGGCGCTGGCGATGCGCGACAGCATGGAGGCGCTGACGCGGTTGGCGCCGCGCTCGTACTTCTGGATCTGCTGAAAGGTGACGCCGGCCGCCTCGGCCAGGGCCTGCTGTGAGAGGCCGCGCAGTTTGCGCAGCAGACGGATGCGCGCGCCGACGCCGACATCGACAGGGTCGGCTAGGGCTTCCGGGTTGCGAGTCATCTTATCTTCCTATCCTGCCCTACCAACCCTGGTGGGTCATCCGCCCTAGTGGGTCGTCTGCGAAACGCGGCGCGCCTCGACATTCCTATCCGAAAGCCAGAACGAGACTTGTGCAAGCGCTGCGCCAACCGCTTCGCGCAGCGGCGCCACCCCGGGCGCCTCCTGCTCCAGGGCGCAGAGTTCAATCTCATAGGCGCTCAGCAGATCGACGAGATCCTCAGCCGCCGCCAGCGCACGCTCGGTTTCGATTTGGTTCATGGCCTGCTCGCCGCGACACAAGGGCGGGCGCATAGCACAACTGCCACGGTTGCGGAACCATCGGCCGACCCGGCCCGCGGGCGCCCCCACAGGCCGGCGCTGCAATGCGTCAGTTGGCCGCAATCGCCCGGGCTTGGCTCTGGGCGGCGATGGTCGCGCGTCCGTCGCGTTCGGCGATCCGTCGGAAGGTGGCGAGCGCCTGCCCGACCACCTGGTCCATATTGTAGTAGCGGTAGGTCGCCAGCCGGCCGACGAAATGCACATTCGCCGTCTCCAGCGCCAGGGCCTCGTACTTCTTGTAGAGCATCTGGTTCTCGCAGCGCGGCACCGGATAGTAGGGGTCGCCCTCCGCGCTCGGGTATTCGTAGGTGATGCTGGTCTTGCCGATCGCCTGGCCGGTCATGTGCTTGTATTCGCTGATCCGGGTGTAGGGGACCGCCTCGGCGGGATAGTTCACCGTGCCGACCGGCTGGAACCACTCCCGGTCCAGGGTCTCGTGGCGGAACTTCAGGCTGCGGTAGGGCAGCTTGCCGTAGCGAAAATCGAAATATTCATCGACCGGCCCGGTGAAGATCAGCCGGTCGTAGACGGCCTCGCTGCGGGCGTCCTCGAACTCGACGCCCAGTTCCAGCTGCACCCCCTTCTGGTCGAGCATGTTCTCGAACATCCGCGTGTAGCCGTCGGCGGGCATGTGCTGGAACTTGTCGGTGAAATAGCGGTCGTCGGTGTTGGTGCGGGTCGGCACCCGGGCGGTCACCGACTTGTCCAGCTCGGACGGGTCCATGCCCCACTGCTTGCGCGTGTAGCCCTCGAAGAAGGTCTCGTAGAGCTCGCGGCCGACCGCCGAGACCACCACGTCGCGGGAGGTGCGGATCTTCTCCACCGGCTCGGCGCGGCCGGCGAGAAAGGCCTCGGCCTCCTGGTCGGTCCTCAGGTCGAGGCCATAGAGGGTGTTCAGCGTCGTGCGGTTGATCGGCATCGGCACGTGCAGCCCGCCCGCCACCGCCGCCAGCACCCGGTGCTCGTAGGGCCGCCAGCGGGTGAACTGCGACAGGTAGCCGGCCACCTCGTCGGAGTTGGTGTGGAAGATATGCGGGCCGTACCGGTGCATCAGCACCCCGGCCGCATCCTTCTCGTCGTAGGCGTTGCCGGCGATGTGCGGTCGCTTGTCGACGACCAGCACGCGCTTGCCCAGCTGACTGGCGAGGCGTTCGGCCAGCACCGAGCCGGCGAAGCCGGCGCCGACGATCAGGTAGTCGAACGGCTTGGTGCGCGAAGCCGGACGCACCGCCGGCGCGGCGACCTGGCCTGGCCCGCCCGAGATCCGGCCGCCGGCGCTGTCGGCCGCGGCCTCGCTGCGCTGGGCCATGGCGCGGCCGATCTCGTGGTTCATCCGCGCGAAGGTCTCGTCCCAGGAGAGCGCTCCCAGGGCGGTGTCGACCTCCTTCAGCCACCCGCCGCGCAGCCGCGAAAGCGCCAGCGCCTGATCGCAGGCGGCGATGAAGTCGTCCGCCGTGGCGGCGACCTTGACCGCTTCCAGATCGCCATAGTGGCGGACCACGTCGATGATCGGGGTGGAGACCACCGGCCGCCCGGCCGCCAGGTATTCCGGGGTCTTGGTCGGGCTGATGAAGCGGGTGGACTCATTGATGGCGAAAGGCATCAGGGCCACGTCCCAGCCCGCCAGGTAGCGCGGCAGCTCATCGTAGGTCTTGCCGCCGAGATAGAAGATGTTCGGCCGCTTCGGCAGGCTGTCCGGGTCGATCTTCGCCACCGGACCGACGATCACCACGCTCCATTCCGGACGCTCGTCGGCCAAGGCGGCGAGCAGGTCGAGGTCCATGCGCTCGTCGATCACGCCGTAGAAGCCGAGCCGCGGCCAGGGGATCTGCGCCTGGTCGGCCGGGTCCTCGCGCAGGCGCCGCGCTCTGGCGAAGTGCGCGCGCTCGACACTGGAGGGGAAGGGATGAATGTTGGGATGGCGGTCGCGCTTGGCCTCCCACAGCGAATAGCCGCCGGTGAAGACGACGTCGGCGGCGGTCATCAGCTCACGCTCGAGGCCGGTCAGCTCCGCCGGGGCGAACTTGAAGTTGGCGAGTTCGTCCATGCAATCATAGACGGTGCAGATCGCCTGCAGATGCCGCGAGAAGCTCAGCATCATCGGCGTGTAATACCAGCGGATCAGGTCGCCCTCGTGGGCCGCGAGCATCCCGTCGAGCAAGTCGCGGAGCGCTTCGTCGCGCGCTTCGCCCGAGAGGCGTTCCGGCAGCTGCGGGGTGGCGACGATGACGCCGGAGTCGGCGCAGGTCCGTGTCCGCAGCGCCGGCGTGTTCAGGTCGGCCGGAAAGATCGGCTCCTCCCAGACGATCACTCGCCGCCCCTTGGCGAAGCGGGTCATCAGGTGTTGAGGTCGCTGGAAGACGAAATCCCACCGCAGATGGGAAAAGCAAACGATGGTCTGACGCCCTCCGGAACGCGATCCGGCTTGAGGTTGCAATGGCGCAGCGCTTTCGGCGCTCGGGAACCACTGAGTGTTCAAGGGCGCATTCCTTTTTTTTGAAATCGACACACGAAGCCCGCTGAGATAACTCTCAGAATCTTTAAAGGTTCCGTGGCCGGAGCTACCTCCTTCCTAATTTCTGATGATCATAAGTTAGTTGGCCGACAATACGGCTTATTGATTTGCGAGTTCAACCAACAGTCTATACCGCCGGCACTTGCGCGTTTCGCCGAGCGCGCACGCCGGACCCGTAACTCGGCCGCGATTCCCAGCGCAGCGCGTCGGCGACGATCTGGTCGAGCGACGAGGCCGTCGCGCTCCAGCCCAGGAGTTCGCGCGCGCGGGTCGGATCGGCGACCAGGCTCGGCGGGTCGCCGGCGCGACGGGCGCCGAGGCCGTACGGAACCGGATGGCCCACCGCACGGCCGATGGCTGCGACGACGTCCAGCACCGAAGCGCCTTCGCCCGTCCCGACGTTGACGGCCTCGAACGCGCCGGCGGGCAGGTCCGCCTCCAGCGCCGCGACATGGGCGTCCGCAAGGTCGCCGACGTGGATGTAGTCGCGCAGGCAGGTTCCGTCGGGGGTGTCGAAGTCGTCGCCGAACACGGTCAGCGGCTTGCCGTCGCCGAGCGCGGCGGCGATAGCCAGCGGAATAAGGTGGGTCTCCGGCTCGTGCGCCTCGCCGATCAGGCCGGAGGCGTCCGCGCCGGCGGCGTTGAAATAGCGCAGCGCCACCCCGGTCAGGCCGTAGGCCCGGCACTGGGCCTCGATCATCCATTCGCAGGCGAGCTTGGTGTCGCCATAGGGGCTGGCCGGCGCCTTGGGCGCGCTCTCCGCAATGGGCTCCAGCGGGCCGCGGCCGCCCTGGCCATAGACCGCCGCACTGGACGAGAAGACCAGCCGGCCGACGCCGCGGTCGCGCATGGCGCCCAGCAGCGAGACGGTGCCGGCGACATTGTGCTCCCAAAACAGATCTGGCTTGGCGACCGAGCGGCCGACCTCGATCAGGCCGGCGAAATGGATCACCGACTTCACCCCGTGCTCGGCCATGGCGTCGCCGAGCGCACGGGCGTCGCGGATGTCGCCATGCACCAGCGGCCCCCAGCGCACGGCCTCCCGGAAGCCGGAGCTGAGATTGTCGTAGACGACGGGCAGATACCCCCGGTCGTGAAGTGCTTTTGCGGTGTGAGCGCCGATGAAGCCGGCCCCGCCGGTCACCAGCACGGCGGCTTTCGTTCCCCGATCCATCACCCCCTAATACGGCGCCCGTCCACAGGGTTCCATGTCGTTGGCGGTCTGCCCGGCAACTTCCTGCACCGAGGAACGTTTGCGCCGGCCGCGGCCTTATGGTGACGGGATTTGCCGGGAAGCCAGGGTCTATGGGTGCTTTGGAGCTGTGGGGCGGTCACGAGCAGACCGTGAACCGCGTGGGCGGCGTGTTCCACGACCAGACGGTCCGCTCCGGTCACCACGACCGGCTCGACGACCTCGACCGGTTCGCCGCGCTTGGCCTCAAGGCGCTGCGCTATCCGGTGCTCTGGGAGCGCGTCTCGCCGGAGTTCGGCCGGTTCGACTGGAACTGGACCGACCTGCGGCTGGGGCGGATCCGCGAGCTCGGCCTGCGGCCGATCGCCGGCCTGTTGCACCACGGCAGCGGCCCGCGCCACACCAGCCTGGTGGATCCGGCCTTTCCCCGGCTGTTCGCCGGCTATGCCCGGGCGGCGGCCGAGCGCTACCCCTGGATCGATGACTGGACGCCGATCAACGAGCCGCTGACCACCGCCCGCTTCAGCGCCCTCTATGGCCACTGGTATCCGCACCTGGCGGACGAGCGGATGTTCTGGACCGCGCTGCTGAACCAGATCGAGGGCGTGCAGCAGGCGATGGCGCAGATCCGCGCGGTCAACCGCGCCGCCCGGCTGGTGCAGACCGAGGATCTCGGCCGGTGCTACGCGACGCGAGCCGTCGCCCACCAGGCCGAGTTCGACAATGTCCGGCGCTGGATGACCTGGGACCTGCTCACCGGCCGCGTCGTCCCGGGCCACCCGCTCTGGGCCCGGCTGGACAGCCTGGGCTTCGGCGAGCGCTTGCGGGCGCTGGCCGACGCGCCCTGCCCGCCGGACGTCGTCGGCGTCAACCACTACCTGACCAGCGACCGCTTCCTCGACCACCGCCTCGAACGCTATCCGCCGCACCGCATCGGCGGCAACGCCTTCATGGCTTACGCCGACGTCGAGGCCGTCAGGGTGGCGCTGCCGGCGCCCGGCGGGCTGGAGGGCGCGCTGGAGGAGGCTTGGGCGCGCTACGGCCTGCCGTTGGCGGTCACCGAGACCCACAACGGCTGCACCCGCGAGGAACAGGTGCGCTGGGTCCGCGAGGCCTGGGAGACCGCCGAGCGACTGCGGGTCCGCGGCGTCGAGGTCCAGGCGATCACCGCCTGGGCCCTGCTCGGGACCTTCGACTGGAACAGCCTGCTGACCCGCCACCTGGGCCACTACGAGGTCGGCGCCTTCGACGTGCGGACGAGCGAGCCCAGGCCGACGGCGATCGCCGCGGAGCTGGCGCGGATCGCCGCCGGCCAGGGCGAGCGCCATCCTGCGAGCGAGGGGCCCGGCTGGTGGCGGCGAGACCTGCGCCTGGAATTCCAGCCAGTGTTCCGCACCGTCGAGACGCCGGGGCCGCGCGCCGAGTGGCGGGCCGAGGCGGGATCGCGGCGTCCGCTGTTGATCACCGGGGCCACCGGCACCCTCGGCAAGGCGCTCGCCCGGGCCTGCGAGTGGCGCGGGATCGCCTACCGGCTGACCCGTCGCGACGAACTGGACCTGTCCGACGAGGGCTCGATCGGACGGGTGCTCGACGCGGCCGAGCCGTGGGCGGTGATCAATGCGGCCGGCTGGGTGCGGGTGGACGAGGCCGAACGCGAGCGCGAGGCCTGTGTGGCGGCCAACGCCGACGGCGCCGTGCGGCTGGCGCGCGCCTGTCGCGACCGCGGCCTGCCGAGCGTCGGCTTCTCCAGCGACCTGGTGTTCGACGGCCGGCTGCAGCGCCCCTATGTCGAGAGCGACCCGCCCTCGCCGTTGAACGTCTATGGCGCCAGCAAGGCCCGGGCCGAGCGCGAGATCCTCGATCTGGGCGGAGCCGCGCTGATGATCCGCACCGCGGCCTTCTTCTCCCCCTACGACCCCCACAACTTCGCCGCCCACCTGGTCCGGTCGCTGATCGCCGGCGAGCCCTTCGAGGCGGCGCGGGACCTGGTGGTCTCGCCGACCTATCTGCCGGACCTGGTGGACGCCACGCTGGACCTGCTGATCGACGGGGAGACCGGCCTTCGCCACCTCGCCAACCCGGCCGCCCTCTCCTGGGCCGACTTCGCCCGGCGTATCGCCGTCGCGCTGAACCTCGACGCAGACCTGGTCCGCAGCCGCCACGCCGGGGAGTTCGGCTGGCCGGCGAAACGGCCCCCGCGCGCGCCGCTGGCCACCGAGCGCGGCGAAATCATGCCGCCGCTCGACACCGCCATCGCCCGCTACGCCGCCATCGTCGCCGAGGCCGAGTTCGCGCCCGACGCCGAGGCGCTGGCGGAAGGCGCGCGCCCGGACCTTTTCGAGCGCGCGGGCCGCGGTTGAGCTGCTCGCCGGTCGAGCCGACCGGCTGAGACCTCAGCCCAGCGGCTTCTGATAGGTCGGAGCGTCGTCTTCGACCTCGAAGACGTCCTCCTCATTCTCGGAGAGAAGCTCGTCGAGCGCGTCGATCACCGCGTCGAGCTGTTCGGGCGAGGCGGCGAAGTCGTGGGCCTGGCCGGCGTCGTCCTCGAGATGAAGGACGAAATCCTGTTCACGCACCGTGATCGAGAATTTGGCGAGCTGTTGCATGGGGTCTGCCTCCGGTCGGAGGCATAAACCGCCCAGACGCCGGTTGGTTCAGCCGAGCGCGCGCGCCGCGGCGACCACCCGCTTCGCCTTCTCCGCCGTCTCCGCCGGCGACTGGCCCGGCCGGAAGAGTTCGCCGCCGATGCCGAAGGCGCGCGCGCCGGCGGACCACCACTCGGCCATCTCCGCCGCGCCGACGCCGCCCACCGCCCAGATCACCGCCTCGCTCGGCAACACCGCCTTGATCTGCTTCACGTGCGCCGGACCATAGCTCAGCGCCGGGAACAGCTTGAGGTGTCGGGCGCCGGCGGCCAGCGCCATGAAGGCCTCGGTCGGGCTCGAGAACCCGGGCGCCGGATCCAGCCTGCGCTCGACCGCACGCGTGATGACCTCGGGGGAGGTGTTCGGCGAGACGATGATGCGGCCGCCGACCTCGGCCACGTCGTCGACGCCGGCGGCGGTCAGCACAGTGCCCGCCCCGACCGCCATTCGATCGCCCCAGGCCTCGGCGAGCATGCGGATGCTGGTGAGCGGATCCGGCGAGTTGAGCGGCACCTCGACGCCGCGCACCCCGGCGTCGAAGAGCGCCTGGGCATGGTCCAGGATCTCGTCTGGCCGCACCCCGCGCACGATGGCCACCACCGGGCATTCGCCGAGCGCATCGTCAAGGCTGAGAGTCATCGACCGGCTCCCTTTCGATAGAGTGCGAAGAGGCCGGCGACCGCCGCCGCCTCCCCGTCGAATGTCTCGCAAGCCACGCCGTTCGCCTGCAGGGCCCGGCTGTAGAGCTTGCAGAGCGCGGCGTCGCCGAGCACCGCGACCTTGGTCCGCGGCTCCACGCCCAACAGCCTCGGCAGGCTCGCCGCCTCGGCGCCGATCAGCAGGCCGGAGAGATAGGAGGGCGTGCTGTCGGCAGGCTTGCCCCGGCCCACCACCCGGGCGCGGGCGGTGAACAGCCGAGCGGCCAGGGCGTCGCCGTCGCCGGCGGCGGCCAGGCCCTCGGCGAAGGCGGCGGCGTCGTCGGGCTCGGCCTCGCTCTTCAGCACGCTGTGCCGGCGCAGCACGGCGAACAGCTCGCCGGTCATGGCGGTGACGAACCGGGTCAGCCGACCGTCCTCGACGACCATCCACTTGGCGTGAGTGCCGGGGTGGCAGACGATCTGACGGCCCCGGCCGCGCTCCGGATTGAGCGCCAGCCAGCCGAACAGCTGGGTCTCCTCGCCGCGCATGACGTCGCCGGCGCCGCTCAGGCCATCGCCGCGGACGCCGGGGGCGATCCGCACCCAGCCCTCCACCGCGGGCGGCGTCACCAGGCCGCGCGCCAGGTCCTCCAGGCTGACCGGGCAGTCGAGATAGGGCGCCGCCGTCCAGCCGAGGTTGGAGCCGATCATGCCGCAGAGCACCGCCGGCAGCGCCAGCGCGCCGAGCGCCGGGCGCACCTGCGACTGGAAGCGGACGGCCGCCTCCCCCGGCCCCAGCCGCGAGACGCCCAGCTCGAAATCCCGGCTGGCCAGCACCCTGCCTTCCCCATCCAGCGTCCAGGTCCGCAGGTTGGTGGTGCCCCAATCGCAGGCGAGCAGAGCGGCGGGGGTCATGTCAGTGGGATTCCCGGGTGACGTCGGCGCTGGATTTGCCCACCAGGAAGTCGAGGTCCACGCCCTTGTCGGCCTGCAGCACGGTGTCGATATAGAGCCTGTACCAGCCGCGGGTGAACTGGGAAGGCGCGCGGCTGGCCTCCCAGGCCGCGCGGCGCCGCCCGAGTTCGGCTGCGTCGACCATCAGCTGCAGCGACCGGTTCGGCCCATCGAGCACGATCTCGTCGCCGGTTCGAACCAGAGCCAGCGGGCCACCGGCCTCGGCCTCGGGCGCCACGTGCAGGATCACCGTGCCATAGGCCGTGCCGCTCATCCGGGCGTCGGAGATGCGGACCATGTCCCGCACGCCCTCGCGCAGCAGCTTCGGCGGCAGCGCCATGTTGCCGACCTCCGGCATGCCCGGGTAGCCCTTCGGCCCGCAGCCCTTCAGCACCAGCACCGAGGTGGCGTCCACCTCGAGGCCGGGATCGTCGATTCGGGCGTGGTAGTCCTCGATGGTCTCGAAGACCACCGCCCGGCCGCGATGGGCGAGCAGCTCCGGGCTCGCCGCGCTCGGCTTGATGATCGCCCCGTCGGGGCAGAGGTTGCCGTGCAGCACCCAGACGCCGGACGAGGGACCGATCGGCGCCTCGCGCGTGCCGATCACCTCGCGGTTCCAGACCTGGGCGGCGTCGGCGATCTCGCCGACCGTCTTGCCGCAGGCGGTGACGGCCTGACGGCGCATCAGCTCGCCCAGTTCGTTCATCACCGCCGGAACGCCGCCAGCGTAGCAGAACTCCTCCATGAGATATTTGCCGGACGGCATCAGGTTGACCAGCAGCGGGACCTCGCGGGCGATCTCGTCGAAATCACGCAGGTCGAGCGGGACCCCGACACGCCCGGCCAAGGCCAGAAGATGCACCACGGCGTTGGTCGAGCCGCCGCAGGCCGCATGCATCAGGATGCCGTTCTCGAACGCCTCGCGGGTGAGCAGCTGCGACAGCCGGATGTCCTGCCTCACCAGCTCGACGATGCGGCCGCCGGTGAGGTGCGCCAGCGCCTTGCGCCGGGAATCCGCGCCCGGCAGCGAACCGTTCATCGGCAGGCATAGCCCCATGGCCTCGATCACGGTCGAGATGGTCGAGGCCGTGCCCATGGTGTTGCAGACGCCGTTCGAGCGGCTCATGCCAGCCTCGGCGCTGATAAAGTCGGCGAGGGTCATTTCGCCGGCCCGCACCATCTCCGAGAAGCGCCAGACATCGGTGCCGGAGCCGATGTCGTGGCCGCGAAACTTGCCGTTCAGCTGCGGCCCCGACGACAGCACGATGGTCGGCAGGTCGACGCTGGCCGCGCCCATCAGCTGGCCCGGCGTGGTCTTGTCGCAACCGCCCAGCAGCACCACGCCGTCGATGGGATTGGCGCGGATGGATTCCTCCACCTCCATCGCCAGCAGATTGCGGAACAGCATGGCCGTCGGGCGCATCTGGGTCTCGGGCAGCGACATCGCCGGGAATTCGATCGGCACGCCGCCGGCTTCCCAGACCCCGCGCTTCACGAACTCGGCGAGTTCGCGCAGATGCACCTGGCAGGTGACCAGCTCCGACCAGGTGTTGCAGACACCGATGATCGGGCGGCCGTCGAAGACGTGCTCGGGCAGGCCCGTGCCCTTGATCCAGCTGCGGTGGATGAAGCCGTCGCGATCGAGCTTTCCATAGCTTCGCTGGCTACGCAGCGGTTTGTCGGCCATGGGCACATCCCCTTTTTTCGCGATCGATAGGGCCCTGGCTAAACCCCTTGGGACGGCTGGAGGTTCAGGGGGCGGACGAAGCTGGAGCGGTTTGTCCGGAGGGCGCGAAACGCCACCCGAGCGCGCGAAAAATCCTGCGTCATCCCGCGTTGTCCTTCCCCAATTCAGTCAAGGCCCTGGCGGGACGACCACGGGAGCCAGACACCTGCGCCATGATGCTGCGCTCGGCTGCGCCGAAACTGGCGCGATTGCCGCCAGATGAGCCTGCGACAACCTGACCTCGCTGTTTCATCTCCATTCAGAATCAAGGGACCACTATATTGCGATGAAGAACCGGGAGGGGATTCCCGAATGGCCTTGTCCAGCTATTCCGACGTTTTCTCGATCAGCCACGAGCGCGAGTACGATGAAGACATTCAGGCCGGCGACCTGGTGCGCACCGGCGTGAACTTCTTCCCGCATTTCGAGGTGCTCGCGGTGCATGGCGACAAGGCCTGGGTGCGCGACGTGCAGAACGGCGCCGACCACCTCGCCCTGCTGTCGCGCTGCCGCAAGATCAACGGCCAGCCGCTCGCCGCCGCCGCCGAATAGGGGCCGGCCTCGTCCGCAAACGCCCCCTCCGGCCCTTCGGGCCACCTCCCCCGCGTTGCGGTGGAGGATCTGGGCCGCGCGCGGATTGAGCGGGCCGGCATGTGAACCTTGAAGGCCGCCCGGAGTTCTAAGCGACTGGGGCGCCGCGCGCGTGCGCGGCCGTTTCGGAGGAACGCGCCATCTCCGCTTTCATGTTCGCCACCGGCATCGAGAACAGCATCCCGAAGATCAAGGGCGGCCGCGTTCGCGTGGACCAGATGGAGTCCTGCGGCCACTACCGCCATTGGCGCAAGGATTTCGACCTGGTCGAAGAGCTCGGCCTGCGCTTCCTGCGCTACGGACCGCCGATCCATACAACCCTGCTGGGCCCCGACACCTACGACTGGGAGTTCGCCGACGTCACCTTCGCGGAGTTGAAGCGCCGGGACATCGTGCCGATCGTCGACCTCTGCCACTTCGGCGTGCCCGACTGGCTGGGCGACTTCCAGAATCCCGACTTCCCCGAGGTCTTCGCCCGCTACTCCGCAGCCTTCGCCCGGCGCTTTCCGTGGGTGCAGCTCTACACCCCGGTCAACGAGATGTTCATCTGCGCCCAGTTTTCGGCCAAGTACGGCTGGTGGAACGAGGAAGGCACCACCGACCAGACCTTCGTCACCGCCCTGAAGCACATCGTGAAGGCCAATGTGCGGGCGATGCAGGAGATCCTCAACTTCCGCGCCGACGCCATCTTCATCCAGAGCGAGTCGTCGGAGTATTTCCACGCGGAGAACCCGGCGGCGATCAAGCCGGCCGAGGTGGAGAACGCCAAGCGCTTCCTGTCGCTGGACCTCAACTACGGCCACCGGGTGGACTCGGAAATGTACGAGTACCTGTGCGACAACGGCATGACCCGGGACGAATACCACTTCTTCCTGGGCAACGCCCTGCACCACCACTGTATTCTCGGAAACGACTATTACTGGACGAACGAGCATCGGGTTTCGGCAGACGGCATGAGCCGGGCCTCGGGCGAGATCTTCGGCTATTCCGAGATCACCAGGCAGTACTACAACCGCTACCGACTGCCGGTGATGCACACCGAGACCAATATCGCCGAGGGTCCGAACGGCGACGAGGCGGTCAACTGGCTGTGGAAGGAATGGGCCAACGTCCTGCGCGTGCGCAACGACGGCGTGCCGACCGTGGGCTTCACCTGGTATTCGCTGACCGACCAGCTGGACTGGGACACCGGCCTGCGGGAGAACAACGGCCGGGTGCACCCGGTCGGCCTCTATGACCTCAATCGCGACATCCGCCCGGTCGGCCGCTCCTATAAGCAGCTGATCAGCGACTGGCGCGAAGTGCTGCCGACCCAGAGCGTCTGCCTGACCGTACCCGTCGTGCCGCCGTCCGAGCACGAGGCGGCCGGGGCGGCGCGCCAGCGCTCCGACGCCGGCCGGCTGCGCGAGTTCGAGCTCGCCAACGAAGGCGGCTGAGGCCGCGTGATCGGGATCGGGATCGGGATCGGGATCGGGATCTGGACATGACCGAGGCCGTACTCGTCGGCGGCGCGCCGGTCGTCTCGCTGCAGGGCCGCGACCTGCCGGCCGAGGGCCCCGCCTTCGTCGCCGCCGACGTCGCGCCGGGCCGCGGCTTCACGCTGTTGCGCGCCCAGCTGCGCCTGCCGTCCGGCGCGGTGGTCGACGGCGTCGAGGGACCGGCCCCCGCCGAGGCGGCGCGGCAGCTCGACGGCGGGCCGGACGACTTCGCCGGCAACAAGGCTTTCAGCTTCGGCGGCGCGATCCTCGCCCCCTACGCCAACCGTATCCGCGGCCGCGCGGTCGCCGGCGCTCGCGAGATCGAGACCGAGATCGACGGCCGCACCGTACGGCTGCCGCGCAACTGGGGCGGCAAGGCGCCAGGCGCGGCGCAGTACGCCATGCACGGCCTGATCCTGGCGACGCCGGTGGCCTGGGATCAGCCGTCGCCGGACCGGGCGACCGGCCGCCTGGACGCCGGCGACTTCGGCGGCCGCTGGCCCGCGGGCGGCGAGATGGGCTTCGAGTGGCGGCTGGCGAACGGCGCCCTGGCGCTGACGGTCACCGTCCGCAACCGCGGCGACGCGCCCCTGCCCTTCGCGCTCGGCTGGCATCCCTATTTCGCCCTGCCGAGCGGCCGCCGCGCCCAGGCCCGCCTGCGCATCCCCGCCGCGCTGCGTGTGGAGGTCGACGACTACGACCAGGTGCTGCCGACCGGACGGCTGCTGGAGACCGCGGGATCGCCCTATGACTTCGCCGCCGCGGAGGGTCGGGCGCTGGACGGGCTTTACCTGGACGACTGTTTCACCGGCCTGCGTCGCCAGGACGGGCGCCTGGTGGTGGAGCTGACCGACCCGGCGGCAGGCGTCGGATACCGCATCAGCACGCCGTCGCCGCAGGTGAAGGCGGTTCAGGTCTACGCCCCGCCCGACAAGGCGTTCGCGGCGATCGAACCGCAGTTCAACCTCGCCGATCCGTACAGCGACATCTGGCCGAACGGCGTCGACACCGGCATGGCCAGCCTGCAGGCGGGCGCAAGCCTCGCCTACGAGATCCGCGTCGAACCGTTCGCGGTCACGGAACCGAATTAACACCAGTTGGTTCTCGCCAGGCCCTTTGAGGCTCCGATGGACCAAGCGCCCCGATCGTCAGTTCGCACCGCCGGCAAGGTCGTCGATTTCGACGAGGTGCTGCTCGACGCCTGCCCGACGGCCCGGCTCGCAGAGCTGATGACCGAGGCGGCCCTGCTCGCAGGCGCCTTCGCGCCCGAAGGCCGGACGGCGGAACTCCAGGTGCTGGCGCGGTCGCTGCAATCCGGCGCGCGCGATCAGGAGATGAGCCGCGGCCGCGCGCGCCTGATCGCCGCCGCCCTGCGCCGCCTGGCTCGGGAGGCGGAGGGGCGGCAACGGCCTTGACGGCGCCTATTCCGCCGCGACCCAGCCGGCCCGCAAGGCGGCGGGCGCGCTGCGGGCGTCGAGCAGGGCGCGGACCTTGGCGGCCATCGTCGCGGTCTCATAGGGCTTGTCGAGCAGCGGGAACTCCACGTCCTCCGTGACGGCGCCCTCGCCGACGAAGCCGGAGCTCAGCAGCACCGCCAGCTGCGGGCGCAACTCGCGGGCGGTGCGAGCGAGGCTGACGCCATTGACCCCGCCCGGCATCACCACGTCGGTGAACAGCAGGTCGATCGCCGCCGGCGAGCGCAGGAAGGCCAGGGCCTCGGCGGCGCTGCTGGCGCTGGTGACCTGGTAGCCGAGCCCGGTGAGCAGATCGAGGGTCAGCGCCAGCACCGTGGGGTCGTCCTCGACCAGCAGGATCCGCTCGTCCCCGCCGACGATCTCGCCCCGGTGCGTTTCGGGATGGATCTCCTGGGCGGCCTCGGCCGAATACGGAAGGCGCAGGCGGAAGCTCGAGCCCTGGCCGACGACGCTGTCCAGCTGCACCTCGCCATCGGACTGGCGCACGAAGCCGTAGACCTGCGAGAGGCCGAGGCCGGAGCCCTTGCCGACCTCCTTGGTGGTGAAGAAGGGCTCGAACACCCGGTCGAGGACGTCCGGCGACATGCCGATGCCGGTGTCCTCGATCTCGATCCCCACCCAATCCCCCGTTTCCCCGGCCTCGCGCCCGGTGCGGATCGTCAGGACGCCGCCGCCCGGCATGGCGTCGCGGGCGTTGACCGCCAGGTTCAAAAGCGCGGTCTCCAGCTGGGTGGGATCGACATGGGTGCAGAGCGGGTCGTCCTGCAGCGACAGCTGCACGGTCACCGCCTCGCCCACGGCCTGGCGGATCAGCGAAGCGAAGTCGCGGATCAGGGCGTTGACGTCTAGCGTGACCGGGCTGAGGTGCTGGCGGCGCGAGAAGGCCAGCAGCTGGCGGGTCAGGTCGCGCCCACGCTCGGCGGCCTGGCGGACGGCGTCGATCCGCCGGGCCCGCCGCCCCTCGTCTTCCGACTTGCGCGCCAGCATGTCGATGTTGCCGAGCACGACGGTGAGCAGGTTGTTGAAATCGTGCGCGACGCCGCCCGTGAGCTGGCCGACCGCCTCCATCTTGCGCGCCTGGGTCAGCTCTTCCTCCAGCGTCCGGCGCTCGGTGGCGTCGAGCAGGACCCCGAAGATCTCCCGCGGCGCGCCGTCCAGCGCCGGCGCCAGCACCCCCTGGTCCTGCAGCACCCGATACTCGCCGTCGGCGCACAACCAGCGGAATTCGCAGGCATAACGGCCGATCCGGGCAGCGTCGCCAAGCGCCTGGCGCACTCGCTCGACATCCTCCGGATGGACGCGGCTGAGGCCGAACTCCGCGTCGCCCGTGAAGCGGTCGGCGGAAAAGCCGGTGATCTCGGTGATCGCTTCGGAGACGAACTGCGTCGCGAAGGGCGGCTCCAGGGTGCGTGACGTGAAGACGATCGGCAGCGACTGCAGGATCGCCTCCTGCCGCGCCTCGGTCTGGCGCAGCGCCCGCTCGGTCCGCGCCGCCTGAGCCTTCACCCGCGCGTGCTCGTCGAGCAGCCATTGCTGGTAGGCGGACTGGCGCTTCACCTCCTCGGTCGCCAGGTAGAGGTCGACCAGCACAGCCACCTTGGACTTCAGGATGAACGGGTCCACCGGCTTGAACACCACGTCCACCGCGCCCGCCGAATAGGCCTGGAAGACGTGCGCCTCGTCGCGAAAGATGGCTGTCAGGAAGACGATCGGCGTGCGGCTGGTGCGCTTGCGCGAACGCACCAGCCGCGCGGTCTCGTAGCCGTCCATACCCGGCATGTGCAGGTCGAGCAGGATGACCGCGAACTCCTCGGTCAGCAGCCGTCGCAACGCCTCCTCGCCGGAGCGGGCGGTCACCAGCTCATGGCCCAGCTCCTCCAGCGCCTGGGCCGCGGCGAAGGCGTTGCGCTCGTCGTCGTCGACGATGAGGATCCGGGCCGTCAGCGGCGTCGAGAGGTCGGGCGGAGCCGGGCGCTCCGCCACCGGCGAGCGCGGCGGATCGGCAGAGGCGGTCGTCACGTCAGCTCGCTTGCGGAAGCAGCGGCGCCATCGTGTCGTTGGCGAGCTTGAGCGCATCGGCCCGCTGGATCGACACCCGCAGGACCGAGACCAGGTGGTCGATGTCCACCGGCTTGGACACATAGTCCGAGGCCCCGGCCTGGATGCATTTCTGACGATCTCCCTTCATCGCCTTGGCGGTCACCGCGACGATCGGCAGATCGTGCAAGCCGGGGCGCGAGCGGATCTCCCGGATCGTCTCATAGCCATCCATGTCCGGCATCATGATGTCCACCAGCACGACGTCGATATCGCGCTTGGCGTCGAGCACCTCCAGGCCGGCGCGCCCGCTCTCGGCATAGGAGAGCTCGATGCCGTACTCCTCGAGCGCCGAGGCGAGCGAGAAGATGTTGCGGATGTCGTCGTCGATGACCACCACCTTGCGGCCGGCGAGCACGGAGTCTTCTTCCTTCGACGGGGTGAGCTTGGCCTTGACCTCCGCCGGCAGTCGCTCGATCGGGGCGTGCAGCAGCAGGCTGGCCTGGTCCACCAGCTGATCGGGCGTGCGGGCCAGCCGGACCAGGCCTGCGAACACCGCCAGTCGCAACCTTCGATTGTCTTCCGGATCCAGATCGATCGGCGCGTAGACCACCGCCGGCGCCATGCGCCCGTCGCTCTGCTTCAGCAGATCGATCAGCCGCGGCGCGCCGGTCACCGTCGCGTCGATCACCAATGCCTGGGCTCGATCCATCGCGGTGCTGGCGAGCACCTCGGCGAGGTCGTCCGCCAGCTCGACCTCGGTGAAGCACCGGCGCAGCAGTTCGGCCGCCTCGCCCTCCTCGCCGACCAGGACGATCCGCTGCTCGGCCTTCTCGACGAAGCTCTTGACGCCCTGCAGGGTCGAGACCACCACCTCGCGCTCCACCGGCTTGTGGGTGAAGCCGAAGGCGCCGATCGACAGGCCGAGCCCCTTCTGGTCGTCGGCCGAGATGACATGCACCGGGATGTGCCGCGTCTCGGGCGTGCGCTTCAGAAGGTCGAGCAGGGCCAGGCCGTCCATGTCCGGCAGGCCGATGTCGAGCATGATCGCGTCCGGGCCGAACCGGCGCGCCAGCGATGGCGCAGCGCCGCCTTCGCCGGTGACCACGCCCTTGAAGCCGCTCTCGTGCACCAGGCTGAGCAGGATGGCGGCGAAGCGCGGGTCGTCCTCGACGATCAGCACCACGCTGTCGTCGGAGCCGATGGCGTCGCGGTCGTCGGCGACGGCCTCGGCCGGATTGTCCGACAGGCCGGCCGGCAGGATCATCGGCCGGAGCGCCGGACCAGCCAGGGTGCGCGGCACGTTGAGCGTCTGGGCCGGGCTGAAGTTCAGCGGCAGGTAGAGGGTGAAGGTCGAGCCGCGGCCCGGCTTCGACTCCACCCGCAGCTCACCGCCCAGCATGCGCAGGATCTCGCGGCTGATCGACAGGCCCAGGCCGGTTCCCCCGTACTTGCGGCTGGTGGTGCCGTCGGCCTGCTGGAAGGGCTCGAAGATGATCCGCTGCTTTTCCTCGGGGATGCCGATGCCGGTGTCCTCCACCGAAATCGCGAGCACCTGGCCGGCGGTGTTCAGGTGGTCGTTGGTCGAACTCCAGCCGGACTGGGCGCGGGCGACCTTCAGGCGGACCTGGCCGCGCTCGGTGAACTTGAAGGCGTTCGACAGCAGGTTCTTGATCACCTGCTGCAGGCGCTTGTCGTCGGTGTACATCGACCGCGGCAGCGCCGGGTCCAGTTCGATGTGGAAGTCGAGCCGCTTGTCGGCCGCGACCTGGCTGAACATCCGGTCGACCTGATCGCGTAGGGAGGCGAAGGACATCTCGCTGATGTCCAGGGTGACGGTGCCGGATTCGATCTTCGACAGGTCGAGGATGTCGTTGATCAGCCCGAGCAGGTCGGCGCCGGCGTCGTGGATGTTGCGGGCGAACTCCACCTGCTTTTCGGAGAGGTTGCCCTGGCCGTTGTCGGCCAGCAGTTTGGACAGGATCAGCAGCGAGTTCAGCGGCGTGCGCAACTCGTGGCTCATGTTGGCCAGGAACTCGGACTTGTACTTCGAGGTCAGGGCCAGCTGTTCGGCCTTGTCCTCCAGCGCCAGCTTGGCCTGTTCGACCTCGCGGTTCTTGGCTTCCACCTGCTGGTTCTGCACCGACAACAGGTGCGCCTTCTCCTGCAGCTCGGCGTTGGTCTGCTGCAGTTCCTCCTGCTTGGCGCGCAGCAGCTCTTCCGACTGACGCAGGGAGGCGGCCTGCTGTTCGAGGCGGTCGTTGGTCTTCTTCAGCTCTTCCTGCTGGGCCTGCAGCTCGGAGGTCAGCAGCTGCGACTGCTTGAGCAGGCCCTCGGTGCGCATGTTGGCGGCGATGGTGTTCAGAACGATGCCGATGGATTCCATCAGCTGGTCGAGGAACTGCTGCTGGGTCTCGTTGAACTCGCCGAAGGTGGCCAGCTCGATCACCGCCTTCACCTCGCCTTCGAACAGCGCCGGCAGCACGATGATGTTGGCCGGCGAGGCTTCGCCGAGGCCGGAGGAGATCTGGACATAGTCCTTCGGCACATTGGTCAGCAGGATGCGCGACTTCTCATAGGCGCACTGGCCGATCAGCCCCTCGCGCAGCTTGAACTGGCTGGCCAGGTGCTTGCGGTTGTTGAAGGCGTAGGAGGAGGCCAGGTTCATCACCATCTGGCCCTCGTCGTCGCGATCGGAGACGTAGAAGACCGCGTGCTGGGCGTTGATCAGCGGCGCCAGTTCCGACAGCACCAGGTTCGAGACCGTCGACAGGTCGCGCTCGCCCTGCAGCATGCGGGTGAACCGGGCGAGGTTGGTCTTCAGCCAATCCTGCTCAGTGTTCTTCAACGTCTGATCCTTCAGGTTGCGGATCATCTCGTTGATGTTGTTCTTCAGCTCCTCCACCTCGCCCGAGGCTTCCACGGTGATCGACCGGGTCAGGTCGCCCTTGGTCACGGCGGTGGACACCTCGGCGATGGCGCGCACCTGGGTGGTCAGGTTGGCGGCCATGGCGTTGACGTTGTCGGTCAGGTCGCGCCACAGGCCCGCGGCCCCCGGCACCCGGGCCTGACCGCCGAGCTTGCCCTCGATGCCCACCTCGCGAGCCACGTTGGTCACCTGGTCGGCGAAGGTGGCGAGCGTCTCGATCATGCCGTTGATGGTGTCGGCCAGCGCGGCGATCTCGCCCTTGGCGTCGAGGGTCAGCTTGCGCTTCAGGTCGCCCATGGCCACCGCGGTGACCACATCGGCGATGTTGCGCACCTGCCCCGTCAGGTTGGCGGCCATCATGTTCACGTTGTCGGTGAGGTCCTTCCAGGTGCCGGCGACGCCGGGCACCTGCGCCTGGCCGCCGAGCTTGCCCTCGGTGCCGACTTCGCGCGCCACCCGCGTCACTTCCGAGGCGAAGGAGTTCAGCTGGTCGACCATGGTGTTGATGGTCTGCTTCAGCTCCAGGATCTCGCCCTTCACGTCGACGGTGATCTTCTTGGAGAGGTCGCCCTTGGCGACGGCGGTGGTGACGTCGGCGATGTTGCGCACCTGGCCGGTCAGGTTGGCGGCCATCAGGTTGACGTTGTCGGTGAGGTCCTTCCAGGTGCCGGCGACGCCTTTCACCTGCGCCTGGCCGCCCAGCTTGCCCTCCGTACCCACTTCGCGCGCCACCCGGGTCACTTCCGAGGCGAAGGCGTTCAGCTGGTCCACCATGGTGTTGATGGTGTTCTTCAGCTCCAGGATCTCGCCGCGCACGTCGACGGTGATCTTCTTGGACAAGTCGCCCATGGCCACCGCGGTGGTCACCTCGGCGATGTTGCGCACCTGGCCGGTCAGGTTGGCGGCCATGAAGTTCACGTTGTCGGTGAGGTCCTTCCAGGTGCCGGCGACGCCCTTCACCTGCGCCTGGCCGCCCAGCTTGCCCTCGGTGCCGACTTCGCGCGCCACCCGCGTCACTTCCGAGGCGAAGGAGTTCAGCTGGTCCACCATGGTGTTGATGGTGTTCTTCAGCTCCAGGATCTCGCCCTTCACGTCGACGGTGATCTTCTTGGAGAGGTCGCCGTTGGCCACGGCGGTGGTCACCTCGGCGATGTTGCGCACCTGGCCGGTCAGGTTGGCCGCCATCAGGTTGACGTTGTCGGTGAGATCCTTCCAGGTGCCGCCGACGCCCTTCACGTTGGCCTGGCCGCCCAGCTTGCCTTCGGTGCCGACTTCGCGCGCCACGCGCGTGACCTCGGAGGAGAAGGCGTTCAGCTGGTCCACCATGGTGTTGATGGTGTTCTTCAGCTCCAGGATCTCGCCGCGCACGTCGACGGTGATCTTCTTCGACAAGTCGCCCATGGCCACCGCAGTGGTCACCTCGGCGATGTTGCGCACCTGGCCGGTCAGGTTGGCGGCCATCAGGTTGACGTTGTCGGTCAGGTCCTTCCAGGTGCCGGCGACGCCCTTCACCTGCGCCTGGCCGCCCAGCTTGCCCTCGGTGCCGACTTCGCGCGCCACCCGGGTCACTTCCGAGGCGAAGGCGTTCAGCTGGTCCACCATGGTGTTGATGGTGTTCTTCAGCTCCAGGATCTCGCCGCGCACGTCGACGGTGATCTTCTTCGACAAGTCGCCGTTGGCCACCGCGGTGGTCACTTCGGCGATGTTGCGCACCTGGCCGGTCAGGTTGGCGGCCATGAAGTTGACGTTGTCGGTGAGGTCCTTCCAGGCGCCGGTCACGCCCTCCACCCGGGCCTGACCGCCGAGCTTGCCCTCGGTGCCGACTTCGCGCGCCACCCGCGTCACTTCCGAGGCGAAGGCGTTCAGCTGGTCCACCATGGTGTTGATGGTCTGCTTCAGCTCGAGGATCTCGCCCTTCACGTCGACGGTGATCTTCTTGGAGAGGTCGCCCTTGGCGACGGCGGTGGTGACGTCGGCGATGTTGCGCACCTGGCCGGTCAGGTTGGCGGCCATCAGGTTGACGTTGTCGGTGAGGTCCTTCCAGGTGCCGGCGACGCCTTTCACCTGCGCCTGGCCGCCCAGCTTGCCCTCGGTGCCGACTTCGCGGGCCACCCGGGTCACTTCCGAGGCGAACGAGTTCAGCTGGTCCACCATGGTGTTGATGGTGTTCTTCAGCTCCAGCACCTCGCCCTTCACGTCGACGGTGATCTTGCGCGAGAGGTCGCCGTTGGCCACCGCGGTGGTCACCTCGGCGATGTTGCGCACCTGGCCGGTCAGGTTGGCGGCCATCAGGTTGACGTTGTCGGTGAGATCCTTCCAGGCGCCGGCGACGCCCTTCACCTGCGCCTGGCCGCCCAGCTTGCCCTCGGTGCCGACTTCGCGCGCCACGCGCGTCACTTCCGACACGAACGAACCCAGCTGGCCCACCATGGTGTTCACCACCTTGCCGGTGCGCAGGAACTCGCCGCGCAGCGGCCGCTCCTCGTTCTCCAGGTCCATGGTCTGGGAAAGGTCGCCCTTGGCCACCGCGCCGATCACGCGGGCCATTTCGGCGGTGGGGTGGACCATGTCGGCGATCAGGGTGTTGACCGCCTCGACGCTGGCGGCCCAGGAGCCCTGCGCCCCCGGAAGCTTGGCGCGGTGATTGATCTTGCCCTGCCGGCCGACCGTCTCGCCGAGGCGGTCGAACTCCTTGGTCATCCGGTCGTTGAGCTCGACCACATCGTTGAAGGCCTCGGCGATCTCACCGCCCAGCCCGGTGAGCCCGCGCGGCAGGCGCACCGAGAAGTCACCGCGCCGGAAGGCGCGCAGGGCCGCCAGCAGTTCGGCGGTCTCCAGAGGGATTTCTGGCTTGGCGCGCCCCGCACGGCGCGGCTTGGCGGCGCCTTGGGCATGGGTCGGCGACTTGAGATCGGATTGCGGCATGGTTCCCCCAGGAACTGACGTGGCGTTGCGCCGGGGCCATTCATCCTGCCGGACCCCTTTCCGACACGACCAAACATACCCCCGCTTTTGCGAACTTTCGAGCCCGAGGCTAAGTTCCAGGTTCGCTTAAAAAAAGTTTGAAAGAAGGCGGGGTGGCGCCTCGGCCCGGCGGGCCGCGTGCAAGGCCGGCGACGCCGCTCGCCTCACCCCTAGGGGTAGACTTAAAGTCGAGAAAAAACAATACGGCAAAGCCGCGGGGCGCCGCCTGGGGCCGCCGTGGCCATCAATGCGCTCGCGCGACCGAGCCATAAAATGCAGGGGGTGAAGCCGGTGGCCGCGAGCCGCTCCAAACCAGGGGACTCGGTCAATTGTTGGGGACCCACGGAGTTAGAGGCCAGTCATTTGTGAACACAGGGAACCGTCATGGTAGCAAACCTCTTGTGGCAAAGCCTGGTGGCGGAATGGCGACGCGGCGGAATGCAGATCCGCAAATCCTGGTTCGAGTCCAGGCCAGGCATCCACGGCTGCCGGCTGCTCACACGTTTCCGCGACGTTGCGCCGAACCTCTTCGCTGAAAGCTGCATGCCTGGAGAGCGGCGGCGTCGGCCGCCGGCCTCAACCCTGAGCTGAGCATCGCGTGGGGCGCACCCATATCACCTGACACGCCAAGCCGCTCCAGGGCGGCCCGGCTGCTGACCACGTCCGCGGTTGCGCCGCCGTCCGCGAGCAGCCCAACGCGCTGCGCCTTGGGGGAAGACTGAAGCCCTTCGCCTCGCGCGGAACCCCGCCAGCAGGGGTTCCGTTTGAGCTTGCGAGCCGACCGGGTCCGCCGCCGCTCAAAGCAAGGACGCCCCGCGCCCCCATGTCGCAAGCCCCTGTGCCGCAAGCCCCTATGCCGCAAGCCCCGGCCTGCCAGGACTACGGCGGTTCGTCTTTCGAGCCTCCGCCGGAAGCCGAGGCCTTCTATGCCGAAAGCCTGCGGCTGCTGAACCTGTCGGAAATCCCCTACCTGCTCTCCGGCACCTACGCGATGACCGCCTACACCGGCATCGTGCGGCCGACGAAGGACCTGGACGTCTTCTGCAAGGCCGGCGACTTCCCGAAGATCCTCGCCTTCTTCCAGGCGCACGGCTATCGCACCGATGTCGAGGACGAGCGCTGGATCGCCAAGGTCTGGTGCGACAGCCGCTTCTTCGACGTGATCTTCGCCATGTCCAACGGCACGGCGCCGATCACCGACCTCTGGTTCCGCGACAACCCGACGATCGAGGTCTACGGGACCACGGCGAAGATCACCCCGCCGACCGAGCTGATCGTCTCGAAGATGTTCATCCAGGACCGCTACCGCTACGACGGCGCCGACGTCGCCCACGTGATCCTGCGCGCCCACGAGCAGATCGATTGGCGCCGCCTGCTCCGCTACATGGAGCCCTATTGGGAGGTGTTGCTCACCCACCTCCTGAACTTCCGCTTCATCTATCCCACCGAGCGCAACCTGATCCCGCGCGAGCTGATGGAGGAGCTGACCGCCCGTCTGCAGGCCCAGGTCAGCCTGCCGCCGGCGCGGGTGAAGGTCTGCCGCGGCCGGCTCTTCAGCCCGCGCGACTACGTCACCGACATCACCGAGTGGGGCTTCGCCGACGTGGTCGGCAAGGGCCTGGAGGAACGGCATGAGCCCATCGCCTGACGTGACGCCGCGCCCCGGGACTCTCCGGCTGGCGGCGGTCGGCGACCTGCACGTCGGCGAAAATGCGGAGCGGCCCTACCGCGAGCTGTTCGCCCGGGTCAGCCAGGAAGCCGACGCCCTGGCGCTGTGCGGCGACCTGACCAACTTCGGAAAGACCGCGGAGGCGGAGATCCTCGCCGAAGACCTGCAGGCCTGCACCGTGCCGGTGGTCGGCGTGCTCGGCAACCACGACTACGAATGCGGCCAGCCGCAGGAGGTCGCCCGGATCCTTCACCAGGCCGGGGTCAAGCTGCTGGACGGCGAGGCCTATGAGGTCAAGGGCGTCGGTTTCGCCGGCGGCAAGGGCTTCATCGGCGGCTACGGCCGCAACATGCTGACGGCCTTCGGCGAACCGGCGATCAAGGCGTTCGTCCAGGCTTCGATCGACGAGAACCTGAAGCTGGAGAGCTCGCTCAGAATGCTGAAGACCGAGCGCACGGTCGTCGTCCTGCACTATTCGCCAATCGCCGGCACCCTGGAAGGCGAGCCGGCGGAGATCTTCCCGTTTCTGGGCTGCGCGCGCATGGGCGAGACGATCGACCGGTTCGACGGGGTGCGCCTGGTGCTGCACGGCCACGCCCATTCCGGAGTTTACGAAGGCCGGACCGCCCGCGGCCTGCCGGTCTACAACGTCGCCCGCCCGGTGCTGACCCGCACGGCCGGCGTCGATTTCGCCCTGTTCGAGGTGTGAGCGGCGCGCCGCAGGGCCGCGGCTAGGCCGCCGGGCGGTCGCGGCGCGGCTCGGGCTGTCGCTGCTCGTCGAGCTCCTCAAGCACGGTTTCCGGGACGACCTGCTTGGCGAGGTTTTCGAGCTCTGGGGCGAGAACCTCTTCCAAGCCGAGGGTCTCGGCGATGGCGGCGGTCAGCTTCAGCAACTGGGTGACCTCGTATTCGGCGAGCAGGTTGATCTGCAGGTCGAGGTCGGCGCGCTTGTCGCTCACCGCGGCGATGCGGTTCTGGCTGATCAGCACGAAGGTCGACAGGAAGAGCGCCTCCACCGACGCGATCGTGGCCAGGAACACGAAGGTCGGGTCGAAGGGCCGGACGCCGGGGATCCAGCCACGGTTGACCGCCAGCCAGAGCGTCACCAGGACGGCGTGAAGGCCGACGAAGGCCAGCGAACCGGTGAAGTCGGTGATCCGGCCGGCGATCTTTTCGCCGAGGCTGGCCTGCGCCTGCTCCCGCTCCCGCTGGCCCGCATGGCCGCGATGTTGCGGCGAAGCAGGGTCGCCATGTCCTGCGCCTCGGCCTGCTCGCGCGGCAGGTCGAGCGAGGGCTTCCGGCCGGGGGCGCCCGGCGTCACACCTGGGCCTCGACGCCGGAAAGCTGGAGGTGGCGCCTCAGCTCGCCGCGGAGGCGGTCGAGGCCGTCTGGATGGACGGACTCGCAACGGCAGGCGAGCATCGGCCCGGAGCTGGCGGCGCGCAGCAGCCACCAGCCGTCCAGGCTCTCGACGCGCAGCCCCCCTTGCTCGGGATCGAACACCGCCCCCTGACCCGCCAGCCGGTCGGCCACCTCGGCGACGACCTGGGACTTGCGCGCGTCGGGGCACGGAATCCTAAGCTCCGGCGTGGCGAAGCTCGGCGGCAGGCTGTCGCGGAAGCCCGCAAGCCCGCCATGCCGGCGCGACACCGCCTGGACCGTCTGGATGGCCGCATAGATGGCGTCGTCGACCGCGCCCTCGCCCTCGTGGTCGGCGAAGAAGATGTGCCCGGAGAGCTCGCCCCCCAGCATCGCCCCCTGGCGCTTCATGCATTCGCTCAACCGCACGTGGCCGGACGGCGAGAGGACGCAGCGCCCGCCGGCCTGGGCGACGCCGTCGAACAGCACCCGCGAACATTTGACGTCGGCGACGACGCTGGCGCCCGGATGGCGCTCGATGAGATCACGCGCCAGGAACAGCAGCAGCTGATCGGACCAGAGGATGCGCCCCTGCCCGTCCACCACCCCCAGCCGGTCGCCGTCGCCGTCGAAGGCGACGCCGAGATCGCAGTGGTGGGCGGTCACCGCCTCGGCCAGCTGAGAGAGGTTGGCGGGCGTCGAAGGGTCAGGAAGGTGCGCCGGAAACCGGCCATCGACCTCGATGTTGAGCAGCAGGTGATGGCCCGGCAGCAGCGACGCCAGCCGCTCGACCACCGGCCCGGTCGCGCCGTGGCCGCAGTCCCAGGCCACCTTCAGCGCGCCCATGCCCCGGGCGGCGCGCGCCAGCGTCTCGACATAGGCGTCGATCAGCGAATGCCGCCGGGCCGAACCGCAGACGCCGCGCTCGCAGGGGGTCTGCACCAGCGCCTTCAGCTCTTCCCCGTGCACCCGCTGCTCGCCCAGCCGGATCTTGAAGCCATTATCCGTCGGTGAATCGTGCGAGGCGGTGACCATGATCGAGCCGCCGAGATCGAGTTCGCGCACCGCGAAGCCGAGCATCGGGGTGGGCCCCAGCCCCAGCCGCTCGACCCGCAGGCCGCCGTCCATCAAGCCCCAGACCAGGGCCTGTTCGAGGGTGGGCGAGCTCAGCCGGCCGTCGCGCGCGACGCCGACCCGGCGCACGTCGGCGTTGCGCGCGGCCGCGGCGTAGGACAGCCCGAGCGCATAGGCGCCGGCGCGGTCGATGTCGCGGCCGACCTGGCCACGGATATCGTCGGCGCGGATGGCGCCGGCGCCGATCCGCGGCTCGATCTTGGGGCGGCTGACGGCGCCTGCCAGCGGGAGCCCCGCGGCGGCTGTGGTGGGCTCCAGAGACATCGCCTGGCTCCTCGTGCGGTGAGCCGGACGCCCACACCGCTCGCCATGGGCGCCGCCCTGCGCAGCGCCCCTCAGCGAACAATGGCTGCGCCGAGCCCTTGTTCCCGCGCCGCGGGCGGATCGCCGCACACCTGCTGGGTTCGCCAAGCTCGCGCAAGCTGCGGAATCGACACACAAATGATACTTCGCCCTTCGAGGTCCGTCCGGTGCGCTTCGCTCTGATCAAAGGCCAGTCGCAGTACGGCTCCCTGCGGCTGCACGTCGACCAGCTCTCCCAGGCCCTGGCGGAAATCGGCCACGAGACGGTGGTGGTCGACATGGTCGCCGACGACCGTCAGGCCCAACTCAACACCGCGCTGATGTCCATGCCGGAATGCGTCTTCGGCTTCAGCGGGGTCGGGGTCGACCTGCGCGGCGACAGCGGATCGCTCTACGATGTGATGGGCGCGGTCTACGCCACCCTCTACGTCGACAATCCGGTGCACCACCTGGCGCGGCTGCAGACGCCGGTGCGCCGCAACGTCGCCTTCTTCCTCGACCGCAGCCACCTGCAGTTCGTCAACGCCTCGCCCTTCGCGCGCAACTTCGCCCAGCTGGGCTTCCTGCCGCCGGGCGCCAACCAGCTGCCCGAGCCGCCGGACCTCTCCGACGAGGCCTTCGCCCGCCGTGACATTCCGCTGATGTTCACCGGCACCTATCGCGGCGCGCCCCAGGCGCCGTGGCGGCAATGGCCGCAGAGCCCGGCGCGCACCGTCGCCGAAGGGGTCTGCGAGCGAATGGTCGCCGACGCCCGGCTGCCGATCCTCGACGCGCTGCGCCAGGTGCTGAAACAGCTAGGCGCGGAGCTGACGCCGCAGTTGTTCACCGACATCGCCCCCCTGTTGTCGGCGCCGCAGTTCTTCGCCGAAGCCTATCACCGCGACGCGGTGCTGCACGCCCTCGGCGCGGCCGGCCTGCCGCTGCACATCTGGGGCAACGGCTGGGAGCCGCTCGTCGAGCGCTACGGCTCGTTCGTCTACGGCGGCGTCGGCAGTTTCGCCGAAACCCTACAGACGCTGCGCCGCGTGCGGGTGGTGCTGAACATCAACAACGGCTTCCTGGCCGGCGGCCACGAGCGGGTCTTCACCGCCATGTGCGCCGGGGCTGCGGTCTTCTCCGACGCCAACCGCTACTACGAAGAGGCGTTCAAGGAGGGACGCGAGATCGTCACCTTCGCCTGGCCGAAACTGGCCAATGCGCCCGACCAGCTCGCCGCCCTGGTCGCCGACCCGGCCCGCGCCGGCCAGATCGCCCGCGCCGGCGCCATCCGCGCCCAGGCTGAACACCGCTGGACCGAGCGCGCGCAGCGGCTGGTCAAGGCTGTCAAACAGGCGCTGTAGCCGCGCCGCGGCCGAGCCCTCTCCCCGCAAGGGGGGCGAGGGTTGGGTGAGGGTCGGCTGGGCTTCGCCGCACCTGCCGATGGTGGGACGAGGATCCTGGCTGCTCCTCTGGGGAGCGCGCGCACCGCCGCGCCACCCCTCACCCAACCCTCTCCCCGCAAGCGGGGCGAGGGCGTCGACGCGCCTACCGCGGCAGCTTGGTCGCGCCCATCAGGTATTCGTCGACGGCGCGGGCGCACTGGCGGCCCTCGCGGATCGCCCAGACCACCAGGGACTGGCCGCGCCGCATGTCGCCGCAGGAAAAGATGTTCGGCGCCGAGGTGCGATAGTCGACGACGTTGGCCTTGACGTTGCCGCGCGGGTCGAGCTCGACCCCGCCCTGCTCGATCAGCCCGGCCTGCCTGGGACCGACGAAGCCCATGGCCAGCAGCACCAGGTCGGCCTTCAGCTCGAACTCCGAGCCTTCGACTTCGCGCATCTGCATGCGGCCGCTGTCGTCCGCCGCCCACTCCAGGCGCACGCACTCCATGGCGGTGACCTTGCCGTTCTCGCCGACGAACCGCCGGGTGCCGACCGCGAACTCGCGTTCGCAGCCTTCCTGGTGGCTCGACGAGGTGCGCAGCTTCAGCGGCCAGTCCGGCCAGGAGAGCTGCTTGTTCTCCCTCTCCGGCGGCCGCGGCATGATCTCCAGCTGGGTCACCGAGACGGCGCCGTGGCGGTTGGAGGTGCCGATGCAGTCCGAACCGGTGTCGCCGCCGCCGATGACCACGACATGCTTGCCCTTGGCGCTCAGCGTGCCGGTCGGCGCGGCGACGATTTCCGGGTCGCCGGCGTTGCGCTTGTTCTGCTGGGTCAGGAACTCCATGGCGAAGTGCACGCCGTCGAGATCGCGGCCGGGGACCGGCAGGTCGCGCGGGTTCTCGGCGCCGCCGGACATCACCAGCACGTCATAGTCGTCGAGCAGCCGCTGCACCGAGACGGTGACGCCGACCTCGAAATTGGTCCGGAAGATCACCCCTTCCGCCTCCATCTGCTTGATGCGGCGGTCGATGTGGTGCTTCTCCATCTTGAAGTCGGGGATGCCGTAGCGCAGCAGGCCGCCGATCCGGTCGCTCTTCTCGAACACTGTCGCGGCGTGGCCGGCGCGCGCCAGCTGTTGGGCACAGGCGAGGCCGGCCGGGCCGGAGCCGACGACCGCGACCCGCTTGCCGGTGCCGCGCGCGCTCGGCTGCGGGGCGATCCAGCCTTCCTTCCAGCCGCGATCGATGATCTCGCATTCGATCGTCTTGATGGTCACCGGGGTGTCCGGGATGTTCAGGGTGCACGAGGCCTCGCAGGGCGCGGGGCAGATGCGGCCGGTGAACTCCGGGAAGTTGTTGGTCGACTGCAGGTTCTCCAGCGCCGCCTTCCACTGGTCGCGATAGACCAGGTTGTTGAAGTCGGGGATCTGGTTGTTCACCGGGCAGCCCTGGTGACAGAACGGAATCCCGCAGTCCATGCAGCGCGACGCCTGCTGGGCCACCTCGGCGACGGCAAGCGGGCGGACGAATTCCTTATAGTGCTTCAGACGCTCCGCCGGCGGATCATATCCGCGGTCGTGGCGCTCGATCTCGAGGAAGCCGGTGGGCTTGCCCATCGGTCGGTCTCCAACTCTAGAGTGTTAGACGGGTCTACTCGGCGGCGACCGGCGCGGCGGACCGCTGCGCCTGGAGGTCGAGCAGAGCCCGGCGATAATCGGTCGGCATGACCTTGACGAAGGACGCCAGCGCCTTGTCCCAGTCGGCCAGGAGTTCGGCGGCGCGTTTCGAGCCGGTGTAGAGCTTGTGCCGCTCGACCAGGATCCGCAGGCGTTCGGCGTCGAAGCGCAGCATGTCGCCCATGCCGTTGTTCTCGACCGAAGGCGCGCGCTGGGTCGGGCGCCAGGCTTCGTCGCCGGCGCTGGGCGCCGTCGCCGGCCCGACCGCTTCCAGCTCGACCATGGCGGTGTTGCAGAGCGAGCGGAACCGGCCGTGCGGATCGTAGACGTAGGCGACGCCGCCGCTCATGCCGGCCGCGAAGTTGCGCCCGGTTTCGCCCAGCACCACCACCGCCCCGCCGGTCATGTATTCGCAGCCGTGGTCGCCCACGCCCTCGACCACCGTCACCGCGCCGGAATTGCGCACCGCGAACCGCTCGCCGGCGACGCCTTCGAAATAGGCCTCGCCCGCGATCGCGCCGTAGAGCACCGTGTTGCCGACGATGATGTTGCGGGTCGGTTCGCGCCTGGAGCCCTGCGGCTGACGCACCACCACCCGGCCGCCCGAGAGGCCCTTGCCGACATAGTCGTTGGCGTCGCCGGACAGCTCCAGGGTGACGCCGCGCGCGGCGAAGGCGCCGAAGCTCTGCCCGGCGGTGCCGAGGAACTTCAGCTGTATGGTGTCCTCCGGCAGCCCGGCGTGGCCGTAGCGCTTGGCCACCTCGCCCGACAGCATGGCGCCCACGGTGCGGTTGATGTTGCGCACCTGGTATTCGCCCTGCACCGGCTTGCCGGCCTCGAGCGCGTCCTGGGCGTCGGCGATCAGGGTGTTGTCGAGCGCCCGGCCGAGGCCATGATCCTGGCGGTCCATGTTCCACAGGCCCTTGGCGGCCTCCGCCGGCGCCGCATAGAGGATCTTCGACAGATCCACGTTGTGCGCCTTCCAGTGGTCGAGCGCCGGGCGCATGTCCAGGCGGTCCACGCGGCCGATCATCTCGTTCAGCGTGCGGAAGCCCATCTCGGCCATGATCTCCCGCAGCTCTTCGGCGACGAAGAAGAAGAAGTTGATCACGTGCTCGGGCTGGCCGGTGAAGCGCGCGCGCAGCACCGGGTCCTGGGTCGCCACCCCCACCGGACAGGTGTTGAGGTGGCACTTGCGCATCATGATGCAGCCGGCGGCGATCAGCGGCGCGGTCGCGAAGCCGAATTCGTCGGCGCCCAGCAGCGCGCCCACCGCGACGTCGCGGCCGGTGCGCAGGCCGCCGTCGACCTGGACGGCGATCCGCCGGCGCAGGCCGTTCAGCAGCAGGGTCTGCTGGGTCTCGGCGAGGCCGATCTCCCAGGGCGAGCCCGCGTGGGTCAGCGAGGTGAGCGGCGAGGCCCCGGTGCCGCCTTCGAAACCGGAGATGGTCACATGGTCGGCGCGCGCCTTGGCGACGCCGGCGGCGACGGTGCCGACCCCGACTTCAGAGACCAGCTTCACGGAAATCCGCGCGCCCGGATTGACGTTCTTCAGGTCGTGGATCAGCTGCGCCAGATCCTCGATCGAATAGATGTCGTGGTGCGGCGGCGGGCTGATCAGGCCGACGCCCGGTGTCGAGTGCCGCACGCGGGCGATGTTGCGGTCGACCTTGTGGCCGGGCAGCTGGCCGCCCTCCCCGGGCTTGGCGCCCTGGGCCATCTTGATCTGGATGTCGTCGGCGTTGACCAGGTATTCGGCGGTGACGCCGAACCGGCCCGAAGCCACCTGCTTGATCGCCGAGCGCATCGAGTCGCCGTTCGGCAGCGGCTTGAAGCGGTCGGTCTCCTCCCCGCCCTCGCCGGTGTTCGAGCGGCCGCCGATGCGGTTCATGGCGATCGCCAGCGTCGTGTGCGCCTCGCGGCTGATCGAGCCGAAGGACATGGCGCCGGTGGAGAAGCGCTTGACGATGTCGGCCGCCGATTCGACCTCGTCCAGCGGGACGGGCTGGTCGGCCGGCTTCAGCCGCATCAGGCCACGGATGGTCAGCAGCCGCTCGCTCTGCTCGTTGATCGTGCGCGAGAACGACCGGTACTCGTCCGGCAGGTTGCCGCGCACGGCGTGCTGCAGCTTGGAGACCGATTCCGGGTTCCAGGCGTGGGCTTCGCCGCGGATGCGGAAGGCGTACTGGCCGCCGACATCGAGCATCGACTTGTAGATCGGGTTGTCGCTGTAGGCGTCGCGATGACGCCGCACGCATTCCTCGGCGATCTCCGCCAGGCCGACGCCTTCGATGGTGGTGGCGGTGCCGGTGAAATACTTCTCAACCAGCGTCGAGGACAGGCCGACGCCGTCGAAGATCTGCGCGCCGCAATAGGATTGGTAGGTGGAGATGCCCATCTTGGACATCACCTTCAGAATGCCCTTGCCGATGGCCTTGATGAAGTTCTTGCGAACCTCGTAGGCGCTCTGCGCCAGGCCGTTCTCGACGCGGATCTGCTCCAGGGTCTGGAACGCCAGATAGGGGTTCACCGCCTCGGCGCCGTAGCCCGCCAGGACGCAGAAGTGGTGCACTTCGCGCGCCTCGCCGGTCTCCACGACGAGGCCGGTCTGCATGCGCAGCCCCTGGCGGATCAGGTGATGGTGCACGGCCGCGGTGGCCAGCGCCGCCGGGATCGGGATGCGGTCGCCCGAGGCCGCGCGGTCCGAAAGGATCAGGATGTTGGCGTCCGCCAGCACCTGTTCGGTGGCTTCGCGGCAGAGCCGGTCGAGCGCGCCTTCGAGGCCCGCCGCGCCGTCTTCCGCCGACCAGGTCGCGTCGAGGGTGGCGGTGCGGAAGGCGCCGTCCAGCAGCTCGTGGATCGAGCGGATCTTCGCCAGGTCCTCGTCGGTGAGGATCGGCTGGGAAACCTCGAGGCGCTTGTGGGTGCCAGCCTGTCGGCCGAGCAGGTTCGGACGCGGTCCGATCATCGACACCAGGCTCATGACGAGCTCTTCGCGGATCGGATCGATCGGCGGGTTCGTCACCTGGGCGAAGTTCTGCTTGAAATATTCGTAGAGCAGCTTCGGACGCGCCGACAGCACCGCGATCGGGGTGTCGGAGCCCATCGAGCCGATCGGGTCGTCGCCGTTGCGCCCCATCGGCTCCAGGAAGAAGGCGATGTCCTCCTGGGTGTAGCCGAACGCCTGCTGGCGATCGAGCAGGGTCGAGGGATCGTTCGGACGCGGGACCGCGCCGTCGCCGCCCAACGACAGCTCCTCGAGCTTGAACTGGGTCTCGGCCAGCCAGTGCTCATAGGGCTCGGCTTCGGCGAGGCTGGCCTTGATCTCCTCGTCCTCGATGATCCGGCCGAGCTCCATGTCGATCAGCAGCATCTTGCCAGGCTGCAGCCGCCACTTGCGGACGACCTTCTCCTCCGGCACGTCGAGCACGCCGACTTCCGAGGCCATGATGACGTTGTCGTCGTCGGTGATGACGAAACGCGCCGGGCGCAGGCCGTTGCGGTCGAGGGTGGCGCCGATCTGGCGGCCGTCGGTGAAGGCCACGGCGGCCGGCCCGTCCCATGGCTCCATCAGGGCGGCGTGGTACTCGTAGAAGGCCTTCCGCTTCGGATCCATCAGCGGGTTGCCCGCCCAGGCCTCCGGGATCAGCATCATCACCGCATGCGCCAGCGGATAGCCGCCGGCGACCAGCAGCTCGAGGGCGTTGTCGAGGCAGGCGGTGTCCGACTGGCCGTGCGGGATCAGCGGCCACATCTTGTGCAGATCCGGCCCGAGCAGGTCGCTCTCCATCGAACGACGCCGCGCGTTCATCCAGTTCACGTTGCCGCGGACGGTGTTGATCTCGCCGTTGTGGGCGATGAACCGGTACGGGTGCGCCAGCCTCCACGACGGGAAGGTGTTGGTCGAAAACCGCTGGTGCACCAGCGCCAGCGCCGACTGGGCCAGCGGATTGCGCAGATCCTCGTAGCAGCTGCCGACCTGGTCGGCGAGCAGCAGGCCCTTGTAGACCACGGTGCGCGTCGACAGCGACGGGATGTAGAGCTCCGCCAGGCCCGGGAGCTTGCGCTTCGCCTCCAGCTCGGCCAGCGGGTTCTGGATCTGCTTGCGCACGGCCAGCAGCTTGCGCTCGTGGGCGTCCTGGTCGCGGATGGCGGGGCCGCGGCCGATGAAGCACTGGCGGATCACCGGCATCGAGGCGAGCACCGCCTCGCCGAGGCCGGTCGTGTCGATCGGCACGTCGCGCCAACCGAGCAGCGGCTGCTTTTCCACCGCCAGGAAGTGCTCGAACTGCTGGACGGCGGCGTCGCGGGCCTCCTCGTCGCGCGGCAGGAAGCACATGGCGACAGCATATTCGCCGAGCGGCGGCAAGACGACGCCCGCGCCCTGAGCCCAGTCGCGATAGAGGGCGTCCGGAATCTGAATCAGAATCCCCGCGCCGTCGCCGACCAGCGGGTCGGCGCCGACCGCGCCGCGGTGATCGAGATTGACCAGGATTTTCAGGCCAGCCTGGATCACATCGTGGGATTTGCGGCCTTTGATATTGGCCACGAAACCCACGCCGCACGAGTCATGCTCGTTCGCCGGATCGTACAGACCTTGCCGGGAGAACCCCATTCGCTCTCAACTCCCACTCGCGCATGCAAAGACGCGGCCCGACCCAAGCTCGAGACGGACCGGTCTGCCGCAATTGCGCGCATTTAACGAGCAAATGGGACTCTGTCGATGGGAGGGAAGCGGCGGCCCCGGGAGAATCTTGCGGCTGAGGGCCGCATCGGCCCCCTGCAAGGCGATATCTGACCCCAGACAGGCAGACATGATTACCGGCGCGGCGCGAGGGGCCGGGTCAGATCAGCGATGGCCGGAAAAGCCGGGGCCGCAGCGCCGGCGGCTCTCTGCGATGGTACCGCCTCTCAGGCTTGAACTGAGGACCTCCGGCTCCACAAACCGGCGCTCTAACCAACTGAGCTAAGGCGGCGCATCGCGAGGGCCGGTTTGTAGTCGCGCCGGGCCGCGCGATCAAGCCACGTCGCCCAACAAACTCATCCCCTTACGAACCGGCGCTCGAGGCCGGAGCTCGCGGCGCCCAGCCCGACAAAGAAAAGGCCCCGGCGCTTGCGCCCCGGGGCCGCTTCTCGTGGTCGCCCTGGCGTCAGCCTTTCGGCAGACGGAAGGCGATCGGGATGACGATCTTCCCGCCGTCGACGGGGGATCCATCCTTGGTCATCGGCCGCATCTTGAACAGCTTGCTCATCCGCAGCGCGGCGTCGCCAAAGCCCGCATCGCTGGGGGTCTCGGAAGCCACAGAGCAGTTCTGCAGCGTGCCGCGAGCATCGACCGTACAGCTGATGCTGGCTCGGCCTTCGACCTCCATCCGCTGGGCCCGTTCCGGATAATACCGTTCCAGGTCCTCGCCCGAGGGACGCCGCACCCAATCCGGCTGCGTGATGACCGAGGCGCGCGGAGGCTCCGGCGGCGGCGGCGCAGGCGGCTTCGGCTGTTCGATACGCTCCTGAACCGGCGGGACCGGCAGCGGAGGGATCGTCGGCACGTTGGGCATCGACACCGGCGGACGAGGCTGAAGCTTCGGCGGCGGCGGCGGCGGGGTGTTCGGCGGCGGCGGTGGTGGCGGCGGCGGCGGAGGCGGCGGGGCCTGAGGTTTGATCAGGGCCACATCCGTGACGTCGTCCGAATACTCCTTGAAGTTGGGTTCGAACTTACTTTTCCAGAGGTACACCGCAAGAGCAGCATGGACCACCAGCGCGATCGCGACCGCGATGATGAAGCCCTTGTTCTGCTTGGGCCGCGGCATATCGAACGGATTATGACCCGGGTGACCGATGTCGCGCGGTTGAGTATCAGCCATGCGTCACCGCCCTACCGACGTTTGTCTTCGCCGACGAGCGCCACGCTGTAGAACCCATTGTCCTGCAGCATGTTCATGACGCCCATGAAGTCCCCGTAGAGGACATCCTTGTCGGCCCGGATGAAGATCCGCTCTTTTTCCGGGTTGCGCTTCGCTCCCAGGGCCGACCGAAGCTCGTCACCGAGGGTGGCGAGATCGGTCTGGTTGTCCTGGACGAAGATGCGCCCGTTGCTCTGGAGCGATATGTAAATCGGCTTCGGAGGGTTCGGCGAAGCTTTCGCGACGGCCGTAGGAAGAGCCACCTTCACGCTGACCGCGGCCATAGGCGCGGCCACCATGAAGATGATCAGCAGGACCAGCATCACGTCCACGAAGGGCGTGACATTGATCTCGGCGTTAGCCTCTTCCTGGTATTTCCCCCCAGAGCCTCCAAGTTTGGCTCCCATGGTGGGTTAGGCTCCTTTGTCGAGCTGCCGGGAAATCGCGTTCATCAGTTCAGCCACAAAACCTTCCGTACGCGCGCCGTAAGCCGAAATCCGCGTCTGGAAGTAGTTGTAGAAGATAACCGACGGGATGGCGGCGAAGAGGCCGAGACCAGTGGCCAGCAGCGCTTCGGCGATGCCGGGCGCCACGACGGCCAGGTTGGTGGTGTTGGTGTTCGCGATGCCGATGAAGGAGTCCATGATCCCGTAGACGGTGCCGAACAGGCCGATGAACGGACCGTTGGAGCCGACGGAGGCCAGGAACTGCATGCCGCTGGAGAGGCGGCGGGCCAGCGACGCCTGAACGGCGCCGACCGCCGACTGGGCGCGGCCGATGGTGGTGTCGCGATGCTCGCCCGCAACCTGCAGGCCGGCCTGACGCGAGAGCTCGACTTCGGCGGCGGCCGCGGCGGCCATGTCGGCCAGCGGGTTGCCCTCGAAATCTTCCGACTGGGCGATGCGGCCCATGTCGTTGATCGACTTCGCGCCGCGGAACGCTTCGAGGAAGCTGTCCGAGATGCGGTTGAGCGAGCGGAACTCGATCAGCTTGGTGATCAGGGTCGCCCAGGAGAAGAGCGAGGCCAGCACCAGGCCCAGCATCACGACCTTAACGACCGGCTTCGCGTCCATGAACATGGAGCCGATGTTGATCTTGCCGGCGTGTTGCATTTGCGGAGGCAGTTCCGCGTTGGCGGCGTTGCCCGCGTCGGCCGGAGCCGCCGCAGCATTGCCTTCGGCGGAGGCCGCAGCCGGAGCCGCGGGTTCCGCGGCGTTCTGGGCGAACGCCGGCGCGCTCGCCATCAGCGCCACAGCGCCAAGCAGAGCGATAAGGGAGGTCTTCCGTTTGTTGTCGAGCATCTGTCGCCAGTTCCTGGTTGGTCTAGCACGATTGGCCGGAGGGTCGTCGCGCGAGAGCGTCTCCACCCTGATTGAACATGCCCGCCGCCGTCCCCCGGACTCGGGGTGCGGACAGCAGAGCCGCTGTCGCTGCGCCCGACCCGTCACGCCGTCTTCCAACTAGGCGTGGAAGCTTGGCGTTTCGAAAGGCGCATGGCGACTTCGCCTCCCCGGCGGGGAACGCGAAGTCCTACCGCTATGTTAGACGGGCGGCTGCGGTCCTTTGGCAACCCCTTATTCGAGCGTCAAGAGGTACGGCGGCTGGCGACACTTCCACAGCGAAGGTCCAAGGCGGAGATGTTGCACTGCACAATACCCAACCCGGATTCACGCAGGGATTTGACCCTCTGAAGAAAATTCGACGCTGCAGTGCAAAACACGTCGGCCGAACCGTGGTCTCGAAAGCTGAATTCTCAAGCGCCTAAGCGATGCCAGAACTTTCGCTGCGCCGAAGCCAGGCCGGTGGATGCCGGGCGGGCGGGCGTCAACCCGGCCGGCCGGGCCGGTGGTCATGCGGGAGGCATGGTGCCTGGGGGCGGATTCGAACCACCGACACGCGGATTTTCAATCCGCTGCTCTACCAACTGAGCTACCCAGGCGAAGGCCGCCGACGCGGGAGCCGGGTCTATAAAAGAGCCGATCCGGGAAGTCCAGCCACCGATTAGTCCTCCTCCGGAGGCTCCTCCGGGGGTTCCTCTTCGTCGTCGACAGCCGGCACGGCGTAGCGGCCGCTGAGCCAGCGCTGCAGGTCGACGTCCGAGCAGCGCTTCGAGCAGAAGGGCCGGAAGGCCGGATCGGTGGGGCGCCGGCAGACCGGGCATTTGGGCTGGCTCATGGAATCGCCTGCTTCATGCGGCGGCGACGTCGAGGTCGCCGCGGGCGCGGGCGGGGTCCGGCTCGATCCGGAACCGCGCGCCGATTCTGTTGGCGAGGCCGTCGGCGAACGCCGCCGCCGCGGCGGCGACGGCCGGGGCGCAACGGGCCGCCAGCCGGGCGCCCGGCTGGGCCGCGGCTTCCGTCTCGATTCGCCGAAGCAGCCGCTGGGCCAGGCTGCGGTCGCTGAGCGCCCCGTCCTCGCGGCAGAGAATCTCGGCGAGCGGCCGGGTGCGCCTGGGCAGCGAGAGCTCGAGGGTGCCGAAGCGGCCGATCGGCTCGATGGCGACGCCGGGATTGTCGGGGGCGAAGGCGACGCGCGCGGCGGCCTGCAGCGTCTTGGCGTCGTGCCCACGGCCGACGAGGTCGATGACGACGATCCCGCCGAGGCTCTTCAGCCGCAGCAGCCGCGCGGCGAGATCGATGGCCGCCAGGTTGGCCCCCCGGGTGATGCGCTTGGCGTCGGCGCCCTTGCGATCGCCGAGGTCGACGTCGACGGCGGTCAGCGCCCGGGTCGGCTCGACGGCGAGCGCGCCGCCGCCGGGGAGCGGGTGCAGCACCTCCAGCGCCTCGGCCTCCGCCTCGTCCGCCGCCGCCCGCGCGGGGCGGCCGGTGACCAACTCGGCGTCGCGGACCAGGCCGCCCAGGAGTTCGCCGAGGTCGGGCGCCTCGGCCAACAGCCGCGGCCGGCCATCCGCCGCGCCGAGCGGCCGGGCGATCGCCAGCTTGCCGCGCCGCGGCTCGCTGCGGATCTCGACCTCGACCACCTGGCCGCGAACCGGCCGCGCGTCGGGCTTGAACTGCAGGATCGCCTGGGCGCCGTCGCCGAGGTCGAGGAAGGCGGTGGAGAGCGACGGCTCGACGCTCGCGATCACCGCGACCAGGCGTGCGCCGAGCTGCAGGCGCGCGTCGTCGCCCTCGCGGCGAATCAGCAGCCGCTCGGGCGCGCCGTCGAGGGTCACCACCCCGCGGGTCTCGCCCGGTCCGCGGTCGAGGAAGATCCGGCGCCCGCTCATGGCCGCGGGTAGCCGAGACCGGTCAGCAGGTTCACCGTCTCGTAGAGCGGCAGGCCGACGACCGAGGAATAGGAGCCCTTGAGATCGGTGACGAAGGCGCCGGCGAGACCCTGGATGGCGTAGCCGCCGGCCTTTCCCCGCCCCTCCCCGCTCTCCAGGTAACGGCGCGTCTCGTCCGGTCCGAGCCGCTTGAAATAGACGCGGGTCTCCACCAGCCGCTCGGCGCGGCGGCCGTCCGCAGCAACCACCGCCACCCCGGTCAGCACCCGGTGCGCGCGGCCGGACAGCAGCTCCAGGCAGCGCCGGCCTTCGGCCTCGTCCTCCACCTTGGGCAGGACGCGGCGGCCGACGGCGACCACCGTGTCCGCAGCCAGCACATAGGCGCCGGGCTCGGACAGCGCGATCCGCGCCGCCTTCTCCACCGCCAGCCGCAACGCCAGCTGGCGCGGGGTCTCGTCACGCCTGGGGGTTTCATCGATCTCGGCGCCTGCGACCGCATCCGGCGTAAGCCCGATCTGACGCAGAAGGTCGAGGCGCCTGGGGCTTGCGGAGGCGAGCACGAGACGGGGGGAGAAGCGCGTCAAGGCGCGGCCAGCCCGATTAGCGAACGCGGAATGTGATACGTCCCTTGCTCAGATCGTACGGGATCATCTCCACGACGACCTTATCGCCGGCGGAGACGCGGATGCGGTTCTTACGCATCTTTCCGGCGGTATGGGCGATAATCTCGTGGTCGTTCTCGAGCCGTACCCGGAAAGTCGCGTTCGGCAGAACCTCGCTGACCGTACCCGGAAACTCCAGCAGCTCTTCTTTCGCCATGCAAGCTCCCGCACGAACAAGGCGACGGCTCGCGCCCTTGCCCAGGCGGCGAGCCGTTGACGGCCGGAAATATATAACGCAGGCGCGCACGACCGGTCGACGGCGGCGGCCGACGGGCCTAGCGGAAGCGGCGCGTGATCCTCTGGACCAGGGCATCGCGGGTCATCCGGTAGGCCTCCAGCCGCACCTGACGCGAGCCTTCGGTCAAGGTCGGGTCCTGGGTCGGCCAGTACTCGATCTCGGTGGCCCGGCCGCGGGCCAGCTCGACCGCGCGGTGCTGCGCCTCCGGGGTCAGCGAAACGACCAGGTCAAAGCTCTCGTCCTGCAGTTCGCCGAAGGTCTTCGGCCGGTAGTCGGCGAGATCGCAGCCGATCTCGGCCATCACGGCGACGGTCAGCGGATCGACGGCCGCGCCGTGGTCAGGATCGCCGAAGCCATCTGGGGCGTGCTTCAGCCCGCAACTGTCGACAAAGATGCGATTGCCCGCCAACCGGCGCAGCAGGGCTTCGGCCATCGGCGAACGCACGCGGTTGAAGTTGCAGGCGAACAGGACGGCGGCGGGCTGGCGGGGCGAAGAGGAGTCGTCCGGCACGGCGTCAGGTCCGTCGATACAGCGCGCAGATCAGCGTGAAGAGGCGGCGCGCGGTGTCGAGGTCGGTGTCGATCTTGCCCTTCAGGCGGGTCATCAGCAGCTCGGAGGCCTCGTTGTGCAGGCCGCGCCGGCCCATGTCCAAAGCCTCGATCTGCGCGGGAGTCGCATTGCGGATAGCCTGGAAGTAGCTCTCGCAGATCATGAAATAGTCGCGGATGGTCGAGCGGAAGGGCGACAGCGAAAGAATGTGGCGCCGCTCGTAGTCGGGACCCTGAACGTCGAGCACCAGCCGGTTTTCCATCAGCCCCATGTGCAGATCGTAGGGGCCGCCGTCCGCGCCCTCGGGCGCGAAATAGTTCTCCTCCAGCAGGTCGAAGATGGCGATCTGCCGTTCCTGCTCCTGGTCGCGCGAAGCCGCGGCGAGGGAATCCTCGTCGAGCTGAACGCTTAACAGGCGGTGGGACTTGCTGGACGTGGCCATGGGTCGGGGAAGCGGGCGCCTCCACCTTTAGGACATTCCGCCCCCGTCCGTCATCCCGCCGTGATGCTTTTGGCCACCGAGGCCAGGTTGTCCCCCTGCAGGCGCGGCGCCTGCAGGGGGAGCGTTCCCTTAGTACGAGGCGTAGCGGTAGCCCGCGGGACGGGCGTAGGCGCCGTGGACATAGCCGATGCCGACGCCGCCGCGGCCGACCAGGATCCACTCGCTCCCACGCACCTGGGCCAGGGCCTCGAACCTTTCGCCGCGACGCAGCTGGCCGACCCGGGCGCCGCCTTGGCTGGGGGCGGACCGCAGGTTGACCGTCGAGGTCGCCACCAGGGTCTGGCCGACGCGCTGATAGCTGGCCGGCGCGACCCCCGAATAGAGCTCATAGCCGCCCTGGCGGTAGGTCCGCGCGCCGTAGTTTTCCGAATAGGCCGCGCGATCCTGGCTGTTGTGCTGCATCTGGCAGCCCACCGCCGAGCCCGCCGCGGCGCCCGCCGCCGCGCCGACCAGGGTGCCGGTGGTGCGGTTGTGGCCTGAGATGCTGTTGCCGAGCAGGCCGCCGGCCAGGGCGCCCAGCAGCGCGCCGCGCTCCTGCTTGACGCCGGAGGCGCCGCAGCTGGTCACGCCGGGGATCAGGCTTGCCGCCTGGGCCGGAGCGGCCGCGCCGGCGAAGGTCGCGGTGGCCATCGCCGCCGCCAGCGCCGCGCCGGCCAGGTTCTGGATCTTCAAAGTGCGCATGAGAGGTCTCCCGTTCTTCCGAATTGCTGGCGAGGCGTCGCCGCCCCGATGCGCTGGAAGATAGAGAGACCTGCCTGAACGGCCGCCGCGACGCGGTTGACAGCTGTTGTTCAGCTTCGCAGCCACGGGCGCGGGTCTCGACGTGGCCTCAGGCGGCGAAGATCCAGCCCTCCGCCAGGCTGCCTGCCTGCACGCCGGCCAGCGTCATCTGCCCACCGCTGGCGAGGCTGAGGACGGTGTCGGGGCCGACCTGGGCCAGGCTGTAGGTCGCGCCTGCGTCGATCTGCACCCGGTCGCCGGCCGCTGCGTCGAAGTCGATGACAAGATCCACCCCGGCGCCGGCGTGGAAGGTGTCCGCGCCTGCCCCGCCGGTCAGCGTATTATGGCCGAGGTCGCCGGACAGCCAGTCGGCGCCGGCCCGGCCACGGATCGCATCGTCGCCCTGGCCGCCGCGCAGCACGTCGTCGCCGAGCCCGCCGACGATGCTGTCGTTCCCGAGATTGCCGTTGACGAGGTTATGGCCGCTCGAGGTCGCCGCGGTGATGAGGTCGTCGCCCTGGCCGCCCAGCAGCCAGTCGCCGACCTTGGAGACCCCGACCAGGCTGTCGTCGCCCTGGTTGCCGTTGATCCGGTCGAAGCCGGAGCCGCCGAGGATCGAATCGGCCCCCCCGCCGCCCATCAGCACATTGGTCCCGGAGAGGGCGGCGATGGTGTCGTTCGCCGGGCCGCCCTGGACCGCGACGTTGGAGCCGCGCAGCTGGCCGGTGAGCAGCAGGTTCGATCCGGCGGCGTCGCCGGCCTGCAGGCGGAAGCTGCCGGCGGTGACGCCGACGCCCGCGACCTCGACGGTATAGTCGCCGCTGGCGGGCGCGGTGAACTGCAGGTGGGAATCCAACCCGATCCCACCGTCGTCGGCCTGGGCCACCACCGCGCCGGCGGCGTCCAGCACGCGTACGATCGGATCCGCCAGGGTTCCGGCCGCGGTGCTGACGCCCAGCGTGTCGATCACATAGGTGGCGCCGGCGGTGAAGCTGGCCGCGAAGTCCTCCGACCCGCCGACGGCGATCGCGCCGGCGACCTGCGCCCCGATCCCGGCCGCCGCCGTCCAGTCGGCCTGGGCGCCCGGGCTGGCGAGCTGGGCCAGGATCTGCGAGGCGACCTGGGCGTGGGTCTGGGCGGTGGGGTGCAGCTTGTCGAAGAACAGGAAGCCTGCGCCGGTCGGATCCGGCGCCTTGCCCTGCACGCTGGTCAGGGCCTGGGTCACATTGCTGAAGCCGTGGGCCTGCGGGTCGGCAACGGCGGCGACGGTGTAGCCCTGGAAGTCGTAGTCGAGCAGCGTCGCCCCGGCCGGCAGGGCCAGGCCATTGAGGTCGGCTCGCAGGTCGGCGTCGAGCGTCTGGACATATTGCGCCAGCAGGCTTCGCCGGGCGGCCTCGTCCTGGGCGCCGGCATAGGCGGGGGTCACGCTGACGTCGGGGACGTCGGCGACGACGACGTGGAGGACTCCGCGGGCATAGAGGCCGGCGACCTCGCGGGTGATGTCGGCGGCGATGGCCGACAGGCGGTTGGCGGCCTCATCGCCCGTCACCGGGGTCCCGCCGGTCGGGACCAGCGACAGGACGTCGTTGGCGCCGACCGAGATCAGGTAGAGGGCGTTCGGATCGACGTCGAAGTCGCGGTAGATATGCAGCTGGGTGTGCAGGGTCGGCGGCGGCTCCACGCCGGCGACCGTCGCGCCGCCGTAGGCGAAGCTGAGGTTGTTCCCGTCCGGGCGCCCGCCCAGCGGCAGCGACACCCCGACCAGGATGTCGGAGAGGCCATAGGGAAAGGTCGGCCGGGTGGCTTCCTGCAGCAGCTTGTTGGCCACCAGGTCGGCGAAGTTGTAGCCGTTCGAGAAGCGACCCTGGAAATAGCCGTTCTCAGCCGTCGGCGCCCCGTTCGGCAGGTCCACGAACGGCAGGAGGTCGATGAAGTTGGCGGCCTTCAGGTCGTTGCCCGGGTCCACCGTGCTGTCGCCGAAAACGAAGACGCCCGTGAAGCCTGGCAGGGCGGGGGCGGAGGAAAATGTATCGACCGACATGCGACATCACCTGCGTGCGTCGCGCACGCAGCACCGAAACGCGCGTCTGCCGCGGCGGTCGCCCGCCCGGCCCGGCCGAGCCTGTTGACAATGTCTTGAGCCGGCTTCGTCCTGTGCCGGCTTCGCCGGGCTACTGGCCCAGGCGGATGGCGGCGGAGCGCGCGTGCGCCGGCAGGCCCTCGGCTTCCGCCAGCGCCACGGTGTGCGGCCCCAGCACCGCGAACGCCGCCGCATCGCACTTCACGATCGAGGTGCGCTTGAGGAAGTCGTAGAGCGACAGGCCCGAGGAGAAGCGCGCCGCGCGGCTGGTCGGCAGCACGTGGTTGGAGCCGGCCACATAGTCGCCGACGGCCTCCGGCGTGTGCCGCCCAAGGAAGATCGCCCCGGCGTGGCGGATCTGCGCGGACAGCCGCTCGGGGTCGGCCACCGCCAGCTCGACGTGCTCGGGCGCGATCAGGTCCACCAGCCGGGCCGACTCGCCAAGGGCGGCGATCACCACGGCGCCATGGTCGCGCCAGGAGGCGGCGGCGTCCTCGCCGGTGGCCAGGGCGCCCAGCTGCGCGACGACGGCGGCTTCGACCGCGGCGGCGAAGCCCTCGTCGTCGGTGATCAGGATCGACTGGGCGGCCGGGTCATGCTCGGCCTGGGACAAAAGGTCGGCGGCGATCCACTGCGGATCGTTGGCGGCGTCGGCGACGACCACGATCTCCGACGGGCCCGCCAGCGCGTCGATGCCGACCACTCCGTAGACGCGTCGCTTGGCGGCGGTGACGAAGGCGTTGCCGGGCCCGACGATCTTGTCGACCGGCGCGATCGGGCCCGCGCCATAGGCCAGCGCGGCGACCGCCTGGGCCCCGCCCACGCGCCAGATCTCGCTCACCCCGGCGGCTTTCGCCGCCGCCAGCACCGCCGGCTGCAGCCGGCCCGGCGGGGTGACCATGGCGATCCGTCCCACGCCCGCGGCGGCGGCCGGGACGGCGTTCATCAGCACGGTCGAGGGATAGGCGGCGCGGCCGCCCGGCACATAGACGCCGACCGCCTCCAGCGGCGTCCAGCGCCAGCCGAGCTCGACCCCGGCCGCGTCCTTGAACCATTGGTCGGCCGGACGCTGGCGCTCGTGGTAGGCGCGGATCCGCTCGGCGGCGAAGGCGATCGCCTCACGCACCTCCGGCGCGCAGGCCGCGGCGCCCGCCTCGATCTCGGCCTGGGAGACGCGGATGTTGCTTTCGTCGATCTCCACCCGGTCAAACTCGCGGGCGAAACGCAGCAGGGCCGCCAGCCCCTCCGCGCGCACCGCGGCCAGCACCTCGGCGACGATGGCGTCGACGTCCTGCGGCGTGTCGCGGCGCGCCTCGACGAAGGCGGTGAAATCGGCCTCGAAGCCGGGATCGGACGTACGGAAACGGCGCATGGCGTCTATCTAGAGTTCATGGGCCGGCTTGCGCGGCGTCGGCCAGGGCTGGGAGACGTCGGCCAGCACCGCCTCGACGCATTCGACGCTGGCGCGCAGGTCGCCGCCGCCGGCGCAGCTCACGGTGATCACCCCGCCGGGCGCCTCGCCGGGCTCGAAGGTCAAGGCCAGGATTTCAATGACCGCCTCTGGCGCGTTGCGGCGGAGCTTGCGGGCCTGGACGTTCAGCACGCCCCCCAACTGCAGGGCCGAGCGCACCCGCTCGCCGCCGCCGGCTTCCCAGCGATAGCGGTTGAAGGCGATCGTCAGCCGCCGCGCCTTCGCTTCGAAGGAGATGTCGCCGATCTTGGCGACGGCGTCCTGCATGGCCGCGGACATCACCGCCAGGTCCTCGGGGTCCTGGGCCAGCAGGCGAAGCGGCGCCGACGGCTGGGGCGACGAACGGCTGGCCATCAGTCTTCCACAGGCTCGCTGTCGCCCTTCAGGCGACGGATCTGGGCGCCGCAGGCGCCGAGCTTCTCTTCCAGCCGCTCGAAGCCGCGATCGAGGTGGTAGACGCGGTTGACCATGGTCTCGCCGCGCGCCGCCAGGCCGGCGATCACCAGGCTGACCGAGGCGCGCAGGTCGGTCGCCATCACCGGGGCGCCTTCCAGCGCCTCGACCCCGCGCACCCTCGCCTCGCCGCCGTGCACCGAGATCTCGGCGCCCAGCCGGGCCAGCTCCGGAGCATGCATGAAGCGGTTCTCGAAGATGGTCTCCTTGATCACGCTCTCGCCCTCGGCGAGCGTCATCAGCGCCATGAACTGCGCCTGCAGGTCGGTGGCGAAGCCCGGATAGGGATCGGTCTCGATCTCCACCGCCTTCAGCCGCTCGCCGTTCCGCCTTACCGTCAGCCCGTCATCGTGCTCGATCACCTCGACGCCGGCCTGGCGCAGCTTGGCGGTGAGCGACTGGACGAAGTCGCTGCGGGTGCGGGTCAGCCGGACCTCGCCGCCCGCCATGGCGACGGCCACGGCATAGGTGCCGGTCTCGATCCGATCGGGGATCACCGCGTGGGTCGCGCCGCCCAGCCGGGCGACGCCTTCGACGCGGATGGTCTTGGTCCCCGCCCCGGTGACCTTGGCGCCCATGGCGTTGAGGCAGTCGGCGAGGTCGGCCATCTCCGGCTCGGCGGCGGCGTTCTCAAGGACGGTCTCGCCCCTGGCCAGCACCGCGGCCAGCAGCGCGTGCTCCGTCGCGCCGACCGAGACGAAGGGGAAGTCGATGTGCGCGCCGGTCAGGCCGCGCGGCGCCTGGGCGTAGACATAGCCTTCGTGCAGGTCGATCCGCGCGCCGAGCGCCTCCAGCGCCTTCAGGTGCAGGTCGACCGGCCGCGCGCCGATGGTGCAACCGCCGGGCAGCGAGACCTTGGCCTGGCCGCTGCGGGCCAGCAGCGGGCCCAGGACGTTGAACGAGGCGCGCATCTGGCGCACCAGGTCGTAGGGCGCGAAGCCCGAGACGATCTCGCGGGTGGTGAGCAGGGTCTGCGGCCCGCCGTCGCCGTCGCTCTCGACGACTTCGGTCCCCAGCCGCTGCAGCAGCCGGCCGAGGAAGCGGGTGTCCGCCAGCCGCGGCATGTTGGTCAGCCGCAGGGGTTCGACGGTAAGCAGGCTCGCCGCCATCAGCTTGATGGCCGAATTCTTGGCGCCGCTGATCGGGATCTCGCCCTTCAGCCGCACGCCGCCGGTGATCGCGATGCGGTCCAATCCCAATCCTTCGAAAAGACCGCCATTTCCGTCGTGGCGGGCAGGCCCTGAATGCTCGTTTGGCGGATGCTCGCCTAGCCAATGCTTCCGCTATCTAGCGTGCGCCCCGGCTCGCGGAAAGAGCGGCTCAGGCGGAATCGCCGTCGTCGGGCCGTCCGGGCCCGGCCTCGGCCCGGCTCCGGGGCTCGGCCTTCCGTCGTCGGAGGTTCGCGCGCAGCGCCTGGGCCAGCTTGGCCTCGCGGCGGGCCTCGATTTCGGCCTGCCGTTCGGCCGCTCGGGTGGTAGAGGCCCCGCGCTTCGGAGGAGTGTGATCGGACGCCATCGCCCACCGGTGCGGCCAGCTATCCGCCACGTCAAGCGAAGCCGGCGCGAATTGGGGCTTCACGGCGCGGGATTCGATGGCTATAGACCCCGCCTCGCCTTTCGCCGCCGTAGCTCAGTGGTAGAGCGCATCCTTGGTAAGGCTGAGGTCGGCAGTTCAATCCTGCCCGGCGGCACCATCTTTTCAATGACTTAGGTCATTGACCCCGAGCGCGGCCCGCGCCTTTGCAGGCAAGCGACCGCGCTCGGGGACCCAAAGATCCGGCGGCCGCTGCAATCGACATTCGCAATTGCCTTTCACCCGCTATGTCGGAACCCGACATAGGCGATGGCGTTTGATTATAGCGGCGCTTCACGATGCCCCGACCGAGCTCCCCGATGGAGCGCGCCGAACCTTAGCCCCCGGCCCCCCTGGACCGGGGGCTTTTCGCTTCGGCCGCGCTCAGCATCCCGGGCGATCAGCGCCGGCCATCAGCCTTTGCAGGTCCGCCTCGATCTTCTCCAGCACCGGCGTCCAGTCGCCGGGGCGTGACTGGCGATAGAGCCGCATCGTGGGATACCAGGGCGTGTCCGGCCGCTCGCGCATCCAGCGCCAGTCGAGGCCCTGGGCCGGCAGCAGCACCCAGCAGGGCTTGCCGAGGGCGCCCGCCAGGTGGGCGACGGCGGTGTCCACCGAGATCACCAGGTCCAGCTGGTCGATGATCGCGGCGGTGTCGGCGAAGTCGGAGGCCCCGGTGGCCGCCGGGTCGAGGTCGACAATCTGCGCCGGCAGGGCGCGCAGCGCCGCGGCCGCCTCCGGCGGCAGCGAGCGGTTGCCGTCGTTGGGGTTCGCGCGATTGCCGGCGACCATCAAGCCGACCTTGAATCCGACCGGCAGCGGCTTCGGCCAGGCGCCGGGGGCGCGTAGATAGGGCGCCGCCGGGATGGTTTCGACGGCGATCCCCAGCCGCCCCGCCAGCGAACAGGCCATCACCCAGCCGTCCGGATCGGGGAAGCTGATCTCGCCGCGGGCGGCGATCACCCGCACGCCGAGGCTTTCGGCGAACAGGCGTTCGAGCGGCGGCCAGCAGACCAGGGTGACGTCGGCGCCCATCGCCTTCAGCACCGACGCAAAGCGGGCGAACTGGATTTGGTCGCCGAAGCCCTGCTCGGGCCAGATCAACAGGCTGCGGCCAGCGACCGGCCCGCCCATCCACTCTGCGAACGGCAGCTTGGGCTTGGCATAGGCGTCCATTTCGTGGCGCGCCTCGAACAGTGCGAAGCCTTCCGCGTAGCGCCCCTGGCTGAGCAGCAGGGTGGCCAGCAGCCGCGCCGTCGCCGGGGCGTCAGGCGCGCAGCCCAGCGCTTCCCGGTACCGCCGCTCGGCGAGTTCGAGCGCGCCACCCTGCTCGCAGGCGAAGGCCAGATGGTGCAGCAGGTCGGAGTCGTTCGGCCACGCTGCGACGCCCTGCTCCAGCAACTGGCGGGCTTGGGCGAGTTCGCCGGCCTGGCGGCACGCCGCCGCCTGCGCCAGCAGGGCCGCCTTGATCTCGATCTGCGCCATCATGCCCCGAGGCTTCGCCGAATCCGCGCGCGAGGTCCAGCGGCGGCCGGACCGGCGCTCCAGTTCGCCACGCGGAGGCTCCCAAGCTGAACCGAGGGTGATGCAAGCGGCTATACTGATCAGGACGCAAGTTTTCAGCCTTCAAGACGTTGCAGGGCCCTCGCTCCTGGCCTTTCATTTGATATGCTACGGCAAAGACTCCAGCCTGCCGGAGGAAATGCAACTCGCCACCTGGATCTTGCAAGGCTTAGACTGTGCGACGAGCACCGACAGGGCGCAGAATGCCGCGCGAATCCACCGCCAGATACGCCCGCCTGCTGGCTCTGTCGCGCCCCCTCGCCGGCCCCTCGGCCGCCATCCTGTTCGTGGTCCTGGCGACCACGACGCGGCTCTGGCTAGGGGGGCTGATCCCGGGGCTCACCGTCTTCAGCCTCTACTACCCAGCGATCCTCGGCGCGGCCCTGATCGGTGGCGAGCTGTCCGCGGCGCTGGCGCTGGGCCTCAGCGTCGCGGTCAGCTGGATGATCCTGCACAACGCCCGCGACGTGCTGGCGCCGCTGTCGACGGTCGCGCTCAACGTGACGATCTTCGTTCTGACCGCCTCCTTCATCGGCGCCACGGGCTCGCGGCTACGCTGGCTGCTGGAGCGCCGGCGCCGCGACTTGGAGCGGCTTGGCGAACGCGAAGCCCGTTACCGCGCGCTGTTCGAAGGCGTCGCCGAGGCCTTCGCCCTGACGGAGGGCTTCTGGAGCGAGGACGGCCGATTGCTCGACTTCCGACTCCTCGAAGGCAATCCCGCCCTCCTGAAGATGTTCCGGCTGACGCCCGAGGTCATCGGCCAGCGCCACAGCGAACACCCGACCCAACTGGAGCCCGAATACGTGGCGGCCTGCGAGCGAGCCTTCGCCGGCCCGCCGGTTCACTTCGAGCTGTACAACAGGAGCTTCCGGCGGTGGTATGACGTTCGCATCAGCCGGGTCGGCGACACCAAGCTGGCGCAGATCTTCGTCGACATCACCGAGCGCAAGGTGGCCGAAAGCCGGCAGACCGAGATGTTCGATGAGCTGAACCACCGGGTGAAGAACAACCTCGCGGCGGTCGCGGCCATGCTGGGCCTGCAGGCGCGCGTGGCCGAGGATCCCCGAGTGGCCGACCAGCTGCGCAAGGCCGTCGACCGCATCGAGACCATCGCCGACGTACACGCAAGCCTCTATCGCGTCAGCAGCACCGACGAGGTCGATTTCGCCGCCTATCTGCAGCGGCTCTGCGAGCGGCTGGCGACCGGGCTGGTCGACCGCGAGCGTGTGCGCATCGAGCTCGAGGCGGATCCGGCGATGGCGCCGCTGGAAGAGGCGGTCGCGCTCGGCCTGGTGGTCAACGAGCTCGTCACCAACGCCGCCAAATACGCCTATCCCGCCCCGGCCGCCGGCGTCATCCGGATCGAGTTGCGCAACCAGCCGGGCCAGCTGGTGCTCAAGGTCGCCGACCAGGGCAAGGGGCTGTCGGAAAACGGAGCCGCCACGGGGATCGGCATGCGTCTCGTCCGCTCGCTGGTCCAGCAGTGCGGCGGCGAGCTGGAGGTCGGGACAGACGGCCCCGGCGCCAGTTTCACGGTCAGGCTGCGCGAGCACGGGCGGGCCTCGACGCAGACCATCCAGAGCCAACTCCTTTAGCCGCAGGCCGGGTCTCGTTTGACCGCCCAGCGGAACCAAGCTGCGCCATGGACGTTTTCTCGCAACGGTGGACCGGGGGTGTGCGAATGACCGATCGTCAGGCCAACCACTTCGAGGACGAGCTGCTGGCGGCGGCGCCTTTTCTCCGCGCCTTCGCCCGGACCCTGTGCCACGACGCCGAACAGGCCGAGGACCTTGCCCAGGAGGCCCTGCTGAAAGCCTGGCAGTGCCGCGAGCAGTTCCAGGCCGGCACCAATATCAAGGCCTGGCTCGCGACCATCCTGCGCAACCGGTTCTATTCCCTCGGCCGTCGACGCAAGTGGCACGCCGACTACGACCCCGAGGTGATCGAGCGCACCCTGGTGGCCGCCGACGACCAGCAGGCCGTGGTCGAGTTGGAGGACGTCCGCCGGGCCTTGGCCATGCTGCCGGACTTCCAGCGCGAAGCCCTGATCCTGGTGGGCGCCGGCGGCATGACCTACGACGAGGTCGCGCAGATCGCCGGCTGTCCGCTGGGCACGGTGAAGAGCCGCGTCCGGCGCGCCCGCGACGAGCTCCAGGCCATCCTGTTCGGCGGCAAACTGGCGCGCAGCGAACGGACTTCGACGCCGCTGGCGGCGCTGGTCGCCGACTTCGACCGGCTGAGCAACACCAAGGCCGCCTGAGTTTTTTCCCTTGGCGCAGCTTGCGTTCGCAGGGCGTGACCTTTAGCCCCTGCACGCCATTGCGATGGGGAACGGTGTTGGGAAAAGTCCTGCTTGTCGAGGACGAGGCCCTGATTGCGGAAATGATCCAGGACGCACTCGAGGATCGTGGCCTGCGGGTCAGGAGCGTCTATTCGGACCACTCCGCCTATGCCGTCCTCGACGGCGAAGCCCGCTCGTTTTCGGTGCTGATCGCCGACATCAACCTGGGGCCCGGGACCACCGGCTTCGACGTCGCCCGCCGCGCGCGCGAACTGCATCCCGAGCTGAAGGTGGTCTACATCACCGGCCACGCCGCCCACCTGCAAAAGCAGGGAGTCGACGACTCGATCATGTTTCCCAAGCCCTTCTATCCCGACGACCTGGCCGAACGGGTGGTCTCGCTCCTGCAGTCCTGAGCGTCCAGGTGCGCATTGACCGGCGCAGCGCCGAAATATACTCAGACAAGAACCTGCAGGAGACCTGGATGAGGGCGGTCGGTTCGACCCCGGTGATCGCGGTCGCCGTCGCGCTGCTGTTCGCCGGGGCGCCGGCGGCGGCGCGAGAAAGCGCCGGCCGCTGGGTCGGCTCCTGGGCCGCCGCCCAGCTGACGCTGCCGCCGCAGAACGCCGTGGCGGCCGCCGATCTGACGGACGCCACCCTGCGCCAGGTGGTGCGCCTCAGCCTCGGCGGCGAGGCGCTTCGGGTGCGGCTTTCCAACGCCTTCGGGACCGAGCCCCTGCGGATCACCTCCGCCCATGTCGCCAGCGCCGTGCAGCCGGGCACGCCGCGGATCGACCCGGGCAGCGATCGCGCCCTGACCTTCGCCGGGCGCTCGGAGGTGGTGATCCCGGCGGGCGCCGACTTCGTGTCCGATCCGTTGCCGCTCGCCGTCAAGCCGCAGACGGCGCTCGCGGTCAGCCTGCACTTCGAGGCGCCGCCTGCGGCGCAGACCGGCCATCCCGTCTCCCGCTCGACGTCGTTCCTGGTCCACGGCGACATGACCGCCGCAAGCGACCTGCCGGACGCCGCGCGGGTCGAGCACTGGTACCAGCTGACCGGCGTCGAGGTCCTTGGCGCGCCGACGGCGGCGGCCGTGGCGACGCTGGGCGACTCCATCACCGATGGGGACGGCGCGACCACCGACGCCGACGACCGCTGGCCCGACGCGCTGGCGCGCCGGCTGCAGGCCGACCCGGCGACGCGCCGCGTGGGGGTGCTGAACGTCGGCATCGCCGGCAACCGGGTGCTGCAGAACGGCCTGGGGCCGAATGCGCTCGCCCGGTTCGACCGCGATGTCCTGGCGCGGCCGGGGGTGCGCTGGGTGATCCTGCTGGAGGGCGTCAACGACCTCGGCGTCGCCACGCGCGACCATCCGATCAGCCCGGAGGCGCACGCCGGCCTGGTGCGCAACGTCATCGCCGCCTACCAGCAGATGATCGAGCGCGCCCACGCCCAGGGCGTGAAGGTCGTCGGCGCGACCATCCTGCCCTATGGCGGATCGGCCTATTACCACCCCGATGCCGCCAACGAGCAGGACCGGGCGGCGATCAACGCCTGGATCCGCGAGCTCGGCCACTTCGACGCCGTGCTCGATTTCGACAGATTGATGCGCGATGCCTCGGAGCCGACCCGCATGCGCGCGGACTTCGACTCCGGCGACCACCTGCACCCCTCTCCCGCCGGCTATCGGGCCATGGCCGAGGGCGTGCCGCTGGCCCTGTTCAAGACGCGTCCGTGAGGCCGGCCGCGGCGAACCTGCTTCGCCGCTGAGCAAGTCTCAGGCCGCAGCCGCTCTCCCGCCCAGCCGAACAGCGCCCCGCTTGCCTATCGCCCACGGGAATGTTAGCGCTAACAACAGCGCCGGGAGGAGTCGGACATGCGTATCGACGATCTGCCGCAGGATTGGCGCGCGGCGACCCTGGTGGGCCGGCTGCTCGCGGCGGCGGGCCCGATCGTGGTGATCAGCCGCGGCGGGCGGCTGTCGGACGTCACCGCCGCCGCGCCGACCGTCGCCGACCTGCTGCGGAACTGGACCGGCGCGACGCCGGAAGGTCGCGACCTCGGCCAACTCGAGGACTTCGACTTCGTCGCCACCCCGCTGCTCGCCCCCTTCGACCTGCAGGTGATCAAGGCCGCCGGCGTCACCTTCGCCCTCTCCGCGGTCGAGCGGGTGATCGAGGAACGGGCGCGCGGCGACGCGGCCGCGGCGGAAGCCATCCGTGGCGACCTCAGCGCCCGGGTCGGCGGCGACATCCGCGCCGTCCAGCCCGGCTCCGAGGCGGCTGCGCGGCTGAAGGCGGCGCTGATCGCCGAGGGCCTGTGGTCGCAGTACCTGGAAGTGGCGATCGGCCCCGACGCCGAGATCTTCACCAAGGCGCCGATCCTCGCCGCGGTCGGTCACGGCGCCCAGATCGGCGTGCGCTCGGACTCCACCTGGAACAACCCCGAGCCGGAGGTGGTGCTGGCCTGCGACCCCGCCGGCCGCGCGCTCGGCGCGACCCTCGGCAACGACGTCAACCTGCGCGATTTCGAGGGCCGCAGCGCCCTGCTGCTCAGCAAGGCCAAGGACAACAACGCCTCCTGCGCCATCGGCCCGTTCCTGCGCATGTTCGACGACGGCTTCACGATCAACGACGTCCGCGCGGCCAAGGTCGACCTGGTGATCGAAGGCCGCGACAACTACCGCCTCGAGGGCCAGAGCTCGATGGACCAGATGAGCCGCGACCCGCTGGACCTGGTCCGCCAGACGCTGAGCGAGCACCAGTATCCGGACGGCTTCGCCCTCTTCCTCGGCACCCTGTTCGCGCCGACCCAGGACCGCGACGAGCCGGGCCGCGGCTTCACCCACAGGCTGGGCGACCGCGTGCGAATCTCCAGCCCGCGACTTGGCAGGCTGGCCAACGAAGTGACCACCTCGAAGGCCGCCGCGCCCTGGAGCTTCGGTGTGGGCGAGTTGATGCGCAATCTTGCCGGCCGCGGCCTGCTGGCCGGCAGTGGCGTGCTGCGCGACGGACGAGATCAGGACCCCGGCGTGGTGAGCGTAGCGTCAGCCATCTATCCCAGCCTGAAGAACAAGCGGGTCGTCATCACCGGCGGCGGCAGCGGCATCGGCGCGGGCCTTGTCGAGGCCTTCGCCCGCCAGGGCGCCGAGGTTCACTTCCTCGACATCTTGGGCGAAGCCTCCGCGCGCCTCACGGGCGCGCTCGCCGACGCCGCGCCGGTCTTCCACCTCTGCGACCTTCGGGACCTCGACGCCGCCGCAGAGGCCTTCGCCCGCATCGGGCCGATCGACGTGCTGGTGAACAACGCCGGCAACGACGACCGCCACAGCCTCGACGACCTCACGCCGGCCTATTTCGACGACCGCATGGCGGTCAACCTGCGGCACATGCTGTTCTGCGCCAAATGGGCCGCTAAGGGCATGCAGGCGCGCGGCGGCGGAGCGATCGTCAACCTGGGCTCGATCTCCTGGCATCTCGGGCTGACGGATCTCGTCCTCTATGAAACCGCCAAGGCCGGGATCGAGGGCATGACCCGCGCGCTGGCCCGCGAGCTGGGCCGCGACGCCATCCGCGTCACCTGCGTGGTGCCCGGCAACGTCAGGACGCCGCGACAGCAGCAGTGGTACACCCCCGAGGGCGAGGCGGAGATCGTCGCCGCCCAATGCCTGGAAGGCCGGATCTCGCCGGCCGACGTGGCCGCCCTGGTGATGTTCCTGGCCTCTGACGACGCGCGCTACTGCACCGGTCACGCCTACTGGATCGACGCGGGCTGGCGTTGAGCCGGCGGCGCCGCAAGCGTACCGGAACGATTGTCGGGGTCTGAAGCGTAGCCTAAGGTTGCGAGTCCCCTAGCGGATCGGAGTCGAAGCTTGGTCTTGAAGACATCGCGCCGCGCCGGAGCCGCCCCCACCTTGAACGACGTGGCCAAGGCCGCCGGCGTATCGCCGATGACCGTGTCCCGCGTGATCAACAAGGACGGGGCGGTGCGCGAGGAGACGCGCGAGCGTGTCGAGGCCGCAGTCGCCGCCTTGAACTATTCGCCCAACTCCGCCGCCCGGGTCCTCGCCGGCGCGGCCCAGACGCGTATCGCCCTGGTCTACGGCAACCCCAGCGCCGCCTATCTGAGCGAAGTGCTGGTCGGCGGCCTGGCCATGGCCAGCCGCCGCGACGTGCAACTGCTGCTGGAGAACTGCGAGGACGGTGTCGACCCGGCGGACCTCGCCAGCCGGGCGATCGCCCGGCGGCTGGACGGGGTGATCCTGCCGCCGCCGTTCTGCGACGTGACGGAACTGGTCGCCGAACTGCTCGCCGGGGGCGTCGCGACCGTCCTGATGGCGAGCGGAGCGCCGGCCGAGGGCTGTTTCGCGGTGACCATCGACGACGTCCAGGCCGCCGCGGACATGACCCGCCACCTGATCTCGCTCGGCCATCACCGGATCGGCTTCATCATCGGCAACACCAATCAGACCGCCAGCGCCAAACGCCTGGAGGGCTACCGGCTGGCGCTGGCCGAGGCCGGCCTGCCGCAGGACGACGGCCTGATCGCCCAGGGCGACTTCAGCTACCGCTCGGGGATGGCCGCCGCCGAGCAGCTGCTGGACGTCTCGCCGCCGCCCAGCGCCATCTTCGCCAGCAACGACGACATGGCCGCCGCGGTGGTCGCCGTCGCGCACCGGCGGCGCCTGGACGTGCCCGACCAGCTCAGCGTCTGCGGCTTCGACGACACCGCACTCGCCACCACCATTTCGCCGGAACTCTCCACCGTGCGCCAGCCAGTGGCCGACATGGCCCAGGCGGCGGTGGACATGCTGACGTCTGCGGCCCGCCGCCGCCGCCTGGGCCACGACGCCCAGGCCGAGCAGCGGCTTTTTCCGCACCGGATCATCCGCCGGCAGTCGGACGCGCCGCCGGCGCGGTAAGTCAGACTTGACTTCCCCGGGCCGCCGCCAAGGGTAACGCTCACAAAAAGCAACGTCACGGCAGGATGATGCGGGATATTCCAGGCGGCGCGCTCGAACGGGTCAATTTCACCTTCATCGCCGCGATCGTGGCCGTCGCCACCATCGGCGGCTTCATGTTCGGCTATGACTCAGGCGTCATCAACGGCACCCAGAAGGGGCTGGAGGCGGCCTTCAACCTCGGCAGGCTGGGGATCGGCGTCAATGTCGGAGCCATCTTGATCGGCTCCTCGATCGGCGCGTTCGGTGCCGGGCGGCTGTCGGACCTGATCGGCCGCCGAGGCGTGATGATGCTCGCCGCCTGCCTGTTCCTGGTGAGCGCGCTGCTCGCCGGGGCGGCTTCCAACTCCGTCCTCTTCATCCTGGCGCGGATCGTCGGCGGCTTCGGCGTCGGCGCCGCCAGCGTGATCTCGCCGGTCTACATTTCGGAAGTGACGCCGGCGGACATCCGCGGCCGGCTCTCGAGCGTCCAGCAGGTGATGATCATCACCGGCCTGACCGGCGCCTTCGTCGCCAACTACCTGCTGGCCCACTTCGCCGGGGGCTCGACGGCCATCCTCTGGCTCGGCTTCCCCGCCTGGCGGTGGATGTTCTGGCTGCAGGCGATCCCTGCCGGCATCTATCTGCTGGCCCTGCTGATCATCCCGGAATCGCCGCGCTACCTGGTCATGCGACGGCGCGACGCGGAGGCGCACCGGGTGCTCGCCCGGCTGTTCGGCGAGGGGGGCGCCGACCGCAAGATCGGCGAAATCCGCGCCAGCCTCGCCTCGGACCTGCACAAGCCGAAGTTCTCCGACCTGATCGACAAGACCACCGGCAAGATCCGGCCGATCCTTTGGACCGGCATCGGCCTGGCGGTGTTCCAGCAGTTCGTCGGCATCAACGTCGTCTTCTACTACGGGGCGACGCTGTGGGAGGCGGTCGGCTTCTCCGAGAACGACGCCCTGATGACCAACATCCTCTCCGGCGTGCTGTCGATCGGCGCCTGCCTGTTCACCGTCGCCGTGGTCGACAAGATCGGCCGCCGTCCGCTGCTGCTGATCGGCTCGGCCGGGATGGCGGTGGCGCTCGCCACCGTCGCCTTCGCCTTCTCGACGGCGACGACCGGCGCGGGCGGCGCGGTCACGCTGCCTGGAGCGAGCGGGGTCATCGCCCTGATCGCGGCCAACCTCTATGTGATCTTCTTCAACGCCAGCTGGGGTCCGGTGATGTGGGTCATGCTGGGCGAGATGTTCCCCAACCAGATCCGTGGGTCCGGCCTCGCCGTCTCAGGCTTCGCCCAGTGGATCGCCAACGCCGCGGTCTCAGTGAGCTTCCCCACCCTGGCCGCGGCGCCCGGCCTCGCGCCGACCTATCTCGGCTACGCCGCGTTCGCCGCCCTCTCGTTCGTGTTCGTGCGGGCGATGGTCCACGAGACGCGGGGACGCGAGCTCGAGGAGATGCAGGGCTAGGGTCCCGCGTGCGACGTTCGCCAGCGAACTTCAGATCCGGCACACTAGCGGCTGTGCTCGACCTCTTCGCCGAGCACGACGGTCCACGCGTGCTTGCGGCCTTCGTAGACGGAAAAGCGCGGCGGCGGAAAGGCCGGGTCGGCGAAGGCGCCCAGCGGTACGGCGATCACCCCCGGCATGTCCTCGTTGGTGTAGGCCACTGTCGAGCCGCACTGCGGGCAGAAGCGGTTGACGGTCTTGCGCCCGCTGTCGGCGGTGCGCACCCAGGTGCTGGAGGGTCCGGACAGGGTGACCGCGGCGTCGGGAAACCGCGCCTGGGCGGCGAAGGCGCTGCCGGTGCGGCGCTGGCAGGCCAAGCAGTGACAGACCGAGATCCGCACCGGCTCGCCCTCGCACCGGGCGCTGAGCGCCCCGCAGGCGCAGGCGGCGGTGCGGAGCTGCGGCATCGGCCCTACGGCAGGTCCTCGGCGAGGATCGCCATCTCGAACATGAAGGAGCCGTCCTCATCCTCGTCCTGGAAGACGACGCCGACGAATTCCTCGCCGACATAGACCTCGGCGGAGTCCTTCTGTTTCGGGCGCGGGGTCAGCTTGATGCGCGCGTTGGCGAAAGTCCCGCGCAGATGGGTCTCGATCTTGCGGATGGTCTTCTCGTCCACGCCGGCTGCTCCTGAAGCTGTGACTCGCGCGGAACCTAGCCGTGGAGCGCGCGCCGCCAAAGAGGAATCCGGCTCGCCAGGACGGCCCGGGCTGTTCTTTTTGTCGGCGAGGCGGCCGGTTCGGCCGCGCCGGCGGCCTGCGCGGGCCTCAGATCACGTAGTCGTAGACCGCCTCGGCCAGGGTGTGGTCCATGCTGCGGGCCGGATCGTCGCAGGTCGGGCAGTTGACCAGCCGCGCCGGCACGCCCGCGGCGGTGCAGCCGGCCGGCACCGGCTTCAGCACCACCGAGCCCGAGGCGATCTTCGCGTAGTCGCCGATGGTGATGTTGCCGAGCACCTTGGCGCCGGCGCCCAGCAGCACGCCCCGGCCGATCTTCGGATGCCGGTCGCCGCATTCGGCGCCGGTGCCGCCAAGGGTCACGCCCTGCAGCATGGAGACGCCGTCACCGATCACCGCGGTCTCGCCGATGACGATGCCGGTGCCGTGGTCGACGAAGACGCCGCGGCCGATCCTGGTGGCGGGATGGATGTCGACCTGGAACAGCTCGCTGGTGCGGCTCTGCAGATGGAAGGCGAGCGTCTCGCGCCCTTCCTGCCAGAGCCAGTGCGCGACCCGCTGGGTCTGCAGCGCCAGGAAGCCCTTGAAGAACAGAAAAGGCTGCAGATAGCCCTTGCAGGCCGGATCGCGCTCGAAGACGGCGCGCAGGTCCGCCTCGGCGATCTCGACCAGGGCGGGATCGCTGGCGTAGGCGTCCTGGGCGATCTCGCGCAGGGTCATCGCCCGGAACTCCTGGTCGCCGAGCTTGCGCGCCAGCTGATAGGACAGCGCGTCGGCGAGGGATTTGTGGTTGATGATCACCGTCGCCAGCAGGCTGGCCAGCGCGGATTCATCGCGTGCGGCGGCCATGGCCTCGCTGCGCAGCGCCGCCCAGACAGGGGGCGCGACGCCGAGATCGATCACTTCCAGTCGTTGGCTCACGTCGCTCCTCCAGCCTTCGGCCGTACGCCTAGCCTAACATGGCGCGGGTTAATGCGTCAGGAAGGAGGCCCTCACGCGCCATATGGTAGGCCCGAAGCAGCATCGCCACCGTCAGCACGTCTTCGAGGTGCCCCGCGAGCGCGGCGTCCAGCGCTTCGCGGAACGGAACCCGGGCCAGCACCAGCGCCTCGGTGTCGTCGCCGTGGTGGCCGCCGTCGCTCTGCGATAGGCCGAGCGCCACATAGCCCACCGCCCGCTCGTCGGTCACCGAGTTCGAAAGCTGCGCCTGCAGCACCTTGCGCCACTCGCGCGCCTGCAGGCCCGTCTCCTCCGCCAGCTCGCGCTTGGCGCCCTCCAGCGGATCCTCGCCGAGCGGCGAGCCGCCCTCCGGCAGCTCCCAGCTGTAGCCGGCGAGCGCGAAGCGGTTCTGGCCGACCAGGGTGACGGTCCCGTCGTCGTGCAGCGGCAGGACGGCGATGGCCAAGTTCTTGAAGCTGATCAGCCCGTACTGCGCCGGCCGGCCGGTCGGGGCGACCGCCTCGTGGTGGGTCACCCGGATCCAGGGATTGTCGTAGATCAGGCGCTCGGCGCCGCGCTTCCAGGGAAGACCATGCGGCCGAAGCCAGGCGGGCTTTTGCGACATCTTCCAACTTGCCTTGCGGAGGGGGCGGCGGAACCCATAAAGGGCGGCAGACGCCCGGTCTTGCGAAAAAAAGAAAGCCGATCTGCGTGCCCGACACCCTGCCCCCGCCGCCTGAGTTCGGAACCCCGCTGCCCGTGGAGGCCGCGCCGGAAGTGCTGGCCTTCCTCGCCCGGCGCAGGTCGGTCTCCGCCGTGGTCCTGGCCGAGCCGGCGCCCTCGCCCGAGCAGATCGCCGAGCTGATCCGGCTGGCCGCCCGTGTGCCCGATCACGGCAAGCTTGCGCCCTGGCGTTTCATCGTCCTGCAGGGCGAGGGAAAGGCGGCCTTCGCTGGCGGGCTCGAGCGGCTGGCGCAGGCGCGCGGAGATGCGACCGCAGCCTCCAAGCTCGGCAAGCTGAAGACCCCGCCGTTGGCGATCGCCGTGATCGCCGCCCCGCGGCCGGCGGCGATCCCCGAATGGGAGCAGCTGCTGTCGGCCGGCGCGGTCTGCACCACCTTGACCTATGCGGCGCTGGCGATGGGATACGGCGCGAACTGGATCACCGACTGGTACGCCTATGACCCGCAGGCCAGCGCCCTGCTCGGCCTGGCCGCCCATGAACGGGTCGCCGGATACATCCTGATCGGAACCCCGCGCGAGCCGCCGCTCGAGCGCGAACGCCCGGATGCCGCCGGGCTGACGTCTGACTGGACGGGCTGAGCCCGATCCCAGAACACAACGGCCGAACGACGCGCCGCGCCGCTCGGCCTGAGGTGACACGCCCGAGGAGAGATGGGCGATGGACGTATAGGACGAAAATGGGCTCCTGGGAAGCCCGGCCGGCGCGCCGGCGGGAGCAAGCCGGCGTTCTCGCGCCAGACGTGAGTTCGCCGCAGGTCCGACGCCACCGCCAAACGCGGCTCCGCATTCCGTCGCGGGCGCCGGCTCAGCCGCGTCCGCGATAGGCCGCGACGCCCTGGTCGGGCAGCCACAGTCCCTCCGGCGCGGGGCCACTCTGCCAGAAGACATCGATCGGGATGCCGCCGCGCGGATACCAGTAGCCGCCGATCCGCAGCCAGCGCGGAGCGAGCTCCGTCACCAGCCGCCGCCCGATCGCCACGGTGCAGTCTTCATGGAAGGCGCCGTGATTACGGAACGCTCCCAGGTAGAGCTTCAGCGATTTCGATTCGACCAGCCAGTCGGCCGGCGCGTAGTCGATGACCAGGTGGGCGAAGTCCGGCTGGGCGGTGACCGGACAGAGCGAGGTGAATTCGGGAATGGTGAACCGCGCCAGGTAAAGCGTGTCCGGATGCGGATTGGGCACGCGCTCCAGCACCGCCTCGTCGGGCGTGGCGAAGCCTCGAACTTCGCGCCCCAGCTGGGTGAGATGGGTTTCTTCCATGCCCGCGGCTTAGCGCCTCGTCCCGCGCGGAACAACGGCGACCACATCATGACGGCGAATCACTGCGCCCGTAAAAAGCTGAGCGAACTGGGTCTCCCGACCGGGAATTGCCGATTATTCGCTCATAAGCATGGTTTATTCGGCCATTTTCTGGGCGCCATTCCGCCCTGCAGGAATAAGCGGCGCCGCTACATTGATCCGGACGCCATCGCCGGGAGGATGCCGCGACGGCTGAGCGGGGCGCGCCCCCGCGTGAAAATCGGCCGCACAAAAAAGGGGATAAAAATGAAGTCGCTGAAACTCTCATTGCTCGCCGCTGTCGGCTGCATGGCTCTCGCGGGCGCCGCCCAGGCCGCTGACCGTCCGCTCGGCCTCACCTTCAATGCCGGCGCGGCGACGGACTACGAGTTCCGTGGCGTCAGCCAGACCAACAACGAGCCGGAAATCTTCGCGGGCGCGGACGTGACCCTCGGCAAGATCGGCTACGCCGGCGCGTGGCTTTCGAACGTCGACTTCGGCGACGCCACCGACACCGAGTATGACCTGTACGCCGGCATCAAGCCGGTCCTGGGTCCGGTGACCTTCGACTTCGGCGCGATCCGCTATGGCTACACGAAGGACCACAACGACTGGGCGTACTGGGAATTCAAGGCGGCCGGCTCGATCCCGGCGGGCCCGGCGACCGTTGGCGTCGCCTTCTTCTACTCGCCGGACATCACCGGCCCGAGCAAGGTCGACTCCTACTACTATGAGCTGAATGGCAGCCTGCCGATCAAGGACACCAAGTTCTCGGTCAGCGGCGCAGTCGGCCGCCAAGCGTATCAGGGCGCCGGCGACTACACGACCTGGAACGCCGGCATCGGCTACGCCGTCACCGACAGCGTCGGCCTCGACTTCCGCTACTGGGACACCGACGAGCACAGCTTCGGCAAGATCTACGGCGGCAAGTTCGTCGCCGGCCTGAAGGCGACCTTCTAGCCAAGGCGCGACCTTCTGGTCACAGGCAGGCCGTCGCGGAAACGCGGCGGCCTTTGCCAATTGCGTCCACGGCGTGGTCTTCCTAAGGTTCCAGTTGGCCGGTTTGAGCCGATTGAAGCACGGAAATTCCCGTTGCGATTCGCCTGCCGGCTCGCACTCCGAGGGTTAGGCGGCGGGGTTCGACTGTGAGCGGAGTGCGGTTCATGCAGCGGTTGGCCTTGCGAGCCCAGACGATCTTGCTGGATGGCTTGATCGCCGCGCTCGCCTTCGCCGCCGCCTATATGGTCGCGCCGCCCAGGTTGCACGGCCTGGCCGCGAACGGCCTTCCCTCACTGACCCTCATCCAGCTGGTGGTGCTCTACGCGGCCCTCGCCGGCGGCTTCTCCCTGCTGTTCCGCCGCGAACTCTCGCCGTGGCGCTACACGTCGATTCCCGACGCGGTGGTGCTGACGCGGGTCGCGGCGCTGACCATCGGCGTCTTCCTGGTCTGGGTCTTCGTGCTCGATCGCGCGCGCAGCCTGCCGCGGCCGACCCTGTTTCTCGCGCCGCTCTTCCAGATGACCGGTTCGATGGGGATGCGCATCCTGCGCCGGGCGCTGCACGAGCACGCCCTGAGCTCCTTCGCGCCCCTCGCCTCGCTGAACGACCGGGGCAGCCAGGCGCCGCCGCTGCTGCTGATCGGCCCGCCGGCGCTCGCCGACAGCTATCTGCGCGACGTCGCACGCAGCCACGACCGCACCTATTCGCCGGTCGGCATCGTCGCCGCCGACCCGCGCGACGTCGGCCATCAGGTGCGCGGCGTCTGCATCATCGATTCCCTGAACAACCTCGAGGCCGCGCTCGCCGACCTGAGGCGCTGGAACCGGTATCCGCGCGCCCTGCTCTTCCTCGACGAGCCGACCCGGCTGAAAGGCCTGACCGCCGATCTGCTCGGGCGGCTGAAGAACGACGGCATCCGCCTGCTGCGGCTGCCCTCGATCGTCGAACTGTCGCAGCACGACGGGGTCACCCTGCTGCCGATGCGCGACATCAACATCGAAGAGCTGCTGGCCCGCGACCCGATCCAGCTCGATCGCGGCGCCGTCGCCAGCCTGGTGCGCGGCCGCCGGGTGCTGGTCACCGGCGCCGGCGGCTCAATCGGCGGCGAGCTCTGCCGGCAGGTGGCGGCCTTCGAGTGCAGCCACATCAGCCTGCTCGACTATTCGGAAACCGCGCTGTTCGAAATCGAGCGCGAACTTGCCGAGACCTTTCCGCACGTGTCGCGCCGCGCGATCCTCTGCGACGTCCGCAACGCCGCGCGCCTGACCAGCTGGTTCCAGGAGGAACAGCCGGACCTGGTCTTCCATGCGGGGGCGCTGAAACACGTCTCGATGGTCGAGCGCCACCCATGCGAGGGCGTGCTGACCAATGTGATCGGCACCTGGAACGTCGCCGAGGCGGCCAAGAGCTGCGACGCCGATCACATGGTGCTGATCTCGACCGACAAGGCGGTCGACCCGACCAATGTGATGGGCGCGACCAAGCGACTGGCGGAATCGGTGATCCGCGCCCAGCAGAGCACCGGGCGCAAGACCCGCTTCGCCGCGGTCCGGTTCGGCAATGTGCTGGGCTCGGCCGGTTCGGTGGTGCCGATCTTCAAATCGCAGATCGACCGCGGCGGCCCCGTCACCGTCACCCATCCGGAGATGGAGCGGTTCTTCATGACCATCCCGGAGGCGGCCCAGCTGGTGCTGCACGCCACCGCCACCAACACGGAAGGCGACGGTCGCGACGCGCGGCTGTTCCTGCTGGAGATGGGCGAGCCGGTACGGATCCTCGACCTCGCCCGGCAGATGATCGCGCTATCCGGCCGCACGCCGGGCAAGGACATCGAGATCGAGGTCACCGGCCTGCGCCCTGGCGAGAAACTCACCGAAGCGCTGCTGGACGAGACTGAGCGCTCGGTGCGCTGCGCGCCGAAGGTGATGGAGGTGATCTCCGCCTCGGCGCTGCGCATCACCGCCGGCCACCTGGCCGAGCTGCAGCGGCTGGCGGAGGACGGCGCCGTCGCCGAGGTGCGCAGCGCGCTGTTCGAGCTGGTCGCCCAGATCCGCGGCGAAAAGCCCGGCGCGGCCCCGGCCCTACGCGTTGTCGCAAACCGCTAGGACGCCCTGGCCCCGGTTGCGGGGCGCGGGGTCGAAAAAAAGGCCGCGGCTTGCGCCGCGGCCTTTTCAATCTTGGCTGAAGGCCGCGCCTATTCTGCGGCGGCCATCTCCGGGCTGGCGGCTTTGAGCCGCTGGACCAGCTTCTCGTATTCGGCCCACAAGGCCTGCGGCAGCCGCTCGCCGAACTTTTCGTAGAAGGGCGGGATCAAAGCGGCTTCCTGGCGCCAGATCGCCGGATCGACGCTGAGCAGCAGCTCGAGCTGTTCCGCCGTCAGGGCGAGGCCGGAAACGTCCAGCTCTTCCGGCTTCGGCAGCAGACCGATCGGCGTGTCCACGCCTTCGACCTGGCCTTCCAGCCGCTCGACGATCCACTTCAGCACGCGGCTGTTGTCGCCGTAGCCCGGCCAGACGAACTTGCCGCGCTCGTCCTTGCGGAACCAGTTGACGAAATAGATGCGCGGCAGCTTCGAGGCGTCGGCCTGGGCGCCGCGCTCCAGCCAGTGGCCGAAATAGTCGCCCATGTTGTAGCCGCAGAACGGCAGCATGGCGAAGGGGTCGCGCCGCAGTTCGCCGATGGCGTTCTCGGCGGCGGCGGTGCCTTCCGACGCCACGTTCGACGCCATGAAGACGCCGTGCGCCCAGTCGTGGGCCTCGCGGACAAGCGGTACGGCGCTGGCGCGGCGGCCGCCGAACAGGATCGCCGAGATCGGCACGCCGGCGGGGTCTTCCCATTCGCCGGCGACCACCGGGCATTGCGCCGCCGGGACGGTGAAGCGGGCGTTCGGATGCGCGGCGGGCTCGGAGCTCGCAGGCGTCCAGTCGCGGCCGCGCCAGTCGGTCAGGTGCGCCGGAGCGTCCGGGGTCAGGCCTTCCCACCAGACGTCGCCGTCATCGGTGAGGGCGACGTTGGTGAAGATGCAGTTGGCGTGCAGGGCGTCGATGGCGTTCTTGTTGGTCTCGATGCCGGTGCCGGGCGCCACGCCGAAGAAGCCGGCCTCCGGGTTGACGGCATAGAGCCGGCCGTCGTCGCCGAAACGCATCCAGCAGATGTCGTCGCCGATGGTCTCGGCCTTCCAGCCGGCCAGCGTCGGCTGCAGCATCGCCATGTTGGTCTTGCCGCAGGCGCTCGGGAAGGCGGCGGCCACGTAGTGCGAAGCGCCCTCCGGCGAGGTCAGCTTGAGGATCAGCATGTGCTCGGCGAACCATCCCTCGTCGCGCGCCATGACCGAGGCGATACGCAGGGCGAAGCACTTCTTGCCGAGCAGGGCGTTGCCGCCGTAGCCGGAGCCGTAGGACCAGATCTCCCGGGTCTCGGGGAAGTGGACGATGTACTTCTCTTCGTTGCAGGGCCAGGCGACGTCCGCCTCGCCCTCGGCCAGCGGCGCGCCCACCGTGTGCACGGCCGGTACAAAAAAGCCGTCCTCGCCGAGTTGGTCGAGGGCGGCCTGGCCCATCCGGGTCATCACCTTCATGGAGATGGCTACATAGGCGGAGTCGGTAATCTCGACGCCGATGGCGCTGATCTTCGAGCCGAGCGGGCCCATGCAGAAGGGCACCACATACATGGTGCGGCCCTTCATGGCGCCCCGGAACAGGCCGTCCAGGGTGGTCCGCATCTCGGCGGGTTCGCACCAGTTGTTGGTCGGGCCGGCGTCGATCTGCTTCTCGGAGCAGATGTAGGTGCGGCTCTCGACACGGGCGACGTCGCGCGGATCGGACGCGGCGTAGAAGGAGTTGGGCCGTTTCGACGGGTTGAGCCGTTTCAGCGTGCCCGCGGCGACGAGCTCGTCGGTCAGACGGTTCCACTCCTCGTCAGACCCATCGCACCAGACGACACGAGCCGGCTCGGTCAGCTCAGCGACTTCCCGCACCCATTTTATCAGCTGCTGATTTTTCGTCGGCGCGGACTCAAGGCCCGAGACGGTCGTCTGAGACATCCATTTACTCCGTACCCCGTTGGGCAGCGCGGCTCCGCCGGCCCCCCGAACGGTCATTTCAGAACATCGACGCATCGCAGCGCGTGGCCCTGCATACTGCGAGCCAGTCCCTGCGGATACGCGCGCCGTCAACGCACCATGGGCTGATTGGATCAGCCGGGCCCGTTCACTTACGCTCGACCTCGTGTGTTCGCTCGCGTACCCCATGCAGGCGGCTGCGTCACTATCTTCGGAGGCGATATGCGAGTCCTGCTTACCGGTTCAGCAGGTTTTATAGGCTTCCACCTCGCCCTGCGCCTTCTGAAGCGCGGAGACGAGGTGCTGGGCCTAGACAACCTGAACGCGTATTACAGTCCGACCCTCAAGGCCGCGCGCCTCGCCATCCTCGAAACACATCCCGGGTATCGCCACGCGCGGCTCGACCTCGCCGACCGCGACGGCATGGCCGCCCTGTTCGCCGAGGCCCGACCCGAGGCGGTGGTCAACCTCGCCGCCCAGGCCGGGGTCCGCTACAGCCTGGAGCGGCCCGAGGCCTATGTGGACGCCAATGTGGTGGGCTTCCTCAACGTGCTGGAAGGCTGCCGCGCGGTGCAGCCGCGGCATCTGGTCTACGCCTCGACCAGTTCCGTCTACGGGGCCAACGGCAAGCTGCCGTTCAACGTCCACGACGGCGCCAACCACCCCATCACCCTCTATGCGGCGACCAAGCTGGCCAACGAGTCGATGGCGCACGCCTATGCGCACCTGTTCGCCATCCCGGCGACCGGATTTCGCTTCTTTACCGTCTACGGCCCGTGGGGACGGCCGGACATGGCGCTGTTCAAGTTCACCGACGCCATCCTCAAGGGCCAGCCGATCGACGTCTACGGCGAGGGCAGGATGCAGCGCGACTTCACCTATGTGGACGACATCGTCGACGGCCTGGTCGCGGCCATCGACCGCCCGGCCCAGATCGATCCAGCCTGGAATCCGCAGAGCCCGGACCCGGCCACCAGCGGTGTGGCGCCATGGCGCCTGCTCAATCTGGGCGCGGCGCGCAAGGTCGAGCTGATGCATTACATCGAGGTTCTCGAGGCGAAGCTGGGCCGCAAGGCCGAGCTGAACCTCATGCCGATGCAGCCCGGCGACGTCGCCCGCACGGAAGCCGACGTCGCCGCGACCACGGCCGCGCTCGACTACACGCCGACGACGCCGATCGAGGTCGGGGTCGGCCGCTTCGTCGACTGGTACCTGGAATATTATGGCGCTGCCTGACGCGATATCGGGTTGCAGCGGCGACCAGCGTGTTAAGATGGCCGCAGAAACTCTGCAGGACCAATTATCCAGCGTGAGAGACGCCCGACAAGCCGCCTCGACGACCGACATCCCCGTCCGCGCACGCCGGAAAGGTCGGTCACGGCTAGTACAGCTCGCCCCCGGACCGGAAAGCCCCGACCAGCGGGACAAGGCCGGCGCGCAGCGCGGCATGCTCATTCTGCTGGTCGCGGGCGGACTGGTCTGGCTCGCCATCGCGGCCGTCGCCATCCTGCTGTTGCGTTAAAGCCGCAGGTCGGTGGCCGAGCGGGGCAGCAGGCCCTTGACGTCGAACAGCACCGCGCCCGGCTTGCAAAGGCCGCGGATCGTCGTCTCGCCCAGCTCGGCGAACTGGCGGTGCGCCACCGCCAGGACGACGGCGTCATAGTCGCCGGCCGCCGGCGCCGCGATCAACTCCAGGCCATACTCGTGGCGCGCGTCGGCCGCGGCGATCCACGGATCCCAGACCTCGACGTTCACCTGATAGTCGGCGAGTTCCCGGACGATGTCGATGACGCGGGTGTTGCGAAGGTCCGGGGTGTTCTCCTTGAACGCCAGGCCCATGACCAGCACCCGGGCGCCGTTGACCGCCCCCCCGCGGCGGATCAGCTCCTTGATCAGCTCGCGGGCGATGTAGCCGCCCATGCCGTCGTTGATCCGCCGCCCGGCCAGGATCACCTCCGGGTGGTAGCCCACCGCTTCGGCCTTGTGCGTCAGGTAATAGGGGTCGACGCCGATGCAGTGGCCGCCGACCAGGCCGGGGCGAAAGTTCAGGAAGTTCCACTTGGTGGCCGCCGCCTGCAGCACCTCCTGGGTGTCGATGCCCAGCCGGTGGAAGATCAGGGCGAATTCGTTGATCAGGGCGATGTTCAGGTCGCGCTGGGTGTTCTCGATCACCTTGGCGGCCTCGGCCACCTTGATCGAGCTGGCGCGGTGGGTGCCGGCGGTCACCACCGTGGCGTAGAGGGCGTCGACGAAGTCGGCGGCCTGCGGGCTGGAGCCGGCGGTCACCTTGACGATATTGGCCAGCCGGTGCTGCGGGTCGCCCGGATTGGCGCGCTCGGGGCTGTAGCCCGCGAAGAAGTCGTGATTGAAGACCAGGCCCGAGACCTCGGCCACCACCGGCACGCAGTCGTCCTCGGTGGCGCCGGGATAGACGGTGCTCTCGTAGATCACCACCCCGCCCCGGCCGATCACCCGGCCCACGGTTCGGCTGGCCGCCAGCAGGGCCGAAAGATCCGGCTGCTTGTGGGCGTCGATCGGCGTCGGCACGGTGACGATGAAGACGTTGCAGCCGGCCAGGTCGGCCGCATCGGCGGTGACCGAAAGATTGCCGGCGCCCGACAGCGCCTCCGCGGAGACCTCCAGAGTGCGGTCGTGGCCCGCCCGCAGTTCGGCGGCGCGCTCGGGATTGAGGTCGAAGCCCACCACCTCGTGCTCGCCGGCGAAGGCCACGGCCAGCGGCAGGCCGACATAGCCCAGGCCGAGCACGGCGATCTTCGCAGGCGTGCGCGTGAAGGGGTTCTGCAGCATCGAAGTCTCGGCCTGTCCCAGGGAAGCCGGTGACTAGCACGCTTCGTCGACGAAACGGAAAAGCGAACGCCGGCGGAGGACAATCCTCCGCCGGCGGCGCGACGTCGGCGGGCGCAGGCGCCCGCGCTCAGCCCTAGCGGAACAGCGACATCAGGGAGGAGCTCGACTGGTTGGCGATGTTCAGCGCCTGGACGCCGAGCTGCTGCTTGGTCTGCAGCGCCTGGAGCCTGGCGCTCTCCTTCGCCAGGTCGGCGTCCACCAGGTTGCCGACGCCGGCGTCCAGGGTGTCCTGCAGCTTGCCGACGAAGGTCAGGTGCGAGGCCAGCGAGCGCGAGCCGGTGCCGAGCTTCGAAAGCGCGCTGGAGACCTGGATGATCGCCGCGTTCACCGTGGCGATCATGGCCGCCGCCATGGTCTGGGTGCCGATCGAGGCGGTCGTGTTGATGCTGTCGCCGGTGGTGGCGTCGGTCAGCGTCGCCGAGCCCAGCGACAGGTCCTGGGCCGCGACGGTGATCAGCTGGGTGCCGTCGGCGTTGGCCAGGGCCATCACCGTGGTGGCGCCGCTGGCGGTCGCCTTGATCATGTTGGCGCCGTTGAACTCGGCGTTGTCGACGGCCTTCTGGATCTGGTCGCGCAACGACTTGAAGTCGTCGTTCAGGGCGATCCGGCTGTTGGTGTCGAGGGTGGTGTCGGAGGCCGCCAGCGCCTTCTGCTTCATCTGCAGCAGCAGGTCGGAGATGCTCTGGCCGGCGGACATGGCGACGTCGACGGTGGACTGGCCGCGCTGCAGCGACTCCTTGACGGAGTCGAGGGAGCCCGACGTGGCGCGCTGGTTCTGGGCGATCGCCCAGATGGCGCCGTTGTCCTTCGCCGTGGCGATCTTCAGGCCCGTGTTGATCCGGGCCTGGGTGGTCGCCAGGTCGGTGTTCGTCATGTTGAGGTTTTGCAGCGCCACCATGGCGCCGACATTGGTATTCACGCTGTTCATAGGCATGAACCGCTCTCCTTATTTCAAGGTCGCCGGCTGTCGTTTTGACGGCCGGGGGCGTTTTGCCCGCCAAGCGCGTCGCAATTGCCGGGCCAGGCGCCAGGAGCGCCCGCCATTCAGGTCAGATAACTGATTTCATGAGAGAATTTTTCACCCCGTTCCCGACGCGCCGGGCGGCGAGAATTGCCGGGCGGAGCACATCTTGCCGGCCCCGGCAGGCCTTGCCGGGCAGCCATTGCCGCTGCGCCGATTCCGCCGCCCCTTCAGGCGCCGAGCCGCCAGCCGGCCAGCGTGGTCGTGCGGCGCGCCTGATGGGCGTGCCACTTGTCCTCCGCCATGCGGGCGAAGATGTAGGGCGCGTTGTCGGCGCGCCCGGCGATCGCCAGCAGGCCGCACACCACCCCGCCGGACCGGCGGGCGTCGAGCACCTCGCGCAGCGCCACCTTAGCCTGCACGTGACGCTCGTGACGCCTCGCCGCGAGCCGCTCGCGCGGCGACAGCCCCGGCAGGTCGCGCAGCCGGGCGCTGGCGGCGCGCAAGGCCTGCAGATCCTGGGTCGTGTGCCGCCCGCTGAGCGATCCGGCGCGCTCGACGGCGACGTAGCCGCAAGGCTCCACCACCTTGAAGACCGCGCCCAGGCCGAGCGCCTGACTATAGAGGATAAAGTCTTCGCCCAGCCGCAGCGCCTCGTCATAGGCAAGCCCGAACCGCTCGATGAAGGCCCGGCGCATCAGCGGTTTCAGGAATCCGTACTCCCGGCGCGGCATGCCGGGCCGGCTGACATTGGCCTCGACGAACTCGGTGAAGCCGAGCTGAAGCGGCAGGGTCTCGCGGCCGCCGATGACCCGCCGGGCCGCCCCCCCCTCCGCACCTTCGGACACCATCAACAGGTCGTCGGCGACGAAGTCGCAGCCCTGCGACTGGTCGAGCAGCCGGCGCAGGCGGCCCGGCTGGAAGAAGTCGTCGGCGTCCAGCGGGCAGATCCACGGCGCCGCCGTCAGCGAGATCGCCAGATTCCGCGCCGCGGCCGGCCCCACCGAGACCGGCAGGCGACGGACCAGCAGCCGCGGAGAACCCGCCGCGGCCGCCGACGCCGCCTCGGCGGTGGCGTCGGTGGAGCCGTCGTCGATCACCACCACCCGCTCCGCCTCCGGCTCCGCCAGCGCCGAGGCGACGGCGCGGCCGATGGTGGCCTGGGCGTTCTTCGCCGGGATCATGACATCGACCCTGCGCTGCGGCGCCCTTGGGTCGCTAATTGTCGGCGAAAGTTCTCGTGTCACGGCCCCCCCCCAAAACCAGGTCGCCCGCATCCCACCGGTGCGGCCCCTTTGGCCAGGAACACCGGACAGCGCAGTTCGTTCCGCAGCGCCGCCGCACACCCGGATCGGGCCCAACGCAGCGGCTCCGCCCAGAGTATAGCATCGATATATGGCCGCGAATTCAGGGTGAACTTCCGGTAACCCTACACGCTTTAGCTGTACACCTCCCAATAAGGCATCTCTGACATAGTATCCCGAATAGTGTTGGATGCAGGTGGGGCAGCAGATGCTTAATGAGGCCTTTAACTATACGCCGCCGTCGGCGCTCACCGGCAGCGCCCGCGATTATCGGTATGCGCGCGGCGCCGATCTGCAGGCGCGGATCGAGGGATTCTACAAGTGGCAGAACCTGCGCCGCCAGCACGGCCTATGGCCGTTCTCGCGCTCGACGGAGGAATCCCCCGCTCCGGTGACGGCCGCCCGCGATGACGCCGGCGGTCACTTCCGGGGCGTCAACTTCGCCAGCGGCGACCATCTCAACCTCGGCACGCACCCCGCCATCAAGCAGGCCGCCCACGAGGTCATCGACCAATTCGGCGTGCACAGCGCCGGGACCGCCGCCATGCTGGGCGCGAGCGCCCACTCGGTGCGGCTGGAGCGCCGGATCGCCGACTTCCTCGACGCCGCCGAGGCGGTGCTCTTCCCGACCGGCTGGGCGGCCGCCTATGGCGTCATCAAGGGCCTGGTGCGCCCCGCCGACCATGTCGTCATGGACGTGCTTTCGCATCCCTCGCTGAAGGAAGGCGCCGCGGCGGCCACCAGGAACGTCTACCTGTTCCGCCACAATAGCGTCGAGGACTGCCGGCGCTGGCTGCAGAAGATCCGCGCCCAGGACACCCAGAACGGCGTCCTTGTGGTGACCGAAAGCCTGTTCGCGCAGGATTCCGACACCCCCGACCTCGGCGCCCTGCAGGCGCTCTGCCACGAGTTCAACGCCACCCTGCTGGTCGACGCCGCCCACGATCTCGGCGCGCTGGGCCCCGAGGGCAAGGGCGCGCTCGGCGACCAGGGCCTGTTGGGCAAGGTCGACCTGGTGATGGGCAGCTTCTCCAAGAGCTTTGGCTCGAACGGCGGCTTCGTCGCCTGCCGCAGCCGCGAGGCCAAGGAATATCTGCGCTTCTTCAGCCCCACCTGCGCCTTCTCCACCGCGCTTTCGCCGATCCAGGCCGCGATCGTGCTGAAGGCCTTCGACATCATCGAGAGCGCCGAGGGCCAGGCGCTGCGCGACCGGTTGATGGGCAATGTCCAGAGCCTGCGCCGGCGTTTGGTCGAAGCCGGTCTCGAACTCTACGGCGAGCCCTCGGGCGTGGTCTGCGTGAAGCTCGGCGCCGAAGGCCTGGCCCGGCTGGTCAGCCGCCGGCTGCCGGAGGCCGGACTGATCGCCAACCTGGTGGAGTTCCCCGCCGTGCCCAAGGATCAGGCGCGGATCCGGCTGCAGGTGATGGCGAACCACTCCGACGCCAACATCGCAGATGCCGTGGCGGCGCTGACGAGCGCCTGTTCGGCCGGGCGCGAGGAGTTCGATTGGCTGGGCGCCGAACGCGACAAGCTCCGGGCCCACGGCTAGGTCCGACCCGCCGAGGCCCGCGCATCATTCCGGGCGTACGGCTGTCTAAAAACCCGGCAAGGTTGCGGGGCGACGATGCGGCGTACTGGCGCGCCGCGGTGCGCGGGGCGCTCAGCTTCCGTCGCGCGCCCGCCGCCGTCCGCCCGACTTGCGCTGAGAAATCGCCACCGCGGCGGCGCCGGCGAGCACCACGGCGACCACCGCCCCGGCGGTGGCCCGGGACGACGGGCCGACCATAAACCTATGAAATCTTTCCGCATCCGCGCCCCACCAGGCGCCGCTCGGCTTGTGGAACCCATAGCGGCTGAAGCTCCATGCCGCCTCGCGCGCCAGATCGGCCGCCTCCGAGGCGGTGCGCCGGGTGGCCATCACCTCGACTTCCGGTGGAGTCTCCCGGGGATCGTCAATCAGGCGCCAGCTTTGACGCGTGACCGAGAATGCGCGACCAAGAGACGCCTTGCGCGATTGGCGGTGCCGCGCGTTGAGGAAACGGTCGAACGAGGCGCTCATTCGGGATAGCTCTTTCGGCGTGCGGCGCTCATAACGCGCACCGCACGCAGCGGACCCTTCGCCCCCTCGTTCAGCTGCGTTGGAGTACCCATGAGAGAATTCGTCGATCTGCGTGGCGCTTCCGGAACCCTCTACCGATTCCGGCTCTGGCCGGAGGGTGGAGCGCATCCTCCGATGGCCGGCAACTACATCGTGCTGCGCGAAGATGCGAGTGGCCCGAAGGTGCTGCTCGCTGGGATAACCAGTGATCTGTCCCAAGCCGCCAATGAATGCCGCAAGACGCTCGTCAAAGACCCCGAAGCGAGGCTCTTCACGCGACTGAACGTCGCGCGGGCGGTGCGCACAGCCGAGCACGAAGACATCGTCAGCGAGCACAAGCCTGCGGTGCTGAGCGCCGGCGAGCGGTAGGCTCCGCACCTTATCCCCAGGTTTCTGCGCCCCGCCTTGGGGGCCGGCCGCAGGCTCCCGGCGCCGCCCGCCTCAGCCTATCGGCGTGGCCGGCGTCGGCGAAACGCCGGGGGTCGGGACAGCGGGCAGAGTGGTCAACACGGGAACCGGTGCGGCCAGCGGCGGCGGCGGGCCTGGCGGGACGGGCCCGGTGGGCAGGCGGTCGAACCCGGCCGTCATCACGCTGCGCCACAGCTCGGCGGGCGCCGAGCCGCCGGTGATCCGGCGCATCGGCGAATTGTCGTCGCGTCCCATCCAGACCACGGTCGTGAGATTCCCCGTGAAGCCGCAGAACCAGGCGTCGCGGTAGTCCGACGTGGTGCCGGTCTTGCCGGCGACGTCGCGGCCCGGGATGGCCGCGCGAACCCCGGTGCCGGAGCCGACCACCGCATGCAGCATCTGGTTCAGCTCGCCAAGCGCAGGATTGCCGATCACCTGGGCCGGCGGCGGCGCGCGGCGTTCCCAGACCAGCGTCCCGCCGGCGGTGCGGATCCGCTCGACCCCGTAGGCGGCGACCCGCTGGCCGCCGTTGGCGAAGGCGGCGTAGGCCTGGGCCATCTCCAGCGGCGACACCAGGCTGGTGCCGAGCGCCATCGCCGGGTCGGTGTTGAGCTGTGAGGTTACGCCCAGCCGCCGCGCGGTGGCGACGACGTTGTTGCGTCCGACCTGGTCGGCCAGCCGGGCGGCGACGGTGTTCACCGACTGGGCCAGCGCCTGCTGCAGGGTGATCGGCCCGAGAAAGCCGTCCTCGTAGTTGCGCGGCGTCCAGGTCCCGATCGTCACCGGCTCGTCGACCACGGGCGTGTCCGGCGTCAGCCCGGCCTCCAGCGCCGTCAGGTAGACGAACGGCTTCCACGACGAGCCGGCCTGGCGGCGTGCATCCACCGCCCGGTCGAACGGGCTGGTGGCGTGGTCGACGCCGCCGACCAGGACGCGGATCCGCCCCTGCCCGTCCACCGCCACCACGGCGGCCTGGCCGATCCCCTGCTTGGCGTAGCGCCCCACGGTCGCCCGCACCGCCTGGCCGGCCGCGGCTTCGAGCGGCGCGTCGAGCGTGGTCTCGACCAGCAGGTCCTGGCGGGGCGCGCCCACCGTCCGGCGGGTCTCGGCATCCAGCCAATCCAGAAAATACTGCGCCGCGTCGTTCGGCGCGGTCTTCCAGACCTTCGGGGTCTGGGCGAGCGCCTTGGCGCGCTGGGCAGGCGTGATGGCCCCGGTGGCGACCATGGCGTCGAGCACCAGCCGGCTCCGTTGGGCCGAAGCCTCGGGATGGTCGGCCGGGTCATAGGCGATCGGCGACTTGGGAAGCGCGGCAAGCGCGGCGGCCTCACGCAGGGTCAGCCGCGACGCCGGCTTGTTGAAATAGCGCTGCGCGGCCGCTTCGATCCCATAGGCCCCCGAGCCGAAATAGATCCGGCTGAGATAGAGCCCCAGGATCTGCTGCTTCGAATAGGTGCGCTCCAGCTGGATCGCATAGAGCAGCTCGTCGGCCTTGCGCTCGAGGGTGCGATCCGAGCTGAGATAGAGATTGCGCGCCAGCTGCTGGGTGATCGTCGAGGCCCCCTGGGCGGCGCGGCCCTTGGTGAGGTCGCTGACGATGGCGCGGGCGATGCCGCGCGGGTCGAAGCCGCTGTGCTCGTAGAAGCGCCGGTCCTCGATCGCCACGAAAGCGGCCGGCACATAGGCCGGCAGGCGCGCCATGTTGACCGGCGGCGCGTAGCGGCCGCCGCGAACCCCCAGGACAGCGCCGGAACGGTCGACATAGGTGACCTGGGGGGCGCGCCGGATCGGCGGCAGATCCGGCAGTTCGGGGGTCGGCAGGCTGAGCGAAAGAGCGGCGAGCGCGGCGGCGATCACGCAGGGGCTTCCTCAATATATGCGGGGCGCAGGGCGCAGGGCCCCTTCTGTCGCTTGAACGTGCAGACGGAAAGATAAATCGCTGTAATCCGCGGCGGCTGGCCAAGGCCGGCCCCGCATGCTTCAAGATCGCCTCGCGCCGACATGGCGTGGAACCTTGGGCCTGAAAAGCCCGCTCAACCGGTTCAGCGTGAATTGTCGTGCTGCGCCTCAGGAGACTGCTTCTATGCCCGTCACGCTTGGCCAGTATTTCGCGCAGTCGGGGATCGACCCGAGCCTGGTCGAACTGCTGCTGGCCGTCTCGAGCGGCTGCGAGAAGATCAACGCCGCCGTGCGCCGTGGCGCGGTGGGCGACATCCTGGGCGCGCTGGACAGCGAAAATGTCCAGGGCGAAGTGCAGAAGAAGCTCGATGTGATCTCCAACGAGCTGCTGCTGGAGACCTGCGCGCCGGTGTCGCAGCTGGTGGCCATCGGCTCGGAGGAGATGGACGGGATCTACGAGGTCCGCAAGGTCGGGCCGAAGGGCGGCTATTTCCTGCTGTTCGATCCGCTCGACGGCTCCAGCAACATCGACGTCAACGTTTCGATCGGCACCATCTTCTCGGTGCTGCCGGCGCCGACTTCGGCGAGCGAGCGCGACCCGGCCGAGGCCGACTTCCTGCAGACCGGCCGCAACCAGATCGCCGCGGGCTATGTGGTCTACGGACCGCAGACCACCCTCGTGCTGACCCTGCGCGCGGGCGTGCGCGCCTTCACCCTCGACCCGGTGGGCGGTGAGTGGCTGGAGACCAACGAGGCCCTGGCGATCCCGCCGGAAACCAAGGAATTCTCGATCAACGCCTCGAACATGCGCCATTGGGCGCCTCCGGTGCGGCAGTACATCGACGAGTGCCTGGCCGGCGAGACCGGCCCGCGGGGCAAGAACTTCAACATGCGCTGGGTGGCCTCGATGGTCGCCGACGTCCACCGGATCATCATGCGCGGCGGCGTCTTCCTCTATCCGTGGGACGCGCGCGAACCGAACCGCGCCGGCAAGCTGCGGCTGATGTACGAGGCCAATCCGATGGCGCTGCTGGTCGAGCAGGCCGGCGGCGCGGCGTTCGACGGCCAGGGCGCGACGCTCGACTGCAAGCCGGTCTCCCTGCACCAGCGGGTCTCGGTGATGCTCGGCTCCAAGTCCGAGGTCGAACGGCTGGCGCGCCTGCACGCCGAGGCGCTGCAGCCCGCCTGATTCCCGCAAGGCCGGTACGACCGCCACAGCTGACAGGCGATCGCGCGACGCGCGTTACGGCGCCTCGACATCGCCGCCGTGTTGCGGTCTTTTCCGTCCGCCGCCGGCTCGAAGCCGGCGCGCCTGAGCTTCCAGGCCCAAGGAGACTCCCTTGCCGCAGCAGATCGCGGACCGCGCCAACCGCTTCGCGGACCGCGCCAGCACCGCCGTCCCCGCGCGCAGCCTGGAGCTCACCGTCGTAATCCCGACCTTCAACGAGGCGGCCAATGTCGAGCCGCTGATCCGCAAGCTCGAAGCCGCGCTGGTGGGCGTCGATTGGCAGGCCATCTTCGTCGACGACGATTCGCCGGACGACACCGCCGGGGTGGTGAAGGCCATCGCCTCGGTCGACATCCGCATCGAATGCCTGCACCGGATCGGCCGGCGCGGCCTGGCCGGGGCGGTGATCGAAGGCGCGATGGCCTCGGCCGCCCCCTTCGTCGCGGTGATGGACGGCGACCTGCAGCACGACGAGCGGCTGCTGCCGCAGATGCTCGCAGCCTTGCGCGAGGGCCGCGCCGAACTGGTGGTCGGCAGCCGCTACGTCGGCGGGCCGGAGGCCGACGCCTCGGCGCTGGGGGCCACCCGCGAGGCCGGCAGCCGGTTCGCCAACTGGCTGGGCCAGAAGGTGCTGCAGGTCCCGCTGACCGATCCGATGAGCGGCTTCTTCATGCTGCGCCGCGAGCTGGTCGAGGCGGTCGCGCCGAAGCTCGACACCGCCGGCTTTAAGGTGCTGTTCGACATCGTCGCCTGCCAGGACACCCCGCCGACCTTCCTCGAACTGCCCTACCAGTTCCGCGCCCGCGCCGCCGGGACCAGCAAGCTCGATAACGGGGTGGTCGTGCAATATCTGGGACTGCTCACCGCCAAGCTGACCCGCGACGCCATCTCGCCCCGCTTCCTGATGTTCGCCCTGGTCGGCGCCAGCGGGGTGGTCGTCCACCTGGCCGTCCTGCGCCTGCTGCTGCCGCTCGGCTTCGCCGGCGCCCAGACGATGGCGGCGCTCGCCGCCATGACCTCGAACTACCTGATCAACAACGCCGTCACCTATCGCGACCGGCGCAAGCGCGGCCTGGGCCTGGTGGTCGGCTACGCCAAGTTCGTCCTGCTTTGCAGCGTGCCGCTGGCCGCCAACGTCGCCGTCGCGACCATGGTCTACGAGCGCGGACCGGCCTGGTGGGTGGCGGGCGTCGCCGGCGCCGTGGTCGCCGCCGCCTGGAACTATTTCACCACCGCCCGGGCGGTCTGGTGACCGAGGCGCGGCCGTCGCCCGCCGCTCGCCTGCTGCTGATCGCCCTGGCGCTGACGGCGGCGCGGCTGGTGTTCGCCGGCCTGATTCCGCTGACCGAGGATGAGGCCTATTACCGCCTCTGGGCCCAGCACCTGCAGGCCGGCTATCTCGACCACCCGCCGATGATCGCCTGGTGGATCCGGCTGGGCGAGCTGGTCGCCGGCGATACGGCGCTGGGGGTGCGGCTGGTCCCGAGCCTGGCCACCGGCCTGGTCACCTGGCTGGTCGGCGACCTTTCGCGACGGCTGGGCCTGGCGCAGCCGACCGCCGAGCGCGCGGCGCTCTGGTACAACGCCACCTTCACCGTAGCCTTGGGCGGCATGCTGGCGACGCCGGACACCCCGGCCTGCCTGTTCTGGACGCTGACGCTCTGGTGCCTGGCGCGGCTGTGGCAAGGCGGCGCCGGGCTCTGGTGGCTGGGCGCCGGCGTCGCGGCGGGCCTGTGCTGCCTGTCGAAATATTCCGGTCTCTTTCTCGCGCCCGGGGTCTTCCTGTGGCTGCTCCTGGCGCCCGGCGGCCTCGCCGAGCTCAAACGTCCCTGGCCGTGGCTGGCGGCGGTCTGCGCGGTCGCAGCGTTCGCGCCGAACGTCATCTGGAATGCGACCCACGGCTGGATGACCTTCGACAAGCAGTTCGGCCGGGTCGGCGGCAGCGGCCTGCATCCCGCTCGGCTGCCCGAGTTCCTGATCACCCAGGTCCTGCTGCTGAACCCGCTGATCGCCGTCCTCGCCGCCCGCGGGGCCGTCGCCGGCTGGCGTGGACGCAAGGCGGGGGGGCCGCGCATCCTGCTGCCGCTCGCCGTGGCCGCGCCCTTCATCCTCTACCTGACCGTCCACAGCCTGCATGACCGAGTGCAGGGCCACTGGCCCGTGCCCGCCTTCGGCGCCCTGGTGGTCGCCGCCGCCCTGGCCGGCGAGACCAGCCGACCCTGGCTGCGGCGCGCGGCGCCGGTCCTCGGCCTCGGGATCTCGACGCTGGCGCTGCTGCATCTGGCGACGCCCGGGCCAAGGCTGGGCGGCTCCGACCCGGCGCTGCACATCCGCCAATGGCCGACCTTCGCCCGCCAGGTGGAGGCGCAGCGCCGGACCCAGGGCGCCACCTGGGTCGGCGTACAAAGCTACGGGGTCGCCGCTCAGCTCGAGGCCCAGCGCCAGATCGCCGCCCCGATCGTCCAGATCACCGATCGCGAGCGCTATTTCGACTGGCAGACGGGCGCGGACCTGTCCGGCCCTGGCCTGGTGCTGGACCTCGAGCGGCGGATGAAGCCGGCGGACCTTGAGCGCTGCTTCGCCCAGGTGCAGCCGGTCGGCGTCATCGATCGCGGGCAGGGCCGCAGCCGCTGGACCCGCTATGCGCTGTTCCGGGTCTCAGGGCCCAGGCAGGACGCGTTGAAACTGGGCTGCCCTTAGCCGAGCGCGCGCCGGAACGGCAGGATGGCGCCCAGCAGGTGGTAGAAGGTGGTGGCCGGCGCCGGCTCCTCGACGAAGGCGCGCTCGGGGGTGAGCTTGTCGCGCCAGGTCCCCCGGCATGGCGTGTCGAGATAGCGGGCGAGGCCCTGCGCCGCGCGCAGAGCCTCGGTCGCGTCCCGGAACAGCAGGGCGGCCTTGAGGTATTCCGTCTGGGCCCAGGCCCGCGCGCCGGCGTCGCGCACCCCAAGGTCCGACCACAGCGCATTCACCGCGACGCCGGCCTGCGGATCGACGCCGCGCAGTCCGGTCGCGCAGAGCTGGCCGGCCGCGGCGCGGGCGTCCGCACGCCCGCGCGCCTGTCCCCAGCGGTCCAGCAGCCAGGCCCATTCGAACTGGTGCCCGGGCTCGACCAATCCGCCCGCGTCATCGTCCAGCGCCCGCCACTCGGCGTCGAAGAACTCGCGCAGCACGCCGGCGCCAGCCTCGAGGAAGCGCGTGAGCGCCAGCTCGGCGATCTCGTCGGCGAGCGCCGCCCAGCCCGTCCCCGGGTCGCTGCAGACGTCTTCCCAGGCGAGCGCGGCTTCCAGCAGGTGCATGTGCGCATTGGCCTGGAAGGGTTGGGCGCCGGCTTCGCGGAAGCCGCCCGCAGGGTGGCGCAAGGGCGCAAGCGCCGTGCGAAGCGCCTCGGCGTCGGCGGCGAAGCCGCCAGGCTCGATCCGCTCCAGCGCCGCCAGCGCCAGCAGAGTGAAGGCCTGCTCGTAGAGGCAGGGCGTCGGGTCGGTGATCTCGCCCTCGGCATCGGCGGCGCGCGCGAAGAGCCCGTCGCCCCGTCGATAATGGCCGCGGTAGAAGCCATAGGCGCGGCGAGCGATCGCGCCCCAGGCCTCGACCCGGGCCGCTTCGCCCAGGCGCTCCGCCGCGGCGGTGGCGTAGACCCAGATCTGGCGCGTCTGCGCGCGCGCCCGGCGGGGTGCGGGCCAGGGTTCGCCGGCCGGGGTCAGGGCTTCCTGGAAGCTGCCGCGGACCGGGTCCAGCCCGGCGGAGGCCCAAAGCGGCAGGGCCGCCTCGACCAGCCAGGCGTCAAGCCAGGCCGCCGCGGCGGCGAGGGTCGGAAAGGTGGGCGGCATGGGGCTCCACAAAGCGTTCCAGGCCCTGATAGCCGAGCCGAACCGCCGCGGTCACGCGTCGCGGCGCTTCGCCAGCGCGCAAACTTCCCGCTATGAGGAGACGGCGATGATGTCCGGGCGTTTCAAGCCCTGGCGATAAGGATGTGCATGTCGGCGAAGATCTTTCCGGTGATCCTTTCGGGCGGCTCAGGCTCGCGGCTGTGGCCGCTGTCGCGCGAGAGCTTCCCCAAACAGTTGCTGCCGTTGGCTGGGCCGCGGAGCATGCTGCAGGAGACGGCGCTGCGTGTGGCCGACAGGGCGCGGTTCCATCCGGTGATGGTCGTGGCCAACGCCGAGCACCGCTTCGTCATCGCCGAGCAGCTGCGCGAGATCGGCGAGGACCAGCCGACCCTGGTGCTGGAGCCGGTGGCCCGCAACACCGCCCCGGCGGTGGCGACCGCCGCCCTGATCGCCAGCCAGTCCGATCCCAAGGCGCTGATCCTGGTCATGCCGGCCGACCACACCGTGCCGGACACGGCGGCCTTCCTCGCCGCCGTGCAGGCGGGCGTGCCCGCCGCCGAGGCCGGAGACCTGGTGCTGTTCGGCATCCAGCCGGACAGCCCGGCGACCGGCTACGGCTACATCCGCGCCGGCGCGGCCCTGCAGGGCGCCGCCCGGCGGGTCGAGGCCTTCGTCGAGAAGCCGGACGCGCAGACGGCCGAGGCCTATCTCGCCGACGGCCGCTACTCCTGGAACAGCGGCATCTTCCTGCTGCCCGCCAAGGCGCTGATCGCCGAGCTCGAGGCCCATGAGCCGGCCGTCCTCGCCGCCGTGCGGCAGGCGCTGGCCGCCGCCAGACGCGACATGGACTTCCTGCGGCTCGACCCGGACGCCTTCGCCAAAAGCCCGTCGATCTCCATCGACTATGCGGTCATGGAGCGCACGGCCCGCGCCGCCGTGGTGCCCTCGAGCTTCCTGTGGAGCGACGTCGGCGCCTGGTCGGCGCTCTGGCGGCTGGGCGAGAAGGACGACAACGACAACGTCGAGATCGGCGACACCCTGGCCGAGGACACGCGCGGCTCCTACCTGCGCAGCGAAGGGCCGCTGGTCGCCACCGTCGGCGTCGCCGACCTGATCGTCATCGCCACGCCCGACGCCGTCCTGGTCGCTAGCCGGCACAGGGACCAGGACGTCAAGAAGCTGCTGGAGCGGCTGCACGCCTCGGAGCACAGGGCGGCGACGCAAAACCGGCGCGTCTATCGCCCCTGGGGCAGCTATGAGGGCGTCACCGAGGGCGAGCGCTTCCAGGTCAAGCGGATCACCGTCAATCCCGGCCAGAAGCTGTCGCTTCAAAAGCATTTCCACCGCGCCGAACACTGGGTGGTGGTGAACGGCACAGCCGAGGTGCAACTCGACGGGCAGAGCCTGCTGCTGTCGGAAAACGAGAGCATCTACATCCCGCTGGGCTCCACCCACAGGCTGATCAATCCCGGCAAGGTGCCGCTCAACCTGATCGAGGTGCAGTCGGGAGCCTATCTCGGCGAGGACGACATCGTCCGCTTCGAGGACGCCTACGCCCGGGATTGACGCCCTCGCCGCCCGCAGCGCGAGACGGCCGGGCGCAATCGCCCGACCGCTGGATCGCCTGTCAGCCCTCAGGGCCGTGGGACTAGATCACCCAGGACCCGGTGAGCGAACTCAGCTGGGTGTGCTGCAAGATCACCTGCGCGCCGCCGTCGAGGCTGACCACCACGTCGGCGCCGATCTGGGCCGTGTGATAGCTCGTGCCGGCGTCGAACTGCAGGCGGTCGCCTTCGCCGAGGTTGAAGTCGGTGATCGTGCTGACGCCGGCGGCCGCGGAGTGATGGAAGATGTCCGCCCCGCCGCCGCCGGTCAGGGTGTCGGAGCCCTTGTCGCCGGAAATCCAGTCGCCGCCCGCGCCGCCGACGATCACGTCGTCGCCCTGGCCGCCGCGCAGCGTGTCGCCGCCCGAGCCGCCGACCAGCCGGTCGTCGCCCAGGTTGCCATTGACGATATTATGGCCGGTCGAAGCGCCGGCGTTGATCGAGTCCGCGCCCTGGCCGCCCAGCAGCCAGTCGCCGAGCGTCGAGCGGCCGGTGATGGTGTCCGCCCCGGGGTTGCCATTGATGTCGTTGAACTGGCTGCCGCCGGTGATCTGGTCGTCGCCGTCGAGCCCCCGGATGTGGTTGTAGGCGTCGGCCTGGCCGGTGAGCACGTCGGCGCCGGCGGTGCCGTTGATCTGGCCGGCGGGCGGCGTCGTTTCACTGCTGGCCGTGCTGGGGGTCGCCCCGCCGGCATAGGGATTGGAGTCCCAGGCGCGGATGTAGTCGATCTTCATGTCCGCGGGCCAGGGCGTGGTCGCGTCCGGATCGCCCGGCCAGCCGCCGCCGACCGCGAGGTTGGCGAGCATGAACATCGGCTTGTGCATGTCGGCCGGGGTGTCGGTCTGGAAGACCTGCTTGCCGTCGAAATAGAAGGTGATCTTGTCGGCCTCCCAGTCCACGCCATAGGTGTGGTAGCCGCTCGCGGTGTTGGCCACACTGGTTCCGATGCTCGACTGGGTGTGGGCGCCGGACTCGTTGGTGTGCACGGTGGTGTAGAGCGTGCCCGGGTCCTTTCCCAGCACCTCCATGACGTCCAGTTCCGGCGGCCAGGACCCATCCTTGGGCAGCAGCCAGAAGGCGGGCCACAGCCCCTGCCCCGCCGGCAGCTCGGCCTTCATCTCGAAGTAGCCGTAGGTCTGGCTGAACGAGTGGTAGGTGTTCACTTCGCCGGACGTGTACTGGTAGCCGTTGATCTGCGACGAGATCGCCGCGCTCGCCGGCGCCGCGCGGATGTCCAGCACGCCGTTCGAGACCGTCCACGGCGTCACCGAGGAGGTGCCGGCGTAGTTGGCGTTGATATACCACTCCTTCTCGCCGTTCCCGGCGAGTGTCGCGCCATTGCTGTTGGGGTCCTGGTACCAGAAGCTGGTCGCCCAGGTCCCGGAAGAGCCATTCCACAGGCTGAGACTGTTAAACTCATCGTTGAAGGTGAGTTGAGCCGTCATGAGATATCCCGGTAATCTTCGGCGTCTCGTCGCCGCACGCCGCGCGACCCCGTCCGCCACGCAGGGCAGACCTTACTCAGCGTCGTCCTGATAATGTTCTGACAAGGTGTCGCAGATACCGGTCGCCCGCGGCCTTCGACTACAGACTATTCAGTGAAAAGCTGTGCCGTTCGCCGCAATTCGGCCGCGACATATAAATTTACCTTGACACAAGGCGCCGCCTTGCACGCCACCCACCAGGCTCTACTGTAGCGGCGAGAATGTGGCGATGCGGGCGCCTGTTCCACAGGATATCCACAGCTCAGCCTGCGTCACCCGGCCACACCTTGGCAGTCGCGAGGATTGGCCGTCGTCGAGGCGTCCGATGCGCAGGCGGTCGCAGGGCCGCCGCCTGCGAAATCGCCGACGGCGAGCCCATCAGGGCTCGTCGTAGACGATGACCGCGCAGCCGCCCTCGAGGGCGCGCGCGAAGCTGTCCTGCAGGTCCTCGGGGATCGCAGCGGGATCGGTGATCTCGCCGCAGCGCAGCGGATGGGCCTCGATCCAGCCGAGTTGGCCGACGCCGCGGAGGGCGACGGCCTCGGCCTTCGCCTCGTTGTCGGCGCGCGCGAAGACCAGCAGATCATAGCGGCGGCCGTCGGGCTGAGAATTCTCAGGCCCGGCGACCGCCCGCAGAGAAACCACGAACACGGCCGCGGCCAAGGCGACCGCGCGGCGCTCTCTTTAGCGGCGCTCTCTTTAGAAGTAGCGCTCGGCGACGCGGATGGTGTCGCCCGGCGCCACCGGAGTGACGCTGTTCAGCGGGAACTCTTCTTCCTTCATCGAGTCCGCACGCTTGATGAACACCTTCTTGGTGTTGGCGCGGTAGGTGAAGCCGTTGGCGGTGGCGACCGCGTTCAGCACGGACAATCCGCTGCTGTACGGGTATTCACCGGGCTTCTGCACCTCTCCCAGGATGTAATAGGGCCGATAGGTCAGAACTTCGATGCTGACGTGCGGATCCTGAATGTATCCGTTCTTCAGCGAGGTCTGAACTTCCTGCTGGAATTCCGACACGGTCAGGCCGGCGGCCTGCACGTCGCCGACCAACGGCAGCGAGACCTTGCCCGTGCTGCCGATAAAGAACTCTCCGCTGAGCGACTCCTCACCGAACGTGATCACCCGGATCTTGTCGGCAGTCCCCAGACGGTACTGCGGAATAACTCGCACATCCTCTTCGGCATAGGCCGGCCCGGCAGCCATGCCGGCAACAATTCCGAAGCAGACAAACAAGCACGCCGCCAGCCGCATCAACACTCGCATAACACCGCTACTCCAAACGCGCCCCTAGAGGCGTGACCATACCGCAGTGCAGCGCGAGACGGAATAGCGTTCCGCAAGCCTCACTATGGGGACGCCGAAATCGCGTTCTTGCGCCGCGGTGCGCCGATCCCTGCCTAGTTCCCGGCCGCGCGGGCCTCGGCGCCCAGGCCAGGCTCCATCAGCAGCGCTCCGATCTGACGGAACATCCGGCGCGCGTTGGTGAGGTTCTCCGTCGCGACGGCGTACAGGGACGGCTGGCGCACATAGGTGGGCGAGACCAGCACGCCGCCGCCTTCCCGGCAGCAGAAACCGTGGTCGACCAGCCAGGCGACATGCCGACGCGCCGTCTCGTAGGGGATAGACAGCCGCCGGGCGACATGCGCCACCCGCACGGGCGCGCGCTCGCCCTCGGGGGTCCAGCCGCCGCCGAGCGCCGCCGCGACGGTGGCCGGGGTGATCGGTTCGCTGCCTTCGCGGACAACGTCCATCATGACCACGCTGGTCAGCACGTCGGGAACCTGCCGGTGCAGGAGGTCCAGGGTGCGGAAGAAATAGTCGGAGAGAATGCGGGCGACGGCGCGAACCGGCGAGTCCGGATGATCGACCGGAAGCGGCGCGCACGGCAGCGCCTCGACCAATTCGGCCTGGCGAAGATCCGCGTAGAAGCGGAACAGCCTGTCGTAGCGTCTGCAGAGCGCAGCCCTGACCGCCGGCGACGCGAAAAACTCGCTCGGCGCGTAGACTCCGTTGCTGCCGCTGACCAGCGCCCCCTGGCGCACCAGTTGGTTGATGTGCCGCCGCACGGTTTCGAATGGAAAGCGCAGCGAATCCGCCAGCGCGTTGATGCTCACCGGCCGCCGCAGGTCGTCCGGCGGATTGCTGTCCAGGCGGGCATAGGCCATCTGCAACTCGGGATCGCGGTACAGTCGATTGAGGTTGGCGTCGACGACGGCGGCGAGCAGAAGCGCGTCCAGCACCGACGCGTTCATTCGACCGGACTCGCAGAGGTCCAGCATGAAGCCGACCGTCAGGCGACCGGCAATGCGGAACTCCACCGGCAACAAGCCTGGCGCCTGCGCCTGATCCATAAACCCGTCCTCGTCCTCACCAGGATGTTGGCTCACCTCATCCTCGTTTCGTCCCCGGTCATGGCTTTGGCAAGCGGCGCAATGTCTCACCCTCTGAGATTGAACGCCGCAATGCTCGCCATCACCCCGAGCGCCCCCCGTCAGATGACTAGATCATCATGCGCAAGACTAATCCTACGCCGCCGGAGCGAATCCGGGCTCTATGCGGTGGATCTCACGTGAACGTTAACCCTGTGGAAGGGGCGACTCGGCGCTTCTAGAGCGGTTCGAGCCGAGTAAACCGATGTCAGAAGCCACCTACGTCGTCTTCGTCCCGAAAGCTAAACGCGACGAATTGCGCAAGATCCTCCGCACCGAGGACACCGGCCCGCTCGCCTGGCGCGAGCAGAGGTCTTGGTTCGGCAGCGAGTTCTACTTCTCCGGCCCACCGGTCCTGGCCCGCAAGGCCCAGGCCTATGTGGCCGAGTGGGTGATCTGCGGCTGAATCCGACGGCAGGCCCAGGACGGGCCTCCGCGCGCCGCACGCCTGGACCGGTTTCGCCGCGCGGCCCCTTCGCGCCCTGCAGCCCTGGAAGATGTTACGCATAAGTGACATGTTCCAGCCTGTCCGCGACGTCTGGAGTCTCCATGCATCTGATCCGCTCGCTACTTCTGGGCGCCGCCGTCTGCGCGCTCGCCATCGGCGTCGCCCAGGCCGCCCCTCGCGCCAAGCCAGCCGCCAAGCCGCAGGCCGGAGGCGCCGGCGCGATCTTCGAAAAACCCAGCCCGCTCTTCCTGCATGCGCCGCAATTCGACAGGATCAAGGAAGCCGACTTCCAGCCGGCGATGGAGGCCGGCAGGGCGCGCCAGAGGGTGGAGATCGCCAGGATCGCCGACGACCCGGCGGCGCCCACCTTCGACAACACGCTGGTCGCCCTGGAGCGCTCTGGCCAGATGCTGGAGCGGGTCGGGCAGGTGTTCAACGCCCTGACCAGCGCCAACACCAGCGACCGCTTGCAGGCGATCGAGTCCGCCGAGGCGCCCAAGGCCGCCGCCCACCACGACTGGATCTACCTGAACCCCAAGCTGTTCGCCCGGGTGCAGAGCCTCCACGATCGCCAGGGTGAGCTGGGCCTCGATCCGGAACAGCAGCAGTTGCTGAAGACCACCTACCAGGAATTCGTCCACTCCGGCGCGAGGCTGTCGCCCGCCGACCAGACCCGGCTGAAGGCGCTGAACGAGCAGCTGTCGTCGCTGGAGACCCGTTTCCAGCACAAGCTGCTGGCCGCCGCCAAGGCCGGCGCCCTGGTGATCGACGACAAGGCCAAGCTGGCCGGCCTGAACGATCAGCAGGTGGCGGCCGCCTCGCGGGCCGCCGAGGCCCGGGGCTTGAAGGGCAAGTGGCTGCTGCCGCTGCAGAACACCACCCAGCAGCCGCTGCTGCAGGATCTCGCCGACCGCAGCGTGCGCGAGCAACTGTTCCAGAAGAGCTGGACCCGCGCCGAACAGGGCGACGCCAACGACACCCGCGACGCCATCGCCACCTTGGCCCAGCTGCGCGCCGAGAAGGCCAGGCTGCTGGGCTATCCGAACTACGCCGCCTACGTCCTGGAAGACCAGATGGCGGTCACGCCGGAGACCGCCGAGGCCTTCCTGCAGAAGCTGTCGCCGGCCGCGCGCGCCCGCTCCCTGGCCGAGGCCGCCGAGAACCAGCAGATGGTTCAGGCGTCCGGCGAGAGCTTCCAGCTCAAGCCTTGGGACTGGGGACGCTATTCCGAGCGCGTACGCAAGGCCCGCTACGACCTCGACGAGGCGGAGGAGAAGCCCTATTTCCAGCTCGACCGCGTGCTCAAGGACGGGGTCTTCTACGCCGCGGGCCAGCTCTACGGCCTGACCTTCAAGCAGCGCACGGACCTGCCGGTCTATCAGCCGGATGTCCGCGTCTTCGAGGTGCACGAGGCCGACGGCCGCCTGCTCGGCCTGATCTACTTCGACTTCTTCAAGCGCGACAACAAGTCCGGCGGCGCCTGGATGGGCAACTTCGTCGGCCAGTCCAAGCTGCTGGGCGCAAAGCCCGTCGTCTATAACGTCGAGAACTTCACCAAGCCGGCGCCCGGCGAGCCGGCGCTGATCTCGTTCGACGACGTCACGACCCTGTTCCACGAGTTCGGCCACGCCCTGCATGGCCTCTTCGCCGACCAGACCTATCCCAGCCTCTCGGGCACCAGCGTCGCCCGCGATTTCGTCGAATACCCCAGCCAGATCAACGAGAACTGGGCGCTCGATCCGAAGGTGTTGAAGACCTACGCGGTTCACTACAAGACCGGCCAGCCGATCCCCCAGGCCCTGGTCGACAAGATCAAGGCCGCCTCGAAATTCAACAAGGGCTACGACATGGGCGAGCTGATCGCCGCGGCCGAGCTCGACATGCAATGGCACAAGCTGGGCGCCGACGCGCCCAGGCAGGACGTGGACGCCTTCGAGGCCCGGGCCCTGAAGGCCGCCGGCGCGGATTTCCCCGACGTGCCGCCGCGCTACCGGTCGAGCTACTTCCTGCACATCTGGAGCAACGGCTACGCCGCCGGCTACTACGCCTATCTCTGGACCCAGATGCTGGCGGACGACAGCTATCAATGGTTCGTCGACCACGGCGGCTTGACCCGCGCCAATGGCCAGCGCTTCCGCGACCTGATCCTGTCGCGCGGCCACACTCAGGACTACGGCCCGATGTTCCGCGCCTTCTACGGCAAGGATCCCGACATCGGCCCGATGCTGGAGCACCGCGGCCTCGCCGAAGGCCAGGGCAGATAGCCGCCGCGGCGCGCATGAGCAGCGCCTGCCGCGAAATCCGCCAGACCGTCATTGGATAGGGCCCAGGCAAGTTTCTCGGGAGCCAGTCTGCGCCGCATCCGTTTGTGGCGCGGGACGACATCGCGAGCGAGGACGACCATGCGAGCGCGCGACGTTCGGGCGATCACATTCTGCATCGCGACCACCTTGGTCCTGATGCTCGGGGCCATGTTCGTCAGCCGCAGCCTGCTGGTGAGCCTGGCGCTGACGGCCGCCTACGACGCCTGGCTGCTGAGCCGGCCGCGGATGATCCGGGTGTTCCGGCGGCTGCGCGGGGAGCCGGACTGGAGCGGCTACTTCGACAACGACGGGGCCTGGATCAATCGCGGGCCTGGAACAGCTGCACCGTCCCCGCGTCCAGTCGAGCGGCGGTGAGCACGCCGGTCGCATAGGCGCCGGTGTCGAGGCCAAGCCGGTGCGCCATCACCTGGGGCTCTTCGCCAAGCCAGGTGTGGCCGTGGACGATCACCCGCTCGAACGGGCCCGGCGCGTCGATGAAGCCACGGCGGATCCACAGCAGCTCGGCCTCGGTCTGGCCGGTCAGCGACCGGTCCGGGCGAACGCCGGCGTGGACAAAGGCGTAGTCGCCGACCACGACCATCAGCTCCAGCTCGGTCAGCAGCTGCAGGTGCGAGGCCGGCATCTGGTCGAGCAGGGCGTCGCGGGCGTCCCGCAACGCCTGCGCCCCCGCCGCCGGCGCGGCGACGCCGTAGGAGGCGAGGGTTTCGGCCCCGCCATACCCCAGCCAGGGCTCGCCCTGCTCCGGCTCCTCGAGGAAGGCCAGCAGCCCTTGCTCGTGGTTGCCCTTCAGCAGCCGCAGGGCGAACTCGCCCCGCCGTTGCAGCCAGACGAGCGCCTGCAGCACCTTGGCCGAATCCGGACCCCGGTCGATGTAGTCGCCGAGCAGCACCAGCATGGGCGTGCGCCCGCGCGCCTCGACCCTGGCGTCGGCGGCGATCTGCGCCAGCGCCCTCTTCAGGAGCTCGTAGCAGCCGTGAATGTCGCCTACGGCGTAGATCAGCTCGCCCTCGGTGCTGCGGGGACGCGGGGCCGCGGCCGGGCGGTCCAGCTCGACGGTGTCGTCCTCGCCGGTCATCGCCACAGGCTCGCCAGCTCGGTGCGCAGGCTGCGCCAGGGCCCCCTGGCGCGCGGCGCGGCGTGGGCGACGCGCCGGCCCTCGGCCATGCCGTCCAGCTCGCGCGCCATCTGGTCATAGCGCGCGATGACCAGGCCGGGCTGGCGCGGCGCGCGATGGCGCAGCCTCGCCCAGCTGTCGCGGTAGTCGGCCAGCACGCGACTGGACACGCCAGCGCGCGCCGCCGCGGCGTAGGCGCGGCGCAGGCGGGCGTCGGCCGCCATCACCGAAGACGCGCAGCGCGAGCCGCGACACACGGCGGCGCGGACCTTCCGCGGGCGCGCGGGCGCCCGTGCGGAGGCCTTGTGGATTCGGACGGAATCGGCCGCGGGCGCAGGCGCAGGCGCGACGCGCGCGTGGAGCGGGTCGGGCGCGAGCGGCCCCGGGCTCGGCAGCGAGGCGGCGATGACGCCGGGCGCCCGCGACGTCTCGCTGTGGACGGTCGGCGCTGGCCCGGCGGAACCCGGTGCGCGCGCCAGGAAGGCGCCCGCCGAGACGCCCACGCAGACCGCCGCGATGAGCGCGCCCACGGCGGTTGCACGGCCCTGGCCTCGCCCGGTGGCCGAGAGCGGAGCTTCGCTGCGGCGGCCGAGGCGCAGGCGTCGTCGCCCCTCCCGGGGCGGCGCGTCGGGGAAGATCGCCGCGAGATCCTCAGCCACCGAGCCGGCCACCGGCGCCGCGACTCCGGGCCGACCTGGCGGGGGCGCGGCAGGATTCTCGCTGGGCGTCGACATGGCGGCGGCTCATCCTTCGAGCGCGCTTCGAGCGCCGAACTAGAACGACCACAGCGGCGCTTTAGCTCCCTGCCCCGCGCGAAATCCGTCGCTCGCGCGGCCTCAGGGCTTTGCGGGCGGCTTGGCCGCGGCGCCGGCGGCGGGCGCCGGCTGCGGCGGCGGAAAGGTCTTCTGCGCGGCGTCCAGCTCGCGAAGCGTGTTCACCAGCAGCGGGCCGCAGCGTTGGATCTCAGCGCCGATCGACTCGCGGTTCATCCCGGCGGCCACGGTCTTCAGCCTGGCCGCGAAATCGTAGCTGGGATCGTCAGCCTTCACCCGGCCGGCGAAGTAGATGATGCCGATCTGCGCCCGGCGGGCCTGGGCCTGGTCCGGCGAACTCGTCAGCGCGGCCATGGTCATCAGGCAGCGGGCGTCGCCCGCGGCGGCGCCCGCTGCGGCGGCGGCCGGCAGCGGCGCGAGAACCAGACCCGCGCAGAAGGCCAGGGTGAGTGAGCGCATGAACCGGATCCTTGAGAACGTAACGGGCTTGAGAAACATGACAGAGGTAACGTGTCGGGCGGACGCAATAGAGCAAAGCGCCGGGCGCGCCCAGGGCCGGTCGTAGCGCCGGCCGACCCGCCCCGCCGCTTGGGTGGGCTCATGAACACGGCGGGGCGGACCAGCCGGACGCACCCACGCTGGGGGCCGACCACGGCGAGCCAAGGTCGAGATCATGGCCATTGCGTGGAGACCCCGCCCGGCATGCTCGCGAGGACCCGGAGCGCCCAAGGTCTCCCCCGCCTGCGGCTACGGGATTCACACATGTCGCGCCGCGAGCCCTCTCCCCACTCGTGGGGAGAGGGTTTGGGTGAGGGGACGGCTGGGCTTCGCCGCGCGACCGGACTGTGGAGCGAGGATCCTGGCTGAACCTGCGCAGAGGCCGCGATCGCCTGCGCCACCCCTCACCCCAACCCTCTCCCCCCTTGCGGGGAGAGGGGGCGGACCTGGGAGGGTTTCGCGGACACGAGGCCTATCCCCACAGATCCCGCACAACAATGGAGATAGGTATTATGTCCCTGCATCTTCGAGCCCTCTCCCCACTCGTGGGGAGAGGGCGTCGGCAGGCGGCGAAAGGGCCGGAGGGGGCGTTCGGCGCCGCTCAGGCCAGCACGCTCTCCCGATAGGGCGCGAGGTAGCGGAAGGTCTTCACGGTCTGGGCCCAGAGGTGTTCGCCGCAGATTACCTGGCCGAACCGCGCCGGGCGCTCGGGGGTGACGAACTGGGCGGCGGGTTCGACCACCGTCTGGTATTCGCAGGCGGCGAAGAACGGGAAGGAGAAGCGCTCCTCCGTCACCTTGCGCACCCGGTGGGCGGTGGCGCGGAAGACGCCGTTGGTCCAGACCTCCAGCATGTCGCCGATGTTGACGACGAAGGCGCCCTCGACCGGCGGGGCGTCGATCCACTCGCCCGCTCCGTTGCGCACCTCCAGTCCCGGGGCGGTGACCTGCAGGATGGTGAAGAACTCATAGTCGGTATGGGCGCCGATGCCCTCCTGGTCGACGGCGGCGGGATCACACGGATAGTGGACCAGGCGCAGCTGGCTGGGCGGGCGACCGAGATGCGGCTCGAAGTGGTCCTCGGGCAGGTCGAGCGCCAATGCGAAACCGCGGAACATCCGCCGGGCGAGCGCGGCCACGGCGTCGTAGTAGGCGGAGACCACCGGGCGGAAGCCGTCCAGCTCCGGCCAGAGGTTGCCGCCCAGCATCGGCGCCTCGCCGGCCGCCTCGGGCGCGTCGAGGTTGACGTCGAAGGCCTCCTTCTTGTCGATCTTGCCGCCGTCGAACACCTCCTCGCCCTCCGGCACATAGCCGGAGTGGTTGGTCGAGCGGCCGATGTAGCAGGCCATCTTTTGCGCCGCGGGCAGCTCGAAGAAGCGCGCCGCCTGGGTCCGGACGCCTGCGCTCAGCGCCTCCGGCACCCCGTGCCCGGTGACATAGAGGAAGCCCACCTCGCGCGCCGCGCGCCCGATCGCCTCGGCCACCTTTCGGCGATCGGCCAGATCGGTCGAGGCCAGCCCGGAAACATCGACGACGGGGATGCTGCGGAAGTCGGCGGCCACGGCGGGTCCTCGCTCTGCGATGTTACGAATCAGGTTTTTCGTAACACCAGCGGCGACAGCGGCGGCCTCCCGCGCCGCGGCTGTGCGCCCCGCGCGGCGAACTGATCGCCGACGCGCCTCCGCCGCGATCCGGCGCCCACAAATGCGGCGCCGGTGCGGGAGACACGCGACACCCGGCTGTGAGGCTTGGATTATTACGAACTCGCCAGTCAGTAATAACGACGCCGGCTTGGACGCGCCGGTTCAAGAAGGGGATCGCGATGCATCCGTGGCTGAAGACAGTGGGGGTCGCTGCGGCGACGGCGGCGTTGGGCCTGAGCCTGGCCAGCTGCAGCAAGCCGGCGACGAAGGAGGCGGCGGCTCCCGCCGCGCCCGCCGACAAGGAATACACCATCGGCTGGACCATCTATGCGGGCTGGATGCCCTGGCCCTACGCCCAGCAGGCCGGCATCGTGAAGAAGTGGGCCGACAAGTACCACGTCAAGATCAAGCTCGTTCAGATCAACGACTACGTCGAAAGCCTGAACCAGTTCACCGCCGGCAAGCTCGACGGCGTCACCTCCACCAACATGGACGGGCTGACGATCCCGGCCGCGGGCGGCCGTGACTCCACCGTGATCATGGTCGGCGACTATTCCAACGGCAACGACGGCGTGGTGCTGAAGAACGGCAAGTCGCTCGCCGACATCAAGGGCCGCTCGGTCAACATCGTCGCCAACTCGGTCTCGCAGTACCTGCTGGCCCGCTGCCTCGAGAACGCCGGCATGAAGATGTCCGACGTCAAGCTGGTCAACACCTCGGACGCCGACATGGTCTCGGCCTTCGCGGCTCCGGCCACCAACGCCATGGTGACCTGGAACCCGATGCTGATGGAGGTCAAGAAGGCGCCTGGAGCCAAGGAAGTCTGCGCCTCCACCAACATCCCGACCGAGATCGAGGACATGCTGCTGGTCTCGACCGACACCCTCAAGGCCAATCCGGACCTCGGCAAGGCGCTCGCCGGCATCTGGTTCGAAACCCTGTCGATCATGGCCAAGGACGACGCCGAGGGTAAGGCGGCGCGCGAAGCCATGGCCAAGCTGTCAGGCACCGACCTGCCGGGCTTCGACGCCCAGCTGAAGACCACCTTCCTCTATGCCGACCCGAAAGCGGCGGCGGCCTTCATGACCGGCGCCGACATCGTTTCGGCCAACGACAAGGTGCGCAAGTTCAGCTTCGACAACGGCCTGTTCGGCCAGGGCGCCAAGTCGGTGGACGACATCGGCATGGAGTTCTCGGGCGGCAAGACCCTCGGCAACCCGCAGAACGTCAAGCTGCGGTTCGACCCGACCTATGTGTCGGCCGCCGCGGCCGGCACGCTCTAAGCCGACGGTTCGATAGCCTATCCTCCCCGGAGAGACCGCCCCCATGCCCCGATTGCTCAATGTCAGGCCGCGTGGGGGCGGTCGCCTTTTGCTGGGCCTCATCCCGATCCTGATCGTGGTGCTGGTCTACCTGCTGGGTTCGATGGCGCGTCACGCCGCCAACCCCGCCGACAAGATCCTGCCGACCCTGGGCGCCATGGCCGGGCAGGTCCACCTGATGGCCTTCCAGGTCGATCCGCAGACCGGCCATATCCCGCTGGTGGCCGACACCGTCGCCAGCCTCAAGCGGCTGGGCGCCGGCATCGCGCTGGCCACCGCGGCGACCTTGATCCTTGGCCTGGCGATCGGCCTGCTGCCGGTGGTGCGCGCGGGCCTCGGGCCGCTGGTCGCCACCATCGCGGTGATCCCGCCGATCGCGGTGCTGCCCATCCTGTTCATCGTGATGGGGCTTGGCGAAGCCTCGAAGATCGCCCTGATCTTCGTCGGCCTGACGCCCTTCATGGTGCGCGACCTGGCGGCGTCCGTCTCGGCGATTCCCGAGGAGCAGCTGGTCAAGGCCCAGACGCTGGGCGCCAATACCTGGATCGTCGCGCTGCGGGTCGCCCTGCCCCAGGCGCTGCCGCGGCTGATCGAGTCCCTGCGCTTCTCGCTCGGTCCCGCCTGGGTGTTCCTGATCTCGGCCGAGGCGATCGCCGCCGACGTGGGCTTGGGCTACCGGATCTTCCTGGTCCGGCGTTACCTCGCGATGGACGTGATCCTGCCCTACGTCGCCTGGATCTCGCTGCTGGCGGTGATCATGGACTGGGCGCTCGTCTCGCTCAGCCGCGCCGCCTTCCCCTGGGCTCATCCCAAGAGGATCCGCTGATGAGCGTTCTGTCGTTCCGAGACGTCTGGGTCGAATACGGCGAGAAGATCATCCTGGAGAAGCTCTCGCTCGACGTCGCCGAGGGCGCCTTCGTCTCCATCGTCGGGCCCTCGGGCGCCGGCAAGAGCACCTTCCTGCGACTGGTGCTGGGCCAGGAGGCGCCGAGCCGCGGCCGCATCTATCTCGACGATGCGCCGCTCTGCCCCGAGCCCGGCCCCGACCGCGGGGTGGTGTTCCAGCGCTATTCGGTATTTCCGCACATGACGGTGCTGAAGAACGTGATGTTCGGCGTCCAGTGCCAGGGCAAGTCGACCAACGCCCGCAAAGAGGCCGCCGAGATGCTCCGCCAGGTGGGTCTGGGCGACAATCTCGACGTCTTTCCGGCCGCCCTGTCCGGCGGCATGCAGCAGCGGCTGGCGATCGCCCAGGCGCTGATCACCCATCCGCGCATCCTATTGTTGGACGAACCGTTTGGCGCGCTCGATCCCGGCGTGCGGCTCGACATGCACGAGCTGATCACCAGCCTCTGGCGCGAGAAGGGCCTGACCATCCTGATGGTCACCCACGACATCAAGGAGGCCTTCAAGCTGGGCACCCGGGTGATCGCCATCGACAAGCGCCGCAAGGACCCGCAGGCCCCGCACCGCTACGGCTCGACGGCGGTCTACGACTTCCCGCTCGACAAGCCGAACGCCAAGATCCGCCAGGAGCTGGAAAAGATGGTGGGGGCGGCGGCTTAGTCCCGCCGCCTCAGTGGCCGATCAGCCTTAGCGCCACCAGCTTCCAGGCCGCGCTGCGCACCTGGGTGCGCCCGGTGAGCTGCATCGCCAGCATCCATGCCGCGCCGGCGAGACAGGCCGGATGCAACCGGCGGCGCGTGACGAGGTCGTAGGCGCCCAGCCCCACCGCCAGCCGGTCGCTGCCGAGATAGAGCCGGACCTACCGCTGGGCGATGTAGGCGCGCCAGCCGCCGAGCGCGGTAATGTCCTGCGCCCCCTCGAGCGCGCGGGGTTCGGCGACGAAGCCCTTCACCTGGCCGCCATCCTCGAGGGTCACGGTGCCGATGGCCAGCGGCGGCGGCACCTCGACGACGAAGGAGCCGAAGGCGGCGACCGGCAGTTCGTAGACCTCGACCTCGATCGAGGCGCCTTCGCCGACATGCACCAGGGCCGGCTTCGGCGGCGTCGAATTGGCCATGGCGTAGAGCTTGTAGGCCGGCGCCGTACGGGTGCGGGCGACCAGCCGCGCCTCGCGCGAAGTGAGCTGCCAGTGCAGCGGCATGCCGGCCAGGTGGGCGCCGACGACGGCGACCTTCACGGTCTCGGGCTTGCCGTCGAGGTCGAGCGGCGGGGCTTCGGGCATCGGGGCGATCTCCACATAGCGGCGGGCCAGGTCCAGGAGCGCCGTGTCGGCGAAGGCCGGCCCGATCAGGGTCACCCCGAAGCCGGTTCCGTTCTCTCGGAAGCCAGCCGGGACGGCCACGGCGCTCATGTCCAGCAGGTTCACGAAATTGGTGTAGAGGCCGAGGTTGGCGTTCAGCGCGACCGGCTCGGCCATGACCTCGGCGACGCGGTAGATGGTCGGCGCGGTGGGCAGCAGCAGAACGTCGACGCCGGCCCACATCTGCTCGGCGGCGCGGGCGTAGGCCTGCATCTCGTACATGGCCTTGAAGGTGTCGACGGCGCTGTAGGCCAGGCCGCCCTGCAGGATGGCCCGCACGGTCGGCTGGATGGCGCCGGGATTGGTCTTCACCAGCGCCTCGACCGCAGCGGTGCGCTCGGCCACCCAGGGGCCGGCGTAGAGCAGCTGGGCGGCGGCCAGGAAGGGGGCGATGTCGACCTCGACCGGCGTTCCGCCCATCGCCGTCACGCGGGCGACGGCGGCCTTGAACATCGCCTCGGCCTGGGCGTCGCCCATGAAGATCTGCTGCTCGGGCTTGGGCAGGCCGAAGCGGAAGCTGGCGGGGATGGCCGCGGCCGTTCCGGGATCGCGGCGGGAATAGGGATCGGCGGCGTCGAAGCCAGCGGCGACGGAGTCCACCAGGGCGGCGCCGGCGACGTCGCCGGCGAAGACGGTGATGCAGTCGATCGAGCGGCAGGCCGGGACCAGGCCGGTGGTGCTCCAGCGGCCCTTGGTCGGCTTCAGGCCGATCAGGTTGTTGAACGAGGCCGGCACCCGGCCGGAGCCCGCCGTATCGGTGCCGAGCGCAAAGCCCACCAGCCCCGCGCCCACCGAGACCGCCGAACCCGAGCTGGAGCCGCCGCTGACATAGGCGCGGTTGAACACGCATTCCGGCGCGCCGTAAGGGCTGCGCGCGCCGACCAGGCCGGTGGCGAACTGATCGAGGTTGGTCTTGCCCATCATGATCGCCCCGGCCGCCTCCAGCCGCGCGACCACCGTGGCCGAGGCGTCCGGCCGGTAGGCGAAGCTCGGGCAGGCGGCGGTCGTGGGCACGCCGGCGACGTCGATATTGTCCTTCACGGCGAACGGCACGCCGGCCAGCGGCAGGACCTCGCCGGCGGCGATGCGGGCGTCGACCGCGCGGGCGCGGGCGAGGATCGCCTCGGCCTTCGGCCGCTCGATCCAGGCGTGAGCCTGGACGGCGTCATAGGCGGCGATCCGCTCGATCGCCTCACGGGCGACCGTCTCGGCCGTGCGCCGGCCGGCCTGCACGTCGGCGGCGATCTCGGTGACCTTGAGGACGGGCATCAGGCGGGCTCCGGCAGGACGGGTTCCAGGGCGATCATCGGGGCGCCGGCGGCGATCGCCTGGCGCTCGGCGGCATAGACCGCGCGCACCACGCCGGCTTCGGGGCTGGCGACGTCGCATTCGGTCTTCATGGCTTCGATGATGGCGATGACGGCGCCCTTCTCGACGTGGTCGCCGGGCTTCACCAGCATCTTCCAGACGCTGCCGCCGAGCGGGGCCTCGACCAGTTCGGCGCCTTGCGGAACCACGATGGCCTCGGCCGCGGCGCCGGCCCCGGCCTCCTCGGTCAGGGCGGCGACCCGGTCGAACTCGCCCCTCGCCTGCCAGTCGGCGCGCTCCGCATCGAAGGCGGCCTGGCGGGTGGCCTGGAAGTCTCCGATGCTTTGCGCATTCTCGGCGAGAAAGCTGCGATAGTCGGCCAGGCGGAAGGTGTGATGCTCGATGTCGATCTCGCGCCGGCCGAGCGGGAAGTCGCGCCGCCATTCGCTCAGCTCCTCGGCGGAGACCGGGAAGAACTGCACCTGGTCGAAGAAGCGCAGCAGCCAGGGCTTGCCCTCGGTGAAGGCGTTCGTCTGGCGCCAGGTGTTCCAGACCTGGATCGTCCGGCCGAACAGCTGGTAACCGCCCGGCCCCTCCATGCCGTAGATGCACATATAGGCGCCGCCGATGCCCACCACGTTGGGCGGGGTCCAGGTGCGGGCGGGGTTGTACTTGGTGGTCACCAGCCGATGCCGCGGATCCACCGGGGTGGCGACCGGCGCGCCGAGATAGACGTCGCCCAGGCCCATCACCAGGTAGCGGGCGTCGAAGACGATGCGGCGCACCGCCTCTTCCGACGCCAGGCCGTTCACCCGGCGGATGAACTCGATGTTGTCCGGGCACCAGGGGGCGTCGTCGCGAACCGAGGCCATGTATTTGTCGATGGTCTCGTAGATCGCCGGGTCCTTCCAGGAGAGCGGCAGGCGCACGATCCGCGACGGGATCTCGAAGTCGTCGAGTCCGCCCAGCCGCTCCTCCGCGTCGGCGAGAGCTTGCAGCAGCCGGGCTTGCGAGAGCACGCGGCTGTCGTAGTGGATCTGCATCGATCGTATACCAGGCGTGATGTCGATCACTCCTGCGAGGTCCATCGCCTGCAATTCGAGCATCAGGGCATGCACGCGCAGCCGCAGCTCAAGGTCGAGCACGATCGGCCCGTACTCGACCAGCAGGTTGCGGTCGCCCTGCCGACGGTAGACCACCTCCGGCCGATGCCCCTGGGCGGGGATGCGGCCGAGGATGGGGGATAGACCGCCGGCGCCGAACGCCCCCTCAGTCAGCTTCGCTGACAGCTCCCCCGCACGCGGGGGAGCATCTGGGCCTCGCTCCTCCCCCGCGCGCGGGGGAGGTGGCTCGCGAAGCGAGACGGAGGGGGCGTTCAGCCTCGCCACCAGCTCATCCTGCGCCGCCTCCGCCGCCACCGCCGCGGCATCGTCGACCGGCGCGAACCGCACCGTGTCGCCGGGCGCCAGCTGGCCCACCTTCCAGAGATCGGCCTGAATCACCACGAACGGGCAGACGAAGCCGCCGAGCGACGGCCCGTCCGGGCCGAGGATGATCGGCAGGTCGCCGGTGAAGTCGACCGCGCCGATGGCGTAGGCGTTGTCGTGGATGTTCGAGGGATGCAGCCCCGCCTCGCCGCCGTCGCGCCGCGCCCACTCGGGTTTCGGCCCCACGAGGCGCACGCCCGTGCGGTTGGAGTTGTAGTGCACGCCCCATTCGGTGGCGCAGAAGGTCTCGATGTCCTTGGGCGTGAAGAAGTCCGGCGCGCCGTGCGGCCCGTAGAGCACCCGCAGCGTCCAGGCCTTGGCGATCTGCGGCCGCAGCTCCGCCGGCAGGCTCGCCGTGGCCGCCGGGGCGGCTTCGGTCAGATGCAGCACGTCGCCGGCCGCCAACGCCCGGCCCGCGTGGCCGCCGAAGCCGCCGAGGGTGAAGCCGGCGCGGCTGCCGAGATAGGCCGGCACGTCGAAGCCGCCGGCGACCAGCAGATAGGCCCGCAGGCCGCCGGCCTTCACCCGGCCAAGCTTCAGCGTCTGGCCCGCGACGATCTTGAACGGCGCGTAGGGCGCGAGGGCCTGCCCATCCAGGCTGGCCTCCAGCTCGGCGCCCGCCAGGCAGGCGGTCGTCTCGGCGTTGAAGGCCAGGCTGGGACCCAGGCCGGTGATCTCCAACCCCGCCGCGCCTTCGTCATTGCCGAGCAGCCGGTTGCCGAGCCGCAGCGACAGCGCGTCCATCGGCCCGGACGGCGGCACGCCGACATCCCAGAAGCCGAGGCGGCCGGGATAATCCTGCACCGTGGTCGAGGCGCCGCCGCTCAGCACCCGCACGGTGCGGCCACGGTAGGGCAGTTCGGCGAGCACCCGGGTCGAGACCTGGCCGCTGACGAACGGCTCGCTGCGGGCGACGTCGCGCAGCCAGCCGAGGTTGGTCTCCAGCCCCGCCAGGCGGGTCGCATCGAGCGCGCTCTGCAGGGCGGCGACCGCCTGCTCGCGCGTGGCGGCGGTGACGATCAGCTTGGCCAGCAGCGGGTCGTAGAAGGCGCTGACCTCGGTTCCCGCCGCCACCCAGCCGTCGACCCGCGCCTCGGGCGGAAAGCTGACTTCGGTCAGGACGCCGGAGCTCGGCCGGTAGTCCTGGCCCGGATCCTCGGCGTAGAGCCGCGCCTGGATCGAAGCGCCCCTGGGCGCCGGCAAGGGCGCGTCGAGAAAGCCGAAGTCCCCGGCCGCGCCGCGCACCATCCACTCCACCAGGTCGACGCCGGTGACCTGCTCGGTCACCCCGTGCTCGACCTGCAGGCGGGTGTTGACCTCGAGGAAGAAGAAGTCGTCGCGCTCGGCGTCGTAGAGGAACTCCACCGTGCCGGCCGAGCGGTAGTTCACGGCCTGGGCCAGATCCGTCGCCGCATTGATCAACGCCGCGCGGGTGATCGCCGGCAGGTGCGGCGCCGGGGTCTCCTCGACGACCTTCTGGTTGCGCCGCTGCAGCGAGCAGTCGCGTTCGCCGAGCGCCACCACCCGGCCCTGGCCGTCGCCGAACACCTGCACCTCGATGTGCCGGGCGCGGCGGACGTAGCGCTCGAGGAACACCCCGCCGTCGGAGAAGTTGGCCCCGGCCAGCCTGGCGACCGCCGCGAACGCTTCGGAGAGACCGGCCTCGTCCTCGCAGACCCGCATGCCGATGCCGCCGCCGCCCGCGGTGGCCTTGAGGATCACCGGATAGCCGATGGCCTCGGCGGCGTCGCGCGCGGCGGCCGCGTCGGTCAAAAGATCGGTGCCGGGCGCCAGCGGCACGCCATAGGCCTGGGCCAGGTCGCGGGCTGTGTGCTTCAGGCCGAAGGCGCGGATGTTGTCGGGCGTGGGCCCGATGAAGGCGATGCCCGCCGCCTCGCAGGCCTCGGCGAAGGCGGTGTTCTCCGAGAGGAACCCGTACCCGGGGTGGATCGCCTGGGCGCCCGTCGCCTGGGCGGCGGCCAGCACCGCCTCGACGTCGAGGTAGCTTTCGGCCGCCGGCGCCGGGCCGAGCCGCACCGCCTCGTCGGCCTGGCTGACGTGCAGCGAGCCGGCGTCGGCGTCGGAGAAGACGGCGACCGAGGCCACGCCCATGGTGCGCAGCGTGCGGATGATGCGGCAGGCGATGGCGCCGCGGTTGGCGATCAGGACCTTGGAGAACACGGTGGTACGCTCTTCGTCAGCCGGCGATGACCATCCGCACCGGCGTCGGATTGAAGCCGTTGCAGGGGTTGTTGATCTGCGGGCAGTTGGAGACCACCACCACCAGGTCGATCTCGGCGCGGATGTCGACGAAGAGCCCCGGCGCGGAGATGCCGTCGACGATGCCGAGCGCGCCGTCGGCCTCCACCGGCACGTTCATGAACCAGTTGATGTTGGAGACCATGTCGCGCTTGCCGCGGCCGAAGCGGGCGTTGCCCTGCAGGAAGTTCTCCACGCAGGCGTGCTGGCTCTTGGTGTGGTGGCCGTAGCGCAGGGTGTTGCTCTCGCAGCTGCAGGCCCCGCCGATGGTGTCGTGGTATTCGACCGAGGTCTCGCTGACCACCGCCATCGGCCGGCCCTCGTTGGACATCAGCACCGAGCCGGTGCGCAGGAAGATGTTGCCCTGGGCGGCGATGGTGTCCTGGGCGGAGTAGCGCTCGGCGTCGTCGGCCTCGGCGTACATCAGGAAGTCGACGGCCTGGTTGCCTTCCAGGTCGACGATGCGCAGGGTCTGGCCGGCCTTGACGACCGCGGTCCAGGGGGCGCGGGCGGGAACCACCTCGTCGAGGGTCACCGGGCCGAGGTCGGGCATCTTGGGCAGGCTCACCGGCGCAGGTCCTCTTCCAGGTTCTGGAAGGCCCGCAGGCCCTCGGGAGTCGCGTTGCGGATCGGGTCGCTCTCCGGCGTCGGCGCGCCGCGCCAGGCCAACACCCGGGCCGGCGTCACCACGTAGTCGGAGCGCGGGTCGAGCACGTGCGGACAGTTGGCCAGCACCACGATCACGTCCATCTCCGCGCGCAGGGTCAGCTGGCGGCCCGGCGCATAGGGTCCGGCGTTGAAGCGGGTCGATCCGTCCTCGGCGATCCGCACCCCCTTGAACCAATTGATGCAGGGATGGATGTCCCTCCGCCCCAACCCGAATTTCGCTGTCGCCAAGAGGAAGCGGTCGCGGGCGTTGGGGTGGGGCCCCCAGTTGTCGCCGCAGCCGTATTTGCGCGCGTTGGCGGCTGCGTTCGAAGCGCCGCAGAAGGCGTCATGGGCGCCGGCAGCGTCCTCGACCAGGCTCATCAGCACCTTGCCCATGTCGGAGAGCAGCAGGCTGCCCTGCCCCAAATAGGCGTTCCACTGCACCTTCTGGGTGTCGGCGATGTTCAGCCGCTCGACCGGACGCTCGGCATTGAACACCAGCATCGACAGGCAGGCGTCGCCGGCGAGGTCGACCAACCGCAGGCGCGCGCCGCGGTTCAGCCGCTTGGCGGCATAGCCGCCCGCCGCGATGGTCTCGGCCCAGAGCATGGCCTCGGCCGCCACGCCTTCGGGACGGTCCTCGGCGGCGCTCGCCGGCACGGTCGGCATGGCTTCGACGCGGGTTCCAGCCATGGCTCGGGCGTGCGCCCGCGCGCCGGCTGGATCGGCGGTGGAAGAGTCGGTCATCTCAACTGGCCTGACTGAAGGGAAGCCTGGCTCTCCTCGCCGTGGGCGTGCAGCGGCGGCAGGAGGGCGGTGGTGGTCACGAGCTTGATCTGCTGGACGCCGCGGATCTTGCGGAGCCGATCGCACAGCGCGTTCAGCCGCTCCGACGGGCCCTGCACCAGCAGCACCTCCAGCGACTGATCCTCCTCCAGGAAGACGTGCTGCGAAGAGATCACCTCCTTGAGGAAGTCGCACTGGGCGTCGGCCAGGGCTTGGCGCACCCGCCCGCGCTCGGCGCGGTAGATGAGGGTCAGGGTTCCGGCGAGAACCGCGCCGGTCACGCTCTCGCTGTGCTCGGCCAACTCATGCCGGATCAGCTCGGAGATCATCTGCGAACGGCTCGGCAGGCCGCGCTCGGCCACCATGGCGTCGAGCTGGGCGAGCAGTTCCGCCGGCAGGCTGACGCTGAGACGCGCGAGCTGGGAAACGGTGTCGGAGGTCATGCGGCGACCTTCTATCGGTATTACGTTTTCGTCCAAACGTAATAATCGAGGGGCCAGCCGCGCCGGGGCCATGGCCGATCTTTGGGCGTTGGACCGGCGCGGGCGCCCAAACCCCAGGCGCCCGATCGGCCGAAGGCGGCGACCCGTCGCAAGCCTTCGCGCAAGGCGGCGCAAACCGCCAGCGCTGGCGCAATGTCGCGAGCTCCCGTCGCCGAGAACCTGCCAGCCCTGCCCCTGGCGGAGCATTGGTTCGAGCATCGCGCGATCGATGCGGACCTCACCTTGATTTGGGAGCCGCACGTCCACCCCCTGCTCCGCTGCAACATCTGGCGGCTGCGCGGCCGCGAGGCTGACCTGCTGGTGGACAGCGGCCTGGGCCTGGCCAGCCTGCGCCAGGCGGCGCGCGAGCTGTTCGCCGCAGACGTGCTGGCGGTCGCCACCCATGCGCACAGCGACCACGCCGGGGGCTTGCACGAGTTCGACCATCGGCTGGTCCACGCCGCCGAGGCCGCCGCCCTGGCGCGCGGCGACGACATCTTCCCGCTGGACGCGGCGGCCTATGGCCCGAAGGTGCAGGCCGCATTCCAGGCGATCGGCTATGATATCTCGGGCGGTCTGCTGACCGCGGCCCCCTGCCGCGGCTTCGACGCGCGGCGTCATGTGCTGAAGGGCTGCGAGCCGACCCGGCGGCTGGCGGCCGGCGACGTCGTCGACCTCGGCGACCGCGCCTTCGAGGTGCTGCACCTGCCCGGGCATTCGCCCGGAAGCATCGGCCTGTGGGAGGCCGCCAGCGGCATCCTTTTCTCCGGCGACGCGGTCTATGACGGCCCGCTGCTCGACCAGTTGCCGGGGTCCGACGTGGCGGCTTACGAACAGACGATGCGCCGGCTGCTGGAACTTCCCGTCAGCGTCGTCCACGCAGGCCACGACCCGAGCTTCGGCCGCGAGCGCCTGGGCGAACTGGCGCGGGGGTATCTGGCGCGACTGGGCTGACGGTGCGCGCCGGCGCGCTCCGCTTTCCACGCCCGGTTCCGATGGCCGTGAAGCGGGCAGCCGGAGGCGGCGGTTGCCCGGCCGGTGCGCGCCGGTGCAACAGCAACGCTTGTCAGATCATCGAGAATGGACGTCGCCACCGCGCCATGACCGATTGGCGCCGGCTGCGGGACTGGAGATTTGCCGATTGTGGTCAAGCCGTCATTCGGCTGCCGCGATTGTGCGGGAAAGCTTGGCCAGAAACCTCCGGTCGCGTCGGCCGGAGTAAGAGCGTTGCGTGCGTAAAACAGCCGATAGTTGAAATCGACCTGGAAATCCCACGAACCTAGGGAGAAGCGTTGCAATCCGCCCATGAACCGGCGCAATGGCGAAAAATGCCGGTTGGATCTCAAATGACAACTTTGCGCGTACGCACTGCAACTTTCGCGCGCGGCTGAGGAAATATCACCTCTCGATGCGGCCCACACACCATCCAAGCGCACAGACGCTGGCGAACTATCTGATCGGAGATTGTTCGCCGGGCGCAGCCTTGCTCGTCGGTCGTCATCTGAACGAATGCCCACGCTGCGCCAGTCGCCTGCAAGCGATGGGGGCGTGCGGCGGCGCGGCGTCGGAGCTGGCGTTCGAAGAGCCGATGAATCCCAGCCCTGGCGTCGAGCTGACCCCGATCAGCGGCGTCAGCGGCCTTGGCGAGCGAGTCTTTCGCATGCGGGTCGCGCCCGGGCAGGCCCTGCCCCTCGACATGCCTCCGTCCGCCGAGGAAGTCCTGCTGCTCGAGGGCAGCTTCACCCTCGCAGGCAAGGCCTATGGCCCCGGGGACTTCATTTCGTTCGAAGGGCCGTGCGCCGCCGCGCCGGTCAGCGACGCGATCCGGGGATGCGTCCTGCTGCTGACCGCCGCCGATCCGGGCAGCTGACCTCGCAGCTCAACTCCGCAGGAGCTCCACCAGACGCTCGCGGTCGAACTGGGTGACGCGACCGAAGCGGAAGGTGGCCATGCCGCCCAGGCGCAAGGCTTTGAGGCTGCGGTTGACGTGCACCACGCTGAGACCGAGCGCATCGGCGAGATGCTCCTGGGTCAGCGGAAGGTAGAAGCCGCGCTCGTCGACCAGTCCGATCTGGTCGAGCCGATCGTGGAACTCCAGCAGGAGGTCGGCCAGCCGCTGCAGGGCCGAGCGGCGGCCGAGCCGGATGATATCCTCATAGCGCCGCTCCTGGGCCAGGTTGAGCGCCGCGTTCATCGCCCGCGAGATCTCCGTCCGTTCGGACTCCCGCGCCCGGCTGAGCGTCTGGGCGACGTCGATGCACTCGACGCTGGTCAGCGCCACCACCGAACAGGGATTGGAGGCGTTCACCGGGCGCGAAAGCACAGGGTCGCCCGGGATCTCAAACGAGAAGATCTGGCGGCGCCCGTCCGGCAACACCCGCATTTCGCAGGTCCAGCCGCTGAGGATCCACTTCAGGCGCGGGGCCGGCGCGATCGAGCTGACCACCGCTGCGGCCGGATAGCGCTCGATGGGCCCGATCACGTCGCACAAGGTCGCCGCGGCCGACGTCGACAGACCCGAGCTGTGGATCAGCCCGTCGACCGCCGGATGGACCTGGGCCTTGTATGTCCCGCTCGGTTGCGCCATCTCGTCCTTCCGACCGCGGCGCCTCGGCGCCTGCAGAGCACGGTCAAGAAAGAGCGGCTGGGCCGGCGGCTTTCACTATCATTCGCCACAGTCGACGCCGGATTGGCGGCTGGGGACATCAAATTTTGACAGATTTGGCGAAACTGCGGGCGGAACCTGACATTTGATCGGTCCGTTCACGCACTTTTTCTTCTTCGCGGCCGCCGGTCTCGCGCCCCGGCCGCGGCGCGCGCGTCACTGACGCGCGCGTCCCAGCCGTGCGTTCAGACGCGCCGGGAGGCGTAGCGACCCTGGTAGCAGGCGACCGCTGCGAGCTTGTGGCGCTGGTGCAAGGTGACCGTGCCGCGCCCGATCGTCAGCATGCCTTCGCGGCGCAGCTGCTGCAGGGTGCGGTTGATGTGCACCACGCTCAATCCGAGCGCATCGGCGAACACCTCCTGGGTCAGCGGAATGCGGAAGGTGTTCTCCTTGACCAGGCCGACGGCGTCGAGCCGGTCGTAGAGCTCCAGCAGCAGGTTGAGCACCCGCTCCTTGGCCGTGAGCCGGCCGATCCGGACGATCTGGTCGAACAGCCGCTCCTCGCTCTGCAGGACCGCGTCGCTCAGCGAGGCGGAGATGCGCTCGCCCTGGTCGCCGGCGGTGAGGGCCGAGGCGTCGGCGATCTCGACATTGGTCAGCGCCACCAGCCCGCGCCTGCCGACATGCGACTCGCTGCCGATGCAGGCGACGTCCCCTGGCAGCAGGAAGGCGAAGATCTGCCGCCGTCCGTCCGGCAAGATCCGCGTTTCGGAGATCCAGCCGGACACCACCACAACCCGTCGTTCCCGGTCCGAACCGGCGGCGACATCCGCCCCGGCCGATATCCGCTCGACGGTTCGCCAGAAGGTTCGCACCCGGCTGACGTCCATTTGACGAAAGTCATTCAAGCCCGCGAACGCCGATTGGCGGTCCCGCGCAACAACCCCGGCTTCACCCGAGATAGACATGGCCTGCCCCTCCACCCCAGCTTCCGACCACGTACGCGACTGCGTTACTTGGCGCTGCCTGCGTGGTTAAAAGCCCAAAAATTTCTTAACCGAAATGGCTTATGTCGCCGACCTTCTCACAGCACCTTACGTTGCTGAACTCACCAAGCTGTGATCAAATTCACCTAGGATTGCAATTCGCCGATTTGTCTTGCACGTCGGAGGTGCACTGAATTCGAAGGTGCAAAAACACCTCAAATGTTAGCATCTTTCTTGGTGGCGTTAACTCAACACTCGGTGGTTCTTGTCTCGGGGGAGGACGTGCACTGGTTGTTCCAGGGTTAACGCACGCCTTGCGAGTGCAATGTGCCTAATGCGCGGTCTAGGCGTGGACAGCTTGGAGGCCCGCGAACAGGGTGAACGTTAAGCTTCCCAGCCATTCACGGGCTTGGCCTTTGGTTGACACGACGCCGGGCGCGCTCCGTTTCTGAAGATCAAATGGTAGGGCGATCGGCCCGCAGCGCGATCATCTTTCCCAGTGACCGCACGAAGTCCCCCGACGGGCGGTCTAGGCCGGTTCCCGCGCGTCGGCAGGGATGCATTATGCGGGAGCCGGCCACCTGCGGACCTCGACCGCCGCCCAGCCTCATCAAGCCTTTGTGTCTTCCTCCGCCAAGCGGCGGATTACCCTTGGGCTCCGCGGGCGCTAGGCTCGCCGTCTCCGGGACGGGAGACAGCCATGCACAACGGATCCAGGTCGGAGCCGCGTGGGTTTGCGCAGCCCCAGACGCAGCGCGGCGGCCCCAGCGAGGAGGCCGCGGAAGTGGCCGCCCTGCTGATGCGCGCCGGTGTCGATCACGCCAGCGCACTGTGGTTCCAGCTGATGGAGCTGGCCACCCAGCGGGCCTGTGACTGGATCGAGCGCTCAGCCGCCGCGCAGGCGCGGCTCAGCCCTCGCGACGCCGCGGCGCTCGGCCTGCGCAGCCTGGCCATCGAGATCCTGTCGGCTGCGCCGGGGCAGGCCGAGGGCGCGGGTGAGGCGGCGGAAGCCTGCCTCGACGCCTGCGCCGAGGTCGAGATCCAGGCGACGCGCCTGCCGCCACGCCGTCGCCGCTGGGGTGAAGGCGCCCTGCCCTCGCCACCGCAGCGCCAGGGCCTGCTGGCGAGCCGGGCGGGCTGTTGCTGATTAGGAAGGTCCACCGCGGGACGGCCCGACAGCGAAGGTCCTGACGTCGTCGGCGCTCCGCTTGCCGCGCGTCAGGACCATTCGCCTCGCCGCCTCAAGCCGGGGAGCGGCGATCGACGCAGGAAGGGTTCGCAGACGATCCAGCGTCGGCGCGCAGACGGTGGGGGAGCGACGCCGACCAGGGGGGGCGCGGCGCCGCGGCGTCTCCGCAGGTGGAGTGTCGCCCAGGCAAGATCCGGCGCACTAACCTCGGTTACTCGGAGTGTCGCTTTTGCGAACGTCGCTCTTACGGAATCCGCCGGCCGTCTGGTGACGGACGGCCGGCGGCCGCCCGGATCAGCCCGGCTTGGAGGCGTTGGCGATCATCGCCTTCAGTTCGGCCTGGGTGGCGTTGATCACCGCCGCGCCGTTCTGCACGACGAAGCTCTGGGCGCCGATGGCGAAGGTCTGGTCGCCCATCTTCACCGTCGCGGTGTCGCCGCCGGCGCCGGGCTTCAGGTCGGCGATCGATCCGATCACCACGCCGGTCTTGTCCTTCACCGGCAAGCCGACGCTGAGCGTCGTCGCTGGCGCGGTGGCGCTGACTGCGGCGCCGGACTCCGCCGCCGAGGGGCTGGCGGCCGAGGAACTGGAGGGGGCCGACGAGGTCTGCGCCACGGCGGGCAGAGCCGTGGCGAGCGCAGCAGCGGCCACGGCGAGGGTCATGGTGAAACGCACTTGGCTTCCTTTCCTGGGTGTCTCCCGGCTGCAATCAATGCGCCTCAATAGGGCGAGCGCTGGGCCGAACCTGGGCGTCTGCGCGGCCGACCTTGACCACAGGCGCGCTGGCGCTCCAGCTGCGCCGCCCCGCCGAACCCGAACGAAACCTGAGTGATGACCGCCTTTGTCCCCGCCGAGCTTACCGGCCTTTGGCGCCGCGAGCTGATCACCGCCCCCGGCCTGCGCGACGCGACCACCCGCGTGTTCTGGCTGCAGACCCGCAGCTGGTACGTCGACCTGCGGGTCCCGGCCGAGCGGCCGCAGGCGCACGGCAGGTCCGGCTTTGCGGCGTTCAGCGAGGCCGAGCTGCTGCAGTTGGCCCGCATCGAAGGCTTCGCCGGCGAACTCAGCGTCGCCGACGGTATCTGCGCCTGGCGTCGCGACCTCGACCGCCAGCCGCCGGCGGCGACGCCGGACGAAGGTCGCTTCCATCTCGACGGCGAGGTGATGGTCGAGGACGGGATCCACCTCGACTACCAGGAGATCTGGCGGCGGCAGCCGGATAGCCGCGAGCCGCTGCTGGCCTTCCGCCTGGAGGACGATCCGCTTGGCCGCCAGGGGCTGCTGGTCGTCGGCGGCGGGCATCTGATGGAGTTCGTCTCGCCCCCCGGGTCGTCCTTGCCTGGCGGCGGCGGGAGCCTCGCCGACCTGGTCGCGGCCGAGTTGGCGCAGGGCCGTCGGGCGGCGGCCGAAGGCCTGCTCGCCACCCGCATCCGCCACGCCACAGCAAGCGTCGACGGCGGCTGGATCGTGCGGCTGAGTTCGCTGCCGTGGCTGGAAGGCGAGCCGATGTGGCCGGCGGGCGCCGCCCGCTTCGACGCCGGCCGGCTGACGATCGCCGAGGCCGAGGCCTCCGCCCGCTGGCGGCTGCTCGACGCCAGCGGCGGCTTCGCGGTCGGCGGCTAAGCCGCTCGCCGTTTGCTGCGCGCCACCTGTCGAGTAGCTTCGCTCGTCGGCAACAGGACGCGGGCATGAAGGTGGCGCCTCGACGATGCTTGGGCCTGCTGCTGGCCGTCGCCGCCAGCCTCGCCGCGACGCAAGCCTGGCCGGCCGCCCTCACCGAGGCCCAGGTTCGCGCCTTTTTCGCCGAACAGCAGCGCGCCTGGAACGCCGGGAACCTCGGGGCCTATTTCAAGGGCTTCCAGCCGGACGCGATCTTCATCGACCAATACCGGACCCCCGCCGGCGAGATCGTGCCCTACGGCAGCAGCACCCTGGCCAAGGCGCGGGTCCAAACGCACAGGTCCCGCGCCCTGGCCAGGATCTCCGAGACCGGCGTGGTGGTGCGGATTGCTTTCAGCGCAGACGGGCGCACCGCCCAGCTCGTCTCGCGCGAGGTGTCGCGCATCCAAGGCGCCAAGGGCCTGCGGGTGACCTGCGCCGAGCGCCGCCAGGAGCTGATCCTCGCCGCCGGGCGCCTACGCTCCAAGGGCCAGACCGACACCTACGCCCGCTGTCCCCGCTAGAGGCTCGACGGCCAGGTTCTCGATGACGCGCACAAGATTGTGATCCGCACGCCGGAAGGCGCCGCTCCGCCGCCTTCGCGCCTCGAACACGGCGCAACCTACGGTTTTTGCGGCGGAAACCGACTCGGGCGCCCTCCAACCGAGATCGCCACCCCCGCCTGCGACGGGTCCCGGCGCTGAGCGGCAGAACTTCCCCTGCGTCACATTGCCGCTAAAGGTTGTGAACGTCTCGCCGAAGGGGAGGACGAGCCCAGTGGAAAAGCTGACGACGAGCCCATTGCCGCGGCACTCGCTGGCCGCGCCGGTGGTGGCGCATCTGGAGCGGTTCGCCGCCGAAACGGCTCGCGTTCCGGCTGAAATCTCCGTCATCGACGTCGGCTGCGGCCGCGGCAAGGCCTCGGCCATCGTCCGCGAGCGCGGCTTCCAGGTGCTCGGCTTCGACGTGGCCGAGGACCGGATTTCGGAGGCCAGCGCCAACTATCCTTCGATCCGTTTCGACGTCTTCTCAGGCTATGAAAATATCCGCGAGCGCTACGGCCCGCAGGACGCCATCGTCAGCTTCGAGGTGGTGGAACACCTCTATGATCCGGCCGCGTTCGCTGCGCGCGTCCATGAAGCCTTGAAACCCGGCGGTCTGATGGTGCTGACCACGCCCTATCACGGCTATTTCAAGAACCTGGCCATCTCGCTCCTGAACCAGTGGGATGACCACCATATGAGCCTGCGGCTGCACTCCCACATCAAGTTCTTCTCGCCCCGGACGGTGCGGACGCTGCTGGAGACGGCCGGCTTTACGGACCTTCGCTTCGGCTCCGTCGGCCGGATCCCCGGCCTGGCGAAGAGCATGGTCGTCGCCGCGCGACATCCCTAGCCGCATCAAGCCATCGCCGAGATCAACGGGTCTGGGCTTCAGGCGATCGAGGTCTTGGCCTCAGAACTCGCCGTCGGCTTCGGCGCGGGACAGCAGTCTCAGTCCAAAGGCGCCGACGCCGATCAGGGCCAGCCCCGCGGGCCCCGAGAGGAGCCCCCAGCTGAGCCAGTCGAACGGCGCCGGCAGGGAGGAGGTGAGGAAATCGATCACGCCTCAACCTAAGGCCGAAGCTGCCTGCGGCGGGAGACGCGGCGGACGCTTCGGCGATCCTCGTTCGCCGACGCCTCGATCCGCATCAAGCTAAGGACGGGTGTGCATATTTCGTGAGCGGAAAGCCGGCGTTAAGCCTGCCGCGCGCACCCTGCGCTGTCACATCCGCGAGCCAAAGCCATGACGGTCGCACAGCGCGATCGCGCCTTCCGCAGCCTCCGAGGCCTGGAGCGCACCGGCGCGACCAGCCGGGTGTTGAACTTTGCCGCGATCACGGCGCGCCAGGCCGAGCGCGGGATCAAGAACCTTCCCCCTGTGTTCAAGGCCGGCGTGCTGGGCGGCGCCGTCGTCGTCAAGCACCGGCTGGCGCCCGCAGAGCAGGGGATCTTTTCCAAGCCGCGCTACACCGCCACCAAGGTGGTGATCCCGTTCGAGCGCACCGACCTCGGCCTCGGCGGCCGCTACCTGTTCGTCGGCCAGACCGGCTGGACCAGGATGCTGGGGACCCTGCAGGGCGACCCTACCGCCCATCCTGAGGACATCGCCCTGCTGCAGGCGCTGGATGAGCTGCCTTCACTCGATCCCTTCCTGGTGCGCGAGCAGCTGAAGCGCCGGCGCCTCCACGTCGCGACGGAGTATTTCGGCCTGTCCGACGCCGACCTGGAGCGCATGCACGACTTCGTCCGCAGCGAGCTGGAAGATCTGGTGCGGCTGGCCTGTGGCTCCGATCACGTCGAGCACGAGACCGACAAGCTGGTCGACGCCATCCTCTGCGGCGAGCACGACCTGCGGCTGGACGCCCTGCGCGGCGCCCTGCACCTCGACGACAGCGAAGATGGCGAAGGCCTCTTCTGCTGGCGCGGCCTGCTATACTACAAGTGGGTGCTGCAGGAGACGCTGCCGATCCTCCAGGATCTGATGGGCGACCTGGGGACGATCCGGCTGATCGGGCCGCGGCCGCCGCCCTTGGTCGAGCACATCCAGGAGCTGAAGAACCAGGTCGCCAACGGATTCGCCCTACGCACCGGCCAGGCCGGCGAGACGATCGCCGAGTATGACGAGGCCTTCGCCCTGCTGCGCGACCAGACCGATCCCGCCGCCTTCTCGCGCTTCCTGGTCAATGCGCCGGGCGTCTTCCGCGCCCTTGGCGAGGACATCGGCCTGCTCGCCCACGCCGCCACCTATTGGCGTTTCCGCTTCCCGGCCGACGAGCCGCTTTTGGCGACACCCGACGACCTGATCGACATCCTCGAGGAATTCACCCTGGCGCTGAGCTGAGCTGCATCGATTGGCCTTGCATCGCGCCAGGGATCATGGCGCCTCCGCATAGCATGTCGCTTACCGGCCGCCTCCTGTCGCTCGCGCTTCCGCTGATCAAGCTGCGCAGCCAGTTCAAAGGGGTTTCGCTAGGCGTGCGCGCCCAGGTCTTCGACGAAGCCGGACGGCTGCTGTTGATCCGGCATAGCTATATCGCCGGCTGGCACTTCCCGGGCGGCGGGGTGGAGCTTGGCGAAAGCGCCGCCGAAGCCGCCAGCCGGGAGCTGCAGGAAGAAGGCGGCGTGGCGCTGCTCGGCGAACCGCGCCTGCTGGGCCTGTTCCGCAATCCGGAGTGGATGGCCGGCAATCACGTCGCCTTCTTCGAAGGCGGCCCCTGGCGCGCTTGCGCCTGCAGCTGGGGCGTGGAAATTGAGGCCGCCGACTTCTTCAGCCTCGACGCCTTGCCGCCCGACACCCATCCGTCGGTCCGCCGACGGCTTGCCGAGCGCGACGGGGCGGCGCCGATCCCGATCTGGTGAGGCCAGGAAGCTTTTGGCCGCTCGGCAGACCTGAACGCGGGCAGTCCGCGAAGGGCCGCGGCCAAATCGCACCTGAACTGCGGACGCCGCGCGCCGATTGGGGCAAGCTTGAGCACCGAGCGGAGGAGCAGCCTATGCCGACCGAGCCGCTGCGCGAGCACCTGCAATGGCACCTGCGCCGGCTAAAGAGCGCGCGGGCGGCCGCCGCCGAACTGTCGCTGCGGGCCGAGACCGACGGCCTGCAATGGCTGTCGCTCACCCACTTCGCCATCCTGGCCCTGGAGGCGACCCTGGCCGAGGACGTCGCCCCCGACCACAAGGCGTTGGAGGAGGTGATCGCCGACCTGACCGCGACCCGGCCGGTCGTCGTCAGCGAGCCCGCCGACGAGGCCAAGCCCCTCGCGCCGCCGCCGGAGAGCTGGAGCACGGCGCTGGCCAGCCTCTCGGCGCTGGCCTTTCCCTGGCGCCCGCCGCCGCGCCCCGCGACCGGGGAGCCGCGCGACCCGCTCGCCAGCGGAGACGCCGCACCGCCGCGCTGATCTTCGTCCTCGCGATCGCCAGTTGCGGGCCGCTAGAAAGCTTGCGCCGATCCGGTTGTTCTCCGGTGACGGCGCAACGCACCCCCGTGGAGACCCATGGCCCCACCGCAGGCCTGCGGTGGCGCTGGCGGCCGCGTGGCGAATCTTCTCAGCCGGTAAACGCGGCTGTCGCGAAGCTGCTGAAAATCTGTGGTCCCCTCGACACTTGGCCCGACTAGAAGGCCGACCGGAGGAGGCCCTTGGACATGACCAGCGTGAAGTGCCGCGAACAGGCCGCCTATTGCGCGCAGCTTCTGAGCAAGAAGCTCGACCCCAAGCGGCGAATGCAGATCGAACGCGAGCGGCAGGACTGGCTGCTGCTGGCGCACGAACAGGACACCTGGAGCACCATGGCCCAGGACGAACAGGCGCACATGGTCCGCAATTGACGCTTGACGCGAAAGCCCCGGCCTCCGCGCTGCCGGAGGTCGGGGCTCGCGAGCGAGACTTCGCCTGGCATGGCGACACGCTCGCCTGGCTCTCGATTCATTGCTTGACGGGCCACCATGCGGCCCTGCCGAAACAACCGTTCAGTCCAAGGATCGGTTCGGCCGACACCAAAAAAAATCAGGCGGAGACCGACGGCCTGCGGCCGCTTCGGCGGCAGGCCTTCTTGGGCCGCCGCGATGACGCGGCCGGCCGTTCGTCCGATCCGTCACCTGCGCCGGCTGGTTCAACGTCAAAACCGCCATCGGCAGCATGCTGGGCCCCGCCGCTGGTGGTCTGGTGCATCCTGGTCGGCGCTCGGCGCCTCGGACCCGGAGCCCTACGCCGCCGAGGCGGTGCGCCTGAGGTCGAGGTTCACGCCCCAGCCGGACCGGGTGAAGTCGGCCGGTTGCGGGACCAGGCCCGCCGTCTCGCGCGTCTGCAGCACCCGGCGCGACGTTCCGTCGAGACGCACCGCGGTCAGAACGTCGGTCTCGTAGGCGCCGGTGTCGAGGCCGATGCGGTGGGGGAGCAGGGTGGGCTCGACGCTGGTCCAGGTATGGCCGTGGACGACGATCTTCTCGCAAGGACGGCTGGCCTGCAGGAACTCGCCGCGGATCCACAGAAGGTCGGCCTGGCGCTGCTTCAGCAGCGGCGTCCCCGGCGCGACGCCGGCATGGACGAAGGCATGGTCGCCGATTACCGCCAGCAGATCGAGACCCTGCAGCAGACGCAGGTGCGACGCCGGCATCACCGCCAGCAGCGCGTCGCGCGCGCCGATCAGCGCCGCCTCGCGCGCCGGATCCGGCCGGGCGACGCCATAGGAGTCCAGGGTCGCCTCGCCGCCGAACCGCAGCCAGGCGCCGCCGGCCGCCGGCGCGTCGAGAAACTCCAGCAGCCCCTGCTCGTGATTGCCCTTCAGGAGGATGAGCTCCCAGGCCGCGCAGGCTTGAAGGTAAAGCAGGGCCTCGAGGACCAGGGCGGAGTCCGGGCCGCGATCGACGTAGTCGCCGCAGAAGACGATCACCGGAACGCGTCCCTTGGCGGAGCCTTGCAGGTCCTGGGAGATCTGCCCGATGAGGCGGCAAAGCAGATCGTAGCGCCCGTGGACGTCGCCGATGGCGTAGACCAGCCGTCCGGCTGTGCCGCCCTTGCCGGCTGTCGCGCCTCGCCGGCCGCCGCCGGCCGACTGCAGGCGCCCATCATAGATGCGATAGCGGGCGGCCTTCGCCTCATTCGAGACGCGATCTGCGGTAGGATCCGCCGTCGGGACGAGCGGCCTTAGATCCGCCTCGACCTGCTTGCACAGGGACATGACGCCTGCACCGAAACGCGCAGGATCCGACTGGAAACGAGGCGACTGCATTGTTCGCAAACTAGGGCCTCCGACTTGAACCTTGCGTGAACCAAGGTTGCGCTAGGGTGGTTTTGCTGCCCCGGCCACGCTTGGGGACGCGCCAGGCGACCTAAATGGGGAGCCCCAGAAAGGCGCGCAGGAGGCCGCAGCTGTGATGGAAGGAACGAATATGAGCCGCGACAAGATCGAGAAGCTGGGCACTTTGTTTCTGGCCGTGTTCTCAACTGCTTTGGCCGCCCAACTGGTCTCGACCGGTATCATGGAGGCGCCGGCCCAGTGGGCGGGTGCGCTGGCCGCGGTGTCAGGTTCGCTCACCATCGCCGTGATCGTGCGCGTGTGGCCTCAACCGGCGCGCGCTCAGCTCCGCGAAGAATAGCCGCCCAGACTGCGAGCGCCGGACGCTGGCGCGTTGCAGGGCCAGCCCCAGGCTCACGCCCACTCGAAGACCGCGGCCTCGCGCGGGCGTCCGAGATGTTCGCCGAGGATCTTCTTGTCGGCGTCGACCTCGTGCAGCACCACCTCATAGCTCCACAGATCGGCCAGGTGCTGCAGCACCCGCTCGGCGTCCTCGGGGTCCAGCAGGGCCCCGTCGGAGATATGGTGATGCAGGACCAGCTTGCGATCGCCGGCCAGGTCGACGTCCACCACCTCGATATTCGGCTCCCGCGCGCCGACATCGTATTGGCGTGAGAGTTCGCGGCGCACGCGGCGATAGCCGCGCTCGTTGTGGATGGCCTCGACCTTGATGCCTTCGCGCACGGCGGCGTCGTCGTGCAGGTGGAAGAGCCGCATCTCGCGCATCAGCCGCGGGCTGAGGAACTGGCTGATGAAGCTGTCGTCGCGATAGTTGGCCCAGATGTCCCGCAGCACCGCCATGGCGTCGCCGGTCCCGGCGATCTCCGGGAACCATTCGCGGTCCTCGTCGTCCGGCTCGGTGACGATCCGCTCGATGTCCCGCATCATCGAGAAGCCTAGCGCATAGGGGTTGAAGCCGTTGAAGCGCCGGTCGTCGAAACCCGGCTGGGCGACGACATTGGTGTGCGACTGCAGGAACTCCAGGTAGTTGCCGTCGGAGATCAGCCCCTTCTCGTGCAGGCGCCCCATCACCTTGTAGTGGACGAAGGTGGCGGCGCCCTCGTTCATCACCTTGGTCTGGCCCTGCGGATAGAAGTACTGGGCCACCTGGCGGACGATGCGCAGGATCTCGCGCTGCCATGGCGTCAGCCTCGGCGCCGCCTTCTCCAGGAAATAGAGCAGGTTCTCCTGCGGCAGGCCGAGCAGCGCCCGCCGGCGCTCGGTATGGTCGGGCGCCACCTCGCGCGCGGCGCCGGGCAGCGTCCGCCAGAGGTCGTTGAAGATGCGCTCCTGGTGCGCCCGGCGGCTCTTCTGCCGCTCCTCCTCGTGGCGCAGGTCGGGCCCGCGGGCGCCTTCGTAGCGGTGCACCCCCTGCCCCATCAGCGCATGGGCGGCGTCCAGCACCCGGGCCACCGCCTGCTGGCCGTAACGGTCCTCGCAGCGGGCGATGTAGCGCTTGGCGAAGTCCAGGTAGTCCAGGATGGTGTCGGCCTTGGTCCAGGTCTTGAACAGATAGTTGTTCTTGAAGAAATGGTTATGACCGAAAGCTGCGTGGGCGATGACCAGCGTCTGCATCGTCGCCGTGTTCGCCTCCATCAGATAGGAGACGCAAGGGCTGCTGTTGATGACGATCTCATAGGCCAGCCCCGCCAGCCCCTTGCGGTACATGCTCTCGTGGTAGGCGTAGTGCTTGCCGAACGACCAGTGCTTGTAGAACAGCGGCATGCCCATGGAGGCGTAGGCGTCGAGCATCTGCTCGGCGGTGATCACCTCGATCTGGTTGGGATAGACGTCGAGGCCAAGCTCGCCGACGGCGATCTCCTCGCAGGCGTCGTGGATGCGCTGCAGGGTCTCGAAATTCCAATCGGCGCCTTCGAACAGCAGCTTTGCAGATCCCATGTCGGCACTCATGGCGCGGTGGCCCGCTGGCCGTCGCGCTTGCGGAACAGTTCGCGGAACACCGGGAAGATCTCGTTGCGATCCTCGACCCGGCGCATCGACAACGGCGCGCCCTCCGACTGCAGGCGCTCATAGAGGGTCCACAGCGGGGAATCCGGCATCGGCTGGCGCATGTGCGACGTGGTCCCGACCTCCAGATAGGCGAAGTACTGGCTGATCGGCAGCACCGCCTCGGTGAGCAGTTGGGCGGCGAGCTGGTTGTCGCCGTGGGCGTTGTCGCCGTCGGAGGCCTGGGCGGCGTAGATGTTCCAGTCCGCCGGCGGATAACGTTCGGCGACGATCCTGGCCATCGCCGCCAGCGCGCTGGAGACCAGGGTGCCGCCCGAGGCGGGGCTGCGGAAGAAGGTCTCCTCGTCGACCTCCTCGGCCTTGTCGGTGTGGCGGATGAAGACCACCTCGACCCGTTTGTAGCGCCGGGTCAGGAAGACGTAGAGCAGCATGTAGAACCGCTTGGCGAGATCCTTCATGTGCTCGGTCATCGAGCCGGAGACGTCCATCAGGCAGAACATCACCGCGCGCGCGACCGGCCGCGGCTCCACCTCGAAGCGGCGAAACCGCACGTCGATCGGGTCGATGTAGGGAATCCGCTTCATGCGGGTCCGCATCGCCTCGATCTCGGCCTGCAAGGCCACGCGGCGATCCTCGTCCTCGCACTCGGCCAGCGCCGCTTCGAGGTCGGCCAAGGCCTGCGAGCTCGGCCGGCGCAGGGCGGTGCGCCGCACCATCGCCAGCTGCATGGTGCGGGTGACCGACATGCTGGTCGGCGAGCCGGAGGTCTGGTAGCCGGCGCGCCGCAGGCCCTCGCGCTCGGTGCTGGCCATCCGGCGCTTGGCCATGTCCGGCAGCTCCAGATCGTCGAGGAACAGCTCCAGGAACTCCTCGCGGGTGAGGACGAAGCGGAAGGCGTCCTCGCCGTCCCCGTCGCCCGCACCGCCGCTACGGCCGCCCCGGTTGTCGGGCCTGGGCAGGATGTCGCCTTCGTTGAAGGTCTTGTTGCCCGGCAGCACATGGTCCTGGACGTCGCCAGGGGCGGTGCGGAAGCGCGGCTCGCGGACGCCGCCGGAGGGGATCGAGACCTCTCCGCCCTCGAGCGCGTCGCCGAGATCGCGGCCGCTGGAGGCGTTGCGCACCGCTTCCTGAACCTGGGCCTTGGCCCGCCTCAGGAAGCGTTGGCGATTCTCGAGGCTCTTGCTGTTCGGGTTCAGTCTGCGGTCGACGATGTGCATGGGATCTCCCGTCGCCCGATCAACCGGCCTGCTTCACTCGCATGTACCAGTCAACCAGACGACGCACCTGACGTTCCGTGTAGCCGCGCGCCTTCATGCGCTCGACGAACTCCGTGTGCTTCTTGTCACTCTCGCCGTCCTTCTTGGACCCGAAGGAGATCACCGGCAGCAGATCCTCGACCTGGGAGAACATCCGCTTTTCAATCACTTCGCGGATCTTCTCGTAGCTGGTCCAGGAGGGGTTCTGGCCGCCGTACTTGGCCCGCGAGCGCAGGGCGAACTTGACGATCTCGTTGCGGAAGTCCTTCGGGTTGGCGATCCCGGCAGGCTTCTCGATCTTCGAGAGCTCCTGGTTCAGCAGTTCGCGGTTCAGCAGCTGGCCGGTGTCGGGATCCTTGAAGTCCTGATCCTCGATCCAGGCGTCGGCGTAATCGACGTAGCGGTCGAACAGGTTCTGGCCGTAGTCGGAATAGGACTCCAGGTAGGCCTTCTGGATCTCGTGGCCGATGAACTCGGCGTAGCGCGAGGCGAGCTCGGCCTTGATGAACTCGAGGTACCGCTTCTCGGTCTCCTCGGGCATCTGCTCGCGCCGCACCGCCTGCTCGAGCACATACATCAGGTGCACCGGATCGGCGGCGATCTCGCGGGTGTCGTGGTTGAAGGTCGACGCCAGGATCTTGAAGGCGAAGCGGGTCGAGACCCCGTCCATGCCCTCGTCGACGCCGGCGGCCTCACGGTACTCCTGGACGCTGCGGGCGTTGGGATCGGAGTCCTTCAGGCTCTCGCCGTCATAGACCCGCAGCTTGGCGTAATAGGTCGAATTGTCGTGCCGGCGCAGCCGGGTCAGCACCGAGAAGCGGGCCAGCATCTCCAGCGTCGCCGGCGCGCACGGCGCCTCCGCCAGCTCGGAGCCGGCGATCAGCTTTTCATAGATCTTCTGCTCCTCGGCGACCCGCAGGCAGTAGGGCACCTTGATGACGCAGATTCGGTCGATGAAGGCTTCGTTGTTCTTGTTGCTGCGGAAGGTCTGCCATTCGGCCTCGTTGGAGTGGGCCAGGACGATGCCGGAGAACGGAATGGCGCCGATGTTCTCGGTGCCGATGTAGTTGCTCTCCTGGGTCGCCGTCAGCAGCGGGTGCAGCATCTTGATCGGCGCCTTGAACATCTCGACGAACTCGAGAAGCCCTTGGTTGGCGCGGTTCAGCCCGCCGGAATAGCTGTAGGCGTCCGGATCGCTCTGGGAGAAGTACTCCAGCTTGCGGATGTCGACCTTGCCGACCAGGGAGGAGATGTCCTGGTTGTTCTCGTCGCCCGGCTCGGTCTTGGCGATGGCCACCTGGCGCAGCCGCGAGGGCTGCATGCGGACCACCGAGAACCGGCTGATGTCGCCGTCGAACTCATTGAGCCGCTTCAGGCACCAGGGGCTCATCAGCCCGGTCAGCCGCCGGCGCGGGATCTTGTAGCGCTCCTCGATCATGTCCCCGTGCTTCTCGGCGTCGAACAGCGCCAGCGGGCTTTCGAACACCGGGCTGACCTCGTCGCCGGCCTTCAGCACATAGATGGGGTTGACCTCCATCAGCGCCTTGAGCCGCTCGGCGAGAGACGACTTGCCGCCGCCGACCGGGCCCAGCAGGTAGAGGATCTGCTTTCGCTCCTCGAGCCCCTGGGCGGCGTGGCGGAAGAAGGAGACGATCTGCTCGATCGTCTCCTCCATGCCGTAGAAGCCCGCAAACGCGGGATAGAGCCGGATGGTGCGATTCATAAAGATACGGCCAAGGCGCGAGTCCTTGGCCGTATCCACCATCTCCGCTTCACCAATCGCCGCCAGGAGGCGCTCGGGGGCGTTCGCGTATAGCAGCGGGTCGCCGGCGCAGGCCTCCAGATAGTCCTTCAGCGGCATCTCTGCATTACGCCGCGCCTCAAAGGCGGTGGCGAAGGCGCTGAACAGATTCTCCGACATGACTCAGGTCGTCCTCTACATGTCCCAGCACATGTTGATCCCTTCGGAGTCTGAACGCGCTGCGACGAAAAGCAGCTGAGCTAAAAATCCTGTTCACGAACAAAAACTCGTAATCGCAACGCAAACAAGGGGTGACTTGTCCCCTTTTTCAGCAAATGACGATATCTCGCGACCCGCGGCCATTTCGGGTTGCAAGGGGCGATTCGCTCCGGGATATCGACCAGCTTCGCCGCAGGAAATCCGCGCCAGCCGGCGCCCTGCGCCGCGACCGGCCTGTCGACTCCGCCCCGCGCGCGGGAGGCCCGCGACGCAACCGCCGGCGACCGGCCGCCGCCGGCGACCTGGCCAGCTTGCGGACGACTGGCCAGCTCGCGGACAAATCGTCACCCCAATGCATCCTTTGACACAGCGGGCGGCAACGCTTTCCGAAATATCGGATTATCGAGTCGGAGGGAATTGTGATGGTGGACGCTTCCTGGCGCGGGGACCGCCAAGTCGTACGCATCCCCGTCGGGGTCGGCCTGCTGCTGGCGATGCTCGTCTCGCTGGCCCTGTGGGCAGGCCTCTTCGTCGCGGTCTTCCGCTAGCCGCCAGCTCGGCGCCGGCCTAACCGGCGAAGCTCCGGAAGATCTGGACGATGCCGGCCCAGAGCGCGACAGACGCGCCGAAGCTGACCGGCAGGCTCACCGCAAGCGGAAGACGACGGACCTTCGGCTCTGCAAGCCTGGCCGCCAGCATCGCCTGAAGCATCGCGGGCTCAGGAACCTGCTCGGCGTCGCCGGCGCGCACCACTCGCAGCTGCGCAGCACGGCGTTCGGCGGTCGCGTCGCTGTCGCGGTCCGGCTCGTGGAGAACTTCGACGCCTGACTTCTTGAGAGCTTTCATGAGGCCTCCTTCGGTCTCGCAAAGCTAGGCCCGCGGCGTTAACCCGCGGTCTACCAGTACGGTTACTTCCAGTTGTTCCTGCTGGGTCGCGGACGCAGGTCCGCATCGCGACGCCTTGCCCTCAGCCCAGGGGCGATCTCAGCCAAGGTGGATGTGGACGGCGCGCAGTCCAATCCAGATCAGCGCCCAGATCCCCGCCGAAAACGCGAAGGCGAGCAACAGGCTGATACCGATGGGCAGGCGCCAGGCGCGAGCCGCCGGCGCCCAGCGGGAATGCGCGAACGGGAGTCTCTTGGCGCTCGGCAATGCAGCCTCCGCATCTGGCGCCCCGCCTTGTGCGGAAAGTACAATCAAATCGGCATCAACGGCAACAGACCGGCCCGCCAAAGGCCGCCGCGGCCGCCTGCGGCCATAGCTTCACCATATTTCAGGTGACTGTACCCGGAACGGAGATGGCCAAGCTTTGCACCTGAGGTTGAGCTGCGGCGCACAACGGCGCCCGGCCAGGTTCATCGTGGTTTCATGGAACAGGTCGACAAGGGCGCATCGTCCAAGCGCCTTGGCCATGCGGCCTTTGGGCGTCTTGGCCATTCGCCCGGCTTGTTGCAGACGGACGGAAGGGGTCGGAGGGTTTGAATGACCAAGCGCGTGCGTAAGGCGGTACTGCCGGTGGCGGGGTTGGGGACCCGGGTGCTGCCGGGGGCGAAGACCACGCCGAAGAACATGCTGAACGTGGTCGACCGGCCGATCCTGTCCTACATCGTCGAGGAGGCGCGGGCCGCCGGCATCGAGCATTTCGTGTTCGT